>ENA-UPSM01006021-UPSM01006021.1-activated-sludge-metagenome-genome-assembly--contig:-NODE-6021-length-11549-cov-4.852619_pt1 | contig 11549 bp, 3 predicted proteins | sample MGYA00238181_ERZ773283 | MGnify/ENA primary metagenome ERZ773283 (study PRJEB29023, sample SAMN05720199) | activated sludge metagenome | isolation source: Anaerobic digester | place: Japan... | reverse complement strand
TTGGATGGGGAGTATGGAAAAAAGGTTCATGGTTCTTGGTTCATGGTTCGCGAAGCGGGCGGCGAGATGTTAGCTTACGCTGTTTAAAGTTTACGATTCAGTGTTTATGGTTCGCGAAGCGGACAACGAAATCATTTTATGATTCGAGGCTTGCCATGAAGTGTGCTTTTTCAGCTCTACTTTATGGTTCTTAGTTCATAGTTCTTAGTTCGGCTGGTCGTTGAGCGGAGTCGAAACGAAGCCGATATGGTTCGAGGCTTGCCCTAAAGTGTGATATTTCATCACTACTTTAGGGTTGCGCGAAGCGGATAGCGGATAGCGAGATGGTTTTGCCCCTTACCTTCCCCAATTAAATTTCTCCGAAAAAATCTCCTTTAACAAAAAATCCCTATTTAAGAGTGGGGTACAGCAAGTTCCCTCCCAAATTAAAATTACAAAAAGTTCACTAAATAGTCGGGAGATAAACGCTTACAAACGGTTAATTTATAGGAGCTGTGGAAGAATTTATTTACCATAGAAAATATGCCAGCCTTCTATTGTTAACTAGGATGTTAAATTGATATTAATTCATGATTAATATCAATTTACGTAAATAATCTCGCTAAAATACAATAAGTTGTGAAAATATAAAAATATATTTTGTGGAGTTGTTTTATTTTTATTTACACTTGCTAAATTATTTATTGGATTTAGTTGAATTGTATAGTGTTTTAAATTTTGAAACTGCTTTTTGAAAAGTAGTTTCTTTAATACAAGCAATTATGAACTTCGTTTTTAGAAGTAATTTTTATGATAGTATGATTTTTCCGCTAGCTAAGTGGATGTCGATTCGATTGTGGATCAGTATCCTTTTTGTGCTGATAGTTTCGTGTGTAAAACCTATAATTTTGTTATATGAAAAAAATAAGATTTATTATCGTTGCCGCATTCCTAATGCTTTTTCATACATTGGGAAATGCTCAAGCAATTGGCGATGCCTTTATCGTTAATGCGGCACCTCAAGGCGGATACACACAATCAGTGTTAAACATTGTTTTAACAGATACTGTTAATGTTTCATCAATTATAGTTAAAGTTGGTTCTTTAGATGGTAGCCAAGACTTATTCAGTTATACGTTTACTTTTGATCAATCAGGTGGCTTTTCAAACGGAGTAGGTTATTCGCGAAGTGGATATAAAGTCAGTTGTCCATTGGGAAATTTAGTTGAAACTGCAGTATATTTTACTGAAATATCCGCTCTTAGTAGTAACAACACTGCGAGCGCAGCTTTTAAGTTTGTTTCTAATTAAGAAGCACAACAATCAATTCCAATTTTCTTACAACCTATTAAAAAGAAACCTATGAAAGTATCATTAAAATATACCGTACTCTTTATTTTTCTTTTCGCAAATTTTAACCTGTTTGCAACAAAATATACCTGGACAGGAAACTCAAGTACTGCCTGGACAACTTCGAACAATTGGAGCCCAGTAGGTGTTCCAAATACGACCGATTCTGTTAAAATTGTCACTCGAACCAATGCTCCCGTTTTAGGGGCAAATACTACCGTGAAAGAGCTTGACCTGACTTCCGGAAGTATTTCTTTAAGTGGATATTCTTTAACAGTTTCCAATAATGCCTATTTCTATGCCGGAACTATAAGTAACGGGACGTTAGTTTTACGTGGAAGTAATGCTATTTTTAATGGAAGTACATTAAATGTAACTATTGATGCCATTGTTGCAAGGGTTGACTTTAGTGGTGGGGTTTTTAATTATCAAAGTTCATTTGAACAAACAGGAACCTCAACTACTAATGGTGCAGGTGGTTGTACTTTTAATGCACCAATAACAATAAAGAAATCGGGAGCTGCCTATTTAACAATGGGAGTTAGCTCGGCTGATATTTTTAATAGTACTTTAAAGGTGATAAATACTGCTACTTATGCCATACAGCTTGGATATAATACAGTAGCTTCTTTTTATGATAGTTTGATATTTGAGAATAGTAGTTCATCCGGAATTAGTATTGGGGGAGGAAATGCAAACGGCGGTGGACATATTTATAATGGTAAAAAAATAGCTATAGGAACAGGAGGATTTACTGCGGGGCTATTAACCCTTAAGAATTTTGTACAAACAGGAACAGGACAACAAACATTTGTAACCACAGGATCAGCAATAACAAGTCTGGCAGGATGTAGTTTTGAAGGAGATTTAACGATTACCTCACCGGGAATACTTTTAAAAACGAGCACCTTTAATGGAACAACGGAATTCATTAGATCGAGTACCAGTTCGAGTTATAGCGATGGAGGTAATGTCTTTAATGGATCCACAACATTTAGAAACAATGCAACGAATACAGCATCATTCCGACTTGGAGTCCAAACCGGAGATCAATACAACGGAAATGTAAGCTTCATTACAACCACAGGATACATTCAACCTGCCTATTCCGGCACATCCGAATTTAAAGGCAACGTAAGCATGTCTTCTTCGTTGGTAGTATTTAATGTGGGCACTGGCAAGTTACTGTGCACAGGTACTAGCAACCAAACATTTTCAACCAGTGGGTCATTAACCTATTTAGTTTCAAAATTTGCTGTTAATAAAAGCAGTGGAACGGTAACATTTAACGCTCCAATAACTATTGATAGTTTATTGGAACTTACCAGTGGAAATATTATCACTTCAAGTACCAACTTGCTTACTTTAAAAGCGGTAGCAACGGTTAGTGGCGGAAGCTTAAGTAGCTTTGTTACAGGACCAATTAAAAAAATCGGGAACACATCATTTAAATTTCCTGTTGGTAAGGGAGTTGACTACAGACCAGTTACTATATCAGCTCCTTCAATTTTAACAGATGCCTTTACAGCAGAATATTTTAATTCGGCTCAAACAAATGGATCAACAAAGGACACTTCAATAAATTATATTAGTGATTGTAATTATTGGAATGTAACGAAAACAACTGGTTCTTCAAATGTTGCGTTAACCTTTAATTGGTACAAATCATCATGTGATGTTTTTGATATTGACAGTACAAAACTTGCACGATGGAACGGCACGAAGTGGGTTGATGGCGGATTAATGAACTATACAGGAAATGACAGTATTGGATCTGTAACCACTACTGCTACACTTTCAACTTTTGGTAACTTTTTGTTTGGACATAAGTTAATTCCGCAGTTGAGTTTTCATTATACAATTGATAGCCTTGTTTCGCCTTTGAAAGTAAATGCGTCTTTCATTTCAAGGGGATTTGATAAAAATACTGTGTTCAAGATAAAAGCCGGACTTTTTGTAAATGGATTAAATTCAGTTCTTCCGTTTGGTCAAGATAAGAAAGTTTCAATCATCTACCCAACAAAGAGAAATTATTCAGTTGAAATACTTGCAATAGGATTAGATACAATAAGCTTTTTAAATAAAATTTCAGTAGTGCCACCGGGTCCATCCGTAAATATTTCATATTCCACAACCCCGAATAGTGGGTCAAATATATTGCCTTGTAATTATAATTCAGAGGCTCTATATACTTGTTTTCTTCCACTAACAATGAGCTTAGAATGTACAGATTTTGGTCCAGGAGATGATGTTACTATAACTGATTTACCTCCTGGAACCATAGCAAGCCCAATAGGCTTCGGAAGTCAGGCCAGTTTTACGGCCATTACAAATGGCTTTACAATAAGTAGTATTACAGTTGATCCTTGTCTATTAACTGTAAATTTAAATAGTTCTGATTGTTCGTTTTTGAGCTCAAATAGATCAAATGCAATAAAAATAAACTCTAGCAATGCAAACTCTAAAATTTATTTCAACAATAAACTTCAAAGTAGCACTAATATTCCGGTTAATTTAAGTCAAATAAGATCATCGCTTGAGGCCTCAGTTTTGCCATCAACATTGTATGGAAATTTAACAGGTTACTCAAGTCTAAAAGATAAGGAGTTTTATTACAAGGAGCTGGTAAGCCGTTATTTTGTTATAAATGCAAATGAAGGCATTGTTGATCATTTTATTTTAAAAGCTAAATATGAAGAAGATATTACAGTTTCTTCTGTAAGTGTTTTCGATATGAGTACTCAAACTTTTATTCCTGTAACTAGTGCCCCAATTAGTGGGGGAAGTAATTACAATTTTGTTTTTTACAATCCATACAAAGCAGGCTTGCCATTAGGATATCCGGTTCCGCCACTAATGCCTAATACTTCTTATTTTGATTTAAGTACAGTATCGTTATCAAATAAAGATGCAACATGTCTCATTTACCCTTCGATATTATATAATACTGGAAATGGAAGTTCAAATTATTTGTTACTCAAAGAAGATTTGATAATTGAAAAAATAGATCATTCGTGTTCAAGTGTTACTTTTAAAGATGAGACAGAATACACGTATGACTTGATTTGCGATGGTGTTAATCCTTGTTTAAAAGATAAAGAATTGTTAACACTTAATGTTAAATGTGTACAGCCTCCGTTAAATATAGGTATATCAGCAGGCTACATAGAAAATTCAGCTAATCCAGATTACGTTCCACTTAATTATTCAACTAATGTATTGCAAGTATGTAATTCATATACACCTAACCCTCCTAGTACCTATCCGACTTTGAGCTATGGATTGATAATTAAAAATGCAACTCCAGTGGGGACAGCCATTCAATCAAATGGAGCGGCTACAATAAAGATTAAGAAAATAGAATTTGATGTTGATAAAAGATATTTTCAATGGGCAGGCAAGCCACTTGATAGTGATTTTGATGCATTGGGTAATGCCACCACAATGGACGTTTATTTGGGAAATACACAGTTGCAAGCTAATGTTAAGAAGAATGGATCTAATTTGTATTCGTATAGTATAGATTTAGAAAGTATAATTAATAAAAACTTTTTAACCTCTAATCCAAATTTATTTGGAAATGTTAATGGGGTGATTCCGATGTTTAATGCTGCCAATTTGCAAGGAGGAATATTAGATTATACTTACTTGCAAAAGGGTCATTATATAGGTGTTGTTTTTCATGACTTTAAAATGTATGATTGTACCTCTTCTCAATTTGCTCCCTTGAAAAGTCCTGGCCATGATCAAATTATATGTTTCACATCGACCTCTGTAACTTATAACTCAATGTGTGATATGTATGTAGATCCTGATGTTCAAATTAGCAAAACTTCAATAGCTCAATTTGAAAACTTAACTGACTACATGAGTGTGAATTCAGCATCTGCAGACCCAACTGATATTGGTGCTGGTCTATCTTCATCAACAAAAATCACATTTATACATAACAATATATCTGGTACCTCAGACCATTGGGTGTTGAGACATGGAATAAATTTGTTTTATTGTCCAAATAAAAAAGTATATGCAATAGTAAAGGCAAATATTAGCCCATTTTGGGGGAGCGCTAGTAGTACTTCTTATTCATTTTCTAATGCAAATTTAGTTGTTAATGGAGTACCTACTTCTGTTAATTGTATTCCCCTTTCTAGTACTAGTGCATTAATTGAATTGCCAAGTCAGGTTGGGAATAATTTACATATAGAAGTTAACGCAACTGTAAATTGTGGCACTTCGAACTCCTTTGGAATGGATGAATTTATAATCACTATTTATGAGACTTGCGATGAATTAGCTTGCAGTGATTGTTTTCTTGAAATAGGATCAGCTTCTGCTTTTGTTTTGCGACATTGTAATGGAGACTGTTCTGCAGATGCATTTGCTAGTACAAACTCATTTGAAACGAATCGTATAAACTTTGGGTGGGCAAATCAGCAGGATTATGAGAGTCACTCTAATATTATTCCTACTACGAACCCTAACGCATCATCATCTGCAAATGTTTCAGGATATTATCCATATGATGGGATAAATTTGAAAGCTACAGGTAGTATTTACAAGGCAACAACAGCTACGCCAAGTGTTATTACAGGCGTTTCTGAATTAGATCAATTCTACTTTGATATTTGGATAATGAAAAATCAATTGGACAAATTTGTTGGGCCAATAGAGTATGCAGATCCTATTTTTACAAAACCTCTCAATACAGTTGGTAGTAATGTTGTTTTTACACTTAATAGTACAAATCCCTCATCGGTTAGCCAGGCCTCGTTTTCAATTCCATTAGCTGATATCGATATAGAAAATCCTCAATTACCTGCGCCGTATGACGATGATTTTTATTTATGTAGATTGAAATTTAATCAAGGTTTATTAATTGGTAGTTCTTCTAATACATTGAAGGAACTATTGCAAATTGATGGCTATACTATCGATTTAGATATTAACCTTGAATTGGCAGATTTAGGTCAAAATCATTCTAGTTTAAATTATTTGAATTATGGCTATTATGATCTTCATCCTATTGTTGGTATGTTTAGTTATTCAAAGATGATGGAACATATGTGCCAAGTTGTGACCCTTATACTTCCAATATGACTTATTACCAACTTCATTATAACGTAACTTCCGCATTAGTTGGTTCCCGGAATAAAGAAACATTTTCCGGCGTTGTGCCAAATCAATGTGAATTACTTTGGTATAATCAGTTTAAAGTTTATGGAGGGTTAGGCACTGGAATAGATGATTTTCCTGGTGAATTTAGGCCAATGTTTAGGTTTACACATAATTTTAATTTGAACTCATCCTCTAATTTAGTTTACAATGGAATGACCCTAATGTATCCTGGGATTTTTGATTACAAATTCACTTATGGAGCTGGACCTTTGACTTCTGCTAATTTTTATGAACTTGGTCAATCTGGTTGGTTTCATGGATTGCCTAAGGTTGTCCACCCTTATGTATTATATAATTTATTCGGGAAGAATTGTAGTGATCCTTATGATTCACAAAATTATAGTATAGTCCATAATTCAGGAGATCTCCGCTTTGGTGCTTACGCGAATCACTCAATTCCTGTGTTGCTTAACAATACAACTTATACGTATGACCCGACACCAACAGCAAATACTAATGCAAGTGAAGAATATGATATAGAAGTTAATTATCCTATTACTATCGGGGCATTAAAATTGAATCCGAGTGAATTTATTCCGATAGATGTTGTGTACAAGCCTCAAATAAATAACGGCCAAATTGGACCTAATGAATACATTTATTTTACTCTTTTAGGTGGAAGTAATTTAGTTGATTTTGAACTGTATACTTTGGTTGGAAATATTTATACTTTAGTACCTAGCTTAAGTCTAACTGATAAAGTATTTATGCTTGGTGATGCGGTGAGTAATGTTACAAGAAATTATTTTCTCAAATTAAAATGGAATGATTGTTCTTTTGTCGATAATCAAAGAAAATTTTCGGTAATTGCCCACACAGGATTAGCTTGTGAAGGGTATCAAAAGTTAATTACTTCCGGTTCGACTTTAAATTATTCCTGTAAAGAGTTTGAAGATGTGCCCGAGGAATTTACAGTTGGAGTTTCGAGTTTAACTGTAGATGCTATAACACCTAGTGTTTCTACTCCCGGATGCAATCCTGTAATAATTGAAACAAATATCAGTTCACTGGATGCAGAAGTTAAAAATGGAAGAATAATAATTGGGAAAACACTGGGCCTTAATTTAGATTTGTCAGCAAGTGAAATAAGCCTTCCGGGTTTAATTCCTCCACCTTCACTCCAAACTTATCTTTCGGCAATAAATTATACAAGTGTAAACGGTGTCTATATTTGGAATATCAATGATGTTTTATCTGCCATTGATCCTCTTAACCCTGACCCCCATTTCTATAATGATTTGCCAAATAAGGTATATGCTTCTCTTCATTTAAAGTTGGTCGTTCGTCCAAATAGTTCAGCAGTCTCCGGAGAACAAATCTCTATTGGAGCTGCTGGAAATGGAATATGCAATGAGATGATTTCTGAAAATTTCCAAATATGCAATATCGAAGTAAATCCTATTCCAACGGGTATTGTTAATATTACAACTACAGGAGTGCTTTGTAATGGTAATCCTATTAATTTAACCGCAGTGTTAAGCCCTTCTCCGGTTGGTTCAGTTTCGTATCTCTGGAACACGGGTGCAACTAGTCAAGCTATTGCGGTGTCTTCAGGGGGCAATTATAATGTTGCAGTAACCAATAATGGCTGTACATACGTAAATGATATTATTGTTGAAACGGAACCATCGGCCACGTTGCTTCCTAATTATACAATTGCGTGCAAAAGTAGTTCTGTTGACCTTACACCATTAGTAAATTGCGCATCGTGTACATACTTATGGAGTACAGGTGCAACTTCAAATATGATAAATGTATCCGTAGGAGGGACATATAGTTTGACGGTGACAAATGGCTCATGTTCTATTCCACTAACGACTACAGTAATAGATGAAAATTTTGTTGGTTCGATTTCTGTAACAAATTCTGGCCAATTATGTACAGGTAGTCCTCTCGTATTACCTACTGCCACCGTTAACGTTAGCCCACTTAACGGTAGTCCATTTTCTTATCAATGGAAAGAACCTTGTAGTAATACAATACTAACAGGACAAACAATCAGCTGTAGTTGTGCTGGCGATTATAATGTGATTGTAACAAATAGTTATGGTTGTACTGGAAGTTATATGACAACAATAAATGACATTACTCCGCTTGTGATTTTTTCTCCAAATATTATTTCATTGCCAGCCACAGGTGCAAATACAAATATTACTGCAACAGTTCTAAATTCGATTGCTCCCACAAATTACACCTGGAATAATTCAACTTTTCCAAATTCTAATAGTATTACTGTTATGGTTGTTCCTCCAGTTTCTTACACTCTAACAGCAACTAATCTTTTTAGTACAGCCAATTGTTCCAGCAGCGCATCAATTGTTTACCAAGTTGACAATACACAACAAGTAAGTTGTGTTCCGTTTGGCAATACACTTGATCAAGCATCGTTTAGCGTGGAAGGGTCTAGCGGTAATATTATTAATTTACCAAGTGGTAATTATGATTTATATTCCAATATTGTAATTGATGATGAAGTACATATAGGTGCCAATACCAACTTTAAAATCATGAATGATATATCAATTACAATTGTTTCAGGTGGTCAACTAATAATTGATGACGGCGCTCATTTTTATTGTTGTTTTGGTGCTATGTGGGAAGGATTTAGATTATTGCCTGGTTCAGGACTTCATGCTAACGGAAGCACTAGTTTCCCGTTTCTTGTTGAAGATGCGAAATTTGCTATTGATGCCAATGAAACTACTACCCTAAATACCTCTATAACTATTCTCGGGAATTCCATATTTAACGCTAATAGAGTCGGAATATATTTACATGATGGTAATTTTAATGATTTTGTTTTTGAAGGAATTATGCGATGCGATAAGTTTCTTTTACCACCTTACGGCACTAATAATTTTACTAATTATTCATTAACACATCTTAAGCTTTCAACAGCCGGATCAGTTTACATTGGAAAAAATAGTGTAGCAGGTGTTCCTGCGGTTTCTTTTTATGATGCATTTACTTGCATAAGCGCTATGGAAACTAATTTATATATTGACGGAGCGTTGTTTAGTCAACCAAATGTTAAATCTCTGGTATTTGCTCAGAAAATTAATCGTGCTGCTATTCAATTCAATGGGACATTTTCGGGATCCGGTAACCCTAGTTTCTCAAAACAATTGTACCTTGGAGTAAATAATTCGATATTAGATCCTAATAAATTCGATATGTGTGACATTGGAGTAAAGGTGCGAGGACGAACCGTATTCAAATGTTTCAATGGTTTATTTCATGAAGACAACGTTGGAATAGATGTCAAAAGTAATAGCAGGTCCTCTGATGTAAATAAATCAGGCCAAATCATGATAGATAATAACGATTTCAATTATGTTAAATTTGGGATTGATTTAGCAAATAATTCAAAAGTATTAACTTCAGTAAAGAATAATCGCTTCAATATTTTCAACGGGTATCAATTTGACCCATTACTTGAGGACGAAAAAGCTATATATGTTCATAATGCGATTGCAGCCCAAGGAGGCTTAATGGAAGCACCTACGATGACTATTTCTGAAAACACAATCAAAAACTCTCGTTTTGGCATTCAGGTGATGAATCAAAAGTATGGCGTAGTATCGAACAACGCTGTTTTTTTCGATATTCCAAATGCAAACTTGAATTATTCAACTAGTATTTTTAGAAAAGGATATGTGGCTGAAGAATGTATTTCAATGGCAATCTTTAATAATTCATGTTCTCGTTTAATTAACGGTACAACTTCAACTCTTTCAATTGACCATACAATTGATCCTGCAAATCCTAGTGATACACGATCTTTAATTGTTGGATTTAAAGAATCAAGTAGTAGTAATTCTTATAAAGAGAACCAAACTAATAACTTGCCTAGTGCTTTTGAAGTTGTTGACCTTTGTGTTAACGCCACTTTCGAATGCAATGAAATGAATAGTGGGGTTGAAGGATTTAAAATGGTTAATGCCGCAATTCCTGATCAAGGTAGTTTGAGTGCACCAAATGGGAATAAATGGAACAGTTGGAATTTTAGCGGAGCATCTAGAATTAATGGGACAGTTGTTGCTAATCCTCCAATTAAATGGTACTACAGCGCACTTTATCAAGCTATTGAGGATCCGGGATATAATGGGTTATTTGTGCCACAAGGAATTTTCCCAATACCAATTCCTTATGCTTCTTGTGTATCAAATCCATGCTCGGGCTGCGATATTGAAAGGCTCGCCCAATTAATATCTATGTCGGATACGTTGGATTACCAGTCAGAGTTGAGATACGCTATAGAACATTATGTGTATTTAAATTTGAAAGATAGTTTGCAGTTAATGTATTCTGGCTCATTCTACGATGCGAGTCTTCAGAATTTCTTTACAGCGGTATCATTAAATACTATAGGAAGTTTAGAAAATGTAAATGAGTTATTAAACAATAACAATTACGCATCAGCTTATTTCGAGAATAATTCGATTAATTCATTACGATTGCAGGAACAAAATAATGCAATTGTCAATGAAATATGTGCACGAGTTTACATGAATTTCGATAATTTAAGTGAAAATGATATTTTGGTTCTCGAATCAATTGCCTACCAATATCCTTCAATTGGCGGTGAAGGAGTTTATAGAGCAAGAGCAATATTAGGAATTGATTTAGATGATACGACCATTGCTTATAGACAAAGCTCAAAACCATTAACATCAAAATCTTGTAAATTTGCTTTAATGCCAAATCCAAGTAATGGAAATTTTAAAATAATTTGCACGGAAAATTTTGCAAAGGGTACAGTGATTTCAATTACTGATCAAACAGGACGTTGCGTTCAAGAATTCATGGTTGACAATGAGGCAAATATTTTTGATGAAAGTTTGCCTCCTATTCGAGCCGGCGTTTACTATATTAAAGCAGTTACTGATAAAGGTACTATTTTAACTCAAAAATTGGTAGTTGTAAAATGAGGAACATCAAATCATTTGCGATATTATTATTACTTGTAATAAGTAAAATAACAAGTGCCCAATACACCGATCGGTATTGGTGCTTCGGAGATAGTGCTGGAGTTGATTTTA
>ENA-UPSM01006018-UPSM01006018.1-activated-sludge-metagenome-genome-assembly--contig:-NODE-6018-length-11553-cov-4.328405_pt1 | contig 11553 bp, 11 predicted proteins | sample MGYA00238181_ERZ773283 | MGnify/ENA primary metagenome ERZ773283 (study PRJEB29023, sample SAMN05720199) | activated sludge metagenome | isolation source: Anaerobic digester | place: Japan... | reverse complement strand
AGCAGCCCCCCACCCGTGGACCGTGACCTTGTTCAGCCAGCACCCCATGTTGACATCGATGCCCCATGGGCTGTAGCCGGAGAGCTTGAGAGCTGCCTGCGCCATCTTCTTAGGCTCGCTGCCGAGAATCTGGAAGATGAGATCGTCTTTGACAGACCATTTCAGATAGATCGAAGTCTCGGGATTCTCGCCCGGAACGATCCGGGAATTGAGCATCTCGGAATAGAAGAGATCGCACCCGCCGAAAGACCGGATGAGCTGACGGTATGCCTCATGACTCAAGTCCACCATGGGCGCCATGATGAGCGCGTCTTTCGGCAGGCGGTGCATGGAGCGGTTACTGCTTCTTCTGGTCCCTTAAGACGACGAGCGCGTCCACGGCTACCGGCTTGTCCTTGAGGATGATGATGGGGTTGATGTCGATCTCGGCGATCTCATCGTTCTCGAGCCCTATCCTGCCCAGGTTGATGAGCGCGCTTGCCAGGACATCGCGGTCGACTGCGGGCTTGCCTCTGAATTCGTCGAGGAGCTTCTTGGCCTTGATCTCGTTCATCATCTCGATGGCGTCCCTTTTCTCGAGGGGGGCGACCCTGAACGTTACGTCCTTCAGGACCTCGGTGAATATGCCGCCCAAGCCGAACATGATACAGGGCCCGAACTGAGGATCGCGGATGAGGCCTGCCACGAACTCCCGCTCGCCCTTTACCATCTGCTGAACGAGGATGCCGTCAAGCTGTCCCTTGCCTCTCTCTTCGAGCGCCTTGTACGCCTCTTCAAGGGCCTTCTCATCCTTGATATTGAGCTCGATCATGTTGAGCTCCGTCTTATGGGTAAGGGTGCTGGACGACCCCTTGAGAACGACCGGATACCCGATTTCCTTGGCAAACTTCTTTGCCTCTTCGACATTCTTGGCGATGAACTCCTTGGTTACCGGGATAGAGTACGCCTCCAATACCTTCTTTGAATCATACTCACTTAATGTTTTTTCCCCACGATTTACCGCTTCTTCGACTATCTTCAACATACCTTCTCCCATGAATGATAGGTTTTCGTGTAAGAATCACTTAGCAGAATTACACGATAAAGCAAATGGCTATTTCGGCCTCATCTGCCACATGGTGGGAAAGCTTCTTTTTCTTGACGCAGACACGTCTTACATATAATAGCAATCGGTGCGGACGAGAGGTATCCCGCGTTAAAAATTATCCCTCATATGCCTTCAAAGAAGGCACATGGAGCCATATGAAAAAGACCGATCCACAAACGAGCCTGCCTGTCTCCGAGATCTTTTCCTCTCTCCAGGGAGAAGGCCCTTTCATCGGACATCCTTCGGTTTTCCTCCGCCTGGGAGGATGTGTCGAGCCCTACTGCCCGTGGTGCGATACCCGATACGCCCTCGAGGAAATGGATGACGTGCCTGTGCTTGAAGTTCTCGAGAGGATCCTGTCCTATCCCTGCAGGCGTGTGGTCGTCACCGGAGGCGAGCCCTTCCTCTCCTGGGAGAACGGGCTTTCGGAGCTCCATAGGCAGCTCACGGAGAGAAAATACGAGATCCAGTACGAGACGAGCGGAAAGATCAGGATTCCCTTGCCGACAGATGCCGTCGTCGTATGCAGCCCGAAGTTCATCGAGGGAGCATGGCGCTTCATGAAAGCCAATGTCGGCGCAGTTCATTACTTCAAGTTCCTCGCCTGCGGCAGCGATTGGCCCGAGGTTATCGAGGGCTTCGTCACCGAACACGGGATCGACAGGGAAAAGGTATATATCATGCCTCTTGGCGCGACCAGGCAGGAGCAGCTCGACGGCATGGAAGCAGTTTTCAGCTTCTGCGTGGAGAAAGGGTATCGGATGAGCCCGAGGCTCCACATCCTTACCTATGACCGCAGGAGGGGAATATGAAGAGAGACGCCGTAATTCTCCTCTCGGGCGGCATGGATTCCGGAGTCCTGCTTGCGTGGGCGTGCCGCGAATATGACAAGGTCCACGGGCTCTATTTCGATTACGGCTCGAAGCATGCAACACAGGAGTATGCGAAAGCTGTTTCGCTTGCCCGGCATTATGGTGTTTCCCTTAACAGGATCGAGCTTCCCTTTGTAAACGAGCTCTTTTCGTCGAGCCTTCTCGCCTCCGGAGAAGAGATACCCGACGGGCCGTACGCTTCGGGGAACATCTCTTCGACCGTCGTCCCGTTCCGCAACGGGATCATGCTTTCCATCGCGGTGGGCTTTGCGGAAAATCTCAGCGTTGACACCGTTCTCATCGCCTCCCACAGCGGGGATCACCCCATCTATCCGGACTGCAGACAGGGCTTTACCGAAGCCATGTCGAAAGCCTCCCAGGAAGGCACCTTCAACCGGGTGGCTGTCCTGGCCCCCTTTGCCGCCTGTGACAAAAAGGGGATAGCCGATCTCGGCAGGGAAATGGGATTCGATTTCCGGATGACGTTCTCGTGCTACAAAGGGCTCAAACTGCACTGCGGAAAGTGTGCTACCTGCCTCGAAAGGAAGGCGGCCCTCGGCCATGAGCAGGGGCTTGACCCTACGGAGTACATGGAATGAAGGACATCCCCCTCGGCAGCAGGGTCCCTGTGCCCGACTCGTACGATCCGTCGGTTCTGTGCGCCATACCCAGACGCTTCCCCCTGGGGGGCATGCACGGGTTCGATCTGTGGCGATGCTACGAGCTCTTCTGGCTCGGTCCGAAAGGCAAGCCGGAAACTTCTATCCTCGAGCTCATATATCCTGTGCAAAGCAGGAACATCGTCGAATCGAAGTCGCTTAAGCTCTACCTTGCCGGTTTTGCGAACGAGACGTTCCTCGATCACGGAATGCTCGAGGAAACCATCCGCAGGGATCTCGAAGACATTCTCTCCTCGCCCCGTGTCGATGCAGCCATTCTCCCGAAGGAAAGCGCTCTCTCTCAACAATGGGTGCACAGCCTGCCGGGGGCCTGTATCGATGGAATCGATGCCGAGATCGGCCTCGACAGGCTTGATTCGGATCTCCTCCGCGCTCAGGGAGAAATCGTAAAGGAGAGCCTCGTCTCCCACCTCTTGCGGACGTATTGCCCTATAACCCGGCAGCCCGATGTTGCGAGTGTGCTGATCGAGTATCGAGGAAAGAAGATCGATCGTGCGTCTCTGCTTCGATACGTCTGCTCGTTCAGGGGACATGAGGGATTCAGTGAAGAGTGCTGTGAAAGGATATTCATGGATGTCCTCTCACAGTGTTCGCCCCTGGAGCTGACGGTAGGATGTTTTTATACGAGGAGAGGGGGCATCGACATCAATCCGATACGGAGCACGCACGAGATCGGCATCGAGGACATGAGAAAATACCGGCTCGTCCGCCAATGAGCGCATAATCTCTGTCTCGTCCCGGTCGTCATGCTTTCTCTATATGCTTCCGATCGATCTTTGCGCACTGGTAGGGGCAGCCCATGTCCTTCCAGAGGGAAGATGCTCTCACATAGCACGCCCGGGCTTCCTTCAGCTTGCCGTACTCGGTGTAATAGTCCCCCAGGGAAACGAGCGACCAGGCGATGTGGGGTTTCATCTTCGAAGCCAGAGAAAGACGATACGCAACAGCACAGGCATGCCTCGCTGAGTCCTTGCTCCCCTGCTTGAGACGGATGCTGCCCTTGAGCCTCCATGCCCAGATGAGCTGATCCGTGTTCCCGTTTTCCCGATTCCAGGTGATGCATCTGCGTACGATTCTCTCTGCGTATTCGAGATCTCCGAGCATGATGAGGGCTTCACCGAGGGTATTGAGCGCATACGGAACCCTGTTGGCAATGCCGGACTCGAGAGACGGAAGCGCACTCTCGAGAAGGTCCTTCGCTTCCCGATACTGCCCCTGCTCCAGGGCAATCCACGCCCGGTACAGAGAGATAAGCCCGGGCGAAGGCACGTTGTCCTCACCATGCGCTTCCACCGTACCGAGATCTTCTCGGGCCCTGTCAATCCAGCCGGTATAGCGGGTGTACAGGTATATGGAGCTCTGTATCCTCAGATAGGAAAACCCTCCTGCGAGACAGCCCAGCCTCTTCTCCTTCATCCTGATCTCTTCGAGTATGCCCTGGCCTTCTCTGATCTCGCCCTTCAAAAAAAGTATGTATCCGAGCAGGATCTCTGCCATGAGATCGACGTCCTGATAGGGAGGGCTGAATTCCTTGGTCCGGGAATACCAGAAAAGGGCATCGTCTACCCTTGCCTTCCATACGAATGCGGCAAGGGTTGTCAGGTAGTTGACGGAAAGGATGAAGCTGTCGGAGGAATCGAGCCCGCAGCGTGCCTCGTGCAGGTACCTGAGCGATACATCGGGTTTCCCCAGAAAAGTATAGGTATATGCCACGGCTGTTTTGGCTGCGGCGACCAGGAGGTTGTTTCCCTGAATCTCCGGCAGGATGTCATTGAAAATGCCGATGGCCTTGCTGAACTGAACCCGTTGCGAATAGAGGTTGATCAGCCTGATCCGGGAAAAGACCTCCTGGCTCTTGTATCCCGCCTCCCCGTAGAATCGGGTTAGTTCTTCGAGGGCGCCGATCGCCTGGTTCGGATTGAAGATCCGCGAGCAGGACCATATGCCCTCGTACGCCTGGATGAGCCTCTCGATGCGATCAGGAAGATCGTCAATTATCTGCAGGCATTCCTGCGCCATCGTGTAATGCGCAGCTGCTTCTATCCATGATCCTGAAGCCTGATATATTCGTGCTGACAGCATGCAGTAGGGGTATGCCTTCGCATATTCCCGGGCTTGGTACAGGTGATAGGCAATGATGCCGCAGGTCTCCCTTCTGTTCGTGGAGGATCTCTCCAGATGGAAGCCTATCTTCCGATGGAGATCGATCCGCTGACGCTTCAAGAGGGCCGCGGCTGCAACATCCCGTGTCAGGGCATGCCGAAAACAAAACTCGCCCGAAGGAAGCATCGAGAGGAAACCCGCAGCTTCGAGTTCTTTCAGGGATTCCTCGAGATCAGCATCACGTGAGGTTATCGCCTTGAGAAGGGTTGGTGAAAATACCATCCCTATGATGGATGCCTCCTGCAGGAGACGCTTGCATTTTTCCCCAAGGATCTCCAGACGCGCCGATATGAGGCCGTGAACGGTTGAGGGGATCGATTCTCTCCCCTCCCCCGGCAGTCTCCGATCGGGCATGATTCCCCTGTCATTCAGGTACGAGATATATTCCTCGATATAGAGAGGATTGCCTCCCGTTACCCCGTACAGGGAATCAACGGCTTCATCCGAAACATCCGGGCTGCCGAGTATGTGCTGGAGAAGAACCCTGGTGTTCTCCCGGGACAGCTCGCAGAGATGTATCGTATCCTGAGATGGGTGTATCCTGTGATCTTCTCTCGAAGTGACGATAAACAGGCAGGGGATATTCCCTTGAGCGGTATAGAACAGGCTGTCCACAAGGTCCCGAGTGGTTGCATCAGCCCAGTGGAAGTCCTCCATGCATATGACCACCGGCCTGATCCTGGAGCATGCATGGATCAGCGCCGATACTGCCTCGATAATCTCTGTCTTCCACACGTCCGGCATGAAGTCTTCTTTCTCATGCCCCGCTCCGAGAAGGGACCGGACACGGAAGGCATGCCTGGGGTTGAGGAGCCGGTCTTCTATGGCTCGTCCATCATGATCTCCGCACTCTCCCGTGGCTGAGATGAGCTGCTTGATCATGGATACGATCGGGTAGTAGGGGGTATCTTTCATGTGATCGAGGCACTGGACGGTAAAGGACAAAACGTCCTTGGGCAGGAGTCTGCCGAATTCATGGGCCAGTCTGCTCTTCCCTATGCCCGCCTCGCCGGTTATCACGACAAAGCCCCCTTTCCCGACGGAGAGATCTTCCCTGTATTTCATCAGTACGGAGAGGGCGTCTTCCCTGCCGACCATCACCGTATTCAGGCTGCTCGGCCGATGGATGCTCAAGGGTGTTTGCCTCGGAGAAGAGATACGATAGACGCAGACCGGTTTCGCGATGCCCTTGAGCCTCTTGTCGCCGATGAGATCGATGTGAAAGAACCTCTCGGCTTCGTGCCGTGCGGTCTTGTCGATGAGAATCTCTCCGGGTTCGGCCAAGGCTGAAAGCCTCGCGGCAACGTTGATCGGCATGCCCATGGCGCCGTGGGAAAGAGGGCTCGCGAACTTCCTGTCAACGAGGACGCTGCCGGTGTGAATGCCGGTATGCATGGAAAGCCCCTCTCCTCGTATCTCCCAGGCTTTCCCATCCAGATTCCGGACAAAATCGTGGATCGAGAATGCCGAACGGATGGCCCGGACGACATCATCCTCATGGATGCGGGTGATACCGAAGAGAGCGACGACGGCATCCCCCAGAAACTTCTCGACAGTCCCCCCCCATGAGGTGATGATGCGGCTGGCCTCCTGGAAAATGGCATCCATGAGGGCTTTGAGCTCTTCCGGGTCGAGGAGGGCTGAAAGGGTGGTATACCCGTTGAGGTCGGAATACAGCGCGGTAACGAAGCGATGTTCCTGTATCCGACCTGTGCTTGCCAAAGGCAGACCGCAGAACCTGCAGAATCTGTCGCCCTGACCGACACCTGCCCCGCAGCCGGGACAGTTCATTCCATTCATGACATTCACATCCTCTCTCCCGATAAGATAAATCCGCGCCCGGAAGTGTCAAGAGAGGGTGCGATCCTTCTTCAATTTTCGCTGAAGGCTGAGAGATATCCGCTCGATATCCCTGATAAGATGTTCTTACCGAGACGGCGGCTGTGATAGCCGCGATCGAGGAAATCGTCTGTGGGCGGGCCGGGCCTGAAGACCTTCAAACCCGGCTTTCTGTCTATAAGAGGCGGACAAAAATGAAAAAGACAATGAGGAATACGGCTATGGCTGTCTGATGCTCCGTGTTTTCAATGGTCGCTGCGAACGACCAGAGATGTTTGGCTCCCTCGGGATACGGTTCGATCCGGGGCGGGAAGAAGTACGGCACCTCTCTCTTGTACTTGAGGAAATCCTCGCCGAACATCCGCTCGAGCCTTCCCCACTCTCTTTCCTGCTTCCTCGGGATATATGATTTGAAGAATATCAGCGTCATGAGGATCCAGATGACCGGGTTCCTGGCCATGATGCACAGCCCCGTCGCGATGATGAAGCTCCCGAAATACAGAGGGGACTGCATGTGGGCATACGGCCCCGAGGTCGTGAGCTCCTCGTTCTTTCTCAAGTGGCCTGTGGCCCAGAATCTCAATGCCTCTCCGGCAGCGACGAATATGATTCCGATCAGGCAGGACGTCCAACTGGGATTGGCAAAAATCACCAGGAGGACAATCATTGCATACAGGGGCACGGTCCTGCTTGTGATCTTCTCGAGCTTATCCTCCCACGTCATTCTTGCGCCTCCAAAATACTTTGCCTGCTATGTATATGGATATTGCTATCCAGTCAAGCCAAACATGGATCATTACACCGCATATTCATGAGTCTGCATCATGAGCAGTCCTTTTCTCTTTGTTTGGCATCGTTGCTCTTGGTCATGACCATAAGAAAAAGAAGTCCGGCTTCGTAAAGCCGGACGTTCGCTTTCCCGAAGAGCCGGCTCACCCTCCGAGAAGGGGTTTCTTCGCCTGCTTTCTGATCTCCTTTTCGTCGGCCCACTCGATGAGGCCGGTTTTGATGTTCACGAGGTTCATGGTGAACTTGAAGTAGACGTCCTGGACCCGGCCGGCAGCCTTCCTGATGGAGCTTATCTCACCGAAGAGAAAGTAGTCGGCCCCGACCTGATACCCGGCAGACTTGGCGGTTGCAGGATCTACGATTCCGGACTTCGTCTGGTACTCGAGCTGCTTGAGGATCTCGTCATTCACCTCGTTGACTGCCGAGAACTGGACCCTTCCCGACTTTAAGAGGGTAACCCTGATCTTGTCGGTCACGGACTTGGTATCGATGTGCTCGTCGGTCATGTTCTTGACCTGATGGACATAGAAGACCGGCCGCCGGCCCGAGGAGAGCACCGGCGTTGCGAGCAGGGAATTCACCATTTTCTCCGCGATCATCTGCAGGTCGGTCGAGCCGAATCCGGTGGTGACGGTCTCGACCTGCTCGGGGTTCCCGTACGAAACATCCGGGGCCGATGCGCAGCCGCTTATGAAATACATCGCTATAAAGATCGAAAGGATGCCTATGGTCCGTTTCATGATTCGTTTCCTCCTGAAGGATTATTTAGATCCTGAATACGTGATGGGGTGCGTCTTCCTGACCATGCATTCGAAGCTCACGGCATTGGGTCCCGGGGCCGCAGACTTGAACGGACGCGCCTCCTTTGCCGAAAGGGATGCGGGTATCCAGCTGGTATTCGAGGAGATCTCAAACCCTGCCGCGTCTCGCCAGATGAACCTGTACTCAAAGAAGACATCCCGTTTCGTCTCGTTTTGTATCATCACCTGGGCTTCCATGGATGAATCGGTCCCAAGGGGCCGTACGCTCACCTCACCGAAGGAGAGGTTGCGGGCCAGCCACTTGTCATTGATTTCCTCCTTCTTGGAGCTCAATCCCCCCGGTCCTGCCTGTACATGCAGGATGTTGGGCGCCGTGCCTGCACACGCAAACAGAAGCAGGGCAACCATCCATAAACAGACCCTTCCCCTTGTCATCATTTCTTTGGCCTCCTGTCTAATAAGCTTTTGTCTGGAGAGATAAACCGGCATCCGTGTCCCTGCACAGTACGATCAGGTGCCGGGCTCCTTCGTTCACATCGACGAGGTGCTCGTGGTTGGTGGGAATGCTCCTGACGGTGATCGCCCTCGTCTCCTTGGGGATGAAGATCCTTGCGACCTGGATCTCCTTCGGCAGAACCGCCCATGTCCGCAAATCCGCCTGTTCGGTGACGGCCGAAGCCAGCGTGCCGGTGACCGCACCGATCGCACCGTAATCCTTGGAGAGCTTGTTCGTCATCCGCGCCTTGAGATACGAGCGCGCAACCTGCTTCGCAAAGAGTATCGGGTACCGGTCGAGCAGATTCCTCGAAGCGATCGCTTCGATATCCGATACGGGCGAGGTTTCGAGCTCTTGTCCATTATAGGTCACCGTACACGATCGGATGCCCGACGGGATGAACCGGTATACGGGCAGGGATGTGAAGACGAATCCTCCCTCGGAGAGGGGAATGGGGACTTGCAGGGCCTCCTTGACGGGCGCCGCCCCATGCTGGAAGATCACAAACACATCCACCCCCCTGCCATATCCGCTCCCGAGGTTTCCGTAATCCGCCTGCCACTTTTTCTCGTCATCAGGATATCCGAGATCTCTGCTCAGCCGGATGAGATCTTTCTGGATACTCTTCGACCACGGAGCGGCGAGGATCGCCTTCTTCAGATCGATGTAGGCTTCGTCCTTCTCTCCGCCGAGTTCGTAGACGAGCGATGAGATGTAGTAGGCAAAGGCATTCTGATAGACGCTCAAGACGTTGTCGGACTTCTGCCTGAGCTCTTCGTACCTGCTCCTGTCGGCCTTCTGAAAAGACTGCTCCCAGCTTGCGCCTCTGCTCTCCTTTGCCGCCTTCTCGAGCTCTTTCTCATGCCTGGCGTAGAGCTCGTTCTGCCGCTGATAGGCATTCCGTATCTCTACCCTCGCACCCTCCAGATCACCCTTCATGAGGTAGTTCACAGCATCGAAGGCGTGGATAAGGATCTTCTCGAAATCCTCGCCTTCGTAGGGCCTGACTTTTTCATTCAGTATGAGGGAGCCTATCTGCGAGGCGGTCCTGGTTGCGGAGACGACCGCCTTGCCCTCGTAGCCTCTTATCCTTGCGACTGCGAGCTCGAACTCTCTGGCGCTCTCATCGTATCTTCCCATGTTCTGGAGGAGCAGCGCCCGCTCCAGCCGTACGAGAACCTCATTCCTTCCCCGTGCCGATTTTTCGGGAAAAACCGTGAGCGCATCCTCGAACCTGCCCTGGGAGATGGAGAGCCTTGCCTGGTCCGTCATTCTCGTATAGCTCCCCAGATCCGCACAACCCGCGGCGATGAGAAGGATGATGGAAAAAGAGAACAGCAGACGTGTGTGATACATTTTCATAAGGCTGGTACGGTTTCTCCGGGTATCAGGAAAGCTCGGCCTTCCGTGGTCAGAAGGCTATGCCCACACTTGCCATGACCCCCCGCCTGGAGTGGAAGCCGAGCCCTAAGTTGAGTCCCTCGATGACATACCGCGCCCCGAGCATCCAGGTGGCGTTTCTGTCCGTGTCCGAACCCACTTCAACAGCCTGTCCGGCATCGCTGCCGATCGTGACGGTATCCTGGCTGGCGTAGCCGACTCCGGCCACGGCAAAGAACGAAGGAATCATCTCCGCCCCGAAGGTCACGTCGATCTCCTGCTCGTTGCCGTCATTGAATTTTGTACGAGTATTAAAAGGCTCCCCGGTGGAAGGAGGATTTTCATCGGTATCTGCAATGCTCACCCCGAGACCCAGGCTCAGCGCCCCTCCCGTGGGATGAAGGTCGGAGAGGAAAATGCCCCCCAGCTCCACTCCGAGGCTCGGCTCGTCGACCTTCCCCCCTATCCCGTAATTCACGAGCACATACCCACTCGCAAGGCAGACAGCAGGAAAAAACACCGCGATAAGGGTTGCTACGGGTAAAAGCCTCTTCATATCTTGACCCCCGGGAAAAATGTTTTATCATGTATTTTAACCATACTCCTAGAGACCCAGAGAAATCAAGGCTTGACAGCCCTGATTTATCATCACATATTAATATAAAAATAAGGTTGTAAAGGAACTCGCCATGTCGCAAAATGAGACGACTGCTTCCTATTTAAAGGCACTCGGGCATCCAGTGAGGCTCATGATTGCACGAGAGCTCATCAAGGGTCAAAAGTGCGTTGGGGAGGTTGAAAACACCCTTAATATCCGTCAGGCAAATGCATCTCAGCACCTGTCGATCCTGAAGATAAACGGGATCGTGGACTGTATCCGGAAAGGCAATCTTAAGTGTTACTATCTCAGAGACCCTCAGAAGATCCAGAAGCTCATCAATATCCTGGAAGAGAGGCCGCAAGAAGGTTGAAGACATGTACGACACGATCATCATCGGCTCAGGCCCGGCAGGCCTGACCGCCGGCATTTATGCATCCAGGTCCAAGCTGAAAACACTCATGCTGACCAGTCAGGCGAACCCGAGCCTGATAACCACCACCGACATCGTGGAGAACTATCCCGGGTTCCCCGGCGGGATAAACGGATACGACTTGATCGAGAGGTTCAAAGAGCAGGCAGTGTCATTCGGGCTCGAAGTGGTGGAAGACGATGTGATCTCTCTCGAGCAGATCACCCATGACGGCAAGGAGGCATGGAGGGCAAACACCCATGAGGCCGCCTATGAGGCCTTCACCGTCATCCTCGCGACAGGGACCGAATACGCCCGCCTTGATGTCCCCGGCGAGCAGGAGTATACGGGAAGAGGAGTGTCGTATTGTGCGACGTGCGATGCGCCTTTTTACCGGGATGCTCACGTGGCCGTCGTGGGAGGGGGAAATGCCGCGATTCAGGAGGCCCTCTTTCTCACGAGGTTTGCCAGAAAGG
>ENA-UPSM01006007-UPSM01006007.1-activated-sludge-metagenome-genome-assembly--contig:-NODE-6007-length-11568-cov-6.142274_pt1 | contig 11568 bp, 12 predicted proteins | sample MGYA00238181_ERZ773283 | MGnify/ENA primary metagenome ERZ773283 (study PRJEB29023, sample SAMN05720199) | activated sludge metagenome | isolation source: Anaerobic digester | place: Japan... | reverse complement strand
GTCGGCCAGCGCCGCGCCGATGGCGATGTTCATCTGCCGACCGGTGCCGGCGGTCAACTTGCCTCGGAAGTTGTACGGATCGCGGTCGTAGTCGTCGCGCACGGCCTGATCGCGGGAGATCGCGTCACCCTCGAGCGCGATCGTGCGGAGGCCCGGGGCCAGCTTGCCCACCACGTTGGCGACGGCGACGAGCGGTGCCGGAATGGACTCGGCCGCCGCCAGCGCGGGACTCGTGATGACAAGACCGGCGAACCGCGAGTCGTCACGTTCGGCCAGGCGGACGACCGCGAGGCCCCCCATCGAGTGGCCGTACGCGAACAGCGGCAGGTCGGTGCGCACCGTGTCCACGTAGGCCGACACGTCGTCGACGAGCGTGTCGAAGTCGTCGATGTCGCCGCGACGCAGCCCCACGGTCCGTCCGTGGCCACGGAGGTCGAGGGCCGACACGCGGAAGCCGGCTGCGGTCAACACCTCGGCGACGGGGACGTACCGACGGGAGTGCTCGCCGTACCCGTGGACGAGCACAACATCGGCGACCACCGTCGACGGATCGTCGGGCTCCCACACCACTGTGTGGAGGGTCACCCCTCGGCCGCCGCTCAACGTCGATTCCCGGGTCTGCATGCGGCCACGCTAGTTCCGCCGGGCGCCGCCCGATCCGGCGGAAACCGAACGCCGTTCGGTTAACGATCGACGCCCTCGTGCCGATGAAACGACCATGGGTCCGGCCACCGCCGCGACCGAGCCAGTTCCCGGGGAGACCACCATGATCGATCACACCTACCGACTTCTGACCCGCAGCGACATGGACGGGCTCGTCTGTGCCGTGCTGCTCAAGGACATGGGCATCCTGGGCGAGATCGACTTCCACCATCCCAAGGACGTCCAGGATGGCAAGGTCGAGGTGACCGAACGCGACATCCTCACCAACCTGCCGTACGTGCCCGGCTGTGGACTCTGCTTCGACCACCACGCCTCGGAGGCGCTCCGCAACTCCGGGATCCCCACGCCCGGCTACATCCTGCAGCCCGACGCCAAGTCCGCCGCCCGGGTCGTCTACGACTACTACGGCGGCAAGGAGCGGTTCCCGAACATCAGCGACGAGATGATGGAAGCGGTCGACAAGGCCGACTCCGCCGGCTTCTCGATGGACGACATCCTCGACCCCCAGGGCTGGGAACTGCTCTCGTTCCTCATGGACGCACGCACCGGCCTCGGCCGCTTCCGCGACTTCCGCATCTCGAACTACGCGTTGATGATGGACCTCATCGACTGCTGCCGCGACATGAGCATCGAGGAGATCCTCGCCCTGCCCGACGTCGCCGAACGCGTCGACCTCTTCCGCTCACAGCACCAGCTGTTCCGCGAGCAGATCGCCCGCGTCGCCGAGGTGCACGACAACCTCGTGGTGCTCGACCTGCGCAACGAGGAGACGATCTTCGCCGGCAACCGGTTCGTGGTCTATGCGATGTTCCCCCAGTGCGACATCTCGATGCACGTGATGTGGGGCCGGGAGAAGCAGAACACGGTGTACACGGTCGGCAAGTCGATCTTCGATCGTCGCAACCCCGTCGAGATCGGTGAGCTCATGTTGGGCTACGGCGGCGGTGGCCACCACGCCGCCGGCACGTGCCAGGGCGACAACGAGACGGCCGACGAGCGCAAAGCCGAGCTCATCGAGCGCCTCGTGGCGCTCTCCCACGAGGGGTCCGCCCTGGTCTGACCGCGGCGGTGGTCAGTCGAGGGCGACCCAGGAGAACGTGATCGAACCGACCAGGGGCTGCTCGGGCAGCACCACGTGCGGGACGCGGTTGATGTCGTTGGGTGCACCGCTCTCGGGCTCGACGCACAGGGCATGCTCGGGGCGGGTGAAGATCACCCAGTCGTCGAACGACGACGAGAGCGTGAGTTCGAGGGCCCCGGCCCAGCGGACGATCGGGTCGGCACCGAGGCCCACGAACGACGCGTCCCACGGACCGGGCGGCACCGGCACCAGCTCGCCGGTCGGGATGCCGTCCTCGCCCACCGCATGGATCGAGGCCGACGACAGGTCGAGCACGAGCTCGGCCGGCTCACCGACCCCGAGGTCACGCCGGAACCACGGATGCCACCCCGCCATCGCCGGCATCGGGCGGTGGCGGGCGTGCACCTCGACGGTCACCGTCAGGTGCGCGTCGTCCAGTTCGAATCGTTGCACGACATGGCCGCCGAACGGCCACGGCTCACCGAGCTCGGTGCGGATCACACAGGTGGCGTCACCTGCGCTCACCGCCGACCACGGCTGCAGGTGAGCGATGCCGTGGTTCGCGTGCGGCGGGCTGGTCAACGGCAGGTCGTAACCGACGCCGTCGAACTCGAGGTGACCGTCGCGGAGGCGTCCGCACCAAGGCACCATCGGGAACGACCCCCATCGCGTCGGGCGCTCCCCCTCGGTCACGAGCACCTCGATGCCCCGGGGCCGGAGCGAGGCGAGCCGACCGCCGTCGAGGTCGATCGTGGCAGTCGTGCTTCCGTGGCGCAGGTCCATGCCCGCCAGCATGCCAGCCGTTGGCCGCTCAGCCGATGGGATGCGCCGGAGCCGGCGAGATCATCGCCTCGAAGTCGGTGGCCGGCACCGCCTTGGAGTACCGCCAACCCTGGCCCCGATCGCAGCCGAGAGCGATCAGGGCGTCGGCCTGTTCCTCGGTCTCGATGCCCTCCGCGGTGACCGTCATGCCCAGCGCCGCGGCGAGCGTGATGATCGTCGTCACGATGGCGTGATCCTCGGTGTCGTGGGGCAGACCGTCGACGAACGACCGGTCGATCTTGAGGATGTCGACGGGGAACCGCTTGAGGTAGCTGAGCGACGAGTAACCCGTCCCGAAGTCATCGATCGCGAGGCTCACACCGAGCGCGTCGAGTCCGTTGAGCAGTCCGAGCGCGGCCTCGGCGTTCGCCATGAGCGCGGTCTCGGTGATCTCGAGGCACAGGTTCCGCGGATCGAGGTCGTGACGTTGCAGCACGTCTCGGACCTGATCGATCAGGTCGGGGTGTTCGAGCTGCCGCGGCGACAGATTCACCCGCATGATGAAGTCGTCATTGCCGTCGAGGCGGCACCAGAGCGCGGCCTGGCGGCAGGACTCGTCGAGCACCCAACGACCGACCGACACGATCAGGCCCGTCTCCTCGACGACGTCGATGAACGACACGGCGTCGCGGAGTACACCGTCGCACCGCCACCGCAGCAAGGCCTCAGCGCCGATCACACGACCGGTCGCGAGTTCGACCTCCGGTTGGAAGTGCACCTCGAACTCGCCGCGGCCTTGCGCCGACCGGAGCCGCTGGTCGAGATCGAGGCGCTCGGCGAGACGGTGCTCGAGCTCGACGTCGAACGACGTCTGACGAGCCCGGCCCAGCTCCTTGGCGCGGTACATCGCGGCACCGGCACGGCGCAGCAGCTCCTCGGCGGTCACCGACTCGGCGTCGGAGGTCGCGAGCCCGCAGCTGACCGTCAGGAGGTGGGTGCGATCCATGCCGTGGCGGTCGGCGAAGTGGAAGGGCTCCGACAGACCCTCGCGAAGCCGTTCGGCCATCTGCGAGACCGACCACTCGTCGAGTGCGTCGGTCAGCACCACGGCGAACTCGTCACCGCCGAGGCGGGCGACGACGTCGGTCGGGCGCACCAGTCCACGGACCCGAGCACCGACCAGCCGGAGCAGGGCGTCACCGATTGCATTGCCGAGGGAATCGTTGACGACCTGGAACCGGTCGACGTCGAGCACGATCGCGCCGACGACGTGGTCGCGGTTCCGTTCGTCGAGCGCCGAACGAAGCCGGGTCAGGAGCCCGAGCCGGTTGGGAAGGCCCGTCAGCTCGTCGTGGTTGGCGCGACGAACGAGCTCCCGTTCGGCGGTCTCGCGGCCGAGGATCTGCGCGAACGTCGACGCGAACATCCCGAGCAGCGTGAGGTCATCCTCGGTCCAGTCGGCGAGCTGTCGAAGCCAGTCGAAACCGAGCGAGCCCACGGGTCGCCCGTCGATGATGATCGGCAACTCGAGGATCGAACGGAGTCCCGACGCCTCGAAGAAGCGTCGGTCGAGTTCCCACTCGCCGTCGAGCTTCGACACGTCCGGCACGGCGCTGACCCACAGGTCGCTGTTGCGTCGGCTCGCCGCCGGCGCGAGGTCCCACGACACGTCGTCGTAGGTGCCGAGCTCGGGCTCGACACCGGGGCGCGCCCACTCGTGGATCATCGTCTCGGTACGGGCGTCGTTGTCGAACGTAAGGATGTAGGCACGATCGGCACCGAGGAACTCGCCGACCTCTTCGAGCGCCCAGTTCACGACCCCGTGGATCTCGGTGGGCACGGCGTTGATGAACCGGTTCTGGACCCGTTCGAGCACCTCCTCGAGCGAGACACGTCGGCGCAGGGCCGTCTCGATCCGGTGGTCCCCGAGCGTCGTGCGCAGCACCACAACGTGACGAGGGACGCCGTCGAGCAGGTCGCGGTGGATCCGAGCCCGGGTGTAGGACGATGACCCGCTGATCGTGCGGATGGTGACGCCGAACTCCGACCCGACGTCGTCGTTGCGGTCGAGACGTTCGGTGACGCTCGACCCGTCGGCGTCGACGATGAGCGATTCGAACCGCCGGCCGATCAGGTCGGCCCGTTGGAAACCGGTCTCGGCGAGCACGGCGTCGGACACGTACACACAGCGATGGGATCCGTCGAGGAGGAGGACCGGATCGGTCGACGCCGTCGCGATCCGCCGCCAGAACGAGACGGCATCGGGAGCGGGGCCGGGCGCGGGCGCGCCGACGGGTTCGTCACGATTCGGCACCGCGCGACCTACCTCCTCTTCGATGTGACTCATGACCTGACTATCGGCAGACCAAGTTCAACGGTGAAGCAATCTGGAGGGATCCCCCAGTTCGGGGAGAAGGAGCGCCAAGGGGTATGCGCCGTTCGGGGCGGGGGTAGGGCCTGTTCGTCAACCTCCACGAAGGGAATCCCATGGCCACCACGGCACGATCCAGCACGTCGAAGAAGAAGGCCCCGAGCCGGAGCAGCGCCGGGGCCGCCGGCGCCGCCAAGAACGGGACGGCCAAGAACGGGACCGTGAAGCGGGGCATCGCGAAGGCCGGCACGGCGCGTTCACGCGGCGAGACCGACACGTACACGATCCCCGGCATGTCCGAGGACGACGCCGGTGTCACCGCGGAGATCCTCCAACGACGCCTCGAGGCGCTGATCGACCTCACGCTCACGCTCAAGCACGTCCACTGGAACGTGGTCGGCAACGGGTTCATCGGTGTGCACGAAATGCTCGATCCGCAGTACCAGGCGGTCGCCCTGATGGTCGACACCACCGCTGAGCGCATCGCCACGATGGGCGTGTCGCCCAACGGCCTCGCGGGGTCGCTCGTCGCGCACCGCGACTGGGAGGACTACCCGCTCGGACGCGACGTCGTACCCCAGCATCTGCTCGAGCTCGACGCTGCGTACTCGGGAGTGATCGGCGACCACCGGGCCGCGCTCGACCGCCTCGGCGAGCTGGATCCGGTCACCGAGGACATGATCATCGGCCAGCTGGCCGCGCTCGAGGGGTTCCAGTGGTTCATCCGAGCCCACCTCGAGAACCGTGACGGCGTGATGGCGAAGTCGCTCCGATGAGCCTCCCCGATCCGCTCACCCCGAGCCCGGCGCCCGAGCCGTCACCCAGCCCCGAGCCGTCTCCGATGCCGGATCCGGCCCCGATGCCCCAGCCGGACCCGATGCCGGCACCGATGCCCGACCCGTCGCCGATCGTGCCCGACCCGACCCCGTCGCCGTCACCGCTCCCGGTGCCACCGACGGATCCGCCGCTGCCGTCTCCGGTGGCGTGACGACACCACGCTGACCGAGGTCGCCGAGGTCGGCCCCTACTCGGGGCCGGCCTTGGCGCGCAGACCGCGCAGCGCTTCTCGCAACAGACGAGACACGTGCACCTGGCTGGTGCCCACGATCTCCGCGATCTCGGACTGACTCAGGTCCTCGAAGAACCGGAGCCACACGATCTTCCGCTGGCGCTCGGGCAGCGTGAGCATGAGTTGCTCCAACAGGACCCGTTCTTCGTTCGCAATGCCCGCCGACGTCCCCAACTGTGACATCGACGCCGCGTGGAACCCCTCGGGGGTGTCGGTCGAGGCCGAGCGGTAGGCCGCGCCGGCGTCGAGCGCGTCGAGCACGTCTTCGGGTGAGCACCCGAGCTCCTCGGCCAACTCGTCGGGGGTCGGCGGCCGCCCCAGGGACACCCGCAGGCGTTCGACGGTGGCCGGCATCCGGACGTGGAGGTCCTTGGCGCGCCGCGGAACGTGCACGGCCCACGTCGCGTCACGGAAGTGGCGACGCAGCTCGCCCGTGATCGTCGGCACGGCGAATCCGGCGAACGGGATGCCCTTCTCGGGGTCGAATCGCTCGACGGCCTTGACCAGGCCGAGCAGGGCGACCTGGGTCAGGTCGTCGAGGGGCTCGCCCCGCGAGGCGAACCTCCGGGCGCAGGCCTGGGCGATCGACTGGTGGTCGACGACGAGTTGGTCGCGCAGCCGGCGGTTTCCGGTGGCCTTCCACCGTCGGAACCGCTCGACCACCTCGGGCTCGTCGCCCGAGTCACGGTCAGGGCCACTCACGTCGACTCTTCGCCGCCATCGTCGTCCAACCACTCGACCTTGGCGCGTTCGAGCCACGCCGAGGCAACGCCCGCGGACGTGTCGAACCCGTGGTCGTCGGCGACCACCGACAAGATCTGGTCGCTCAACGCGAAGCGCTCGTCGGTCACGTCGACACTGCCGAGACCGGTCGACCCCTCGATGCGGATCGCTCCACTGTCGAGCACGGTGAGGAGCAACCGGAGTTCCGACCCGTCGCCACGCTCAATGAGCGTGGCGGTGAGCTCGTTGACCGCCACGCGGAGGTCTTCGATCGCCTCGACGTCGAAGCCGGCCAGCGACGCCAGCCCGCCCATCGCCAGTCGAACCGGCCGCACGAGGCGAGGGTCGGGGGCGATGGTGATGCTGATCGAACCCTCGAAGGCGGGCTCGGGATCGTGCTGGCTCACGTGGTCTCCTCGAACGGGGTGACGAGCAATTGGGTACCTCGTGGGTCTGGGCGTCGTGCGGTCGTACCCTCGAGGGGGAACGGCCAGACATCGACGACCACCACGCTGGCGAGCGTCGGAATCAGCTGGACTCGAACACGCTGTCGAGCCCCGTGACCTGCAGCAGCCGATCGACGGCCTGACTGCGGCCGGCGAGGGAGAACGCCACCGACATCTCCTCGGCGCGCTGGCGCGCCGTGACCAGCGTGCGCAAGCCGGAGGAGTCGATGAACGTCACGCCATGGAGGTCGAGTACAACGGCCGAGCCGGAGTCGATGATGGCAAGCAGCTGCCCCTCGACCTGGGGGGCGGTGGCCACGTCGATCTCGCCGGTCGCCCGAACGACGACGGATCCCATGTCCTCATCGGTCTCGACGGTGAACGAGGGTGATTCATCCATGGCCATCAGCGGAGCGTAGCAACGCTCGTCGCGAATCGACATGCGTCCAAGCCGTCCGGCCTACAACCCCCCATCCGGGGGTGCGCGGTCACCGCGGGCGCCGTCACCCGGTCCTGGACACGTCGAGATCGTCGACCTCGAACCACACTTTCTTGCCGTCAGTGCCCCGTTCCACACCCCACCATCGGCTGAGCTGGTCGACGATCGACAACCCGCGACCCGTCGGCTCGGTCGCACTCGGATTCCGGAGTTCGGGAAGCCCGAGCGATTGATCAGTGACCTCGACCCGGAGCCCGGTGGGCAGGGCGATGATCTCGACGGCGCCGCCCGACGAGCCGTGTTCCACGGCGTTCGTCACGACCTCGCTCACCAGGAGCTCGGCGAGCACACCGACATCGCCGAGGCCCCACCCCCGCGCTGTGGAGCCGACGAACACCCGTGTCCTGCGAGGGGACGAGAACGACGCATCGAACTCCATGCGGGCCATCCGGCGTTCGCGTGGATTCCAGGTGGAGGTCGGGTCATCGACTCGGGGTGGTTCGTCCACGCGCGCTCCGTACCCGGCCAGTGACGATGTCAGCCGGATTGGACGAAGCTCGTCGAAGCCGATCCCCCGACGTTTGGCGATCCCCCACCGGGGGTAACCGATGCGATGATCTCGTTCCGACACGAGCGCGCCCGGTCTCACGAACGCGACGGGGTGCAGATGGTCGATCCCACTGGCCGACGAGGTACCGACGACATGGCCGACACGCGCCGCACGCCCGCCACGACGACCGTTGCCGCGCCCCGCGACGCCGCCTACCGAGTTCTGCTCATCGAGGACGACGCTGCCGACACCGTCCTGTTCCGTCACGGCGTCGGCGAGATCGACCCCGACCTGTCGATCACGACCGTCGCGTCACTCGACGAGGCGTCGTCGCATCTCCAAGACGATCTCGACTGCATCGTGCTCGACCTCGGTCTGCCCGGTTCGATCGAGCTCGATGCGTTGCACGCCGTCCGTTCGACGTGCCCCGAGGTCGCCATCGTCGTCCTCACGGGCTGGGGCGACGAGTCGGTCGGCACCGCAGCCGTCGCCGCCGGGGCGCAGGACTACCTCATCAAGGGTGAGGCCACGGCGCCCACCATCGCCCGTTCCATCCGCTTCGCGATCGAGCGCAAACGCAACGAACGGTCGACGGCGATGCTGCTTCGGGCTCAGCTCCAGAACGTCGAGCGCGAACGCCTCGAGCGGGCGCTGCTCGGTACCCCGAGCTTCCGACGCGCCGACTTCTCCTGGGCGACGAAGTACACGGCTGCCCGCACCGGCGTCGTCAGCGGCGACTTCATCGACGGCGTCGAGCTGCCGGACGGATCGATCCGGGCGATCATCGGCGACGTCGCCGGCCATGGCCCCGACGAGGCCGCGCTCGGCGTCTCCCTCCGCGCCGGCTGGCGGGCGCTCGTGCTGTCCGACCTGCCGGCCGACGCCGTACTCGCCGGTCTCGAGGACCTGCTCATGACCGAACGTTCCACCGCCGACGCGTACGCGACCGTGTGCGACGTCACGGTGTCGCCCAACCTCCGTCGGGTCGAGGTGCGCAGCGCCGGTCACCCACCTCCGGTGCTGGCCGGCGTCGGCGCCCTGGTCGACGAGCACCTGCGCTCGCCACTCGGCATGAGGTTCGGTGAACGCCGCTGGCAGGGCACGGCCTTCGAGCTCCCCGAGGTGTGGTCGATCGCGCTCTACACCGACGGGCTCTTCGAGATCCGCTCCGACGACGGTGAGATCCTCTCGATCGACGACGTGCCCGGCGCCGTCGAGCAGGCGCTCGTCGACGACTTCATCGACCCCGATCTCCTGCTCGCTCGCTTCGCCGCCCGCAGCACGGAGGGATGGCGCGACGACGTGGCACTGGCGATCGTCTCGTCGCGGGTGTGGGGCTCCCCTTGAGTGAACACCCGACGGAGCGTCGCGGCGCGCTCGGCTCGCTCGGCTCGCTCGCCAACCTGTCGATGGCCGTCGCGGTGACCGTGCTGCTCGTCGGCACGATCGTGGTCATCGTCAGCTTCTCCAACCTCCTCGCGGCACGCTCCGAAGTCTTCAATCGTCTGGGTCCGGCCCTCGTGCAGACCGAGAAGCTCCGGACGTCCCTGCTCGACCAGGAGACGGGGGTGCGTGGATTCGCCCAAACCCACGACGGCCGGTTCCTCGAGCCCTACGAGGACGGCAAGACCGCCGAGGCCGCCCTCACCCGCAACCTGCATTCGTTGCTCGCGGACGAGCAGGCACCGATCGAACGGCGCCTCGACGACGTCACCGGGGCCGCGGCGACGTGGCGTCGGGACGTCGCGGAGCCCATCGCCAACTCACCCGACGCAGCGAACGGCGACGACGGCGAGCAGGCCGCGCGCATGTCGAAGCTCGCGTTCGACGACGTTCGCGCCGCGGTCGACCGCCTCGAACGCGACGTGTCCGCGGGCAGCAGGGCCGCCCGCTCCGACCTCGACACCGCGACGACGTCGCTCGGCGTCGCGATCGGTCTCGCCCTCGCTGGCGTCACGGGGTCGGGGTTGTTCGGCGCATGGCTGCTCCGGCGTCGGGTCGTGGTCCCGATCGAGCAGCTGGTCGACCAGACCGACAGCGTCGATCTCGGCCGGTTCGACACCGAGATCGTGGTGTCGGGGCCACGCGAGATCGAACAGCTCGCGACCCGCGTCGACGACATGCGCCGCCGGTTGGTCGCCGAACTGGCAGCGGCGGAGATCGCCCGCTCGGAGCTCGCCCACCAGAGCCAATCGCTCGAACGGTCCAACCGCGACCTCGAGCAGTTCGCCTACGTGGCGTCGCACGACCTGCAGGAACCGCTTCGCAAGGTGGCGTCGTTCTGCCAGCTCCTCGAACAGCGCTACGCCGACGAGCTCGACGAGAAGGGCCGGTTGTACATCGAGTACGCCGTCGACGGCGCCAAGCGCATGCAGGCGCTCATCAGCGACCTCCTCAACTTCTCCCGGGTCGGGCGCACGACCGACACGTTCGTGGAGTGCGACCTCGCCGCGATCGCCGACACGGTGGCCGAGAGCTACTCAGCGCCGATCATCGCGACCGAGGCGGAGTTCCACCACGAGCACCTCCCGGTCGTCCCCGGCGACCCGTCGCTCCTGGCCGCCCTCCTCCAGAACCTGTTGGCGAACGCCCTCAAGTACCGCCGGACCGACGTCGCTCCTCGGATCCACCTGACCGCCGAGCCCACCGACGACCGGTGGACGTTCACCTTCACCGACAACGGCATCGGGATCGACGAGACGTTCCGCGAGCGGGTGTTCGTGATCTTCCAGCGGTTGCACAGCCGTGACGCGTTCGAGGGCACCGGAATCGGCCTGGCGCTCTGCAAGAAGATCGTCGAGTTCCACGGCGGCGAGATCTGGATCGACGCCCCTCCCCGCAATGGGGGAACTTCGGTCAGATGGACCTTGCCGAGCTCGCCCGCCGAACCATCGGGGTACATTGACGAACACGGCCTCGCCGGAGCGACCGTCCCCTCCGACGGTCCCGGCGCGTCGCCGAGCGAGGACCTTCCATGACCAAGATCGACGGGCTCGGACCCGACGCACTCACTGCCGCGGTCGAGCCGATCCGGCTGCTCCTGGTCGAGGACGATCCCGGTGATGTCCTCATCACCCGAGAGGCCCTCGAGCAGAGCAAGTTGATCCACCACCTCGACGTCGTCGAGAACGGCGAGGAGGCAATGGCGTACCTCCGCCACGAGGGCCGATTCTCCGACGCGATCGCGCCCCACCTCGTTCTGCTCGACCTCAACCTCCCCCGCAAGGACGGCAAGGAGGTGCTGGCCGAGGTCAAGGGCGACCCGAACCTCAGCCACATCCCCGTGATCGTGCTCACCACGTCAGAGGCCGAGGTCGACGTGATCGACACCTACCAGCTGCACGCGAACGCGTTCATCACCAAGCCGGTCGATTTCGAGCGCTTCCACGACGTGATCCGCCGCATCGACGACTTCTTCCTGACTGTCGTGCGACTTCCCAACCGCTCCGCCGGCTGACCGCCCG
>ENA-UPSM01006002-UPSM01006002.1-activated-sludge-metagenome-genome-assembly--contig:-NODE-6002-length-11572-cov-6.628636_pt1 | contig 11572 bp, 9 predicted proteins | sample MGYA00238181_ERZ773283 | MGnify/ENA primary metagenome ERZ773283 (study PRJEB29023, sample SAMN05720199) | activated sludge metagenome | isolation source: Anaerobic digester | place: Japan... | reverse complement strand
CTCACTGCCAGTGCTCAGGTGCTGAGGGCTGAAGACCTGATCGTGCAGCTTCCACGGCTTGAACGGCGAGTCGCTCGCGATCAGGCCGGCAACCCGGCCGATACCACTCGCGCTGCCACCGCTCCGGGTCCCGATGCCACGGAGCACCTGGTAGAGGATGATGAAGACCGGTGCCTGCATGAGCACTGGCACACACCCACTGAGCGGGTTGATGCCGTTCTCCTTGTAGAAGGCCATCATCTCGGTGTTCAGGCGCTCGCGGTCGTCCTTGTACTGCGCCTGCAGCTTCTTGAGCTCCGGCTGATGACGCTGCATCTGCAGCATCGAGCGGGTGCTCTTCAGGGTCAGCGGGGCCGTCACCGTCATCACGATGATCGTGAGGATGATGATGGCGCCGCCGTAGCTGTTGGTGACCTGGAAGAGCAGGCCGAGGAAGCCGGCGACCGCTTCGAAGAAGCCTTCGAAGATGCTGGCGGCGAAGATTCCGAGGTTCATGAGATGCCTCTCGCGGGGGGGACGGGGTCGTATCCCTGGCCACCCCAGGGATGGCAGCGGGCCAGACGGCGGATCGACAGGAGGAGACCACGCACGACGCCGTGGCTCGAGATCGATTCGAGCGCGTACGAAGAACAGCTGGGATCGAAACGACACGGCGAGGGCCGACCAGCGGTGAGATGCTGGTACATGCGAATCGCAGCCAGGAAGGGCCGAGAAGCCAGTGAGGTCGTGGTCACGAGCCGTTCACCGCTGACACCGGCCCGAGCAAACGGTCAACATGAGCTTGAAGTTCACCAAAACTCAGTGAAGGTACGTCTGGTGATACGACGAACAGGTATCGCCCGGGACGAAGCTGTCCCGACCGATCCGCAGTGCGGAGGATCTCCCTCAGCTGCCGGCGGACTCGGTTCCTCACCACCGCAGATCCCACGGAGCGTCCGATCGCGAACGCGACGCGCGGCCGATCGACATGGGCCGGGCTGAGGGGGTCGTCATGGGTTGCCTGCCGGAGTCCCAGCGGGCCACTTCGCCGATACCGACCAGCATCTCTGAGGAGTTGGAACTCCCATCGATACGTGATCGAGTCGATCAAGCGCTGAGCTTGTGCCGACCCTTGAGCCGACGGGAGCGGATGACGTTGCGGCCGGCGCGGTCGGACATGCGCTGCCGGAAGCCGTGCTTCTTCGAACGGCGGCGGTTGTTGGGCTGGAACGTGCGCTTCACGGTGTTCTCCTGCAGGGGTCGCGGTCTGTCCGCTGTGGCGAGTCGTCGCCGACTGTCGTTGCATCAACCTGCGTTGCAGCAACAGAGCGGGCCGCGTTGTCGAGGCGATGGTCGCCCCGACACGGATACCACGAATGATACGGGCACGAACGAACACCGGGCAACTACGCCACGGCGAGGTCACCAACGGACGACCGTCCCCAGCGTCCCAGATTGAACCAGAACAGCGACGTGATAGGGTTCGCGGCCCGACTGCGGGTGGTTTCCCAGCAGAGGCGGACATTCATCATCGCCGGACGGACCCGCCGCTCGACGTTTTCCACAGCTGTGGATGCCACTGTGGATGGTGAAAGGGTGGATCTAGCGTGACTGTTGTGAATCCGGCGGAAATCCTGTGGACAGCCGCCGGTCGCATTCTCAACGATCAGGTCTCCGACGGCGTCTGGATGGCGTACTTCGCGGACACATCCGGCCTGTACCTCGACGAGAACTGCCTCACCATATCCGTTCCCAACGCGATCGTGAGGGACCGCATCGAGCAGCGCTACCGCGAGCTCGTGCTCTCGGCCATCTCCGACGCCGGTCATCCCAGCCTGGGTCTCGAACTCCGGGTCAACGACCCCGAACCTGCCATCAGCAACAGCGAATTCGACGTCGACTTGTCGTCCTTGGCCGCCGATGCCATCGGGGCGCCGCCGACCCCTGAACCGACCCCCGGCCCCGATCCTCAGGCCAGCCCTGCGGCCGCCGGCGACACGTCAGCGCACCGCGAGCGCCCCAACAACCTCAACACGAAGTACTCGTTCGAGTCGTTCGTCACCGGGCCGTCCAACCGCTTCGCGCAGGCCGCGGCGTTGTCCGTTGCCGAAACGCCCGCACGCTCGTACAACCCGCTGTTCGTCTACGGCTCCGCGGGTCTGGGCAAGACGCACCTCCTCCAGGCGATCGCCCACTACGTCAACAAGAACTACCCGTCCTACCGCGTGCGGTACATCTCCACCGAGACGCTCCTCAACGAGTTCATCGACGCGATCCGCAACAACAAGCAGGCCGAGTTCAAGCGTCGGTACCGCGAGATCGACGTACTCCTCGTCGACGACGTGCAGTTCATGGAGGGGAAGGAACAGCTCCAGGAGGAGTTCTTCCACACCTTCAACACGCTGCACGAGGCCAACCGGCAGATCGTGCTCAGCTCCGACCGCCCACCCGACGCGGTCGCGACCCTCGAGGACCGGCTCCGCAGCCGCTTCAAGATGGGGTTGGTCACCGACATCCAGCCGCCCGACTTCGAGACCCGGTTGGCCATCCTCCGCAAGAAGGCGGAGCAGGGCAACACGCCGATCCCCAACTCGGTGCTCGAGTTCATCGTCACCCACGTCACCAACAACATCCGCGAACTCGAAGGGGCCCTCAACCGGGTCACCGCCTACGCCTCGCTCAACCAGACCGAACTCACGATCGAGGACGCCGAACGCGTGCTCGGCGACATCGTCAAGTCCGGTAAGCGGCAGGTCACGCCGACACTGATCCTCGAGACGACGGCCGCCCGGTTCAACTTCACGGTCAAGGAACTCCAGGCGCAGGACCGACGACGTCCACTCGTCATGGCCCGGCAGATCGCCATGTACCTGTTCCGGGAGCTGACCGACCTCAGCTACCCCGAGATCGCCAAGGAGTTCGGTGGCCGCGACCACACGACGATCATCTACGGCTGCGACAAGATCAAGGCGCTCATGAAGGAGCGTCACTCCGTGTACGACGATGTCACCACCCTGATCCACGAGATCAAGAGCGGCTGACCTCGAACCACATGTTCCGACCGAACGTACGCGCGGTGAACAACGTGCGAACAAGCGGTGGACAACCCGGGGACAGTCGAGAGCCGGTCCCCAGCACCCCGTGAAATTACAGACCTGTCTGGGGAGGAACTCGGACAGGCACTGGAAGAAGGACTCCCGAGATTTCGGGGCTCCGGCTAGGTTCTCCCCAATCCACAGGCCCTACTACTACTAGAGCCTGGTGATACACATCGAAGGTAGAAAGAGGCAGCAACGTGAAATTCCGCTGTGAACGCGACGTCCTCGTGGACGGACTCGCAACCGCAGGACGCGCCGTGTCGAGTCGTGGTGGCGCTCTCCCGGTCCTGTCGGGCCTTCGCGTGCACCTCGAGGGCGATCAGCTGCGGCTGACCGGCAGCGATCTCGATCTGACGATCACGGTCGACCTCATGGTCGCCGGTGACACCGACGGCGAGATCGTCATCCCGGCCAAGCTGGCGCTCGACATCGTGAAGGCGCTCGAGCCCGGGGCCGTGCTGATCGAGACCGAAGGCGACGAGGCCAAGATCAGCGGCGGCCGGTCCGAGTTCTCGGTCAACCTGATCCCCGCCGAGGAGTTCCCCCAGCTGAGTGCCCCCGCTGCGGATTCGGTGACGCTCAGCGCCGCCGAGTTCTCCGAGGGTCTGCGCCAGGTGGTGTCCGCCGCATCGACCGACGACTCCCGGCCGATCCTGACCGGTGTGTTGCTCGCTGCTGAGGGCACCGGTCTCCGCCTCGTGTCGACCGACTCGTACCGACTCGCCGTGCGCGACCTGCCCGGCGCCACCGTGCTCGACGAGGGCCAGACGGTGTTGGTGCCGTCGCGGGCGCTCAACGAGGTCGTTCGGGCCCTGGGTTCCGCCGACTCGCTCACTTTGGTGCTAGGCGAGCGTGAAGCGTCGTTCGTGATCGACGGCATCCGTCTCACCACCCGGCTGATCGATGGCGACTTCCCGAACTACCGGGGGTTGATCCCCCAGAGCCAGCCCAATCGACTCACCATCGGTCGCGCCCCGCTCATCGACGCGGTGCGTCGCGTGAAGCTCATGGCCCGGGAGGCGACCCCCGTCCGACTCACCATGCGCGACGGCAGTGTCGAGCTGGTCGCCATCACCCAGGACATCGGCCAGGCGCACGAGGAACTCGACGCCACCTACACCGGCACCGAGCTGACCGTGGCGTTCAACCCCGAGTACCTCCTCACGGGCCTCGAGGTCACCCCCGGTGACGAGATCTCCCTCGAGACGGTCGACTCGTTGAAGCCGGCGTTGTTGCGCTCCACCGAGAACGCCAACTTCCTGTATCTCCTGATGCCCGTGCGGGTGTCGTAGTTGGGGGCGAAGCCCTCCGACGCGCCTTGATCTGCGTTCGGCACCTCAGCCTGCGCGACTTCCGGTCGTACGAGGAACTGGAGCTGGACTTCTCGCCGGGGCTGACCGCGGTGGTCGGCGAGAACGGCAACGGCAAGACCAACCTGATCGAGTCGATCGGCTTCATGGCGCGGCTCGCGTCGTTCCGTGGCGCGCCGAACGACGCGCTGATCCGTGTCGGTGCCGATCAGTTGGTCGTGCGGTCCGACATCGTCGCCGGCGATCGTGAGGTGTTGATCGAGGTCGAACTCCCGCGCCAGGGCCGACTCCGCGCCCAGGTCAACAAGCAGAAGCTGGTCCGGCGCGGTGATCTCGCCGAGGTGTTGACGACCACGGTGTTCTCGCCGGACGATCTCGAGATCGTGAAGGGCGGCCCGGCCGGTCGCCGGGACTATCTCGACGATCTGCTCATCGACCTCCATCCGAAGAACGACGCGGCGTGCGCCGACTTCGCCAAGGTGCTGAAGCAGCGCAACGCCTTGCTCAAGCAGATGGGCGGTCGGCGATCCCTGGAGGCCGAGGTCACCCTCGACGTGTGGGACCAGCGGCTCGCCGATCTCGGTGAACGGATGGCGGTGCTGCGGTCCAAGCTCGTCGACCAGCTGTTGCCGCTGGTCGCCGAGTCCTATGTGACGGTCGCGGGTCCCGCGGCCGGTGGTGACGTCGGCCTCGCCTACCAGGCACCCTGGCGTGATGTCGGCCTGGCCGCAGCGCTGGCGGCCAGTCGCGACGACGACATCCGCCGCGGTGTCTCGACGGTGGGGCCCCACCGCGACGACCTCGACGTGACGATCGCGTCGATGCCGGTGCGGACCCACGCGTCGCAGGGCGAGCAGCGCTCGATGGTGTTGGCGCTGCGCCTGGGGGCGCACCGTCTCGTGACGTTGGCGCGGGGCGAGGCGCCGGTGCTGCTCCTCGACGACGTGTTCTCCGAGCTCGACGATCGTCGGAGCGTCGCCTTGCTCGAGAGCCTCCCTGACGGGCAGAAGATCCTGACGACCGCGACGGGCCTGCCGCCCGGAGCGGTCGCCGACGTCGTGATCAACATCTCCGACTCCCGGGCTAGCCTCGCCTGATGGCTGGTCCCGATCGTTCCGCAGCGCCGATCGCCGCGAGTATCGACCTCCTTCGCCGTCAGTTCGGGCTCGGTCGTCCCGACAGCCTGGCCACACTCGAGGCCCAGTGGCCGGAGCTGGCCGGCGAGAAGGTCTCCACTCGTTCCAAGGTCATCGACCTGCGTCAGGGAACGCTCACCGTCGACGCCTACGATCCCGCCACCGCCGAGGTCCTCAACTGGTCCAAGCAGCGGCTGCTGGGGGCCGTTCAGGCGTCCTGCCCTGGCGAGAAGATCATCGACATCACCGTGCGTGTGCGGCGTGCCGAGCGGGCCCCGAACCGCTGATCCGACCCCCTCGATGATGGTAAGATCCATCCGTGCAATTTGAATCCGGCAACGCCCGTTCCTCCGGGCGTTCGGCACCGTCGTTCCGGCCGCCGGCACGATGAACGACTTACGTGAGCAGCCCGGATTCCCCGCAGATTCTCTTGTCCGAAAGGGCGCGTCGTGACTCAGGAAGAAGGCTCCTACGGAGCTGACCAGATTCAGGTCCTGGAGGGCCTGGAGGCCGTCCGGAAGCGTCCGGGCATGTACATCGGGTCGACCGGTCCGGCCGGTCTGCACCACATGGTCTACGAGGTGGTCGACAACTCCGTCGACGAGGCGATGGCCGGTCACTGCACTCGCATCGACGTCCGGCTCCTGCCGGGTGACGACGGCGACGGGTGTGAGGTCGTCGACGACGGCCGTGGGATCCCGGTCGACAAGATGTCGGGCCAGGACAACATGTCCGCCGCCGAGGTCGTGATGATGGTCCTCCACGCCGGCGGCAAATTCGGCGGCGGTGGCTACAAGGTCTCCGGCGGTCTCCACGGCGTGGGCATCTCGGTGGTCAACGCGCTGTCCAAGCGCGTCGAGGTCGAGATCGACCGCGACGGCATTCGCCACGCGATGAAGTTCGCCGAGGGCGGCAAGCTCATCGAGCCCTTGCACGAGACCGGCCCGTCACCCGACGGTCGCACCGGTACCACCGTGCGGTTCTGGCCCGACGGCGAGGTCTTCGACGAGACCCACTTCCGCGCCCAGACGCTGATCGAACGCTTTCAGATGATGGCGTTCCTGAACGCCGGACTCGAGATCACGTTCACCGACGACCGTCCCGACGGCCACGGCGCGGTGCAGTACCGCTACGACGGCGGCATCCGCGACTTCGTGCGTCATGTCAACGCGTCCAAAGAGGCGTTGTTCAGCGACGTCGGGTACTTCCAGCAGGTCGAGGAGACCATGGAGGTCGAGATCGCCTTCCAGTGGAACACGGGCTACAACACCGACGGCATCCACTCCTTCGCCAACGGCATCACGACCATCGAGGGCGGAATGCACGAGGAGGGCTTCAAGAAGTCCCTCACCAACTCGGTCAACAAGTACGCGAAGGACAAGGGGCTCCTCAAGGCCAGCGACGCCAACCTCCAAGGTGAGGACATTCGCGAGGGCATGACCGCAATCATCTCGGTCAAGCTCCAGGACCCGCAGTTCGAGGGCCAGACCAAGGGCAAGCTCGGCAACGTCCCCATGCGGTCACTCGTCGAGAAGGCGACCAACGAACGTCTCGCCGAGTGGCTCGAGGAGCACCCCTCGGAAGGCAAGCGCATCGTGCAGAAGGCGTTGCAGGCATCGCGCGCCCGTGAAGCTGCTCGCAACGCCCGTGAGGCGACCCGCCGCAAGTCGGCGCTCGACGGCGCCGGGCTCCCCGGGAAACTCGCTGACTGCTCGTCGAACGAACCGCGGGAGTGCGAGGTTTACATCGTCGAGGGCAACTCGGCCGGTGGTTCGGCCAAGGACGCCCGAAACCCGGTGACCATGGCGATCCTGCCGATCCGCGGCAAGATCCTCAACGTCGAACGCGCCCGCATCGACAAGATGATGAAGAACACCGAGGTCACCACGCTGATCCAGGCGATCGGTGGGGGCATCGGCGAGGAGTTCGACGTCGAGAAGGTGCGCTACCACAAGGTCGTCATCCTGTGTGACGCCGACGTCGACGGCAGCCACATCCGCACCCTGCTGCTCACCTTCCTCTTCCGTCAGATGCGCCCCCTCGTCGAGGCCGGCTTTGTGTACATCGCGCAGCCGCCGCTGTACTCGACCAAGGTCGGCCGCGACACGATCTACCTGAAGGACGACGTGGCGAAGGCGGCCTTCCTGGCCGATCGCCCGAACCACAAGGAAGAGTTCGCCCGACTGAAGGGCCTCGGCGAGATGGATGCCGACGAGCTGTGGGCCACGACGATGGACCCGGCCCGACGCACGCTGCTCCAGGTCAACCTCGAACAGGCGGCGATCGCTGACGAGGTGTGCTCGATCCTCATGGGCGAGGACGTCGAGAGCCGCAAGCACTTCATCCAGACCAACGCCCGCGACGTGCGCTTTCTGGACATCTAGAGGACGACCATGGCTGACGACAACACCAACGACACCCCGCCCGACGACGGCCCCTCCACCCCGTCCGGAGGCGACGTTCCCGCGTCGGCGGAGACCGCCGCGCTCTCGCCCGCCGATCTCCCCGGCGTGACCTACGGCTCGATCGAGCCGATCGAGATCCAGACCGAGATGGAGCAGTCGTTCCTCGACTACGCCATGTCGGTCATCGTGAGCCGCGCCCTGCCCGACGTCCGCGACGGGCTCAAGCCGGTGCACCGCCGCATCTTCTGGGCGATGCACGAGGGTGGCCTGCGACCGGACCGTCCGCACAAGAAGTGCGCGACCGTCGTCGGCGACGTGCTGGGCAAGTACCACCCCCACGGCGACCAGTCGGTGTACTTCGCCCTCGTTCGCATGGGTCAGGACTTCTCGGTCCGTCACGTGCTCGTCGACAAGCACGGCAACTTCGGGTCACCGTCGGACGAGCCGGCCGCATACCGCTACACCGAGTGCCGTCTCTCGCCGTTGGCGATGCACCTCCTCGCCAACATCGACGAGGACACCGTCGACATGACGGCCAACTTCGACGGTTCCACCGAGGAGCCGACGGTGCTCCCGTCACGGTTCCCGAACCTGCTGGTCAACGGCAGCCAGGGCATCGCGGTCGGCATGGCCACCAACATCCCGACGCACAACCTCGGTGAGGTCGTCGACGCCGCCCTGCACCTCCTCGAGCACCCCGAGGCAACGGTCGACGACCTCATGCAGTTCGTGAAGGGCCCCGACTTCCCGACCGGCGGCCACATCATGGGCCGCGCCGGCATCCTCGATGCGTACCGCACCGGTCGCGGCTCGGTGAAGATGCGCGCCAAGGCCGAGATCGTGGAGGGGCCCCGCGGCGAGCAGATCGTCGTGACCGAGATCCCGTACCAGACGTCGGTCGAGGCCATCGAACAGAAGGCCGCCGAGCTGGTCAACGCCCGAGAGATCGAGGGCATCCGCGCCATCCGGAACGGTTCGGCGAAGGGCAAGATCGAGCTGGTCTTCGAGTTGAAGCGCGACGCGCCGGCGCTCGTGATCCTCAACAACCTCTACAAGCACACGCCGATGCAGTCGAGCTTCCCCGTCAACATGGTGGCGCTCGTCGACGGCGTTCCCCGCACGCTGAGCCTCCGCGACATGCTCGTGCACTACCTCGATCACCAGCGCGAGGTCATCCGCCGCCGCTCCGAGTACCGCCTCGACAAGGCGCAGCGCCGTGCTCACATCGTCGAGGGCCTGATCAAGGCGCTCGACATGATCGACGCGATCATCGCCGCGATCCGTGCGTCCGAGGACAAGGCCGCCGCACGCGACGCCCTGCGGAACACACCGTTCGAGTTCAGCGAGGAGCAGGCCGAGTACATCTTGGACATGCAGCTCAGCCAGCTGACACGTCTGGGTCGCGCCCGTCTCGAGGAAGAACTCGCGAAACTCCGTGAGACGATCGCCGAGCTCGAGGCGATCCTGGGTGACGACGCCAAGTTGCGTGAGGTCATCGCGACCGAGATGACGGCCATCCGCGACGAGTTCGCGAACCCCCGCCGGTCGCCGATCGAGTTCGACCCGGGTGACCTCGACATCGAGGACCTCATCGACGACGAGGAGATCGTGGTCATGATGACCGCGAGCGGCTACATCAAGACCGTGTCGGCCGACGCGTTCCGCACGCAGGGTCGCGGTGGTCGCGGTGTCGCCGGCACGAAGCTGAAGGACGACGACTACGTCACCGACATCATCCACTCGAGCGTGCACGCCTACCTGTTGTTCTTCTCGAACAAGGGTCGTGTGTACCGGCTGAAGTCGTACCAGATCCCGATGATGGAGCGGACGGCCCGGGGCACTGCGCTCGTCAACCTGTTGCAGCTGCAGCCCGACGAACGCATTCAGGCGGTCATCGACACCCGCGACTACGAGACCAACCGGTACCTGTTCTTCGTGACCCGCAACGGCGTCGGCAAGAAGACGCTGTTCAACGCGTACGACTCCTCGCGACAGGCGGGTCTCATCGCGATCAACCTGCGTGAGGACGACGAGTTGGTCCGGGTGCTGCCGGCGAACGACGGCGACGAGATCATGGTCGTGACGCAGATGGGCCGAGGCATCCGATTCGCCGAGGGCGACGTCCGGCCGATGGGTCGCGACGCCACGGGTGTGCGAGCCATGAGGCTCCGCGACGGCGATCGGGTGGTGTCCGCCGACGTCGTCGCCGCCGATCACATGCTGTTGATGATCACCGACGGCGGGTACGGCAAACGGACCGACCCGGCGCAGTTCCGGCGGCTCAACCGAGGGGCGCAGGGCATCCGCGCCATGGGGTTGCACTCGGACAAGGGCAAGGTCGTCTCGGCACTCATGGTGGCGCCGGAGGACCAGCTCTTCCTCATCGCCGATTCCGGCGTGACGATCCGGGTGCCGGTCAGTGGCATCTCCGAGCAGGGTCGCGACGCGACCGGCGTCCGCGTCATGAACCTCGACGACGAAACCCACGTGGTGGCGGTTGCGCGGGTGCTGCAGAGCGACGATGACGAGGAACTCGACGGTGACGAGGGCGCTGTCCTCGAGGTCGAGGGTGTCGACGCCGACGTCGTCGGGACGGCCGACGACAGCGACGCGTGACCCGCAGTCGCGGCGCCGCAGGCCAATCCACCATCCTGGTCCTCGCGGTACTGCTCGTCGTCGCGGCCGTCGCGCTCGCGCTCGTCGGGCTGGGTGCCGAGGGGGTCCAGCGGGGTCGGCTCCAGGCCATTGCCGACGTCACCGCCCTCGCTGCGGCACACGGTCGAGACGTTGGTGAGACGGTCGCGGCGCGCAATGGCGTCGATCTGGTCGATCTCCGTGAGGCGACCGACGGCAGCGTTACGGTGACCGTCGCCCGTGACGGCCGTCGAGCCACGGCGTCGGCCACGACCTGAGTCTGGGTGCTGTGCACCGGCGGTGGCAGGGTGTTCACGGCCTCGGTGGTTAGGATCGTTGTCCGTGAGTGTCCCCCAGACCGACCCTGCTCCCCGCCGACCGCCCCAAGAGGGAACGGGGCCGGTGACGGCCATTGACGTGAAGCCGGCATCGGAACTCGCCCGCTCCAACGTGTCCCGATCGCGGTCGCCGCAGACGGTGGCCCGACGCACCGTGCTCGGGCGCAAGCAACGGTTCGAGGCCCGGCGTGTGCGACGCATCATCCGACACGTCGATCCGTGGTCGATGCTCAAGCTGTCGCTCGTGTTCTTCATCTGCGTGTGGGTCATGTTCATGGTGGCGGTCGTGATCATCTGGTCGATCGCCCAGAGTTCGGGCACGGTCGAGAAGATCGAGAGCTTCGTGAGCGATCTCGGCGTGACCGGTTGGAAGCTCAACGGCACGTTCGTCTTCCGCCAGTACGGGCTGTTCGGTCTGGTGATGGTCTTCGCGTGCACCACCGCCAGCGTCGTGTCGACGATCATCTTCAACCTGATCTCCGACCTCGTCGGCGGCATCTGGATCAGCGTCATCGAGGAAGAGACCTCGCGTCCCGTTTCGAGCTGAGCCGTATCAACTAGCCCCCTCGAGCGGGTGTCCTGTATCGTCTCGAACCGCTCGGGGCTATAGCTCAGTCGGTTAGAGCGCACCCCTGATAAGGGTGAGGTCGCTGGTTCGATTCCAGCTAGCCC
>ENA-UPSM01005999-UPSM01005999.1-activated-sludge-metagenome-genome-assembly--contig:-NODE-5999-length-11574-cov-4.554996_pt1 | contig 11574 bp, 10 predicted proteins | sample MGYA00238181_ERZ773283 | MGnify/ENA primary metagenome ERZ773283 (study PRJEB29023, sample SAMN05720199) | activated sludge metagenome | isolation source: Anaerobic digester | place: Japan... | reverse complement strand
CACCAACACTGTTCGCACTCCAGCGCTCTTGCCCAGCGCGATATCCGTGTACAACCGATCTCCCACCATGACCATATCCCGCGCCGTCAAACCCCACTCGCCTGCCAGCGCCTCCACGATCCCCGGGTTAGGTTTGCCGATGATCACATCCGCTTTCCGACCCGTTGATGCTTCCACCAGGCTCATCATCGCGCCAATATCCGGCGCGGGACCTTCCGGCGTGGGACAGTTCACATCCGGATGGGTGGCGATATAAGGGAGTCCAAGACGCGCGAAGCGGCAAAACGCGTTCAATCGCGCGTAGGTCAAGCTGGTGTCGTAGCCCAATACGATCAGATCCGGCGAGGTTTCGCACAACGTGATCCCCCCGACCGCGAAACTCTCTGCCAGGCTCGGCGTCCCCAACAGAAAGACCTTCTTCCCCGCGTGGTGTTTTTTCAGGTAGGCAATCGTCGCGTCGCCGGCGGTAAAAACGCGCGCGTCATCTTCGCGCAAGCCCAGCCCGATCAGTTTGCTGATGTAATCCCGCTTGCTGCGGGATGTGTTGTTCGTCAGGAAACGGAAAGGCAGCCCTCGCTGGTTGAATAGCGCCAGCAGCCCCAATGCTCCGGGCAGCAGGCTCTCCCCCAGGTAAAAAGTGCCGTCCATGTCCAGCAAAAAAGCTTTCGCGTCCGCTAAAAAATCTTGATTAATGTTTGACGTTGACATTCATCCCTTCCTCACTAAAATGGTTTCACACGAAAGGAAATTACCATGAATTCTGTCCGTTACTCTGTTCCAAACGTAAGCTGCAATCATTGTGTTTTGCGCATTCAAAAAGCCCTTCAGACCCTCGACGGGGTGCAGACAGCCGATGTGGACCTCGCGACAAAAACCGTCACCATCGCCTTCGATCCTCCAGCCAGCGAAACGCTGCTGAAAGAAACCCTGGAGGAAATCGGCTACCCGCCCGCCTGATCCAAACCAAGTTTTCGGATCGCCTCATTCGCCAGCGCGTCCGCCCTCTCATTATAGCGGTTGCCCGCGTGCCCTTTCACCCAGGTCCATTGGATCTGGTGTTTTGACATTACTTCGTCAAGCTCCTGCCATAAATCCGCGTTCAATAAAACGCCTTCTTTGCGCCGCCATCCGCGGGCTTTCCAGCCCGGCATCCACGTGGTTGCGGCATTTACCAGGTAGGAGGAATCGGTAAAAATTTGAACGGCGGAAGGTTTTCTAAGCGCCCGCAGCGCCTCCAGCGCGGCTATGATTTCCATGCGGTTGTTGGTCGTTTGCGGTTGCGCGCCGCTGATTTCTTTTTTCTTCGTGCCGCTTAGCAGGATCGCTGCCCAGCCTCCGGGACCCGGGTTCCCCCAGCAAGCCCCATCGGAATAAATCGTCACATCGGGTTTCCCGTTCACTGCTGCCTCGCGGGAAAATCAGCCAGCATCTGCTTAAGCACAATGATGATATTGGAAAAATACTCCGGCTCAAGATCGTACACTCGCAGATATGCGTCCTGCAGGATGTAGCGGTTCATCCCCCAGTCAGCCGCCTCCGGCGCCAGCGTCAGCCGCACGCCGTCCCGCAGAGCCGAAGCCCACGCGGGATGAAAGGCGGCGTAATCCGGCACGACCGATACCGGGTGCCCTGTGGCAGGCCAGAGGCTGGTGATTTCCGCCAATCGCGCCTGCTGAGAAGGCTGCAACAACCAACGGACAAAGAACCAGGCTGCCATCACCGATTCAGGCTCACCAGCTTTCATCGCGACGCTGACAGATTCAAGCGCGATCGAGCCCTTCCCGTCCTCCGTCGGGTACGGAAGGGTCTCCCAATTGATTTCAGTCTTCTTTGCGGGCAGGTAATGCGCCTGCTGGTCAATTTCACTGAGTGTGCCTTCATACGCGAGCGCGAAATTATCCGTGAAATATTGGTATGGTGTCGGTTCCAGTCCAACCCAGGTCAGATCTTCTTTGAAAGCTTGTTTAAGAGCCCTGAAAGAGGCAACCAATGCCTCATCCTCCAATTGCAGCACCTGGTTTTGGATGGCATAGGTCCCGCCGAAAGCCGCGTACCAGCTCTGCGCGGAAAGTGGCGATTTCGAGAGCAGCAGTCCTCCCGTGCCGTTGTTGACGATGTTGATGTCGTCCAGATTCGCGCGCAATCCCGCCCGCATCTGGTTGGCAAAGTCCTCCCAGGCAAGCGGCGCTTCTTGCAAGCCAAGCTCCCTCGCCCAACTGCTCCGGTAGAAAATCAAACCGGCGTCATACGCCAGCGGCAGCGTGTAGCGCGGCAAGGTTTCATTCGCTTTCGGCGCGAAAGCCTCAAATGGCGATCCCTGCTGGTAGCTATCCAGAGCTCCCCAGGTGGGGTCATTGAAATAAACGCCGAAATCCTGAAATTCGATCCTGGTTTGCGGGCTCAGAAGGTCATAAGTTTTTCCGATGACAACGTCCGCCTTAACCCTTCCCAGCTCCAAAGCCTCCATTAAGGCGTCGGCGCTCGCGTAGGGTTCAGCCACCGCCCGAATACCCCATGTGTTGGTCAGGTTGAAATCATCGATCAGTTGGCTAAAGCGATTCTCAGCCTGGTCCCAGGGGAAAGCGATCCTCACCTCCTGCCCTTGCAGCGCCTGCCGGTCCACCGCGAGTGTGGGTTTGCTGGTTGGCAGCGGTGTTGCCGTGGCAGGCAGCGAGGTGGCAGTGCGGGTGGGGATAGCCAGCGTCGCGGTTGGCACTGCCGGTTGGCAGGCGCTCAGAAAAAAAGCGGCGCAGAGCGTCAGCAGCAGAATAGCTCGAAATCTTTTCATCACTTTTTCCATAAAAAAGCGGGAATGGATGGGAGTCGAACCCACGACGGCTCTTAGCGACCCGACAATGATTTTGAAGACCACGAAGCCCACCGGGACTTTACCATTCCCGCATAAAGAATAATGCAAAACGGATTTCCATGCAACCCTCTGAACGAATGGAAACGACAAATAACGAGACCCAGTGTAAATTTTTGACAAGATTTAGAAACGAATGTGCTTTCTGGGTTGCAGGATTTTGATTATGGTTCTATAATCAATCCCAAATCTTAATTCGGAGTTCATTCAATGTCAGACAACGACGCCATTAGTATGCAGGACCAAAACAAGGAGAACAATCAGGAAAACGAAAAAGAACAAACCATGGAAAGTTTATTGGGAGAATATCTCAATTCTGATGATTTTTCCTTTCAAATGCCAGTCGCGGGCGAAATCCGCGATGGCATCATCGCTAGCATCTCAGGATCACAGATCCTGGTCAGTGTTGGAGCCAAATCCGAGGGTTTGATCGTCGGTAAAGAATATGAGGCAATCCCCCAGGAAGTGCTTGCGACTTTCGAGGTTGGAAAAGCCATCCCGGTCTTTGTGGTTAACCCCCACGACCAGGAAGGCAATCTGATTCTTTCCTTTGTTCGCGCGGTTGAGGAACAAAGCTGGATCGATGCTGAAGCCGCCATGGCTTCCGGTGAGAGCTTTGATTCCACCATTGTTGGATATAACAAGGGTGGGCTGCTGGTTCCGTTGTCTACAATCCGCGGTTTCATTCCCGCATCCCAACTCAGCCTCAGCCGAAGGCTGACTATAACGGGTGAGACCCCCGAAGCTAAATACAAGAGTTTCGTCGGAGATCCAATCACAGTTTGCGTGATCGAAGTCGATCGTGAGCGCCACCGTCTTATCCTCAGCGAACGCGCCGCCAGCACGGAAACCCGCGAACAAATCCGCGACAAGGTCATGGAAGAGCTGACGGAAGGTGAAGTCCGCAAGGGACGTGTCACCAGCCTGGCAGATTTTGGCGCATTCGTCAACATCGGCGGTGCCGACGGTTTGGTCCACATGACCGAAATCGCCTGGGACCGGCTGGTGAACCCCAGCGAGGTCCTCAAGGTCGGTGAGGAAGTCAAGGTCAAGGTCATCAGCGTTGACCGCGAGCGCCGCCGCATCGGTCTGTCCATTCGCCAGTTGCAGGGAGACCCATGGTTAGAGCAGGTCAAGAACCTGAAAACCGGTCAGCTTGTTGAAGGAAAAATCACCCGTCTGACGAGTTTCGGCGCTTTTGCCCGGCTTAACCTCCCCGGCGATCTGGAAGGTCTCATCCACATCTCCGAGCTCAGCGACCGCCGTGTGGAACATCCGAAGGAAGTGGTCAAAGTTGGTGACACTGTCACTATGCGAATCCTCAAAATTGAGGATGAGGACCACCGTATCGGACTGAGCATGCGCCGCGTAGATTCTCTCGCGTATGTTGACTCCGACTGGAAGTCCCTCGCCGCGGATTTTGACCTGACCCCCAGCGCGGAAGGCGCAACCATCGCCACCATGCTCGGCAAAGAAGCGCCTGCAGAAGCCGCTGAAAGTGCGGAAGAAGTCACAGAGGCGGTTGAAGAAGCCGCCGAAAGCGCTGAGGAAGTCAAAGAGGCAGTTGAAGAAGCTGCCGAAACAGTTGAACCAAAAGCTGACGAAGAACCCAAAGAAAACTAAGCAACCAACAAGGAGAAGCGCCGGCACAGAAAAAACCGGCGCTTTTTAATGCCTATGCCATTTATACTCGACGCACATCAAGACCTCGCCTACAATATGACCGTTTACGGTCGCGATTACCGTCTGCCAAACGCCCAAACCCGCCTGCGCGACCTGCAGGCTGCTGGTGGAACTGAGCGGAGAGGCTCCCTGCTCGGCTTGCCTGAATACAACGCCGCTAATGTCGGGCTGGTATTCGGAACGCTCTTCGCCGCGCCAAAACGCCGATCCAGCCCGGATAGCGCGCCGGATGAAGCCTATGACACCCCCAGTGAAGCCCGCCGGATTTACTGGAAACAACTGGACTTCTACCATCATCTGGCAGAGACCCAATCCGATTCCTACCGCCTCGTGCTTACCCAGACGGAGCTCAAAAACCATCTCAGTCTCTGGCAGAGCCACGCCCAATCACTCAAACCAATTGGCATCATTCCCTTGATGGAAGGCGCTGAAGGTATCGTGGATTTGGATGAACTGCCCCGCTGGTGGGAACGCGGGCTCCGTATCATCGGTTTAGCCTGGGCTGGCAACCGCTTTTGCGGCGGCACCCGCGAACCCGGAGGGTTGACCTCCGATGGTAAGGACCTGATCCGCGCGATGGCAGAAATAGGGTTTGTGCTCGACCTTTCCCACATGGACGAGCCTGCCGCGCTTACCTGCCTCGACATCTACCCCGGAAAAATCATTGCCAGCCACGCCAACGCCGCAAAGCTGGTCAGAGGCTATAACACAAACCGTCTGCTCAGCGACGAAGTCATTGCTAAGTTGATTGCCCGCGGCGGATGTATCGGTGTAGCCCCGATTAACTCATTCCTCGACGCGAAATGGCGGGAAGAAGGCGGCAAAGAGGCTGTTTCCCTGCGGATGGTCGCCGAGCAGATCGATTACATCTGCCAGATAGCGGGCGATGTCCGTCATGTTGGCTTGGGGACCGATTTTGACGGCGGGCTTGGCGTTGAGGACGTGCCGGCAGAGATCGATACGATCGCCGATTTGCCGAAATTGTTCCCATTCCTTGAGGAATTGGGGTATGATTCAACAGAGATAGAAAGCATCGCGTCGGGGAATTTCCTCGATCTGATTCAATCCGCGTTGCCTGCTTAGGATGAAGGAATTCTATTGAGTCAACCAGACGTTTTGTTAGACCCTGACAATCCCCGGAAAACCGTAAAACCCGGCACTTTCCCTAAGTTCCAGGTACGCTTCGGCTTGACCGGATTATTGCTGGGTTTCTTGATTATGCTCATCGGTTTGCGCCCCGACCTTTTTGGCTTGGACCGCGGGCGCTACATTGGTTTCGTTCAGATTATCGTGATTCTTCTGGGGATCGGGCTGATGACACTCTCCGCGACCGGCATCCTCGTTGCCTTTTGGAACGGCGGTCCAAGAGCCCTCAGAGCGGATTTCGGCACGCGCATCATCGCCACCGGCTACGTTATCTGCGCTTTCACCGCCCTCGCTGATGCGTTTGGCTTTGGCACGAACCCGCTGCCTCACGTTCTTCTCGGCACGCTGCAGTCCCGCGGGGTCATGATTGGCATTTTCGTCATCTGTGTGGGGCTGATACTGGTCATCCGACCGCCAAAATACCTGCCCAAAGACCAGAAAAAGCGTAAGAATAAGCATTCCTGATCCTTATGCCAATTGATCTCAACCAGAATCTCCACCAAACACGTCTCAAGAACGGTCTGCGGGTGATGCTCAAAGAAATTCACACCGCGCCGGTAACGAGTACTTGGATTTGGTACGGGATCGGTTCGAGGAACGAATTGCCGGGCAAAACCGGGCTGAGTCATTGGGTGGAACACATGCAGTTCAAGGGCACCCAAAAATATAGCGGGGATGACATCGACGACCTGGTTTCACGAGTTGGCGGCTACGCGAACGCCTTCACCAGCGCGGATTGGACCACATATTTTGAGACCATGCCCTCGGCTCATCTGCGCTCCACACTTGCGCTCGAAGCAGACCGCATGGTGAACAGCCGCTTCGACCCGGCAGACGTTGAAACCGAGCGCACGGTCATCCTCTCCGAACGGGAAGGCTCCGAAAACTATCCCGAATTCCGCTTGGACGAATCCGTCCAGCAGCGCGCTTTCCGGGAACATACCTACCGCAATGAAGTGCTCGGCTTCCGCGAAGACCTCATCCACCACACGCGGGACGACCTCTACGGGCATTACCACCGCTATTACCAGCCGTCCAATGCGATTTTGTGCGTTGCCGGGGATATCAACATACAAGCTGTTCTTGAGGACGTGGAAGCCCTTTTCGGCGAAATTCCTTCCGTGCCGCTGAGCCCCATCATCCCCAATCCCGAAAACACGCTTGAGCCCGGTGAGCGGATCGACATGGAAGGTCCGGGCGAGGCACATTACCTTGAAATCGCCTGGCGCTGCCCTTCCGCCAGCGATCCGGATTTTTTCGCCTATGCCATCATCGAAAGCCTGTTGAGCGGTCCTTCTTCTCTCAACATGTTCGGCAGCGGCGGCATCAGCAACCGCACCTCACGCCTCTATCAGGCGCTGGTAGAGGAAGACCTCGCCGCCTCCATTTTTGGAGACCTTTCCGCCACCATCGACCCCGGCGTCTACAAAGTTTTTGCCACCATCCGTCCCGATGGAGACCCCCTCGCGGCGCTCAACGCCATCGATGAGCAGGTTCGGCTTCTCTGCGCCAGCGCGCTGAGCGCTACCGAAATTGAACGCGCCATCAAACAAGCCAGCGCGCTGTTCGCCTATGGCAGCGATAACATCACCAACCAGGGTTTTTGGATGGGTTACGCCAGTTCCTTCGCGGATTACCAGTGGGTTGCTGAGTACCTCCCCCGCCTGCGCGCTGTCACTCCCGACCAGGTTCTGAATGCCGCGCGTAAGTACCTGCGCGCGGATCAGCGCGTCGTGGGCATTTACCGCGCGACCAAACCCCAGGAGGCTCGATGAACAGCTCCATGCCCGACGCCAGCAATATCCTGCGCGCGGTTTGGGAGAACGGCACAACCCTGCTCGCTTACCCCAACCTGACCAGCCCAGCCGTTTATTTCACCGGTTACATGCAGCCCGGTGCCATTGCCGACAGCCCTGAGACGCGCGGCTTGGCGTCCTTCACCACCGACATGCTCATGACGGGCACAAAACAGCTCAACTTCCAGCAACTCCACGAAAAAATCGAAAGCATCGGCGCCTCACTTTCCATCGGCACCGGTCACCTCGCGACCACCTTTTTTGGACAATGCCTGCGGGAAGACCTCGAAACCCTCTGGAGCCTGCTGGTGGAAATCGTTCGGGAACCTGCCTTCGCTGAAAAGCATTTCAAGCGCGTCCGCAGCCAGATTTTAACCAGCATCGCCATCCAAAATCAGGACAGCACCGAAATGGCATCCCAAGCCTTCAACCGCGCGCTTTACAACGCGCACCCCTACGCCCATCCGAGTATTGGCTACGCGCAGACTGTTTCCGCCCTCCAAATCTCCCAGTTGGAAACCTTCCACGCGACCCACTACGGTCCCAGTGGCTTGGTGATGGCAGTCTGCGGGGGAATTGAGCCCGAAAGAGCTCGCGAAGCTTTCGCCAACACCCTTGGCGCCTGGCAAAACCAGCGTCAGGCTGCCCAGGGAGAGCTTCCGCCCTTCACACCTCCCCAAAAAGCCATCCGCGAACACATTCCCCTCGATGGAAAAAACCAAACCGACCTGGTCATCGGCGTTCCGGCGCCCAAAACTATCAGCCGCGACTTTCAGGTTTGCTCTTTGGGAAACGCCATCCTCGGCAAGTATGGCATGATGGGGCGCATCGGCAAAGCCGTGCGCGAAAAAGCCGGCTTGGCATATGAAGTTTCGAGCCACCTCGGCACCGGCATCGGACCCACTGCCTGGACAGTCGCCGCGGGGGTCAACCCAGACAACCTCGACAAAGCCATCGCCCTGCTTTGCGCGGAACTATCGCGCTTCCGCGATGAACCGGTCACCGCCCAGGAACTGCAGGACGTCAAGACCCAGGCATTGGGCAGGCTGCCCCTCTCGCTAGAAACTAACGCGGGTATCGCCTCAATTTTGGTGAGCATCGAGCGCTACGGCTACGGGTTGGACCACTTGCGCCAGTTGCCTGCCATCATTGAAAGCGTCCGCATCGAAGAAATCCAGGCTGCCGTCCGGCGTTATTGGGAAATGGACAAACTGATTATCACCTCCGCGGGAAAGGCGCTCGTATGATTAAATGCGGCATTGACCTATTGCGAATTTCCCGCCTGGCGGAAGTCGATCCCGCCATCCGGGCTCGTTTTATCCGGCGTGTCTACACGCCCGCCGAGATCGACCAGGCTGGCGATGACAATGAAGCCCTTTCCGGAATTTTCGCCGCCAAGGAAGCCGTTTCAAAAGCCCTCGGCACAGGCATCGGGAGGGTTTCCTGGCAGGATATCGAAATCCTGCACGCCCCCAGCGGTGAGCCTGTCGTGACCCTCCGCGGCGCTGCGTTGGAAGCCGCGCAAGCCAGGGGGCTCAGCAAGTGGGCGGTCTCCATCACACACGAAGGCGGGATGGCTGCGGCAATTGCCGTGGCTCAAGGCGAGTGAGTCGGTAGATTCTGCAAAACACAACATCCAAAAACACACCCTAAAACGCAGGTTTTCAAGGCAATTGCAACTAATAGATCCTGAACGAAGGTTTCCGGTCCATCAGGTCGATTCTTCTACACTATCGCACAACTGGGAGACTCGGCGGGACTGATACCCTGCTTCGCGTGCACTCGAAGCCCTGCTGTACGGATGGGGTTGTACGGATGGGGTTGTACGGATGGGGTTCACTCCATCCGCGAACAAACGATTAATTATTCCCAATTTGGAATAAGGCTTTGCAGCCTGACCTGACCTGCCCCCCGAATGACGCCAACCCATCTTCCAGGAGGGCTTATTATCTGAGAGACCATTTGTTAGGAGAATAAACGAATAAGATGCGTTTGCCCTGCAAAAACGCGGATTTTCATTTTTCATAAGCTTATGGTATCCTATAGGTTTAGAACGCCTTTCTGGTTAGCAGTTAAGAGGTAGGAATGGATATTAATCAACTGTTTTCAACTTTCAAGCGTTGGCTATGGCTTGTGGCATTAGGAACTGTTATGGGGGGGTCTCTCGCTTATTATCTGAGTGTCCGACAAACCCCTGTTTACCAAGCTCAAGCCAAGTTTGTGATTCTGCCAGCCGCCCAAACATCTTATGATTACTATTCCTACTTAAACAACCAAAACATCATCAATACCTACACCGAACTGCTTACAACCGAGGATTTTTTGTATGAGGCTTCCAATCGGCTTGGTTTTCCGGTAACGAAAGGTCAGGCAACAGCCACGCAGGTTGGGGAAACAAAATTTGTCATCCTCACGGTCAAGGATACCGATCCATATAAGGCAGCAGTGATTGCCAATGGTCTGGTCAACATATTGATCGATCAGAATATAAAACTCCAGACAGTCCAGTTTGAATCAGCGGAGCGGAACCTCCAGGCACGGGTGGATCAAGCCGAAGACCAGATCACAACCATCGAAAACCAAATCACCACTCTCTCTACTGAGATAATACAAAAGCAGATAGAAAACGTTCAAGCGCAAATTACTGATGTCCAATCCCAAATCAATGCCATTAAACTCGATATGGAGAGCATTGATCCCTATTCTGAATCCGAGATTGACCAAGCAAGACTTGTGAACTCCCAGGCAAAAATCAACGAGTTGAGCCCAATTCTGGCACTTTACCAGGAAATTTATACCCAGCTTGTTGTTTTGGGCAAAACCCCCGATACCGCGTCCGCAAGCTCAACGGATCTTGAACGCCTCAAGACCACCCTCCAGCTTTACCAGCAGATTTATATCAGCAGTATCAACAGCCTTGAAACCCTGCGCCTCTCCAAGGCACAATCCACGCCTACTGTGATGCAGGTCGAAACCGCTACCAAACCCGCAGTTCCGATTTCTCCGAAACCCATTCAGAGCGCCGTGATGGGAGGGGCTATTGGACTGTTCGTGACTGCTGCCATTATCTTCCTGGTTGAATACCTGGACGACACACTCAAAACACCCGACGAAATCAAAGAAGTATTGGGCAGTCCAGTGATCGGTTTTATTGGTGATCTAAAGTATAACCCAAGGCAGAACGGTGATTCACTCGGTGTTTTCGTCGCCAAAAATCCGCGTTCCCCTGTCACGGAAGCTTTTCGGTCCTTGCGCACCAACCTGGAGTATTCATCTGTCGATGATCCGGTAAAAACCATGCTGGTGACAAGCTCTGGGGAATCTGAAGGAAAATCGACTATCGCAGCCAATCTCGCCATTGTTGAAGCGCAAAGCGGCAAAAACGTGGTCATTATTGACGCCGATATGCGCCGCCCTAAAGTACACGTACAATTTAATAAGTCCAATCGAAAAGGGCTCAGCGATGTGATTACGGGCAAACTCAGCATTGATGACGTGTTAAAAACCTATGACCAGGTGGAGAACTTATCCATCATCACCTGCGGGACGATCCCTCCCAACCCGTCAGAGCTTCTGGGCAGCGAGAGGATGTCACAATTCATCAAGGAGCTCGAAGGGCGTTTTGATCTTGTCATCGTTGACTCTCCGCCAATGGTAGTTTCGGACACTCAAATCCTTTCAGGAAAAGTGGACGGGATCATTTTTGTTGTAATTCCCGGGCAAACCCGGGCTATCAGAGCCCTTCGTCCGATTGAAGAACTTCACCGCATCAATGCCCATATTCTGGGAGTGGTTGCCAATAAGATTCCCAAGAACCGCGATTATTACTATGGCGGATACAATTATTACTCACCATACGGTAATCGGTACATAAGTGAAGAGGAGTCAACAGAAAAGGAAGCGAAAGAAGAACCAAAATCGACCGTCGCTTCGTTTTTCAATAAGGTCAATCGTAAGAGTTAATCGATTCCGACACGTAAGAGAAGACAATGCCAAAGATCGTTTTTGTGTGCACAAAAAACCGCTTCCGCTCTCCTCTGGCAGCGGCAATGCTGCGCCGTGAGTTAATGATAAAAAAGGTCC
>ENA-UPSM01005998-UPSM01005998.1-activated-sludge-metagenome-genome-assembly--contig:-NODE-5998-length-11574-cov-7.463842_pt1 | contig 11574 bp, 13 predicted proteins | sample MGYA00238181_ERZ773283 | MGnify/ENA primary metagenome ERZ773283 (study PRJEB29023, sample SAMN05720199) | activated sludge metagenome | isolation source: Anaerobic digester | place: Japan... | reverse complement strand
CGCTCAGACCTCGGCGGTTCCGCTCGACGGTGTGAGGAGTGGGAGCAGGACCGTTGCGCTGAGTCCACCGCCTCTGCGGGGCGTGAGCTCGAGTCGCCCACCGTGAGCGTCGACGATCGTGTCGACGATGGCGAGGCCGAGCCCGACCCCGGTGTGCTCGGTGCGAACTCGGGCGGCCCCGCGGTTGAACGGCTCGACCAGCGTGGCGACGTGTTCGGGTGTGAGGACGTCTCCGGTGTTCTCGACGGTGAGGGCCGCCCAGTCGGCGCGAGGACTCGTGGTGATCCACACCGAGCCCGCCTCGTCGCGGCCGGATGCCGGGACATTGTGGACGATCGCGTTGTGCACGAGGTTGGTCGTGACCTGCTGCAGCAGGGTGCGCGAGCCCGATGTGGTGGCCACCTCGCCGGAGTTCTCGATCGCGATCCCCCGGTCCTCGGCGAGTGGGAGGAGCGTCTCGACGGCGTCCTCTGCCAGGAGGGAGAGGTCGACGGGTTCGCGGCTCATCACGCCCTGTTCGGCGCGGCTGAGGAGCAGCAGCGCCTCGGTCAGATCGATGGCACGGGAGTTGACGTGGATGAGGCGCTTGACGAGTTCGTCGGCGTCGCGGGTCGGGTCCTCTCGGGCGACCTGCAGGAGCGCCTGGGTGATCGCGAGCGGGGTGCGGAGCTCGTGCGACGCGTTGGCAGCGAACCGCTGTTGTTCGGCGACGTGTGCCTCGAGTCGGGCCAGCATGGTGTCGAAGGTGTCGGCGAGTTCCCGGAACTCGTCGTTGCGGCCCTCCATCTGGACTCGTTGTGAGAGCGAACCCGCTCCGGCTTGCCGTGCCACACCGGTGATTCGGCGCAGAGGCGCGAGCATGCTGCCGGCGAGGAGCCATCCGCCGACGAGGCCGAACACGAGGAGGAACGCGAGCGCCCAGGCTGCTTTCGGAGCGAACGCGTTGAGGAGGTCGACCCGGCTGGGCACGAACGTGCTCGGACTTCCGGGGGAGGACTCGCTCGAGACGGCGTCGATCCTCGCCGGCACATAGCGCAGCAGGAACACCCAGACCGTCGCGAGCAGGAGCACTCCGGCGACCATGAGGAACCCGGCATAGCTGAGGGTGAGCTTGAGGCGAACGCTCATTCCCGGACGGCGTGCGGAGGTGGGCTCACGCACGTTCGCCGCCGTCGTCGGCACCGGATCCGTCAGTGCCGCCCGTCTCGGGCACCTCGCCGACGGGAGTCGCGTCGATGCGGTAGCCGACGCCGGGAACGGTGACGATGAGCCACGGCTCGCCGAGCCGCTTGCGGAGCGCGGAGACGGTGATCCGGACGGCGTTGGTGAACGGATCGGCGTGCGCGTCCCACGCCCGCTCGAGGAGTTCCTCGGCGCTGATGACCCCTCCGCTCGCGTCGACAAGTACTTCGAGCACTGCGAACTGCTTCCTCGTCAGTGCGACGTAGCGGCCGTCGCGGTAGACCTCCCGGCGGAACGGATCCAGCCGGAGGCCTGCGAGTTCGCGGATCGGTGGGCGGGGGTCGGCCCGGCGGCGGTCGAGCGCTCGCAAGCGGAGCACGAGCTCACGGAGCTCGAAGGGCTTCGTCAGGTAGTCGTCGGCGCCGAGTTCGAACCCGGACACCTTGTCGTCGAGCCCGCTCGCCGCAGTCAGCATCAGGATCGGCATGCCACTGCCGGACGCGACGATTCGGGCGGCGACCTCGTCACCCGATGGGCCCGGGATGTCGCGGTCGAGCACCGCGATGTCGTAGGTGTTGACATCGAGGAGTGCCAGTGCCGTGTCACCGTCGCCGGCCACGTCGGCCGCGATCGCCTCCAGGCGGAGGCCGTCGCGGATGGCGTCAGCCAGCAACGGCTCATCCTCGACGATCAAGACCCGCATACCCCGATGTTCGCAGCGACGACCTGTCGTCGGCATATCGAAAAGTGCAGACGCTGTGACAACGTCGGATCCGCTCGAGTGAGGCCATGTCCTCCACTCGCTCGGTAGCGCGCTCGGCGACCCGTCCCACCATCGCAGTTGTCCTCGTCGGTGTCGTGGTGTGCCTGGTCGCGTGGCAGTGGTCCGGCACGAGCTCCGAACGCGTCGTCCCCGATGGCACCACGGTGTTCGACCTCGACGTCCCGGCCGTGTCGCGTCTCGCGCCCGATCTTCTCGACGCGCTCCGGCGGGCCACGACCGACGCCGATCGAGACGGCGTTGTGCTCGACATCAAGAGTGGTTGGCGGTCGTCCGCCGAGCAGGCGGACCTGCTCGCAGATGCCGTGACGAGGTACGGCTCGGCCAAGATCGCTGCCCGGTGGGTGGCGCCGCCCTCCCGATCGGCACACGTGTCGGGCGACGCGGTCGACGTCGGGGGACACGGTGCATCGGCCTGGTTGTCCGAGCACGGCGTCGCGTACGGACTGTGCCGCATCTATGACAACGAGCCGTGGCATTTCGAGCTGCGGTCGGCGGCAGTGTCCGATGGCTGTCCGCCCCGGTACCCCGACGCGTCGCACGATCCGAGGATGCGGTGAGCGGGGTCACCGTGTTCGGCTGTCGCCCCGACGTGCTCGGGGTGGTCGAACGGGAGGCGCTCCGGCTGGGGTTGTCGGCGACCGTCACCGCGGGCGCGCCCTCCCTCCACCTCCTCGAACTGGTCGCCGGCAACCGGTGCATCAGCATCGGTCACGACTGCGTGGTCGGGCCCGAGCTTCTCGCGGCGCTCCGGGCATCCGGCGTCACCTACGTCAGCACGAGGAGTGCCGGCACCGACCACATCGATGTCCTCGATGCCCGACACCACGGCATCGTCGTGGAGAACGTCGAGTACTCAGCCGACAGCGTCGCGGACCACACGCTCATGCTGATCCTGATGGCCGTGCGCCACGCGCGAACGACCGTCGGTCGCGCGGATGCCGGTGACTACCGGTTGCCCGAGACGCCGGGACGCGAGCTGCGCGACCTGACGATCGGCATCGTCGGAACCGGCCGAATCGGTTCCGCGGTCATCGATCGGCTTCGAGGGTTCGGGTGCCGGCTTCTCGGCCATGACCGGAGCGCGAGCGGCTCGGTTCCTCACGTCCCGCTCGACGAGCTGCTTCGCGAGAGCGACGTGGTCACGCTGCACACACCGCTCACGATCGACACGCATCATCTTCTCGATCGATCACGGCTCGCCCTCATGAAGCCGGGCGCCTTCCTCGTGAACACCGGGCGCGGCGCGCTCGTGGAGAACGAGGCGCTCATCGCCGCGCTGGAAACCGGGCATCTCGCAGGCGCTGCCCTCGACGTCATCGAGGGGGAGCGCGGGACGTTCTACGCCGACTGCTCCGGTGTACGCGACGACCAGTCGGCGATTGCCCGGTTGCAGCGGTTGCCGAACGTGGTCATCACCCCGCACGTCGCGTTCTACACCGACCGTGCACTCGCCGAGATGTTCGTCACGTCGTTGCGCAACTGCGCTCGATTCGAAGGGAGAAGGTATGGATCGAACGAGGATCGGCATCGTGTTCGGGGGGTGCTCTGAGGAACACGCCGTCTCGGTGAAGTCGGCTCGGGAGGTCGCTCGGCATCTCGACCGGGCGCGCTTCGAACCGGTCTTCCTCGGCATCACCCTCGATGGTGCGTGGAGCTGGTGTGACGGGCCGGAGGACGGCTGGGAGCTCCGGGGTCGGCCCGTGGTGCTGTCGCCGGATCGGACGGTTCATGGTCTCCTCGTGCCGGGGCAGCATCCCGATCGATACGAGTCGCTGCGGTTGGACGTGGTGTTCCCCGTCCTGCACGGCACCTCCGGCGAGGACGGCGCGATCCAGGGACTTCTCGAACTCGCCGGCATCCCGTACGTCGGCTGCGACATCCAGAGCTCAGCGTTGTGCATGGACAAGTCCCTCGCCTACGTGGTTTGCAGCGCCGCCGGGATCTCGACCCCGACGTTTCGGGTCGTGACCAGAGAGGACGTCGGCGTCGGTGACCTGTCCGGCCTCGAGTACCCGCTCTACGTGAAGCCGGCGCGCTCGGGCTCGTCGTTCGGGGTGACTCGTGTGGAACACGGAGGTGAGCTGTCGGAGGCGCTGGCCGCTGCTCGCACGTACGACTCGAAGGTCGTGATCGAGCAGGCCGTCGTCGGCACCGAGGTGGGCTGCGCCGTGCTCGGTCGCGGCACCGAGTTGTCCGTCGGCTGCCTCGACCGGATCTCGTTGTCGCACGGCCTCTTCCGCATCCACCAGGAAGACGATCCCGAACACGGCTCGGAGAACTCGACGGTCACCGTCCCGGCCGACATCCCCGAGGAGACGGCGCAGCTCGTCCGCGAGACCGCACTCGCGATCTACCGTGCCCTGGGTTGCCGCGGCCTCGCTCGGGTCGACATGTTCGTGACCCCGGACGGCGATGTGGTGCTGAACGAGGTGAACACGCTCCCGGGGTTGACCTCCTACAGCCGGTATCCCCGGATGATGGCAGCCGCCGGCTGGTCGCTCGGCGACGTCATCGAGCGCCTCGTCGCCCTGGCGATGGCGGACGGGTCGTCGTGAGCGGGCCGTGGTTGTTCGTCGACGAAGCCGTCCCCGGGGTCCGTTGCGACGCCAAGTACGCGACGTGGGACAACTTCACGGGCCGGCCGGTCGACGGGTACGCCGCCAACCGGGTCGTCGGAACGCAAGCGCTGTGCGCGGCCTTGCTGCTGGCCCGTGACGTTGCGGGGTCCCTCGGGTTCGGCTTGCTCGTCTGGGACGGCTACCGCCCTCAGCGGGCCGTCGACGCGTTTGCGCGGTGGTCCGAGCAACCCGAGGACGGTCGTGCCAAGGACCGGCACTACCCGAACATCGAACGCACGGAGATGTTCGACCTGGGGTACATCGCCGCACGATCCGGACACAGCCGGGGCAGCACGGTCGACCTCACACTGTTCCACCTCGACTCGGGTGAGTTGGCTGCGATGGGTGGACATCACGACCTGATGGATCCCGTCTCCCATCACGGCGCTACCGGGATCACCAGTGTCGAGACGTCGAACCGGCTCGCGCTCCGAACGGTCATGGAGGTGAGCGGCTTCGACGCCTACGAGTTCGAGTGGTGGCACTACACCCTTCGCGACGAGCCGTTTCCGGACACCTACTTCGACTTCCCGATCGAGTCCGTTCCCGGAAGGTTCCAGAGCGTCGACTGACGTCGAGGCCACTGGATCCAATCGTGCCCCCGGTGGGACTCGAACCCACGACCCTCGGATTAAAAGTCCGCTGCGCTAACCAACTGCGCCACAGGGGCGGGACTGGTCTAGTACGCGGCGCGAAACGCTGCCAGCGGGTAGTGGCCGCGTCCCGGAGGTTCTGGAAGCCAGCGATGCTGCGGACCGAGGCGTCGACGACGGCGCCGCGCCACTTCGCGAGTTCGCGGCGTGTTCCCCGCTCGGGAGCACGGCGACCTCGTGGTGGGTCATGCGGCTCGGCGGTACTTCGCCTCGGCGACACAGAAGGCGGCGAATGCGAACAGTCCGAGTGCGACGAGCGCGAGGAGCACGGGCCCGCCGGTCGTTTGGGCCAGCCGTTGGAGGGCCGCCGACAGACCGCCGGCCTTGTTCGGGTCGTAGGTGACCGCCGCTTGGATGAGCAGCCCACCGACGACCGCCCAGACGACCGATCGTGCCCCGTAGCCGGCCCGGCCGAGCGTGCGCACGCTCGTGAGATCGGCTGACAGTCGCTTCATGAACCTCTCGTCGATCGCATGGTGTTTGAACATGTAGACGGCGTAGCCGATGACGCCGAGGCCGACGGCGCCGACGATCCATTGGCCCATCGGCCAGCCGATGACGAATGCCGTCGCCTCCTTCTGCGTTTGGCCGTCACTCGATCCTGAGCCCGAGCCGGAGGTCCCGGACCAGTTGGCGAGCATGGCCGAGAGGGACGCGATCGCGAACCCGAGGTAGACGGCGGCCTTCGCCGCGAAGCGGCCCCGGTCCGACGCACTGTCACCTTCGACGGGGTCGCCGAATACTGCGTCGAGGATCCGCCAGGCGGCGAGCGAGAACAGGGCGCCGGTCATGAGAACGAGGAGGAACTTGCCGAACGGTTGACCTGCGATCCACTCGATCGCGCCTTCGGGCGAGGCGTCACCTTCCGGTGATCCGACTGCGAGTTGGAGTGCCAACACGGCGATCACTCCGTAGAGCGCCCCCCGACCAGTCAGGCCGATCCGTCCGAGCCGATCCTTCCACCCCGGCCCGTCGCCTCGTCGTGCTTGCACCGTGTCGAGCATCGTGCCTCCCTTGCCGCCAGCCGTGCGCGAGTACCCGATGGATCGCGTCGACAACCCTGCCCACGCGCGCGAGACCGGGTCGCCGCCTACCCTCGGGCCATGACGATCCGTTCCCGACGACGTCCGCTCCCGATCGTCGTCGCGATGCTCGCCGTCATCCTCGCAGCGTGCTCCGGAACCGACTCGCCGCTGGATGATCGTCCCTACGAGGTCCACGTTCCACCGGGCTACGACGAGGCGACGCCGGCGCCGCTGCTGATCGTCCTGCACGGGTACGCCCTGGAGGCCAAGGTGCAGAGCCTCTACCTCGGGCTCGATGCGGTGACCGATCCCCGGGGCATCCTCTACGTGGCGCCCGAAGGCACGAAGAACGCCGAGGGCAAGACGTTCTGGAACGCGACGGCGGCGTGTTGCGCCCCGCCCGATTCCGACGTGGACGACTCCGCGTATCTCGCCGCCGTGATCGCCGCGGTGCAGAAGGACTACGCGGTCGACGATCGGCGCATCTTCGTGCTCGGCCACAGCAACGGCGGCTTCATGGCGTATCGCCTGGCCTGTGACCACGCCGACCTCATCGCCGGGATCGTGTCGCTCGAAGGAGCGATGAACGAGGACAGCTCCGCCTGCGATCCCTCCGAACCGGTGTCGGTCGTGGAGATCCACGGCACGGCTGACACCGTGATCCGGTACGAGGGCGGGCGCAACGACGATGCCGACCCGAACGCCCCGGCGTACCCGAGCGCGGCGCAGTCGGTGCTCGAGTGGGCGAGGTTCAACGGCTGCGACGACACAGCGGCGCCGGGCGAGCCGCCCTCGCGGGATCTCGAGAAGGCCATGCCGGCTGCGACGGTGACGGCCTACAGCGGTTGCCGGGCCGGTACCGCCGTCGAGTTGTGGACCCAGCCCGATGGTGAGCACGTTCCCGAGTTGAGCGACTCGTTCACGGCGCAGGTGATCGACTTCCTCCTCGCGCACCCGAAGGGCTGAGGACGCGCTGGTGGCGTCTGGTCCTCAGTGCCGGGTGTACGCCCGCCGGAGTCGGAGTTGCACCGTGACCGCGGCGGCGCCGGTTCCCAGGAGCAGGAGCGCTCCGCCGAGGAGCAGGCGTTGGTCGCCGCCGGTGATGGCGAGCCAGGTGTCGGTCGACGACACGACGGGGCCCTCGTAGGTCCACACCGCAACCGTCCCCGCCGGCCGCGTCGGTTGCGTCGCTCCGGCGACTGCGGTCGGGGCGGGGCTCGCCGCGGGAGGCGCCGCCGCCTCGGCGGCGATCGGTGCCGCGATCGCCGGGGCGTTCACGACCACCGGTGAGGGTGTGGTGGTCACCACGGCGAGGCTCGTGGGTGTGGTCGCCGGCGGGGTGACCGTCGTGACGGGCGAGACGGCGACGGATCGTTGGGCGAGGGCGCAGTTCTCCACCTCGCCGACGGCCTCGGGGATCTGTTCGATCGTGACGAGATCGTGCTCGGCGACGGGTACGCCCGCCTCGGTCAGGCATGCGAGCGCAGCGTCGGTCGGCACCAGTCGGCGGTAGCCGTCGCGTTGCACGCGCCACGCCGAACCCGTGGCGGGGTCGCGCACCACCGTCCCGGCGGGGACCTGCAACAGGCCTGCCGTCGCCCGCACCCACGGCAGGATGTCCAACACGTTGGTGCCCACGCTGTCGCCGGGACGGTCGACCGCCCCGTACGAGGTCACCGCGACCTGCACCTGGCCTCCTCGGACGGTGCGGACCCACGGGCCGCCGCTGTCTCCCGGTGCCGTACCCCACACGGTCGGGTCGACACTGGCCATACACAGGTGGTCGGCCGACACGTCCCGGTCGGTGCACGGAGCGATGCCGAGCTTGTCGGGTGGCGACACCGTCACCAGGCTCGATCGGGTGCCGTCGGCGTTCATCGGCGTCTGCGCCGGCACGTAGCCGTAGCCGAACGTCACGATCGGCCCGGGCGAGACCGAAGCACCGTCGATCGCGAGCGGGAGCGGCGAGCTGTTGACCGGAGCGGCGAGCGTGATCAGCGCGGCGTCGTAGCTCGACGCGACGACGTCGCTCCCGATGTAGCGATAGCTGCGCTGTGGGTGCACGTCGATCGCAACCACGTTGCGTTCGACGGCCGGTCGTCCGGCAGCGTCGCCCGCGCCGACGAGTGCCCAGGCCGCCGATGCCGGCGCGACCGAGCCGTCGTCACGTTCCACGCAGTGCGCCGCCGTGAGCACCGCCCGTTGGGAGATCAGGCTGCCGGAGCAGACCTTCGCGACGTGGTTGCCGAGGTCGACCGTGAGGTACACCGACCACGAGGTCCCGTCGGGGGCCGGCTGGCTCGGCGCCTCCTGCGCTCGCGCCGTTCGCCCTTCCTCGGTCGGAGCGGTGGCATTCCCCGGGGTCGCGGGGGTGCAGGCAACGGCGCCGAACGCGAGGAGCGACGCGACGAGAACATAGGTGCGCCGCATGATCCCCTTCCGCCCGGTCGCCGGCTGGGACGCTACCGAGCCGCTGCGGCCGGGGGCAACGAGTCCTTCGAAGTGTTCACCGGCCCGTTGCCCGCCGGCCGCCACCTACGCGAGCGCTGGTAGCCAGTCGGCCCACACGTCGGGCACCGTGTGAACGCCCGCCGACGAGAGCAGCACGACGGTGCCCCGCGGAGCGACCGGCCGCTGCTTCAGGGTCCAGCCGAGCTCCTTCAGCAGGTGGCTGCCCTTCCTCGTGTTGCAGGGCCCGCAGGCGGCGACGACGTTGGTCCAGGTGTGCTCGCCGCCGAGGGAACGCGGGACGACGTGGTCGATCGTCGAGGCGGTGCGGTCGCAGTGGCTGAACTGGCACCGGCGCTGGTCGCGGATCAGGACCGCCCGCCGTGACAGCGCGATGTTCTGACGGAACGGCACCCGAACCATGTAGCGCAGACGGAGGACCGCAGGGATGGGGAACGTCTGCGTCGCCGAATGGATCTCGCCGTCACCGTTGGCGATGACGTCGACCTTGCCCGCCACCACGAGACCCATGGCGCGTCGCAGGGGAATGACGTGCAGTGGTTCGAACGATGCGTTGAGCAACAACACCGCCACGGCGCGCTCCTTCCTGTGACGTCAGAGCATCGTCCTCCGAGGAGGGGTCCTGGGCAACAGAATTACGCGTGAACCGCCGGCGCGCACGGCATCCCGCCTCACGCTCGGACGAGTCGGAGCCGGCGGCCACCGTCGGGACGCGTCGACCGTTCGGCGACGAGCCCGCTGCGGCGCACGGCATCGTCGAGCAACGCGTCGACCAACGCCGGGTCCGCCGGACGGCCTTCGACCGTCGGGGACGTCGGCACGTCGACGACCCGGTGGCCGTCGGGTTCGCCGGACAGTTCGGAGGCAGCGACGGCGATCGCGTCGAACACCGTGGCGAGATCGTCGGGGTCGGCGCCGGTCGTTGCACCCGATTCCGTCGGGCCGGCGTCGGGGTCGACACGGCCCAGGAGCTCTCGGCGCTCGGCGAGCGTCGCCTTGATCCGCCGGTAGCCGAACGGCGACACGATCAGCAGGGCGATGAAGAAGGACACGAACATCGAACTGATGCGGCTGTCCTCGACTGCCAGTACCGCTGCGATCACGGCGAAGATCCTACGGTGACGTCGATCTGAGCCCGAACCGACGCACGCCCTAGGCTGCCGGCCGTGCAGACCGATCCCACGAACACCGCCGCCGACACGACCGCGCTCGTCATCGACGAGGTGGAGCTCGAGCGTCTCGAACGTGATCTGGCCGACGCTGCGGACACGCTCGAGTCCATCGAGCGGATCACAGCGTCGGGCGCGAGCGGCGCCGAGACGGCATCGGCCATCCGCCAGTTGCTCGACGACGGTCGGTTCGACCTCACGGCAGGCTCCGACGACGGGTCAGATCTGGTCGGGGATGGTGACGTCGACACCGTGCAGGAGATCGACGCGGTCGCCGAGGTGCCACTCGCCGCGACGGAGCTCGATCCAGCGGGCACCGAGGTTGGACATGCGCTCGAAGGGGGCACCGAATCGCCGCTCCACCTGGTAGATGAGGCCGCCGTGGGTCACGACGACCACGTCGAGGTCGACATCGCCGCGTTCCTCCCCGAGGCCGACGACGATCGCCCCGAGGGCTGACATCGCCCGCTCCTCGAGCACCTCGTCGTCCTCCCAGCCCGGCGGCCGGTCGCCGGCGTCGAGGTAGCCGGGGAACTGCTCTTCGATCTCGACGCGGGTGAGGCCCTCCCAGTCGCCGGCCGTCCGTTCGACCAGGCCGGGAAGCGAGACCACCGGACCCACCCCGATCTGTTCGGAGATGATCTCGGCGGTCACGCTAGCCCGTTCGAGCGTCGAGCTGAACACCGCGTCGACGGCGCCGATCGCGGCGCTCGCCTCCGCCGCCTGTCGGCGCCCGAGCGGCGTGAGCGGTGGGTCGGCCTGGCCCTGCCAACGGCCCATCGCGTTCCAGGTCGATTGTCCGTGCCGGACGAGGAGGAGGCGGGTCACAGGGGCCACGGTAGGGCGCGGACCGACGACTACGCTCATCCCGTGCCCACGCTGAGGTTGTTCGCCCAGGCCCGCGTCGCCGCCGGCACCGGCCGCGACGACCTCCCGGGCGGCACCGTCGGTGAAGTTCTCGACGGGGCAATCGACCGGTACGGGTCCGGCTTCGCCGCGGTGCTCGACATCTCCAAGATCTGGGTCAACGGCGACGAGGCCGACCGCTCGACGGCGGTGGCCGACGGCGACGAGGTCGCTGTCCTTCCGCCGGTCTCGGGTGGGTGCGGCTGAGGTGGTGCAGCGCGTCCTCGACCTGGTCCGCACCTACGCTGTTCGCCAACCGGTGGGCGGCCCACGGCTGCGCCTCGGTGTCATCTGGTTCCTCGCGCTCCTGGTCGCCCTCGTCGTCGGGTCGTTCGCGATCACCGTGCTGTTCGGTCTGATCGCCACGATCGGCGGATTGCAGGTCGCCGGCCTGTGGAAGCACCGCAAGGTGGCGGTCAACCAGCTCGTCGCCGGTGGCGGTGCGGGGCTCATGGCGTTGGGAGCGTGGAGCAGCGTGCGCGCCGCCGCCGTCGCGATCGTGGCGATGGCGTTCGCCGCGCTCGTCCTCGGCACCGACAACGAGCTCGGCCGCTCGTCCTTCACGAAGGCGCGGTTGTCCTCGACGCTGCCGGTGGCATCGGCGACCCTCCGATCGGGCCTGTTCCTCGGCCTCGCCGCTGCCGCCACGGTGCAGGTGCACCGCGTCGACCCGATGTCGTTCCTCTACCTGATGTCGGTCGCCTGCGTGTACGACTGCGGCGACTACCTGATCGGCAGCGGGAGCCGGAACCGGTTGGTCGGCCCCGT
>ENA-UPSM01005996-UPSM01005996.1-activated-sludge-metagenome-genome-assembly--contig:-NODE-5996-length-11577-cov-4.809321_pt1 | contig 11577 bp, 7 predicted proteins | sample MGYA00238181_ERZ773283 | MGnify/ENA primary metagenome ERZ773283 (study PRJEB29023, sample SAMN05720199) | activated sludge metagenome | isolation source: Anaerobic digester | place: Japan... | reverse complement strand
ATGAATTGCCAATAAATCGCCGGTAACATTTACCAATAACATTAAAAGTACTTTAATGAAATTCAAGTAAGGCTTACCAATAATGTCAAGAGTGATTCCTGAGAACCTGTCGAGAGGTAAGAATAGTGAATACACTGCTAATACTCTTAAAATGATTGCCGATTCGGCGTATTGAGCTCCACCTAAAATTACAACTAATGTATCGGCAAAGATAAATGTACCCACTACTACAGGAATCAATAATATTGATAGTACACCGGTATATTTATAGTACATAGCTTTTAATTCCACTTTGTGATCCGGGCTTGCATATTTCGACATTGCCGGCATTGCAGTAGAAACAAAACTTCGGAGTAATATTTCAATAACTTCAATGAGCTTAAGAGGGATTGCATAAAGTGCCACGTCTCTTGTTGTCATCATAAATCCGATAAGTAATGTGTCAGAACTTCTTAATAGGTTAGATCCCATTAATGTGCCCATGCTAAATTTGCCGAAATTGAATAGCTCACGCATCATTTCTTTCGTAGCAAAACGTACAGTTTTTATCATCGACCATCCTGCCCACATAGAGACTGCCGATGGTAATAATCCTGAAATGATAAATGATCCTAAAACTATCTCCGTGGATTTCTTCTCAAATATTAAGGCTAGGAGAATGCATGTCATGAAACTCAATTGGTTTAAAAGTCGGATATACAAAACCTTCTCGAATTGAGATCGGGCTTGCATTAACCAAGCTGCATAATTAAACGGTAATGTTGTAATAGCTGCAAGCCAGTACCACTGTAAAAATAAATTGAATCCGGGATTGGTAATTATATGGCCAAAGAAAAGATGAATACTATATGTTAGAAGAGATAAGAAAATAGTAGTGAAGATTGAGATCATCCATCCCGAACCTGAAACAATTCCGAAATGCTCTTTTTTAGAAGAAGCAGCAAAACGAATTAGAGAAGTATGAATGATTCCTGCTCGAAGTAAGTCAGCAAAAATGTAGCCTGTTAAGAACATGACCCAGGCGCCCATCGATTCTTTATCAAGTAAACGTGCTACAAGTGCAATACTTGCAAAACCTAACACTGCATTGGTTAAGTTACCCGCCAAGCTTAGTGTATGGTTGTTTTTGATAATACCTTTTAATTTGCTTTTCATAACCCCGTTTTTTTAGGTGCGTTTGAAATTAAATGTAATAGCACGTTTAATTATTCTTCTTGCCAATGATCTGGTTTTTGGAACTTCTCCAATTATGGTTTCTAATCGGTCGATTTCGATATTATTAAGGGCTACCAAATTTTTACCTGAAGTTGATTTTGTGAAGTGTGATAAAGCTCTTGAGTCGGCTTCATTCCACACTCTTTCGCTATCGAGTAGGAGTAGGTTTAAGCATGCTGATGACAATATTCCTTCAGGTAAGTTGTATTTATTTAATTCTTTAAGTATCACTATAATCATTCCGTATTGCTTAATGTCGAGATTTTCACTCTCCATCCAGACTTCAATATTTTCGGCAGTGTAAAAATTTTCGTTGTCTTTTAACGGGAATTCAGTAATTAATCCGTTTTTCGAAAGTTTTGTTGCTTTCGGATTTAAGAATAGAATTTCTTTGTTTCGCTCAGCAAGTGCCGGGATTATTTTATTCGCAAAGAATTGTTTTCCCTCTTCTTTTCTGATACTTGATATAGTAGCAATTATGGTCTTCGATTTATCAGTCTCACATGAACGAAGATGTTGTCGAATAGTGCTTGAAAGATGTGACAATAGAGCTTCGTCTAGTTTTGGGATAATAATTCCTTTATCGAGTGATCTATAGTTTGGCAGTGCTCCAAGGAAATGTAAACCCGTGAACTTTTCAGCTCTTCCCGGTGTTTGTACTGTTTTTCCTAAAAGTGACTTAGCAATTATAACCGCTAATGTTACAATGAATACTGCAATGAAAGAAACTGCAACCAGCATTCCTCTTTTTGAAGGAAGAGGTTCTAATGGTAGATAAGGAGAATCGGTAATTGTTAAATTATTCGACATCTCCAAACTCTGTTGACGTAAACGAGCCATGTTTAATCCATGGAGAATACTTAGATATTCTTTCTCGTTAACATCCAGTTCTCGTTCAAAACGTTTTATGTCAGAACCGATAGGGGCGAGCTCAGTATATAATGCATCAAAGCCGTCGAGACGTTTTTGAATTACATCTAACTTGGCTTGATTTTCTTCAACTCCGATATAGTTCGTTAACCATTCTTGTAATAAGTTGGCGCGTGGAAGCCCTTCAGTTGTATTGTTAAGCTTATATTGCTTTTCTACTTCGTCTCGTATTGAACGTTTTACAAGTTCGGCATCAGATTTGTACTTAGCTACTTTAGCCTGATCTTCATTGTATAGCTCCGTATTGGCAATCTTATAATTAAGATCGGTGAGTTGATCTTTTAGTTTCTGTATTTTTTCATTTACTTCTAATAAACCTTTTTTAAGGTTCATTTTCTTCTCAATCTGAACGAGTGCTGCTTTGGATGCTTGAAGCGACATTTGTTGCTTCTGCTTATCCATAACTACATTTTCTTTCGATTCTGCAATGAATTTAGCTTGTTCGTAGTAATTAATAATTTTATTTGCAGAACTGTAATCACGAAGTTTGTCTTCTGATTTTCGCAATCTTCCAGCTGAAAGTCGAAGTTGTTCTTCAAAGTATTTTACAACATTATTGGTTTCGCTTCCTTTTATTCCTTTGTAACGTTGAATTACTACATCGACGATAATTTGTAAGGTTTGTTGGCATGCTGCGGGGTCATTACACTTGTATGAAATATCGATCATATCGGAGCTTTGTTTCCTTAAAGCCGACATGTTTGAAGAGATTTTATCGAAGCTGTATATTTCTGTTGGCTTCTTTAAAATTTCGATGATTTCATTTTTCTGATTGCTTCGTCGATAGCTTTCGATACGGAAATAAGTAAGCTCTTCTGAACCTTTTACGATTAGCTTTTTACGCAAAGATTCGGGTATAACTTCTCTTACATGATCGAAGTTTACAGGTGAAATTTGGTCGTAAGATGGTTTTTCTATTAACAAATGCTTTGCTAATAAGCGCATTCCAACTTCCTCAATTGTTTCTCGCGATTTTATCGTCGCCATTAAGTTGTCAAATGCATTGTTTACTGCAAAGTAATCTACCCGATCATTCTCACCCGATGTGATACCGTATCCACTTGCAATTCCTGTGTATACTTCGCAATCTGAGGTATATTCTTTTATTGTGTTACGAGTTAAAAAAAAGACAACAAGCGCAGTCATTAATGGAAAAAGCACTAAAACCTTCCAATAACGAAGTATTAATCTTATAAATTCTAAAAGGCTCACGGTTTTCTCGTCAATTTATCTAATCTTACTCCAACTAATCTTTCTAATTGCTGATACCAAGTGTAGAAATCTCTTTTCGCGATTTCATAATCCGATTCTGCTTTCGAAGCAAGTCCCATAACAGAAGTATAATCACCAATAGTGATATCGCCTTGCTGAAACTGTTGATTAGCCATATCCATTAACATACGCGAAGCACTTCGCGAATTACTTGCTATAAGTAAAATTCGATGTGTCGATAACATGCTATTGTATTCAGCTATTACTATACGTTCTAGATCGAGTTTAAGTTTCTCGTTTGTTTCCTTTCTGACTTCTAATTCTTGTTTGTAAATATTGATTCTGTTGTTCCTAGCAAAAAATAGGTATAAAGGAATGTTTACATTCAATCCTAATCGGTATCCTGTACTAAGACTTTGTGATTGTGTACCTACCGGTTCTTGATTGGAATTGTAGAAAAGTGTTTGGTTTCCTACATTTTGATTATAGGAAAGGAAGACTCCGTTTTGCCATTCTCTTCTTCCTAGTTTTACTTGCTCATTGCCTGCTACAATAAGTGCTTCTTGGGCTTTAAGTCCCGGGTTGTTGTAAACTGCCAATTTGATGATTGAATCGAGAGGAACTAATTGATTCAAAAGTTCTTTTGTCAAATCTAGTTTAATGTCATCTACTCCTAAAGAATAAAGAGAAGTAGTGTCATTTATGGGAGTAATAAATAGGGATGGTGAGTCCGTAGTTTGTCCTTGACTTATTTTGCTGCAGAATAAAAATGCGAATAGGCATGCAAACAGAATAAATCGAGTATGGTATTGCTTTGGTTCAAGGTTAAAAGTTTTCATACGTTTTCACTCTGCAATAGAGCAGGGAAGGTCTTCAGTATTATTTTAATATCCAGCCAAAGAGAATGATTAAGCGCATAGTTGTTGTCGAGTGTGATACGTTCTTCTTCCGACATATCTTTTTTACCGCGTTTGGTTACTTGCCATAGGCCTGTTAATCCTGCAGGTGCGAGGAAACGGAAGGCACGTGAATCGGTAGTAAGTTTTTCAGCTTCATAAAGAGGTAACGGACGATTGCCGACTAACGACATATCTCCTTTCAATATGTTGATTAACTGAGGCAACTCATCAATGGATGAGTTACGTAAGAATTTTCCGACACGTGAAATACGCGGATCATCTTTAGCTTTAAAGAAAATACCTGATTTCTCCAGCTCTTGTAAATAGAAATAGAAATTTTCACAGACTTGTTTATTATCAGCATACATGATTGGTGAACATGGTTTGCCCAATTTTTTACAATCCGGACATTCTTGAGGTATTTCAATGGATTTATCTGCTCCGTATAAATTTAGATGATTCATGTTACCAATCTTTTTATCAGCATCTGGAATCATAGTTCTAAATTTAAGGAGATCAAAAATTTTATAATTTGATCCAACACGTTTTGAACGGTAAAAAATTGGACCTTTTGATTCAAGTCGAATTGCAAATGCAGCTCCAATAAGAACAGGAGATGCTATAAGTAGACCAAATGAAGAAATACTTATATCGAGGAATCTTTTCGCGATTAAACTTCTTCTTGAATATAAAGAAGAAAGCGAGTTGGTTCCGTGTTTTTGAGAAAATAAGTATACAATTTGAAAAACCGTAGAAGTAACTTTGGATGTATCTACTACATCTAATAATCCTTCATGAAAGAAATGGGTTTTATTTGTTCTGTCAGGGCAATTTGTATACCCAACAATTATTGTTTTTCTGAACGCTGTTTTCGAACGAAGTATATGTAATGTATCTACCGTTGGATCGATAGTAGCATTAACTTCCGTTACAAGGATATCCGGAATGCAATCATTTCGCATCCATTGATATGCGTGAAACAGATCAGGGAATACTTGAACCTGATGTTTGGGAAATGTACTTTTAAATCCTTCATGTTGAACAGGATCGTTATTAACGTAGACAATTTTCATAATAATCGTTGGGGGGTAAACAATATTATGCCACTTTCAATCTTCTAAATATGGCTTGAATCCGAATTTGTAATTCTTCGGGATTAAATGGTTTTTGCAAGTAATCGTCGGCGCCAACTTCGAACGATTTTATTCTATCAGCACTTTTTTGCTTGCTTGAGAGCATAATCACTGGAACATTCGACATGCCGTCTTGTTTGCGAATCGACTCTGTTAAATCGTAACCGTTAAGCATTGGCATATCAATGTCCACAAGGATTAAGTCTGATTTGTTACCATCTTGTAGCCATGAAAGTGCTTCATAGCCGTTTTCTTTAGTGATAACTTCATAGTCGTCGCCTAGAAAGTTTTCCAGGAGCATACGAATGCTTAATTCGTCGTCTACAACTAATATTTTCTTTTTCATGGCCTGATTATATGGATGTTTCTACGCAGTTTTTTTCAAATAGTTACTGAGATCGTTGTTCAAAATAAAGGTGTGCAATTGAGTTAATTCACTCACCAATGTATTTAATATTGGATTGATTTTGAGGTACCTTGACTTTATTTCGCTTTCGGTATCCGGATTTAGTGCATTGTCTTCAATCCATTTCATTTGTTCTTCTAAGTGCTTGTTACCCAGCATGTTCATGTTAGGTATTAGCTTGTGTGAATGATGGCGGATTTCTTCAGAATCATATTTTTCAATTGAATTCTTTAATGAGTCAACCATTACCGGAATGGCTTCATTTAATACTGTTACCATCTTTTCAATAAAGCTTGCTTTACCGCGCGAGAAGGCCTTTAGTACATCCATACTGATAGTTGTAAACTCCGGAAATTCATTATTAATGACTTTTCCGGCAATGTGAACCGATTGAAATGTTGAAGAATCTCCTGATATTATTTTTCCTAATAAATAGGGTTCCATTTTATTGAAAAGTTCATGACCTTCAAATGGTTTGAAAATAACGGCATTCATTCCTGCTTTTAAGAACTTTTCTTCGTCACCTTTCATGGCATTTGCTGTCATTGCAATAATTGGTATTTCACGGGCAGGGGCACTTAAATTATTTCTGATGTATTCGGTGGCATCAATACCGCTCATTTCAGGCATTTGAATATCCATTAATACAAGATCATATGATTTCTCTTTCATTAAGTCGACAGCAATTTTTCCGTTGTCGGCAATGTCAATTTGGGCTCCCCATTCACTTACTAGCTCAACAGCAAAAAGTTGATTTACTTTGTTGTCTTCTGCTAAAAGAATCCTACATCCTGTGAGTTTGTTTGTAAATGATTGTTCAATCAGATCGGAATGTCCAATTTTATCAGCATCTGTCTTTTCAAAATTGATTTCAAAACTGAAAATAGATCCTTTACCCATTGTACTTGTAACATTAATATCACTTCCCATTAAGTTAAGTAGGTTTTTGACAATAGATAGCCCTAAACCGGTACCTCCATATCTTCTTGAAGTATCGGCATTAGCTTGTGTAAAGCTTTGAAAGATTTTCTCAAGGTACTCTGATGATATACCAATTCCCGTATCTGAAATTTCAAATCTTAAACGAAGACTTTCAGGATTCTCCTGAAGTTTTTTTACTGTTAATTGAACTGTACCTGCCTCTGTAAACTTAAATGCATTACCAAGTAAGTTAACTAGGACTTGATTGAGTCGTACTTGATCGCCAATTAAATATGGATGTAGACTATCATCTACCTCACATGAAAAGTGAATTTTCTTTTTCTGTGCTTCGTGTAAGAAAGTTTGTGTTAAATTATAAATGGCATTATTGAGATCGAAACCTTGTTTTAGGATTTCGAGCTTACCTGCTTGTATTTTACTGAAATCGAGTATTTCATTTATGATGACAAGTAAGTTCTCGGCTGATTGCTTTACTGAACCTGCATATTGCGACTGTTTCTCATTCAAAGAAGTCTTTAATAAGAGATTAGTAAGCCCTACAATTCCATTCATAGGAGTCCGTATTTCATGACTCATATTAGCTAAAAATAGCTCTTTGGTATGAAGAGATTCTTCTGCAATTTTCTTTGCATTTTTTAGTTCTGATTCGATTTTAATACGATCAGAAATGTCTTGAGCGAATCCGATGATATAAGGTTCAGAACCTTGCTCTTCAACTTTATAGTTTTTGTAGAGCATATAAATAGTTCTTCCTTCTTTATGACGCAGAATCAAGATACCTTGAGCTGTTTTAGCTTTTTTGAAAACAGATAAATATTCTTGATCAAAATTTTCACGATGTTCATCTTTCATGAAATCAGTGATTGGGCGACCAATCATTTCTTCCATCTGATATCCTGTAATCTCACAGCCAGCAGGATTTATGGTTAATAAATTCCCCTGCATGTCATGAGTGCAAATTGATGCTTGACTATAATTAATCAAATCGCGGTTCCTTTTTTCACTCTGGAGAATTCGCTTTTCGTGCTCTTTTCTTTGGGTAATGTCACGCATTAAAGATGAGCGGAATATCGGATTCCCAAGTTCGTCTTTATGGATTATAATTAATTGTAATACAGGTATTTCTAGCCCGTTTTTATCGAGTATTGCTGTTTCTCCCTTCCATGCACCATGAAGCATAGCATATGGGATCGCTTTTTTGTTGATAATAATATCAACCCATGCCGGGTGAATTGGGTAGAGTGTTTCTTGATCATTGATATACCTGATTTCTTTGTACGACTTATTGTAGTACATAGGGTGATTATCTAAATCGTAGTATACCACAAAATCAGGCGTCTCTTCTAAAATTTTATTGAGTTTAATATTTTCATATTCTGTCTTTTTTCGAATAGAAATATCATTCAAAATGAATAAGTATCCAGTTATATTTTGAAGGGTGTCTTTTATAGTTGAAACTGAAAGAAGCACATCTGTTTTTTGTGAAGTGCAATTGTATATGATAGTTTCGTATTCGTAGTAACCTTCTTCTTTGGCTTTTTTGATTAATTCTTCTGTGCTTGTTTTTGATTTGGCTGATTTAAAGCTTCGGCCAAGATTCAAAATATCACTTATTTTTTTCCTTCTAACGACTTGATGCTCGGTACAGCCAAATAATTCTTCTGTCCCTGCATTTATTGTGCTTATAATACCATTTTCATCAGTTGCAATAATGGCTTGCTTTGCACTGTTTAGTATAGCTTGCTGAAATGCATATGATTTCTTTAATAGATCCTCATTGTTAATAGTTTCAGTAACATCACGAATAGTTCCTGATATTCCGGTGGCGATGCCATGCTGATCTCTTACAAGTTTACCTGATATTTTCGCCCAAATAGTAGTGTTGCTTGCAGTGTTAATCTTTGTGATGATTTTGAATTCTTCAGATTTCGATTTAAGTAATTGCTTAAGTTGTTTTTCTATATCCTTACGATCTTTTTCATCAATGAAGTGCGTGAAATTCAATCCTAAAGACTCATAAATATTGAATTTAGTGATATCTGTCCAAGCTTTATTAAGAAATATTAGTTCCAATTTTTCATCAAGTTGAAACAAAATATCATTGATGGAATTAACAACGTTCTTGTATTTATCTTCACTACGAATGATTTCATCTTCAAATATTTTTCGAGAGGTAATATCAATCATAATAGACATATACCTTGATGTTTTTCCGACTTGATCTTTTAAGGGTACAACTGTATTATGAAGCCAAATTGTTTGGCCATAGTTATTCTGTATACTGATTTCTCCTTTCCACGTTTGGCCTTTAACTAATTTAGCAGCAGCCGTTTCAAGAAGTTTATTATTTTCTGGCGATAGAAATTCGTTTAATTTCTTCTTTTTGATGTCTTGCTCCTTAATTCCTGTTCCCAAGCAAAAGCTTTTGTTTACATAAGAAATATACCCTGAACGATTAACCACTATAACCATAGCGGTTTCATCAATTACATTTCTGAAATTGTTTAACTCAGTGAATGACTCTTCCGAGGTCACTTCTAACGTATGTTCGAGAGCATTAAATCGTTCGTCTAATTGAACATAGGCCTCGTTGACGCTGTCCAAAAAGGATGACAACTCCGGCGATTGGGGGAGGCCGGTAGAGAAGTATTTCTCTAGTTGTCGTTTAAGTAGTTTATGCATAAAGCAGCAGTGTATCAACTCGTTTATACGATAAAAACCTTGCCACGTTACGATCTTTTTTGGTATAATTGTCTCAGAATCTTACATGTTATCAAACTATCTGTTATCTTAGCTTTGTTATGGGAAATAATACAAGTTACCAGCGTTTATTAGATGGAAATAAGGAATGGTCGAAGGCGAAGCTAAAGGCTGATCCTGAATTTTTTAATAATCTTACGAAGGGACAAACCCCTCAATATTTGTGGATTGGATGTTCCGATAGCCGTGTACCAGCTAATGAAATAACAAATACAAAATCCGGTGAGATTTTCGTACACCGTAACGTTGCCAATTTGGTGCTACATACAGATGTGAATCTACTTTCGGTTTTGCATTATGCCGTTGAAGTTCTTCATGTTGAGCATATTATTGTTTGTGGACATTATGGTTGCGGTGGTGTGATTGCTGCAATGGAGAACCATGATTTTGGTATCGTTAATAAGTGGCTACGAAACATAAAAGAAGTTTATGCAAAGTATGTTGATGAGTTAGAAGCAATCGAAGATATAACGGAAAGGTCTAACCGTTTAGTAGAGCTAAATGTGATGGAACAGGTTAAAAATTTAGCTAAAACTACGGTTGTTCAAAAAGCGTGGGAGAAAAGAGCCTTGGCGATTCATGGCTGGGTATATGGGTTCAATAATGGTATTATTACCGACTTGAATTGTATGATTAATGAGTTAAATGATTTAGAGCCGATTTTTAGATATCGACTTAGCAGTGATACTTCCGAATAAAAAAAACGACTGATATTCTCAGTCGTTTTTTTTTAGATTTTTAGTTTTCTAACGGCATGTCTCAGGGTAACTAAGTCATGAAGTAATTCTTCTACATGATCGAGATGAATTGCGTTAGCACCGTCTGAAAGTGCTTCTTTGGGATTCGGATGTGTCTCCAAGAAAATTCCATCAGCACCTGTTGCAATTGCAGCTTTTGCTAAGGTTGCAATTTGATCGGGACGTCCACCGGTAACACCTGAGGTTTGATTTGGTTGTTGAACACTATGTGTGATATCCATAACAACAGGATATCCGAATTCACGCATAATTGGAATTCCTCTATAATCGACTACTAAATCGGTATATCCGAAACTAGTTCCGCGTTCTGTAAGCCAAATTCTATCGTTGCCCGATTCTTTGATTTTATTCACTGCAAATTTCATTGCTTCGGGTGAGAGGAATTGGCCTTTCTTCACATTTACGATTTTACCCGTTTTAGCAGCTGCAACCAATAAGTCGGTTTGGCGACATAAGAAGGCAGGGATTTGCAATACGTCAACATATTCAGCTGCTATTGCCGCTTCATCACTTTCGTGAATGTCGGTTAATAATGGAAGATGTAACTGATCGCCAACTTTACGTAATATCTGTAAAGCCATCTCATCTCCCGGTCCGGTATAAGAGTCTAATCGGGTGCGGTTAGCTTTTCTATATGACGCTTTAAAAATAAATGGGATTCCAAGGCGATTTGTAATTTGTTGCAGCTTATGAGCTGTTTTATAAGTGATGTCTTCGTTTTCTACAACACAAGTACCTGCAATCAAGAAAAAATTGTCGGTGTCGGTATGGCGGATGTGAGGAAGATTTAACATGATTTCAATTTTTTGGGTGCTGCAAATTTACTTCAAAATATGGCGCGAAATTCTGCCGAAGATCATTATTCAACAAATAATACTAATCCTTTAAGGTATTCAGCTTCAGGATGATAGATGCTTACAGGATGATCTGCCGGTTGAGTTACTTGATGCATGATCCGTACATTTCTTCCTGCTTGAACAGCAGCTTGGAAAATTACTTTGCGGAATAGTTCTTTGTCAACTGCTTGAGAGCATGAAAAGGTAAATAATATTCCTCCGGGCTTAATGCGTTTTAGTCCTTCAGTATTTAAATTTCTATATCCAACCATGGCATTTTTTACTTGGCTTAGGTGCTTTGCGTAAGCAGGAGGATCTAAAATGATTAAATCGTAATTCTCTTCAGTTTTTCTGAAAAAGGTCATTACATCTTCTGCAAAGCTTTCGTGATTTGCATCGGGAAAGTTTAAAAGCATGTTTCTTTCTACTCCTTCAATTGCTTTTTTAGAGCTATCAACAGAATGTACTTTAGTTGCTCCGCCTTCT
>ENA-UPSM01005994-UPSM01005994.1-activated-sludge-metagenome-genome-assembly--contig:-NODE-5994-length-11579-cov-14.976484_pt1 | contig 11579 bp, 13 predicted proteins | sample MGYA00238181_ERZ773283 | MGnify/ENA primary metagenome ERZ773283 (study PRJEB29023, sample SAMN05720199) | activated sludge metagenome | isolation source: Anaerobic digester | place: Japan... | reverse complement strand
CACGCCATGAGCGCGGCCCGCTATGGAATTTACAGCGACGCTCTTGCCGTCGAACCCCGCATCAGGAGCCTTTAACATGAAACGAATTCTTCTCTCCACCGCGATCGTTCTTTTTCTTGCCACCGCTATCGGATGGGCGACGGTCGTCACCAAGACCGCCGACTATTCGCTGGACGGATCCGAGAACGGCTACGTCATCGTCGTCAATTCTGCTTCGAACCTGACGATGAAGCTGCCGGCCCTGTCTACTCCGGACATTGGATTCGCCGTGACGTTCATCAAGGCCGGAGCCGGCAACCTGACCATCCAGGCGCCGGCGGGCGTAACTATCGCGGACGGAGCCGCCGCCGGAACCCTGGTGAATAGCACGGCCGCGGAAACCTATGCGAGTGTCGAACTCGTTTATGTGGTTGCTGGCAAATGGAAAATCCTGACCGCGCATGGAACATGGGCGACGTCGGCGTCGACGTGGAAGTTTGGGATTCCGGGCCCGATAAGCGCGGTGAACGGCGGAACGGGACAATCGTCCTATACCGTTGGCGATATTCTGCACGCGACCTCTACCACGGAGCTTTCAAAGCTTGGGATCGGAGCGTCGGGAACATATTTGAAAGGCGGGGCGGCTCCCTCCTGGGGGTCCATTGCGGACGGTGACCTGCCCGCGACGATCAAAGGGCTGACCCTGGCTCCCGCGGCCACCGGCTTTACGATCGCGGGGGGAACGACCTCCAAAACGTTCACGATGGACACCGACGTCACGGCTTCCGCGCTGGCCCCCCTTGCCTCTCCCGCATTCACGGGAACGGTCACCCTGCCGACGGGATTATCGGGCTTCGTCCAGGCGACGGCTGGCGTAGTGTCTGCCGCCGCGATCGCCGACGGGGATCTTCCTTCGGCGCTGACCGGGAAAACCTACAACGCCCTGACCCCGACCGCTGCCGCTATCGGATTCACCCTGGCCGGCGGAACGACCAGCAAGACCCTCACTCTTGATGAAGATTTTACCGCGTCCTCAAATACGACCGTCCTTGCCGCCAAGGCCCCGGGCGTTGTCGTTGGGGAAGACGCCGACTCAGATACAGACGACGTCCTGACTACGACCTGGACGGGCGGATATGGAATCCTGATCGTCCGTGAGTCCACGGGAACGGAGGCGGAGTTCTACTGGTGCGTCAACGCCACCCTGACCGCCCAGACCTCAGAGGCGACTTTCAGCACCACCAAGGACAACGCCTCGACCTACAACGCCTATTTCGAGGGCGGCGTCCTGAAGGTCCAGAACAAAGTCGGCGACAACAAAAACATCAAGGTCGTCTTCGTCGGGATCGGCCTGTAGGAAAGCGACTGTTAAGGATAGGGTTATGAATATCATCGACCGGGCGCGATTCCTTATGTTTGGGGATCTCCCGCTCCGGAAAGCCCGGGCGACCGCAACGGCCGATCCCCTGGTCCGGGCTATTCTCACCGGCCTCGGAAAACAAGCCGTGTGGTCGAGCCAGGACTTTACCACGCTTTCCAAAGAGGGCTACGAGAAATGCATGGCCGTCTACGCGTGTGTGACGAAAATCGCGGCCGCGGCGGCGGGGATTCAATTCCGGCTTACCGACGGCGCGGACAAGGAGATTGACGACCATCCGCTTCTGGATCTCCTATGGCGGCCAAACGAATACGAGGGACAGCGCGCATGGATGCGGCGGCGATTCTCGCAGCTGCTGCTTCACGGCAACTCTTACGTTCAAGCGGTGCGCCCGGTGTCGTCCATGCCGCCGGCGGCCCTGTTTCTCCCGATGCCCCAGCGCATGCGCGTAGTGCCTGGTTCCGGGGGCGTGTTGGTCGGCGGGTACGAGTACGAGGTCAGGGGGCAGAAGACGCCGCTGGACCCGAGGCTTGTCCTGCACTCGAAACTATTCCATCCGACGGACGACTGGTACGGGCTCTCCCCGCTGACCGTTGCCTCCCGCGGCGTCGATGTGTCGAACATGGCCGCCGAGTGGAACATGCGGCTGCTGCAAAATGACATGCGGCCGCCCGGAGTGCTGTCGACCGATGGCTCACTGAGCGAAGTCCAGTATACCCGCTTAAAGGCTGACATGGCCGAGAAATATGAAGGCTATGAAAATGCGGGGAAGCCGATTCTTCTCGAGGGCGGGTTGTCATGGCAACAGATGAGCATATCCCCAAAGGAGTTGGATTGGATCCAGGGGATTGTGCATAACAAGCGCGAAATCGCGGCCGTGTTCAACATCGCCCCGGAATTAATCGGCGATTCCGAAAACAAAACGTACTCCAATTTCCAGGAGGCGCGGCGGTCTCTCTATACAGAGACCGTGCTCCCGCTGATGGACGAGTTTGCCGACGATCTGAACACCTGGTTATGTCCGATGTTCGGAGACAACCTGTGGTTGTCGGTTGATCGAAATCAGATCGAGGCGCTCCAAGAGGACCGGGAAAAGAAATTCGCCTATATAAACACGGCTGAGTTTATGAAGCTTGACGAAAAGCGTACGGGCGTTGGTCTCGCCCCGGTCGGCAAGGCCGCCGGCGGGGAGGTGATCCTGGTTTCCGCCGGCAAGGTGCCCCTGGAATTCGTGGCGATCGAACCCGAGCCGCCCGCGGAAGAATCCACCGAGGAGAAGCCCGTGGTCGACGACAACGAAAAGGACGGGGACAAGGGCGGAAAGAAAACCCGCCGACTGTCCAATAAATCCTGGGCGCCCGCGGACAGAAAAGAAGCCCTCTGGCACAACTTCGTTCGCCGCGTGGAGACGAAGGAGCGATCCCTTGTTGCCATCGCCTACATGTTCCTCAAGGACCAGGCCGACCGCGTTTCCAAGGCGCGGAGCGTCGACCTTGAGGCCGAGGCCCGGGAGTATTTCAAGCGTGCTCGTCCCTGGGCCTATCAGGCCGCCCGCCGCGCCATTGCGGCCGGGGTTAGGGCTTCCAAGGGCGAACTCCCCGAACTGGAGGAGAAGGTTGATCTCTATGATCTATCGCCCGAGGCGCTCGAATATTTAGACCAGATCATCCTTGAGTCTGGGACAAAAATCGCCAAGACGACAATGGCGCTTGTTCGCGACCAGCTGAAACTGGCGGAGGCCGAGGACTGGACCACGGAGGAGCTGACCCAGAGATTGATCGACAAGCTGAAATCGTTCGCGCAATGGCGCTGCCGAACCATTGCCAGGACCGAATCGGCCAAGGTCGAAAACTGGGGTCAGGTGGAGGGGTACAAGGACACGGAGTTTGTGACGCGCAAGGGCTGGATGTGCTCGTTTGTTCCCGACTCGAGGGATGCGCATATCTCGGCAGACGGCCAAGAGGTTGGGGTTACGGAGGATTTTCACGTCGACGGTCAGGCGATGGCGTATCCGGGAGATCCGCGGGGAGACGCCGGGAACGTCGTCAACTGCCTGTGCACCACCTACCCGATCGTGGACTAGGAGACGCCATGAAAAAACAAGAAGTGAAATATTTTCGGTTTAAGCTTGAGGACGGCTCGATCTCGGAATCCGGGTCGTTTCGCGGGTATGCCTCGATCTGGGGTGTGCTGGATTCCTACGGCGATATCGTCGAGCGCGGGGCGTTTCGGAAAACGCTCAAGGAAAAAAAGGGTCGCAAGATCAAACTCCTGTGGAGCCACAACGCCGGGGATCCCCCGATCGGATATCTCGTTGCCGCAGAGGACGATCACGGCCTGTCCGTCGAGGGACAGTTGTTTCTCGAGGCCAACCAGAAGGCGCGTGAGGTCTATGCGGCCATGACGGCCGGAGTGCTCGATGGAATTTCAATCGGCTATCGGACAGTCAAGGACGCGGTGGACAACGAGGCCGGCGTTCGTCGATTGAAAGAGGTCGAGCTCTACGAGATTTCGATATGCAATTTTCAGGCGTGTCCCGGGGCCATCGTCACCGGTGTTAAATCGCTGGACGACCTGGCCGGGTGCGTTGAGGCGCTGCGAGACGAACGATTGAGTGATGAGCAGAAAAAAGATTTGGCGCTATACATCGATTCCCTAAAGGCACTTCTCCCGGGAGAGCCGCCCCCTGCGGACACTCCCCCCGGGAACGAGCCGCCGATTGCGGATAGCGGCCAGAAGCGGGAAGCCGTTGAGGCCGTGAAATCCCTGGTCGAATGGACCAGGGGTCAACTTAAAAAGTGAGGTCCACATGGACGCAGAATTGAAAAGTCTTATCGACGAACAAAAAAAGCTCATCGTCGATTTCCAGACGAAAAACGATGAGCAGCTCAAGGGCAAGCTCGGCCGGTCCGATCTCGACGAGTACGAACGGAAATACGAGGCGCGGCTGGCGGAGCTCTCCCGGGCGATTGCCAAGGTGAGCGCCCCGCAACCCGAGCGGCAAGCCCCCCCCGCTTCCGAGACCAAGGCGTTTTTCTCCGGTCTCAAAAAAAAGCTCACGGGCAAGGCGTTGGACGAGCTTGAGACCAAGGTGATGACCGTCGGAGATCCGACGACCGGCGGCTATCTGGCCCCGGTGGAGTTTGTCAACGATATCATCAAGTTCGATGTCCTTTATTCTCCAATCCGGACACTGGCGAAGGTTCGGCAAACCAAGAACCGGTCGATCCAAATCCCGAAGAAAACGCAAAGCGCCTCGGCCGCCTGGGTGACCGAGATCGGGACCAGGTCGGAAACGACCAACCCCAAGATTGGGCTTGAGGAGATCCCGACTCATGAGATGTTTGCGCTGGCGAAAATCTCCAAACAGGACCTTGAGGACACAGCGTTTGACCTGCAGGGATTCCTGGTAGATGAGTTCGGCGAACAGTTCGGGGTTCTCGAGGGCGAAGCGTTTCTCACTGGCAACGCGGTGGGGAAGCCGGAGGGCATCCTGGTGAATTCCGCCATCACCGGCTTCACGGGCGTGACCACGAAAGGCAAGGTCGTGGCCGACGATATGCTCGACACGCTCTACGCGCTGAACGATCGGTACGCCCGTTCGGCGACCTGGCTGTGGAAGCGGTCGACGACCCTGGCCATCGCCAAGCTGAAAAACACGACCACGGGTGATTACCTGTGGCAGCCTGGTTTCCAGACCCAGGGCCAGCCGAACGTGTTGGGGCGGCCCTACGTCGAGTGCAAGGACATGCCGGCGGAGGGGGACGGGGCGAAGGCGGTGGCGATTGGCGACTTTCGGTCCGGCTACCTCATCGTCGACCGCCTGGAGGTTGAAATCATGGTCGACCCCTACACATCCAAATCCACCGGATGTGTCGAAATCAGCGCCCGGAAGCGGGTCGGCGGCCAGGTCGTCCTCCCCGAAGCCATCAAAATCTACACGCTGAAAGCGTAAGCGTGAGGAGAACAACATGCTAAAAAACGAATATCCTGTCATCAGCTTCAAGGGCGGCGCGGTCTACAAGGCCGCGCACGACGGTGACGCAATTGTCGACATGCAGGGGTACGAGGAGGCCCTCATTCTGATTCAGTCCGAAACGATCACGGACGGCGGATTCACGTTCGAGCTCAAGGAGGGTGACAACTCGGCCTTGAGCGACGCGGCCGCCGTGTCGGACGCCGACCTGGTTGGCGGCGGGCCGACCGCCGGAGCCCTGGAGCCGACGTTTGCCGCGACCGAAGACGACAAGTCGAAATGGTTTTTCTACCGCGGCAGTAAACGCTATCTCCGGATCGACCTGAAGACGGTCACCGGAACGCCCGACACCGGCGGATCGTTCATCGGGACCGTGATTCGGATGGGCGCCCGGCATATGCCGGCCGTTTAACGCCCAGGCATAGGGGCATCATACTGTCATGTTGAGCGGCGGGCGGGCGGTACGGAGGTTATCCGGCCGCCCGTCCGTTCCCAGAAATTGGGAGGTCGTTACGCACGACCAACCGAGGGAGGCGACGGTGCGAGTAAGATTTTCGGGCGACGAACGAATTTACGTTGACGGCATTCATCCGGTCGATTTTCAGGCCGGCCAGGAGGCGGAGATCCCGGAACGAATTGCGGCGGTGTTGTTGGCCGAGGGGCGTGCCGGTTTACCGGAGGAGGCAAAGGCGCTCACGGGCGCGCCCGAAAACAAAATGGAGCCGGGCCGGGCAAGCGACAAGACCCGCGGCCGCGGGGCGTCGAAAAAGCGGTAACGAGCAATGGCCGTTGATACGTCGATTGCCCTGGTCACGCTGGCCGATGCGCGAGCGTTCGTCGGTAAAAAATCCAGCGAAACGGAGGACGACGCCATCCTCGAAATCTTAATCGACGGGGTATCCGAGCGATTCAACGCGGCTGTCGGTCGGCGCCTCCTCGAGCAAACCGAGGCGACGGCATACCTGGACGGCAACGGTCGGCAGACGCTGCTGCTGCCCCGATATCCCAACGTCTCGCTTGCGGGGCTGACCGAGGGCGGCGTTGCCCTCGTCGAGGGTGAGGATCAGGACTACCGGCTATATCCCGATACCGGGATCTTGGTCCGGCTTGGGGCCGGCCGATGGGCTCATGGACGCAAAAACATAGTGCTCTCGTCCTATAAGGCGGGCTGGGCGCAAGCCGCGCTCCCGAAGGATCTCAAGCTGGCCGCGCTCGTGCAGATCGCGGCAGACTACCAGGACCACCGAACGCATTCCTGGGGGGAGCTGTCGAGGAGCTTTTCCGATGGCAGTGTCACGCGGCGAGAAGAGGGGGAGTTTTTGTCTGTCGTTAAGGCGACTCTTGAAAGGTATCGGGGGGTGAGGGTCTGACGATGACGGACATGCGAATTGAGCGAGACGTCACGGCTGCGCTTCGAAAGACAGCGACGGCGCTGAACATCCCGCGGGCGGTTCGGAAGCTGACGACAGCCTGGGGCGCCGAGTCTGTACAGACACTGAAGCGCTCTGCCGCTGAACAGCAGCGCAGCGGCCAGGGAAGAAAAACAGGAAACTTGGCGCGCAACATTGACCTGGAACTGCGCGCGGCGGGCGAGGTGCTTTCGATCGTCGTGGGAACCGGTGTCGGAAACACAAAGAGCGTCGTCTACGCCCGTATCCAGGACGAGGGCGGAACGATCCGAAAAAAAGACAAGCGGCTGACGATCCCTCTGGGACAAACGAAAGGCCGGATCTCAGATTATTCCGATGGGTTTTTCGTTCGTTCGATCGCGGGAAACTTGCTCTACTGCCAGCGTGTCGGCAAGCCGGGGAAACTGAAACCGCTGTTTGTTCTTAAGGACGAGGTCCGCCTTCCGCCAACGTTTTGGTTCTCGGGGCCGATGCGCCGACGCGTCGAATACCTGGAACAAATCATGGCTCCCGATTACATCTATATGCAGGCCGAGGCCATGACTCAGGCCCAGGCCCAAAGCGGCGGGAGCGAAGGGTAAACGCCAATGACCCCTCCAGTTCCGCGGGAGCTTGCGATTCGAAATCGGATTGTCACGGTGTTATCGGCGATCGCCGCCGGAGAAACGTACTGGACGACGCCCGCCCGGGTGATGACTCGTTACGTCCATTGGCGGGAGTATCAGGGCGCCTATCCGCTCTACATGGTTACCCTCGGGAGCGGGGGCCAGCGCGAATACAACTCCTACCATAGCGTCGACGAGACGTTTGAGGTCACGATCAAGGGTTACGTCCGGGACAACGCGGACACAAGCGCTCGCATCCTGGAGTGCTGGCAGGATATCCGGGTTGCCCTGGCCGCAGAGATGGGGAGCTCCGATGCCGCGGCGCTTCCGTCCTTGGGCGTGATCCAGCTTCTCATCAAGGAACCGCCGGACACTGACGACGGCTATTTGGCGATTGAAAACGGACATGGTTTTTTCGACGTTCGCGTCGAGATTCAATTCAGCGACAAGCTCGGATACGTCTGAGGATTCGGGCAAGGAGGCAAGGATGTCAAAAACGAACATGGCGGCAGCGGGTCCGCCCTCCTCGTCCGGCGAGGACAACGGGAAAACCCCGCGCAAATTTATCTGGACCGGTCCGACGGGCTTTTGGTACGAGGGCCAGCTCCTACTGGAGCAGGGTAAAACCTATGCCGCAAACCGCGTTGACGGGGCGGTCTTGGCCGCGTGGATCAGCACGGGCCATGCGACCACCGAAAACGGTAACAAGGAGAAATAAAACATGGCTACACCGACAGGGCCTTCTGTGTTGGACAAAAAGGTAGGGCTGAAAAAGGGCGAGACCTGGGGCACGGCGGTTGCCCTTGGCGCCTCGGATCAGCTGTTGTGTAAAAAACTCAGCGGCTTGAAAGCGTCCCGGAAATATTCCCCGAGCGATCACGCGGGAGCAACGTTTCGCCCGGCCGGCGTGATGACGGATTACAACCCTCCGGACATCTCAATCGGAGGGGATCTCAGCTATGAGCTGGGCGCCATCGGCCGACACCTCGCCCTGCTGTTTGGGACGGCCGGAACGCCGACAAAGCAGGGGGCGACCACCGCTTATAAACACGAAATCAAATGGGCTGATTTCGGGGCGGGGTTCTACACCCTGGCCGCGGAGTTCCCTGGCGTCATCTACGAGGCCCCGTCGGTGATGCCGCTGGGGCTGGTGCTGAAGGTCGAGAATGGCCGTATCGCATACGAGGCCAAGGGCCGCGGCGACAACTGCAAGGACGACAGCTCAATCAACGGCGCGGTGCAAATGGCCGCGCTGACCCCGGCGCTTGATGTTCCGGTCACGTTCAACCAACTCAAGGTTTACATGAACGGCCGGGACGTTGCTACGGACGTCCTGACGACGACGCCGCTGGAAGTGAGCGGGATCGAGCCCGTCTTCAATCGAAATTACGACAGCCAGTACGTGGCCGGGTCACCCACAATCGTCCTACCCGCGGCGGCGGATTATCCGGACATCTCGCTGAAGCTGAATTTCCCCCGCTTTGCCGCGGTGAACGCCGCTTACCTGGCCGCGCACATCGCGGGGACTCCGCAGAAGGTTGCGCTTCAACTGACGTCTCCGCTTGAGGCCGGGCCTGGATTCTACTATAGCATCACGATCTTTTACCCCTCAATGATCATTCAGAACCCCGATCCGAGCCGGGAGAAGATCATCAAGCACAGCATCGAGCTCGTCGCCGAAAGGGCGCAGACAAATCCCACCGGCATGAGCTCGACACTCCCTTATGTGGCGATCGTCAACAAGCAGTCGACGGATTACCTGGCGTAAGGCATGAGCGAAATCAAAAAGCTGGAACCGTTGACGGGGTGGATGGAGCTTCACCTGGCGACCGACATCATCGATCCGCCGGTGTTGAGGGTTCGGCTCCGGCCGCTGACGGCAATCGATATGATGGACGCGTACACCGAGGCCGGCGTCGTCAAGCTGTCACAGTTGACATTGGCCTCGGCGTTGGCCGCGATTGCGGAATGGGATTTGACTGAGAGCGGCCGGGCGCTTCCGTGCACGGACGAGGCCAAGGCGGAGCACGCTGCGTTTCTCAAGGTGTTGTTGGCGTCACGGGTCGAGCGGCGTGTTGGCCCGGGTGATGGCGTTGTGGAGGACGGGGGGGGCGCCCGGTTTGCGGCAACGGAGATCCAACAGGTCGCACGGCGGTCGGAGAATTTTTTAAAAAATTAATCCGCTGCCTCGCGCTATGCGCCGATTGGCGCCGGACGCTCCTTCGGGCTGAGGAGCACCGGCACGGGGCAGGAGAGGACCGAAGCCGATGCCCGAACTGTCTGGTAAACGAAGCGGCAGCGCGGATGACCCCATTCGAAGCCGCGGCCTTGAGCTGGTACACAGCGAACGCCGGCGGATGGGCGGCGCGGGTAGGAATTACGGCGCGGGAGTTCGAGCGGTTGAGGCTCCGGGGTCCGGCGCGGGCGTTGTGGATTGAGGCGATGCAGAGGATTGACGAGGAGTTGAGATCAAGCTCCGAGGACGACTAAACGATGGGTGACATCAAGTTTTCAATTACCGTTGATTCCACCGGAGCGGTCAAGGCCGTCAAAGATTTCGAGGGGGCGATTGACGGGACCGGTAAAGCATCAGAGGCGGCCCAGCCGAAAATGGCGGGGCTGGGGGTACAGGTTGCGCTGGCCGAGGTGGCCGTTGCTGCGATGACCTCCGTTCTCAGGGGGGCTATCGGCATTGGCCAGGCGGCCGTGCAGAATGCGATAGAGCAAGAGCAGGCGGATCAAAACCTTCGGGCTGCCCTGGAACTATCCGGCCGGACGATCGAGGGCAACCTTGGGCATTACAAGAATTTCGCCTCTGAAAAGCAACTGCTGACCAAATATACGGACGAGGAGATTCAGGCATCCCAGGCCCTGCTGTTACAGATGACCAATCTCGATCAGAACGGGATTGATCGGGCGGTCAAGGGATCAATGGGCTTAGCGTCCGTCATGGGGACCGATCTGAAATCGGCCTCAATGATGGTCATGAAGGCGATGGAAGGAAACTATACGGCTCTCGGGCGGTATGGAATCAAGGTCGATGAAAGCTTGACGGCGGAACAGAAACAGGCCGCAATGCTCGAACAGCTTGAAACTCTTTATGGCCGATCTGAAGCGGAGATCAAGACCTACGGCGGAACGATCGGCCAGTTGACGAAGGCTTGGAACGAAAGCCTTGAAGAAGCCGGCCGGGCGGTCACTGAAAACGAAAGCGTGCGTAAGGCCCTGGCCAAGGTCCAGAAGCTGGTTCAGGATCTTGCCCCGGATCTGCGGGCGCTCGCGGCGGGGTTCGCGGAAGTCGCGGCGCAAATTATTTCGGTGGGGGTTGCCGTTGCTAAGCTTCCGGCGGACATCCGGAAAAAGCTTTTCGGCCCCGTGGTCGACGGGGCAGGCGATGCGGCGAAGGCCTTTAACACCCTCAATCAAACCCTGGGCGGTTGGTCCGAGTGGCAGCACCTCGCGGCGGCGCGGGCGTCGGCACTCGGAGTCCAGCTAAAAGACCAAAAGGGTCAGGTTGTCGACCTCGGTAAAATCTGGCAGGACTACGGCGGGAATTCGAGAGAGGCGTTCGAGGCGATCATCCGCGGCAACTACGGGCCGGTTATCAAGGAGATCCTCAAAGACGTTGGGGGACGAGCGTATGAGGCGGCGGCGGGATACGTAGAGGCAGCGGACGGAATTGACCAGGTCGGCAAAAACGCGGCGCCGGCCAGCGAGGGCGTCAAAGAACTGGACCGGTGGCTAGCCAAGACCGTGGAGCAAATCCGGGAACTGGCCCATGCAAAGAATTTGGCAAAGCGGGCGACCGAGGAGTTGCTCCGTCCGGGGAAGGAATTAATCGAGCAGCAGAAAGAATTTAAGAAAACGCTTGGTGAGCTTGGGGCGCTGGAGCTCGATCATTCCGAGGACAAGCTCCCGAAGCTGGCCGACAGTGTCGATGACCTGGAGGTCGCATACCTGGACGCGGCCGCGGCGGTGGCACAGCTTGCGGAGTACTCCAATGCTCTCACGCCCCCCGAAATCAAATCCTGGCAGGGCTGGGGCGCGGACGCCCAGGCGATCGTTCAGAATTCGCTTTCGGCGGTTAACTCTTTTGTCGGCGGCTTAGCCTCGATCAACCAGCAATCCTTGAGTAATACACTCGCGAACCTGGACGCCGAATATCAGGCCCGCTTGAAATATATCGATCAGACGATCACGGACGAGACGCTGAGGGCGGAGGCTATCGCCGC
>ENA-UPSM01005991-UPSM01005991.1-activated-sludge-metagenome-genome-assembly--contig:-NODE-5991-length-11585-cov-4.097745_pt1 | contig 11585 bp, 10 predicted proteins | sample MGYA00238181_ERZ773283 | MGnify/ENA primary metagenome ERZ773283 (study PRJEB29023, sample SAMN05720199) | activated sludge metagenome | isolation source: Anaerobic digester | place: Japan... | reverse complement strand
GCTATTCCTGGTGGTTACCGAAATAATGGATATCAAGACTATTTCAGTTCTGGTGACTTTGGTAAGTTCTGGTCTTCAACAGAAAATAGCCCATCAGATGTTTGGGATAGAAACATTTACAATTCCTATGATTCGATCCCAAATGGCCCTGATCCAAAACTCTATGCGTTTTCAATTCGTTGCATAATGAATTGACAAAGGATTGAGCAAGCATAGCCGGATCCGGATGAGCTTGCTCATATTTTCCATCACCACCACAAAATAAAAGAGAGGACGTCCGAAATGCCTATCCAACGGAACACACTCAAAATTGGCGGAGTATATGCTACACCTAATAATCAGCATCGCGTGATTCTTGGTTGCGACTCCACAGGAAGAATTGTATATGCCTCAAAAGGTGGAAATGTTAAGAATCAAACGTATAACCACACCGTCGCTTGCAAGGCATCTACTTTTTGTAGGGCGTGCAATACATGTCTTCCTTCTATGCCAAAACAGCAATTCAATGCATTAATCCAACAGTTTCAGGCAAAACTTGTTTCTGGAGATGCTTGTTTGCTGAATTAAACCACTAAGATATGGAGGAGCCATTCCATTTTTTGAACAAACAACAAACACCAATGCAATCCAGCCATATGGTCAAATTGTAAATATGCCTAACAGTTCGTTCAACCCCCATGTCGCAAGGCTCCAGGAGGTTAACTGTTTGATGCGATGTGGGAACATAAATTATTGCAATCACAGGAACAAATTAACCGCAATAAGCAACCATTTTGCCTAACACCCGCATTCCACCTAGATCGCGCCTCGTTAGTTATGCCGATGTGCGCGACTAGGTGAATAGCGCCCGTTAGGCAGATGCTCCGCACGGATCAGCTGCAGATCAGCTGCAGAACACAAAAATGGTGTCACCATCATGTTCTATCAGCTGCAGATCAACAAGAACGGCCTACGGCCGTGAAGACTTGGTCTTATCTTCATGTTGATCAGCTACCAAGCAATTTCACCGCGTTGTTTCAAATGAACTATTCTGATCATCATGCTTTAGCTGCAATAGATAGGTGAATAATGAATCAACAACAAAACGCAATTTCATTAGCCCGCGTTAATATTAGCAGTTTCCCTGGTTGGGATATCTCAAGCTTGGATCCTCGTCAAACACCGGCTAGGCCTTATTAGATAGGCGAATGAAGATGACAAGCGCTTATTTGAAATATATCAAATCAAAAAATCTTCAATTGATTGCGGCGCTGATTGCAGTTTCGCTCGTTGGCTATTTACATGGGCTATATTTTACCTTTGGTGGATACTTGATTTTGCATAAAATTTTGACAGGAATCGAGTTGATAATCGCCGCCCTTGCAACAACTAAACTAAGGAGCGTGAAAGTGTTCGCTCTATTCTATTTTTTCTTTTCACAAGCATTGTATTATGTTTCAAAATCACTTGGTGAAGCTATTTATTTCTCGCCAACAGAAGACAAATTCATTAAATACTTCATGCTTGGATTAAAGGACCAATTATGATTTTTAATTTTCCTTATAATGAAACGAACAATAGATTGTACCTAACCAGCATGTTCGACCGGGACCTACTCATGTGGTGCCGCTCTTGACGGCCCGGTCAACAATCCCGTTAGCGATTGAAACATAAGACAGACATAAAAATTTATCAAATACCCAACTGTTCGGACCAATAAACTAACGAGCCCAGCAAGAATTAATCACTAAGGAAAGTATGAAAATCTCTAGATATTACTATTTCTACTTCATCCCAGGAGTATTTTTGGCATTAGGTTTTGTTCGGAATCTTTTTGCCGGATACAGCAGAATAAAGGGCGGAACACAATTGTATGGCATATCACATTATCTCCACATGGCAGGACTAATAGCCACAGTTGTAGCAACAGTAGGGTATGTACTCTATCAAGGACAAAGATGCGATCCAATTCGTTTGATGATTGGGTTTGCGATAATGTGCTCAGGCATTCTATTCTCTGTAGTTATACCACTACTCCTTCCAAACTAATCTACCCAAATGCATATGGAAAAGATGAGCCCCATTGCAGTACAATTAAACATCTTCATATCTGAATTCAGCATCACCCCGGAATTCAAGCGACACGCTTCGTATTCACAAGCAATTTTGGCAGCGATGGATGCTTCGAACAACATTGGTGCACAGTGCTTTCGAAGCCACACTTTCACGAATTACGAACAAACAGAAGCCGCAATAGATTCATCGAAGGCAGTTATTGCAATCATTGATCAATATTGGACATCTTCAACATGGAAATGTCACGAATTATTTCATGCAGGCGGTGGCCCTAGCCAGCACATGAGTGATAAATTTGGCCCCAAAATACCAATAATCGCTTACTTGACTCCAGATGTAACGATTAAATTAGACGCTTCGATAGCCCAATTATACATACATCGCTCAATACGTGATTTTCGAAATGGTATAATTAGCACAATAAACGAAATTTCGATATGACCGCGCAGCCGATTATGAACGCAATGACGAACTCAGCCAAAACAGCCAGTTGCGGAAGCAGCCATCATGCTAACGATTCGCTAAACGCACTTCGGTCGTGGATTGGTCGTCTGGATTTCACCTCCGGCCGTTTAGCAGAAGCGTTAGACACCCGCTCCGCAGGAGTTTCGCTTGTGAAATATCAGTACCAGATTTGCTGCAGACCAACAAAAACGGCCTGCGGTCGTGAATAACAGATCTTATCATCACACGGATCAACGATCCAAGTGGTTTCACAGCATTACATCAAATGGACACAATTCCATCTCAAGGCTTTAACCACAACAAATAGGAAAATATGGCGATAGCTTTTTTGATTGTGATGTTGATTTTACTCACCATGAATTGGGATCCTTACTCAGTAAAGTCCACACTAAAGAAAAATGGGTATCCGACAAGTTTGTTTTCCAACCCTCTGCGCGATATTCAAAACTTATTTAACCTTGCCGAGCAAGCTACAGATAAAGGACTGAGACGAAAATGCTATGGGATGGCAATTTCAAAGACTATTATCACCATAGGCATCCCGCTGGCAATCATCGCTATTTCTATTCTTAAAATTTGATCATGAATCAACAGCAACTGCTGCGCGCCAAGTTATTTAAATATCAGCCTGCAATATGGGGCAACAAAACGCCTGGGTATGGGTGGGAAGTCGACTTGTTTACATGGGATTTCAATACGGCAATGAGCGTCTAGGCTGGGACCAAACCACCTGATCAGCTGACGCCCACGATATCCGTATTCGCCCTGGCGACGATACGTTGCTGAATCGAAGTCACCGCACCCAGTTGCGGGCGCAGCGGAAGCCGATCATGGTCGTCAGTTCCTTGGCCGCGTAAGCCGCACGGCGCGCGCAGGCTAGGTCGGCCACCGAATCGTCACTGGATCCTCCGCGGATCATCGCCATCACGCCCGTGGAGGGGCCGCGGGGGTCGATTCTCGCGTTGGTGTCGTAGGGGGCGTAGCGGTCCCAGACCCATTCCCAGGCGTTGCCGGCCATGTCGTGGAGGCCGTAGCCGTTCGGGCGCTTGGCGGCTACCGGTTTCAGGAGGCTTTTGGCGTTGCCGTGGGCCCAGGCGTAGGTGTCGTAGTCGGCCGAATCGTCGCCCCAGGGCCAGGCGAGGTCGCGGAGGCCGCCTCGGGAGGCCCATTCCCATTCCACCTCGTACGGGAGACGGAATCCGTTCTTCGATTGGTCGGTGACAAGATTCGTCATGTCGCGGATCACGCCGGAATCGCGCTGGAGCGAAGTCCAGGTGTAGACCGTATCGAAGCCTTCCTGCTTGCTGCGCTGGTTGCAGAACCACACGGCGTCGAACCAGCTCACGGCAACCACCGGGCACCGGGGGCAGTCGGCCGCGTTGCCTTCGGGCACGAGGCCGGTCGCGCGACGGTACATGCCCTGGGTGACCTCCACGGTGTCGATCAGGAAGTCCGATATCGTCGCGGCGTAGGCGATCTCCATGGAATCGTGCGGGAGGCTCCCGAATTCGCCGTACTGGAAGGTTCCGCCACGGATCGCGCGCATGCCGGTCATGGCGGCGTTGGCGGGGTCGCGGGGGTTGTCCCAGGTGGATCCGTTCGGCTCCGCGCTGGTCTGGCAGCCCGCCAGGACGGCGAGCAGGGGAAGGCTGGTCAGAAATTGGCGTTTCATCGTCGAAGCCCTCCTAGAGGCGAAGGTGATGGCGAATCCGGCGAGCAGCACTCCGGCGGCGACGTCGGACACGATGGCCCGGTCGGTGGCGTCGTTGGCTTCGCTGGTCGCGCGCAGATGGATGTTCTTGTAGTCCTCGAACCCCGATTTGGCCTCGTTGTAGCGCCACACGGCCTGGGCCGCCTTGTCCTTCTGGTCGGCGGCTTCGCGGTGCGACAGCACCCCCACCACCCCGGCTCCCACGGCGCCGATCGCGCATCCCCAGCGGATCCAGGGTTTGGCGGAACGGGGTTTGGCATCGGGCGTAGCGGGAAGCGCCTGGGCGGTTGGCTTCGCGCTGGAACCTTGTGGATACGGTCGGGCGGCGGGAACCAATGATCCATCGGAGGGGCTCGAATCGGTGGTCATCGCCCCGGCCAAGCGGTGCGCGAGATCCGGTACCACCTTGGACAACAGGTCTTCGATCCGTCCCGCATGGTCCTGGTTGGCTCCGAACACGATCTCGCCGGTGGCCACGTCCAGGATCCGGGTCTGCACCGTGTACAACTCCCCGATCTGGCCCACCGAACCCACCACCATGCGATCCACGGCGAGCAGTTTGCCGATCCGCACCGCGCATTCGCCGCCTTCGCAGGCCCCGCTTTGCTGGAACGCCTGCTCCTGCAGGATCTGGTCCATCTGGGAGCGCTCCATCACGCGCACCGCCCCGGTGGCCAACAGCTCGGCCCGCAGCCGGTCCCCCAGGATCTCGACGTCCGTCGGGGCCACTCCGCGCGGCACCAGGTCGTGGACGGCCACCTGGACCTGCCTTGCCCGAGCCGCCAGGGCCATGCACAGCATGAGAAGGAGCAATCGAGGCAAAGCGGACCTTTTTGGGGTACGAACGCGACGCGAGCGCCGGTTCCGTGGCTGACGGGGACTCGGTTTCCCCGATGACCGGAAAATCTACACCACCATGGCAGGGTACGCGGGCGAACTCCTCTATGGCCAAGGACCACGTCGGCCTTCGGTGGAATTGGGATGTTGTTCCCCATGCGACACCTCGTCATGAAAAGCTGGCTCGACCGTTCACCTGTGGAACTGTTCCCCTTCTTCTCCGACGCGGGCAATCTTTCCCGGATCACCCCTCCGGAACTCGCCTTCCGGATTCTGTCACCGACGCCGATCCCCATGGAACGGGGCACCCTGATCGACTACCGCATCGGGCTGTTCGGGGTTCCCATGCGCTGGCGCACCCGCATCGCCTCGTGGGATCCGCCACGGTCGTTTTCCGACGAACAGCTGCGCGGCCCCTACCGGGTCTGGCACCATGTCCACCGGTTCGATCCGTTACCCGACGGAGGCACGCTCATGACCGACGACGTGGCGTTCCAGTTGCCGCTGGAGCCCTTCTCCAGGCTTGTGCGTCCGTTGATCGAACTCCAGCTGCGGCGCATCTTCCGGTACCGCGACCAAGCCCTTCAAAAAGCCCTGGGCCTGCGCCCGACGCGCCCCGGCGAACTGATGTTCATCGACGGCGATTGAACGCGAACCCGGCGGTCAGCCCAGGATCGCCACCTCGCGGGTGGCTTGGCCAAAATCGCGATCGTGCGTCACCAGGGCATCTGCCGAGTGCGCAATGGCCGCTGCCAACTGGAAGGCGTCGGGCAGCTTGAGCCCATAGCGGATCCGCAGCCGGGAGGCCTTGGCCGCGATGTCGGAATCCAAATCGACCACGCGCCAGCCCAGCCCTTCGCGCAAGGCGCTTTCGTAGCGCTCGGCCAACGCTTCCTTGCGGGCCTTCAGCGGTCCCGCCAGGACTTCGGCCAAGGTCACGGGGGTGAGCAAAATCCGCAACTCGCCGCGTTCGGCGGCGCGGAACAACGGGAGGAACTTGGGCAGATATTGGGCGTTGCCATCCAGCAAATAGATGACCGGTGCGGTATCCACCAGCACGGTGGCATGGGTGGGTAGATGCTCCAACAACGTGCCGGGCGTCATGTCAGGTCCATTCGCCGCGCTGCTGGTCCACGTGGGATGCAATGTCCGTGCCCCACAATTTGGCACCCGATCCGATCAGGGAATCCAGGCCCACCGTCTTGCGGCTACGGCGCATCGACAACGGCCCCAGCACCGCCACCGGGCGGCCACGTCGGGCGATGACGGTTTCGGTCCCCGATTCGGCAGCCTCCAGAAGCGACGGGAACTGCTCGCGGGCCTGGGCGACCGATAGCGGATCGGGTCCGGTGGAGAGCATGGCGGGATCGGGGGAATCGGAGTCAATCATGTACATAATGTACAACTCCGCACAACGAGATGCAACTCGAATTCTTGAGTACGTTGGGCCCTTCGTTTCGAGTTTGAACCAGTTGCGAGGACTTGCGTTTTGACGACAGGACCAGAGGCCGGCACCTTCCGCATCCTGGCGACCGAAGGGTCGGCCAGGACGGGCGAACTGCACACCGACCACGGAATCATCCGCACCCCGGCGTTCATGCCGGTGGGCACCGCCGGATCGGTGAAATCGCTGTCCACCGAAGAGGTCGTGGACACCGGCGCCGACGTGATCCTGGGGAACACCTACCACCTGTGGCTGCGGCCCGGCACCGCCTTCCTGCGCGAATGGGGAGGCCTGCGCAACTTCAACCGCTGGCCCAAGGCGCTCTTGACGGATTCCGGCGGGTTCCAGGCCTGGTCGCTGGCCAAGATCCGCAAGATCGACGACGAAGGCATCACCTTCGCGTCGCACCTGGACGGCACGCGCCTGCGCTTCACGCCAGAATCCGTGCTGGAGGCCCAGCGCGACATCGGGGCCGACGTGATCATGGCGCTCGACGAATGCACGCCCCACGACGCCGACTACAAAACGGCCGAACGTTCGTGGGAACGCACGCTCGCCTGGACGCGCACCATGGCCGACCTGTGGCGACAGGATCCGACCGCCCACGGGCACAAGCAGCTTTTGTTCCCGATCGTGCAGGGCGCGCTGCACGACGGCTTGCGCGAGCGGTCGGCGCGCGAAGTGGCCGAGCTGGACCTTCCCGGCAACGCGATCGGCGGGCTTTCGGTAGGCGAACCCGAACCCGACATGTACCGCATCGCCAAACTGTGCTGCGACATCCTTCCCGCCGCCAAGCCCCGCTACGTGATGGGCGTGGGCACGCCCCGCAACCTGCTGGAGCTGGTGGACCGCGGCGTGGACATGTTCGACTGCGTGATGCCCACGCGCAACGCGCGCAACGGCATGGTGTTCACCTGGAACGGATCGTTCCACTACAAGGCCGCGATGGTCGCCGACGACAAGCGCCCCATCGATCCCGAATGCGGATGCATGGCCTGCCGGTCGGGCTATTCGCGCGGCTACCTGCGCCACCTGTACAAGGCGTCGGAAATCCTTCCGTTGCGATTGGCCACGGTGCACAACATCCATTTCTACCAGGAGCTGATGGACGCCTCGCGCAAGGCGATCCTGGACGGCACCTGGAGCTCGTTCAAGCAGGAGACGCTGCGCCGTCTGGAAGGCAAGGGAGAACCGGCTTGACGGGCCGCGTGCACGTGGTGTCCACCGGCGGCACGATCGGATCGGTCGTGTCGGGCGGCGCGACCGACGTGGATGGATCGGCCGCGCTCCGGTTGCCGTCCCTGGCGGCGTCGGGATCCGACGTCGTGTTCACGGAAAGCTCGCCGTTGCGGATCCTGTCGGAGGACGCCACCCCCGACCACTGGACGGAAATCGTCAGGCACGTGGCCTCGCTGGACATGCGGAGCCTGGACGCGGTGGTGGTGGCCCACGGGTCCGACACCCTCGCCTGGACCGCCAAGGCGCTCGCCTACGGCCTGCGGGCGTGCCCCAAGCCGGTTGTCTTGACAGGTTCCGACAAACCGTTGCCGGATCCCGGATCCAACGGACCCGACAATTTCCGGGACGCGGTCGCCTTCGCCCTGGCCGAACAGCTTCCGGGCGTGTTCGTGGCCTGGAAGAACAAGGGCGAGCCGACGTGCATCCACCTGGCCACCCGCGTGCTGCCCTGCGACCCCCACGACGACGCGTTCCGGTCGGCCGCGGGCCTCGTGTTCGGGAGCGTGTCGGGCGGCGAATTCCGCCGACAGGGCCTGGAAGGCAACCCGTCGCGCAGCCACCTGGCCAAGGAACGCGACGCGGACGCCTGGGACGCCGTGCGCGCCCGCGCGCTGGACGGAATCCGGTTCGAGCGCGACGTGCTGGTGTTCCCCGCCATGCCCGGGATCGACCACTCCCGCTGCTCGCTGGAAGGCTGCAAGGCGGTGGTCCAGCTCGCCTACCATTCGGGCACCGCGCGCAGCACCGAAGGCGAAGGATCGCTCGTGGAGTTGGCGCGCCGCTGCCGCCGCGAGGGCATTCCCCTGGTGGTGGGTCCGTGCCGCCACGGACGCGATCCCTACGCGAGCGTCGAGCGGTTGCGCAAGGAAGGCGCGATCTTCGCACCGTCCATGACGGAATCCGCGCTGGTGGTCAAGACCCGCTGGATCCTGGCCAACGGCCTGGACCTCACGCGACTGGACGAACCCGTGGCGTTCGACCGGCTTCCCGAGACTACTTTCCAGGTGTGATCGCCTTCGAACGAGAGCTCCGCCGCTGGACCCGCTTGCGTCCGGAAATCCTCACGCGCTGCCGCACCCGGATCCTGGAACGCGGCCGCAAGATTCCGTGCGCGTTGCTGGACCTGTCGCCGGGCGGGATCGGGTTGCTGATCGACCGACCGGACTGGAAGCCCCACGGACCGGTGGTCCAGGTGGAAATCAAGTTCGACGGACAGCCCGTGGTGGTTCGCGCGGCCGACGTGCGCAGGATCGAAGATCGCGACGGCAACCGTTCGCTGGGCCTGGCATGGCGCGTGGATCCCGAACGCTGGAACGGAGTGGAGCGCCGCGCCCGGGCCCGCCTGGAACTGCCGCTGGACGAATTCCTGGCGCGCACACCGTTGCGCCACGCCCACAACGTCTGGACCCGCCTATCCATCGTCGACGTGTCTTCCGATTTCGGACTCCAGGTGGAAACGAGGGGTGGCCCCGCGTATCTGCTCCCGGGGCATCTGACCGAACTGCGGCTCGACCTCCCCCATCTGCACCACCACGGATGGGATTGCCAGATCCTCTGGATCAAGCCCACCGAAGGCCATGGCGTGAAGATGGGATTGAGGGTACTGGATCCCGATCCGGCCCTGGTGGAGATCGCCTCCGAATGGTTGCAGATCCGCAGGCGATGGTCGCCGCTGCATCTGCGTTGGCTGGGGTTCCCCAAGGAATCGCTTCCGGGGCAATACCGGTTCCGCAAGGTGGAAGAAATCGCCGAACGCGTCGGCGTGGCGAACTTCTTCGAAGAGATGTCTCGACGCGGCTCCCGCACCGGCATGGAACACCTGCATTCCGTGGAACGCGTGTCCAACCACGACACGATCCACCTTGGGTGCTGGGACGGCCGGAAATTGGTGGCGGCCCTTTCGCTGGACACCAGGTTCGAAGAGATGGTTTCCGAAGACACCCACGCGCGCGTGGTGGATTTCGCGATCGAACCCGACTGGATCGTTCCCGAAGTGTTCTTCGGTCTGTGGGAACAGACGGTGCGCTTGTTCCTGGCCGGCGGCAACACGTTCCTCTGGATGTGGTGCCCGCCCGGGCGGGACCGTTTGTTCCGTCTGGCGGGACTTGAAGAAGCCGTGGGTCCCGCGCTCCCCAACGGGTTGGGCACCTGGATGAACATCCATCGCAAACGACTCGTGTCGGGTCACGGCATGAACGCCATCCGCTGGGCGCTCCTGTACGCCGACGTTTCCGGATTCGTGCTGCGCCACCAGAACGGCGGCATCTCGCTGGCTCGGCGCATGACCCGTCTGCGCAAGCTCGCGCAGTTCGGGATCCTGCGCGACTGGCGCGAACCCCACGAACAAGCCAAGCTCCATGGATCCATCGAGGAATGGGCGATGGAAATCCACGAATCGGGTTCCATCTAGAGGGACCTCCGTCGGCTTGGCACGCATGTTCGAAAACCGCAGCAACGATGCGGGTTTCGGGCGCGCCATCGTCCATGACGAATATCACATGAGGTGTTGCGCGCAGGGGCGTGGCGATCGTAGTCTCTATGTACGGAGAATCTCATCCGGTCCCAACGACGTAGGTGCGACCCATGCGGGCGAGCAACAACAAAACGGCGTCCCCGCGCCATCACGCTCGGGGCATCACCCTGGGCGAACTGCTGGTCGTCGTCGTGATCGTGGGCATCCTGGTCGGTCTGGCGGTTCCGAGATTCGGACGATCGCAGGCCGAATCCAGGCTGGACGGAGCGGCCTCCACCCTTTCCGCCGACGTGCAGTGGACGCGCCTGCTTGCGACAAAATCCGGCAAACGTTCGTTCCTGTTCCTGGAAGGGACCGCGCGGCGCTGGAGCCTTTGGCTGGACAACGACTCCAGCCTCACCTTCGACGCCGCCAAGGACAGCCTGATCAAACGCGACTCGCTGCCGGTCGCGATCCGGTTCGGGTTCGGATTCGCGGCTCCGGCGCCGTTGGCGGTCATGGGAACGTCGGTTCCGGCCAGCGGATTCGGAAGCGTGCACGGCGACCTGGTGGAAGACTGCCTTGCCGGCGAGACGTATCCGGCCGCGGCCCCGGGCTCCGCGACCTGGGCCTTCGGGGCCTCCAACGGCCTGATCGTGGGTTGCGGAGGATCGGTCGCCGACATCGGCAACGGCGTGCTGTACCTCACGACCACCAAGTCGGAAAACAAGGCCTACGCGATCGTGTTCAACCACGTGACCAGCGGGGTCGAATCGTTCACGGTCCGCAGGTACAAATGGACGAAGGGCGGAGCATGGATTCTCCAATAGCCAACCCCGCGGCGAATTCCGGGGAATCCGGACCGACCACGACCCGACGAGCGCGCGCCTACACGCTCATCGAAGTGCTCATCGCGATGGTGATCCTGGTCGCCCTGTACCCGGCGCTTTCCACCCTGGTGACGGGATCGCGCAAGGCCCAGGTGAGCGGCTACCGCATGGAACAGGCCTCGGCCTTCGGACGCATGGTGATCGACTCGCTGGCCATCATCCCGCGCAACGCCTGGGCCACGGGAAGCTCGGTGCAATCCATCGCCGGGGTCAGCTACACGGCCAGCTGGACCAAGCCTCCCGGAAATCCCCCGTGGCTGTTCCCCGTCTCCGTGACCTGGATCCAAGGCTCCAAGGTCCACCAGATCCAGCTCCAGGCGGTGCTCCAATGAAGCGCGGACTGACCCTCCTGGAACTGATGGTGGCCGTCCTGCTGACAGGATTCGTCACCTGGATGACCATGGACCTCTTTTCCACCGAGAACATGGCCTACACCCGCACGCGGGAACGGGTCAGGCTGCAGTCCGACAGCCGCGAGGCGCTGCGCCTGAT
>ENA-UPSM01005984-UPSM01005984.1-activated-sludge-metagenome-genome-assembly--contig:-NODE-5984-length-11598-cov-5.209651_pt1 | contig 11598 bp, 11 predicted proteins | sample MGYA00238181_ERZ773283 | MGnify/ENA primary metagenome ERZ773283 (study PRJEB29023, sample SAMN05720199) | activated sludge metagenome | isolation source: Anaerobic digester | place: Japan... | reverse complement strand
ATAGTTAAAGTAATAATTATTGTTTTTCACGTCAACCAGCGGGATAGGCAAAAAATCTGCTAGCTCTTTAGTTACTGCAATCGGACCCGAACCAGGCCCTCCACCCCCATGAGGAGTCGAAAAGGTTTTGTGGAGGTTAAAATGAACGATATCAAATCCCATATCACCCGGACGGGTTATTCCAAGATTGGCGTTCATATTGGCACCATCATAGTATAATAAGCCACCAACATTATGGACTATCTCGGCAATTTTTAAAATGTCTTCCTCAAAAAGACCCAGGGTGTTCGGGTTGGTCAACATCAATCCGGCAGTCTGTGATCCGGCAATTTTCTTCAAGCTTTCAAGATCGACCATACCTCGAGAATTAGATTTTATCTCTACGACTTGATATCCGCACATCGAAACACTGGCTGGATTCGTTCCATGGGCAGAATCAGGTATAATAATTTCTCGCCTCACCTGGTTTTCTCCTCGGTCGGCATGAAAGCCCTTCATGATCAACATTCCAGTAAATTCTCCGTGAGCCCCGGCAGCTGGCTGTAAGGTCGCACGATGGAGACCGGCAATTTCACATAAATACTTTTCCAACTCATGCATAAGCTGTAAAGCACCCTGAATTGTTTCTTCAGTTTGGTAAGGATGAATACTGGTAAATCCAGAAAACTTGGCCACATCTTCATTAATTTTGGGATTGTACTTCATGGTACAAGAACCCAAAGGATAAAAGCCAACATCTACACCATAATTAAGTCGTGACAACTGTGTAAAATGACGAATGACTTCATTCTCAGACAATTCAGGAAGATCGGCCGGTTTTTTCCGAAGAAATCGATCTGGAATAAGGTCATTTATTTTTTCTAAAGGAACATCATTCTGAGGATATTCATAAGCTCGACGACCTGGTGAAGTCATCTCAAATATCAAAGGTACTTCATTGACATTATTCATGGTAATTCTCCAATGCTTGAACTAAAGTATCAATTTCTTTTTTTGTACGCGCTTCAGTCACGCACAATAGCATACTGGGACCGAGCTCTGGATAATGTCTTTTGAGATCCAATCCACCGATAATTCCTTTCTCTAAAAGCACTTTATTGATTACTTCCGGTGAATCAGGAGTTTGAATTGGAAATTCATGAAAAAACGGTTGAGTAAACAAAGGGGAATACCCTTTAATACTGGTAATTTTTCTATAAGCATAATGTGCTTTTTGTAAACATAAATTGGCTACTTCTTGCAATCCCTTTTTCCCCACCAAACAAAGGAAAACCGTTGCTGCTAAGGCATTAAGAGCTTGATTTGAACAGATGTTAGAGCTGGCTCGCTGACGACGGATGTGCTGTTCTCTGGTTTGTAACGTAAGAACAAATCCTCTTTTTCCTTCAATATCCTTGGTTGCTCCTACAATCCTTCCCGGTATTTGACGAATAAATCGATCACGAGTTGCAAAAAATCCTAAAAACGGACCCCCAAATGCCACTGGATTTCCGAGCCCTTGACCTTCTCCAACGGCAATATCCGCACCATAATGACCTGGTGCTTCCAAGATGCCCAAAGAGATTGGATTCACACTGACAACCAATAGAGCTCCAAATTTCTGGGTTAAAGAAGCCACCTCTTTCACTTCTTCTAAAATACCAAAAAAATTTGGTTGTTGTATTAATACACCGGCAATTTCTTCGTTGATATTATCCTTTAAATAATTTAAATCTGTTTGTCCCTTATCATGTGGGATTTGGATGACTTCCATACCACGGTTCTCAAGATAGAGCTGAGTAACCATCCGATACTCGGGATGAATTGTCATAGGCAGGAATATTTTCTTCCGCTTGGTAGCTTCACCAGCCAAAACAGCAGCTTCAGCCAGAGCGGTGGCTCCATCATACAGCGAAGCATTCGCTACATCCATCCCAGTCAAACTGCAAATCAGGCTTTGATATTCATAGATGGCTTGCAAAACTCCCTGGCTGATCTCTGGTTGATAGGGAGTATAGGCAGTATAAAATTCTGAACGGCTTAGAATGTGCTGGACTGCACTGGGGATTAGATGGCCATAAGCACCAGCACCTAAAAAAGAAGGATACTGTTCAAGATTATTATTCTTTTCAGCTAAACTTTTAAGAGATTTGAACAGCTCATATTCGGTTTGAGCGGATGGTAAGTTTAATTCTCCTTGAAGGCGGACTCTGTCTGGAACATCATCAAAAAGTCCCTCTATGGATTGTAACCCTATCCTTTTTAACATATCTTTCCGATCTTGTTCGGTTGTTGGGATATATCGCAATCTCTACCACCTGCTTAAAATAAGATTATTTTGGTTCATTTTCGATGAGGGATTGGTATTCGGTTGCCCTTATCAACTTATCAATCTCCTCTTTTTGGATGATCTCGAGGGAAAAAATCCATCCTTCTCCATAGGGGTCTTTATTGATCAATTCTGGTTGATCTTCAAGTTTTTTATTCACTTCTAATATTGTTCCTGATACTGGTGCATAGATATCTGATACGGCTTTCACTGACTCTAAAACTGCAATTCCATCACCAGCTTTAACTTCCATTCCTGGTTCAGGGAGTTCAACAAAAACGACTTCGACCAGCTGTTCCTGAGCATAATATGTCACGCCTACCGTAGCATGATTTCCTTCCACCTTAATCCATTCATGACTTTTTGTATAATAGCGGTCTTCAGGATACATCATTTTTCCTCCATAAGTGTCCTATCTTTTTTAATTTTTGGAGAAACAAAAGGTCCTTCGATAATTTCAGCTCTCACTATTTTTTCACGAATCAACAAATCAACAATAGTCCCTGGTTTTGCTAAGGATGGACTTACATAACCCATTCCAACATTCTTCTTTAAACTCGGAGAAAAGGTACCACTGGTCACCATACCAACTCTTTCTTCATGGTAAACAATTGGATACCCCTGGCGAGGAATTCCCCGATCGATGGCAATAAAACCAACTAGACATTTCTTTATCCCGGTTCTTTTTTGTTCAAGTAGCGATTCTTTCCCAATGAATTGGTGATCAAATTTTACTACCCATTCTAAATTTGCCTCCAAAGGGGTTGTCTCGTCATCTATATCATTTCCGTACAGCGGATACCTCATTTCCAATCTTAGGGTATCTCTTGCTCCTAGTCCGATTGGAATAAGATCTATTCGCTTTTTTCTAGCAATTGCTTCCAAAGAATCCCAGACTTTTATCGCCTGCTCCCATGGAATATATAGTTCAAAACCATCCTCTCCGGTATATCCAGTACGTGAAATAATGGCCTTTGAACCAAAAACTTTGGTCTCTAAAAAATGATAATATTTTAATCCGAAAACCGCCGGTTCTAATTCTGTTACAATATTTTCTGATTCTGGACCTTGGATGGCTATCAAAGCTTTTGAATCAGTTAAATTTTCAACTTGAGCAGTTCCCTTTAGGTGGGATTTTATCCATTCATAATCTTTCGTTGTATTGGCGGCGTTTACTACCAAGAAAAATCCATCTTCTAATCTATACACCAATATATCGTCTATTATTCCCCCATTAGGTTGGCAAAGCAGTGAATATTGAATTCGACCTGGCAATAATCTGGTTGGGTCATTGGTTGTTAATTGAGCTAATTCTAACTCACAATTTTTTCCAGAAATCCTTAACTCCCCCATATGGGTTAAGTCAAAAATACCAGCTTTAGTGCGAACTGCCTCGTGTTCATAGGTAATTGTTTTGTAAAATAAAGGCATCTCCCATCCAGCAAAAGGAACCATCTTGGCTCCTAATTTTCCATGAATATCTTTTAATGGAGTTATTTTTGTCTGTCCCATATCATTTTCAGTGTTTAAAACCACTGTTTTCCTGCCTCCTGAGTTCTTTAAAATAATACTAATTTAATCTAAAATTCATCTTGTAGGTAAGAAATAACCTTGATGTTTTCTTCGGGTGTTCCAGAAACCAGCTCTCCCCCTAGCCCAAGAGCAAAATTTTTTCCTCCAGCCCTTATCTTTTCCCAACTTATTTTAACGATTTCTTCGGATTTTCCCTCAAGCATAATTTTTACTGGATCTATATTGCCAATCAAAAAAATATCCTTATTTTCTTGACGAATTTTATCAATATCCAAACTAGGATCAAAGGAGAAAAGCACATCAACTTCTTTACAAATAGTTTTCCAAATCCATTGCAATGTTCCATCGCTGTGAAATATACGATGATTAGGTTTGGCAATTGTATATAATCCAATCAAAGACGGAAGAACCTCAATACATAGGATTTCTCATAGACGCTATTTCAAATAGTTTAAAAATATTTCTAATTTAATCCTTACTTAAAAAAATAATAGAGAAATAATAATATGATTTAATTTTTTAATGAAAACTTTTCTATCTTGACAACATAAAACTGAAAAAGTGGACGTATTCATCTGAAATATTGAAAGAGGTTGTTCAATATCTATCCTATCAGAAAATGACGAAATTGAAAGGTTCTAATTACCAATGTTTTCTCCTATGTTAAGGAATCCAATCGAGTGGTTTATACAACCTATTTCATTGCTTCTATAATTTTTTCTAAATTATCCTCCATAGTCTTAAGGAAAGGTACATCAGGATATAAACCAAGGGGATCAAGGATAATAACCTTGACTCCTGTTTCTTGAGCTAAAATCTGTGCCGCTTTTTGACTTAATTGGGGTTCGGCAAAAATCACTGGGCTCTCTGAACTTTTTAGGTCATCAATGAGAGTTTTGATTTTCTTAGGAGACGGTTCTTCTCCGGGTTTTTCCTCAATAACACCTATTTGGACGAGGTTATAATCCCGGGCTAAATAATCCCAAGCAGAGTGGGCTGCAATAAAATGACGGGTTTTTGAATTTTTTATTTTTTCACTAAACCACCGATCCAATTGCTGGCATTGTTCTATATATGATTGAGCATTTTTTAAATAAATTTCTTTATTATCGGGATCAATCTTTATTAGTGCTTCGGCTACCGACTCTGCTAAAATCGAAAGATTTTGTAATGATACCCAAACATGGGGATTCCCAAACTGATGTTCATGATCATTTTCCTCATGGTCGTCTATGGTTTCAACCACTTTCCCTACTTCGATGAGTTCAAGACTATTTCCTACCGCTTGAGCCATATCATAGGCAAACATTTCAAGACCCAAACCAACAATAAAAAATAAATCAGCTTGCTCCAGTTTTTTTATATCTGATGGTTTTGGATCAAAGGTGTGTGGGCTCACACCATTCGGCACCAGGAGGTGAACTTTAACCCTTTCACCCCCCACCTGAGTCATCAAATCAGCTAAAGGAGAAATTGATGCAACAACCTGAATGGTTTCAATGGAAGCTTGAACACTTTGGTTTCCTCCTAAAATTATTATGAGAAAACCGATTAAAAACAGGATAACCAAAAAATTCAATGCTTTCATCATTAAACCTCCTTTGGCCTTAGGCTTTCTCAAAATGTATTTTAATGTTTTAATAGCGCACCTTTACCCATGTCTTCTATCATAAGAGAAATCCTATATATCTTTCTTATTATGGACATTAATCAAGAATGAGGTGCATGTTCCTGCTCAAATATGATGTCATTTAGCAGTATAAATACTTAGCGAAATACCGCCGATCTTTGGTTCCTCATTCCATCTTCGATCCATCGCTGGTGAGAATAAACCATCGGTTGAGGAAATTTTGAAATCGAATAGAATCCGGATTCTAAAATTTCGGTTTGGTTATTTCTCAAATCTCCTTCTTCTAACTCGCAAAAAAAACAAGCAGTAACAAACTGAATGATTTCTCCAACGTTATAACTTAATACCTGATCCGAAGGGTGAGAATAGAGACCCACCAAATTCTTTACTCTAATTTTAAGGTTTAATTCTTCCTTTATTTCACGAATAACCGCTTCTTCAAGAGTTTCACCTCGTTCCATTCTACCAGTCGGTAGTGCCCAGTAAGAATTATCCTTTCTTTTAATCAATAAAATCTGTTTATTCTTATTAAGAATGAATGCTGCAACGGCTACTTCGATCTTCTCTGGCCAGGGAAAATCCGGCTTCTTCCAGGGATACAGCTGGAACGATTCTTCAAGCAGCTGAAAAAGATTATTGACTTGTCCATCAGGAATACGGTAATCTCGCAAGGTAGGATACTGAATCAACTGAGCTGAAACCAAAACCGCTGGAATATTCACCTGGTGAGCTCCTAAAATATCAATTTCCGGACTATCACCAATCATAATCGTTCTTGTTTCAGGGGAATAACCATTTTGGGCAATCTGAAAAATTAAAGCTGACGGTTTCCCAACAATAAAAGCTTTTCTTCCAGTAACATTTTCTATCAATCTCACTATTGAACCGGTTGCCGGTTGTCTTCCCTGTGGAGTTGGATATGAGATATCACCATTGGTTGCAATAAAAGCAACTCCCCGTTCAACATAGCGAATAGCTTGTTGGATCTCTTTTAATTTTAAATCTTCATTAAATCCTATGACAATTGCTTCGGGGGAATCATCAACAAGGGTAACTCCCATTTCAGTGATTTCTCTTTTTAAAGCATCGGTTCCCACCACCAATACTTTAGATGCTTTCATTTTATGTAAATAGTAGGCTGCGCACCAAGAAGCGGTAATGATATCTTCCTTATCTAAAAAAATATTCATTCTTGATAGTTTTTCTTGGATCTCTTCCCGAGAAAAACGTGAATCGTTGGTAAGAATTCTTACTCCTTTCCCCCGTTTTTGTAACCAACTAATGACTTCGGCTGCACCTAAGCAAAGCTGGTCTCCAATATAGATTACTCCGTCCGCATCAAATAAAAAAAGTTCAAACTCATCAATAAACATACAACCTCCAGAAAAGTGGAATAAAGTTTTTCCTCATTTTTAATCAATTCCTTATTGATCTAAAAAAGGACTTTTCTGTAATTATTTAGATAATAACCCAACAATTTTTAGGTTTTTCCTTATTCAAAGGAATAACTCCTAAGAGTTTTTAAGTGTTTTTCAATATTTTCCTCAACCCTTTGACAATGGTCTTCTCGATAATCAAAAAGGAATTGATAAAGTTCTTCTCGATACTCTTTCAGAATCAAACCATAGGAAATATGAAGGAGTTGTCGAACTGAGTCATTCTTTAAAAAATCCTGGAGTTTTTTATCCGGTAGATATTCTAAATCAGCAGGAATTTCATTAATTTTGAATGAAACCTGATAGTCTCGGCTATTTTCAGAATAATTCTCCCAACTCAAAGTGTAAATTTTTCGAAATAATTCCGGATTAAAAACAGAAACTGTTTCCAAAGCCTTAAGCCATGACGTTCCGGAAGTTTTAATATGAAAAAGCCCGTGAGTTTCTTCAAAAAAGGTGGGATAAATCGTCATCTTGTCGCTTCCAGAATGAAGGCTCAAACGATAACCACCAATATTTTCGGCAATCAAAACCTGTCCCCGGAGATTTTCCCGAAATTGATTTAAATCTCCTCGATAATCAATGCCTTTTTCAAAAGATCCAGGAAATTTCAATGCCAAACTTTGAAAATCAACACCTCTTCGATGAAGCTCTTCCGACAAGAAAAAATGTGTTTCGTACGAAGTGAGAACTTCACCCTCATCTAAAGATATTTCGAGGTCATAATTGGTTAATCGCTCATCAAGAATACTATTCATTTGCTCAATAAAACCCAGAACTGGATATAAGGAAAGAACGATTCGGAGTAAATTTTCTTCATTAAAACTAACTTGAAAACCGCCACCCAGAGAATAACTTCGACCTGAATATCTTTTTAATAAATCCAGTTGACCGGGATTCATTTTTTGATAGGTTTGATTTAAATCCCATTCCGATTGGAACATGAATTCCTTTTCAATATAATCGCTCACATCCAGGGTATAAAAACTATATCCACTATGAATTGCCTGCTGCAAATAATATTCGTCTTTGATATGGTCGGCATCGGCACCAAACCTCCCCCGAAATCCACTTGCAAAAGCTCCCCAAGCAGCATCGAGTAACACCGATTGAAAGGTTCGGCCAGTTTTTTTCAATTCCCTTGGAGACTGCTGAGCAACAATCGGAAAAACTTCATATTTTTTTAAAACACTTAAATGAGCTGAGGATACCAACCCCAAACGATCTCCAGTACCAAAAGAAAGCTTAACCCCGCATGTTTCCGGTTTGAGCGAAAGGATTTCTTGCGACAAAAGTTGATAATTCTCGAAACTATAAGGATAGATGGTAAAGGAAAAATTATTATAGAATTTTTGATTTTCGATCCAGGGATCCTTGAATATTGGAGCCTTTTCCAAGCTCCACACACCTAAGTATTTCTCTTCAGGACCCATCACCGGTATCAATTTTGCATTATAAGGTTGATATTCCCAAACCAAAGGAATAATTTGTAAAATTTCATTTCTCTCTTCAGCGATCTTTTTTACCAGATCAGAAGTAATTTGGATCAAAGTTTAATCCTCCTCTTATTAACCATTTATCACATTTTCACTATGACTTTTAACTCTTCATTTTTTGAGTTTTCAGCCCGATCTAAAGCAAAATCAATTGAATTGAAAGGATATTCATGAGTAATAAAGTCTAAGGGGTTCACTTGATGGGTTGTGATCAGTTCCAACGCTCGTATAAAATCTTCTCGGGAATAGGTACGAGATGCAGTAAGCACTTTTTCTTGAGAAAAAATCTTTAATACATCAATATTTCGCTTCTCTCCTGAAGGAACTGCCACCAATACCAATTTACCGGCTGGTTTTAATAAATCCAAAGCAATATCGAGAGTCTCATCATTTCCGACAACATCAAAAACACTATCATATTTCCCAGCGTAATCCTGATTTTTACTCAGTTCCCTTAAATTATGTTGAGAGCCGTTGATTACATCTTGAGCGCCCAAGAGTAGCGATCGTTCTAATCTTTCAGCAATCACATCAATTACAGTTATTGATTTGGCTCCCAAGACCTTGGCTACTTTTAAAATGACCGATCCGATTATTCCTCCACCGATGATAGCAATAGAATCTTTTTGGCTTGTTCCATTGATTCGATTGGCGTGAACCCCAACTGCCAATGGCTCAGAAAATACCGCTTGATTTGGTTGAATCGGCTTTTCAAAAGGAATTAAATTTTTGGCTTTGACCAAGACGTATTCGGCAAATCCTCCATTCATATGAACACCATATAATTTAACTTTTCGACAACGGTTGACATTGCCTAAATGACAGGATTCACATTCCCCGCATCCAACTACCGGCATGACAGCTGCGAGTTGACCAACTCGAAAAGAAGCATCTTTTGATTCAACAACCTCTCCAACAAACTCATGACCAGGAATGAGTGGATAACTGGCAAAAGGATTCCGCCCATGAACAATGGATAAATCCGAACCACAAATGCCAGCATATAAAACTTTCAACTTGACTTCCCCAATTTCTGGCTCACCTATCTCTACCTCTTCTAAAGAAAATTGTTTTGGTCCCCGACAGACAAAAGCTTTCATTTTACTTTTCATGACAATATTGCCTCCATGGCTTATTTATTTGGGCTCTCTTTCCTGATGTAATACCACAAAATCCAACCGATAAAAAGAAGAACGGGAAGCGTAGTTACCTGGACTAAGGTTAAAAAGCCAATACCGAGGGAATTATTAACATAAAGCTGATAAACCAAGGGCATTTCCCGAATGGTTTCTTCGACTCCGGCACGTAACACCTGATGATAAAACAAAAAAGACCAGAACAGATGTCCATCAGGCAAATTCTTTTTACTGATTACAAAGTGACGAAGGAGCAAGGCCAGATTAATGCCGGCCGCGATTAACTGAGCAGGCCAGCGACCAAAATAAAAACTGGTCATTCTTCCAATATTCTCTACGTTAGGAATGTTCGCCAACCGAATCAAAAAGTATCCTAAAGCAATCGCCGGGACGCATAAATCGGCAACTTGGTTAAAGCTTATTTTTGCCCGATACCTTAAATATAAATAGGCGGCCACGACACCACCAATCAAACCACCATGCCAAGCCAGCCCACCTTCATAGGTTTTCATTATTCGAATGGGTTCTTCCCAAAACCAATTGGGATGATTGGCCGCTACATACATGAGACGAGCTCCTAATATTCCAAATACCATCACTAATAAGCTCATCACCACCAGATGATCCTGGTTTAATCCTTTGGATTTTCCCCTGGTAACCAAATACCATATACCAAATAGCAAGGCACCAGCCATCGCTATACCATACCAACGAACTTCTAATGGGCCAATAGTAAAAACAACCGGGTCTATTTTCATGGTTTTGTTTTTTTATTCCCCTAAATTCTATTGAAATTTTTCAATAATATTTTTTTTCTCGTCATCCACCAGAAATTTATCAAGAAAGAAAGCTATTAAGAATACTCCTAAAAATGACATGGCATAACGGCTTATAGCAAAACGAGGTCCTAAACTTTGAATTTCAAAGAGGAGCATAGGAATTTTCATCGTCGACCAGGCACCAATAAATATGAATATGTTTCTTAAGCTGGTTCCCTTTCGAAGCATAACTTCTGCTATTGGGAAAGCTGCATAGAGTGGTCCAGCCGCCAGGGCTCCTAAAGCTATTGATATGCCCGTTCCTTTCAACCCGGAACGATCACCCAGATGGCGAGTCACTTTTTCACGAGGGATCCAAACATCAAATAAACCAACTAAAATGAATACCGGCGGAATAATACCCAGCATAAACAGGATATTGTCAAATACCACGCGATAAATTCGTAATCCCTCTCGAGGAAGCCAAAAATAAACCAATATGCTAATAATGCCAATAATATATAATCCTCGAAAGCTTTTCCAAGATAATTTTTTCAAATCCTCACCATCATCCATACCACATATCCAACGACAAAGGAGAAAAAATAGGCCAAAAGATTTCTACTGATCGTTGCTTTCCATCCAAAAAAGCTAGCTTCCAAAGGTGCAGTTACAACGCCTACCATCATTAAGGTTGATACGAATACCGCCATCTGAGCGATCCCTGCTCCATTTTCAAGAAGCATTTTTGCCATTGGGAAGGCAACAAATCCTGGTATTAGGGTAATCGCCCCCACGATTGATGAAATGAGAAATCCAAGAAATCCACTTTTCTCACCAATGTATAAGGCGATGGTTTTTTCGGGGATGAAAACCACTAAAAACCCCAAAAGAAAAATAATGGTTAAAAAAGGTGGCAATAAAACAATGAAGCTTTTCCAAGCTTTGAGGAGTGCTTCAACTGTCTTTTTTCTATCTTTAAAAAAAGAAATCCCAAGAAGACTCAACACAATAACATAAAAAATAACTGTTGATAGATCCATTCCCTTGCCTTCTTCCAGCGATTGTTTATTAAATACCGGGGCTTAATCTAAATGATTTTAGCATATCAGCTTCATTTTCGATTCGATTCTTCTTTTGGAAATCAAATCTGTTGCAATCGAGCTTTCTATAAACTATCCTGAAAATACCATCAAATAAATTCCCCCATTGAGGGGGGTTAGGGGGGTGTGCCTTTAATTGTTTTCTTGCTGAGACTTCTCATTTTGCCCTTAGAAAAGTATCCGGATTTTGCTCGATGT
>ENA-UPSM01005982-UPSM01005982.1-activated-sludge-metagenome-genome-assembly--contig:-NODE-5982-length-11601-cov-23.024511_pt1 | contig 11601 bp, 10 predicted proteins | sample MGYA00238181_ERZ773283 | MGnify/ENA primary metagenome ERZ773283 (study PRJEB29023, sample SAMN05720199) | activated sludge metagenome | isolation source: Anaerobic digester | place: Japan... | reverse complement strand
CAAAGCCAATACCTTCTGGGAGGTCATTGATGCTCACTTTGGATAGTCGGGTTCAACCGGCGCCCGGCGTCGTCGTCCGCGAAAGCGGTGACGAACTCGTCGTGGTGGCTCCGGCGCAAGGGAAATACCTGGTCCTCAATCGAACCGGCGCGGCCGTCTTCCGTCATATGAATGGGGAAACTCCTCTCCGCGACATCGCCGGGGCGCTCAGTCAGGATTTTCAAGCGCCGGTGGACAGGGTACAGGCGGACGTACTCCATCTCGCGGCGCAGCTCCTGGAGCGGGGCATGATAGTACTGACGGAAGGCTGACGAGCTTTCCCCCTGGGAGCTGTTCGACAATCCATGGCCGCCCGGACCACATGGGAGCTCAGCCAAAAGAGCCTCAAGGTCGCCAACGCAGCAACCGCAAAAGCGAAATTGTGTTATACTCATCTCATGACGTGAAGGTCCTTTCCTGTTGCCAGTTCCGGCGCGTTTCAACTGCCGATCAAATGGGACAAGCAACACCGGCATGCTGCCAAACATCAGTTTCAGCTGCGTGCTGGGCAAAGCGCCAGGAAAGAGGTGCATCACGCGGCGAGGTAAGGTCAAAAGAGCAGTTCCAGCATCCAGCTCAAATCATCACCTGAGGAGTGTAACCATGTACGAAACCCCGATGATCGTGTTCGAAGGCGAATTGGAAGTCCAGGCGGGTAGCCCCGGGCCTCTCACACTGCCCGGGCTCGAGTAATTCCAGGCTGCGAACTTTCCAGACCGGGTAGCGTGGTGATCCGCTACCTTGACCCACAGGGGAAAGCCCATCACTTTCCCCTGTTTGTTATGCGCGCGATGAGGCTTTCTATCGGACACGGCCTATCCTCCGGCGAAGTCTCGAACCAGCTCCTGACATAGGATTATGAAAGACGAGGCCCTGCAAGCGCTGAGTGACCTGGAACTGCTGCAGCGCATCATTGAAGGTGGTGAGGCAGCTTTTGAGGAGCTCTATCAGCGCTACAACGTCCCGCTCTTCAATTACCTGTTGCGTCTGACGCATGACAACATCGCGGCGGAGGAGCTCCTGCAAGATGCATTCCTGGTCCTCTGGCAAGAGGCATGTTCTTTCCGCGGCGAAGCCAGCGTCAAAACGTGGCTCTTCCGCATCGCCCATCATCGCGCCGTTTCATGGCTGCGCCGACGCCCCGAACATTCCCATGGCGATCCTGAACAGTTGCCTCTCGCAGACGCTACTGCAGGCCCCGAAGATCAGGCCATCGAAGCCTGGAAGAGTCGAGAGGTCCTCGCGGCCCTTGATAGCCTCTCCAGTAAACACCGGGCAGTGCTGGAACTGGCGGTGTTCTACGAGCTACCCTACGGTGAAATCGCCGAGGTGATTCAATGCCCGGTAGGCACAGTAAAAAGCCGCGTCAGCTACGCGCGGCGCTCTCTGCTGCAATACCTCAAGAATCACGGGCTGAGTGAACTCTAGGAGAAACCGGCCATGCGTATCCTTCGCAAATCACACCGCAGCAAGCTGGCAGCCCTGCTTCCGTGGTATCTCAACCGCACACTTCCCCCGGCAGAACAGCAGCAGGTAGAGCGGGAACTGCAGAAGCACCCCGAGCTGCATCAGACTCTGAATGAGTGGCACACGGTGCAGACTTTGGTGAAGGGACAGCAGGTGCAGTCCCCCTCTCCCGAAGTTCAGGCCCGGCTGATGGCGCAAATCCGCGCCCACAACTTGCCGCGACGCCAGACCCTGCCGCCGTGGCTCGCTCGCAGCTGGGGCCTGATGGTGACCCTGGCGATGTTGTGCCTGCTGTGGACGGTGTTCCAGCCGGGGATCCAGCTGCGATGGCAGGTCAGCCAGGGGGACATCGCGGGTTTCCATATCTACCGCGCGCCGGCCGGCAGCACTGACTTCACCCTGCTGTCGGAGGTCGCCCAGTCGTCCGCTGCGGGAGCCTACCGTTTCGTGGATACCACCGTGTGGCGGGGGCAAGCCTACACCTACCGCATCGTAACCCTGGGGCGGGATGGGCAACAGCTTCTCAGTAGCGAGATCATTGTCGGCGCCGGCGCCGCGCTGCCGGGGCAACTGTCCGTGGCCCTGACCAGCGTTCTCCTCGGCTGGAGCGCCGTCCTCCTGCTCGAGCGCTGGCCTACACCACCGCGACGGTATCAGCTCCGCTAATGCCGTCGCGCGAGACGCGACCTCCACGCCCCTCCTGTTCCCCCGCAGCATCACGACGACCTCTCCACAAATGCTTGACAAACGCCTCACAAACAGGTATAGTCATACTGCCGTGGCTGAAGGCGCGGCAACGTCCCCCTTCAACGACGGCGCTTTCTAATTTCCGATCCTGTCTCATCGGACACCACGTGAACCGGGAGGCACACCCTCCCCAGAGGAGGGTTGCCCATGATCGAGGGTAACCGTGCATACAAAAACCGCTTTCGCTTTGGGCCTGACGCTGGCGCTCGTCGGCGTCGGGCTGGGGATAATGGCGGGACTGACTTTTCCGACGCAAGCCGCCTTCGCGCCGCGCCGCGAGGGGCCGCCGGCGCCGGCAGCTCCCGATGACGCCTTTGCGCCCTCGCCGGCAGCCGCTGCGCTGCCCCCCGCCGAACCCGCCGCGCCCGCCGCACTGATCCCCTTCTCCTCCGCTCCAACGCCCTGGACGCTCCCGGATCCTGTCTGGCGCATTGGCGTCACCCGGGATGGGCTGTATCGCCTCGCCTATGACACGCTCGAAATGGCCGGTGTGCCGGTCAGCGGGACCGCGACCTCGGCCTTGCGGCTCTGGCATCGGGGCCTTGAAGTCGCCATCGAGGTCAACGACGTCAACGGCAACGGCTTGTTCGAACCACAAGACGGGCTGATCTTCTACGGCGAGAAATTTCACAGCAGCCCCCAGGATGAAAAATACACCGACGAAAACGTCTACTGGCTGAGCGTGGAAGCCGGCGCCGCCGGCAAACGCATGACCTCGCGCAGCGTGTCCCCGCTCGACGCGCCGGCGACGGACATGTGTCTCACTACCGTCGTAGCCGAACAAAATCTGCGATACTGGGCGCGCTGGTACGACCATCCCGGCACCGCGACCACCTGGTTCTGGGAACGGATGGTCGTTCCCGTCGGACAGGTCGTCACGTCCACTTACCCCCTCCCCTTGAGCCATATTGCTGCCGCCCCCCACACGGCCACGCTCCTCATCGAGGTTGCCGGAAAGAGTTTCGACGCGGCCATCAATCCCGATCATTCCTTGCGGCTGACCCTCAACGGCACCCCCATCGGCGAGACCTCCTGGGATGGTGAAGTGGGGCACGTCGCCACGTTCGAGATTCCCAGCGCACTCTTGCAGGAAGGGGACAACGCGCTGGCGCTGGCAGTCGTCGGCACGACCGTGGCTCAGGACGTGTATTTCGACCGCGCCGAGCTCACCTATCTGCGGGAGCCGGTCGCGGCAGAAGGCGCCCTCACCTGCAAGGTCCCCACGACCGGCGCGCACACCTACACATTCACGGGCTTACCTGCCGGGGCGCAGCTCTACGACATCACCGATCCGCTCAATCCGGTCAAACTCACCGATCATAGCGGCTTCACCTTCCAGGACACCGTGAGCGCCGGCACGCGCTACGTGGGGGGGATTCCAGCCCCGCGTGCCCCCACTTTCACCAGCTATCTGCCGCTGGTGCTGCGCGCCAACAGCGGCGCGACGCGGGATGTCGCCCCCGTGGCCTCGGCGGCCATTCCCGCCGTCGCCTCCTCTCCCGCGCCGACCCTCGAACAGTATCATCCCGACCTCAGCCTGATCACGCGCACGACCGGCGCCGACCTGCTCATCATCGCGCCGCGCGAATTCCACGCCGCGCTCCAGCCCTTGATCACCCGTCGTCAGGAGCAGGAGCTGCGCGTGGCGCTCGTGGCAGAACAGGACCTCTACCCCCTCTTTAACGGCGGCGTGTACCATCCCGAAGCGCTTCGCGCCTTCGTCGCCCACGCCTACGAGAACTGGCCCGGCCCGGCTCCCCGCTACCTGCTCCTGGTGGGCGGCGGCCATTTCAACTTCAAGGGCTACGCACCGGAGACCTTCGGCCCGCCGGCGCGCATCTGGATTCCACCCTACCTCGAATTTGCCGATCCCGATCAGGGAGAAGTGCCGGTGGACGCCCGCTACGGCGACGTCAACGGCGACGGCTTGCCCGAGCTCATGGTCGGACGCATCCCCGCCAACTCCGAGGCCGAGCTCGCCACCTACCTTGACAAGCTGCTGGCTTACGATGCCCTGCCCGCCGCGAGCTGGACGGAGACCGCGATCTTCGCCGCTGATGACGGCGCCTCTTCCCCGGAACCCTCTTATGCCGACAGTTTTCGGGGCTGGATCCAGGATCAGCTGTTCCCTTCCTGGGTCGTCACCCACACCGTGTATATGGCGGACTATTGCCCCAAGCCGCCGGCGAGCTGGACCGCGCCTTGTCCCTCCGCCACGCGCGCGCTGACCGAGACCTGGAGCCAGGGAGCGGCGCTCCTGTTCTACGCCGGGCATGGCGCGCCGGGCGTGTGGGCCCATGAACCGCTGCTTCGAGGATCACAGCTCGCTACCCTCAAACCGATGACGGGCCAGCCCCTGATCATCGCCCTGGATTGCTGGGACGGCTACTGGATGTATCCCCACAACACCAACCTGGGCAACGGCCGCGAGGCAGTCTCCATCGGCGAGCGCGCCACCATGGGATGGGGCGATCGGGGCGCCATCGCGGTATTTGGGCCGGCGGGCCTGGGATACCTCTATGTCGAGGAGCCCATGGCCCGAGCCATGATGCAGAAGGCTTTCGTGGACGGAGAACGCTATCTGGGCGAATTGACGCAGGCCGGGCGCCTGGCAATCTGGAGCCTGAATTCAGGGAAATACCTCGCTCGCACCTACACCTTGCTGGGCGACCCCTCGATGCGCCTGCGCCTCACGGATGCGCCGTAGGCCCGGCGTTGACGCCTGAATCCAGGAGGACTGGCCGCTTGACGCTGAATGTAGCCGATCAATGGCCCGACATCATCGCCCAATCGCCAGCGGGCGAGCTCCGCTTGCGCGTGCGCGGGCGGAGCATGTGGCCCACGTTGCAGCCCGGCGACGAGCTGCACGTTACACCGATCGCGGCAGAGGCGCTCCAACCCGGCGATTGGATCGTCATCCACGCCCCCAACGGCCCCCTGATCCATCGCTTTCTGGGATTCACCCGCGAAGGGAAACTGCTCACCAAGGGGGATGCCCATCGCGCGCCGGATCCCCCCTGGCCGCAAGAGGCCCTGCTGGGACGTGTCACCGCCTTCACCCGCCGGGGGATCACCACCGCCGTGCGTCCCCATTCCCTGGCAGAAAGGACAAAAACCATGTGGCATCGAGTCGTAGCCGGCATCTGGCAACGGCGGCGCTCCCGCCGACACACCTTGCCGTCCGTTTTGCTGGCGCTCCTCTGCCTCGCGCTGATGTCTCATCCCCTCCTTGCGGCCGTCACCCTTTCCAGGCTCGAGGCGAGGGTCCAGACCGACAGCATCAAAGTATATTGGGAGACCGCCAGCGAAGTCAACATGTCGGTGTTCTACGTCCTGCGTTCCCTGAGCGAGACCGGCACCTACAGCCGCATTTCCAACTTCATCCCCGCAGAAGGCGATCTTGGCGGGGCAATGTATGAATACATTGACGACAATGTCCAGGCGGGCACGACATATTACTACAAGCTGGAAGCGGTCGAGACCAACGGCTCCTCCGAATTCCACGGCCCCGTGTCAGCGCGCATTCCGTTGCCCGGCGAGAACGCCACTCCCACTCTCACTCCCACGCCGTCGCCCACCCCCACATCCACGCCCGTCCCGACGACGGCGGCCCCTCCCCCCACCGCCACCCCTGAACCGTTCGTGCACTTTTGGGCGGATCAAACCGCCGTGCAGGCCGGACAGTGCGTCACCCTGCAATGGGAAACCGCCGAGATTGATGGCGTCTTTCTCGACGGCGTCGGCGTCCCCGGCGTGAGCGGCAAAACCGTCTGCCCCTGCGCCAACGAGACCCATGTCCTCCGCGTCACCTATCGGGACGGCAGCACGCAGGATTTCACAGTGACGCTGAGCGTGCAGGGCGTCTGTACGCCGGCGCCGCCCAACAGCACGGCGACCCCTACCTTCCCGCCGCTGCCGACCGGCACGCCGCGCCCCAACGGGACCGCCGCCCCCACCGTAGGGAATGGTCTCATCACGCCGACGCCGCAGCCGGGCGCGCCCACTTTCACGCCGGCCCCACAAACCGCGCCGACCGAAATCACCGAAATCGCGCCCCTATCGCCGGGGACGCCGCTCATCGCGCCGGGAACCGCGACGGTCATCCCCTCGCTGACCACACCGACGCTGGCGCGTCCCCTGTTTGAGGGCCAGGAGCCTGAAGCCTCCTCTTCGGACTGGCTGTGGGGAGCCATCGGCGCCGGCGGACTGCTGATTTTGCTGGGAGGGGCAGGCATCTGGTGGATGCGGAGGCACGCATGAAACGCCTGCAGCGGTTCCTCCTCCTCGGATTGTTGATGCTGCTCCCGGCGTGCGTGCACAGCGCCGGGCCGACTGCCATCTCAGGGGACTTCACCCCTGGGGAACACACGGCTTTCTTCGTTGATGTAGCCCACGAGGACGGCGTCTGGATTGCCCCGGCGACGCTCGCGGCCCTCGGCGTGGATGTGAAGGCCTCCGCCGCGCCGACGTTGCGCCTCTCCTGGAAAGGGCACCCGCTCCCCACCCGCGCTATCGAGGAAGACGGACAGTGGGGGCTGTTCTTCTTTGCGCCCGCCTTCCACACCCGCTACACCCAGGAGACCAGCTTCCTGCTGGAGCTGGGCGAGACGGGAACGCCCCTGCCCTCCCGGACGCCAGAGGCGACGCCGGCGCCCGCCCAGCCGGGTCTGGCGCAAGCCACCTGGGAAGAAGACCGTCGCTATCTGCCACAGGCGACGGCGGAGATCCCCTGGTTCTGGCAGCCCCTCTACGCCCCCGGCGAGCTCGCCAGCACCCTCATCCTCACCGACGCCGTCGCCGGCCCTCTCACCGTCACCGTGCGCCTGTGGAGCCACACGCGCTTCACCCCTTCCCCCGATCATCGCCTGCAACTGTACTGGGACGAGGCGCTTCAGGGTCAATGGGACTGGAGCGGCCAGGGGATGCAGACCTTCACCGCCAGCTGGGACGAGGCCGCGCCGCAAGGCGCTCACCGCCTGACGTTGAAAACGCCCGCCATCAGCGACGCCGGCGTCGCCATCATCTGGATTGATGGCTGGGACATCACCTATCCGCGCGCCTCCGTTCCGCCCGACGGGCTGTTGCAGGCCCAGGGCCAGACGCTCGCCGTCGGCCAATCGGGGCTGATGGTCCTGGACGTCACCGATCCGCTCGCGCCCATCGAGCTGGGGCAGACTTCCGCCGCAGGCGCCATCACCGCCGGCCCGGGGCGGCGCTATTGGATAGGCGACCTCAAAACGGTGGCGGCCCCCGTCCGGCTGCGCCCCGCTCTGGCCGTAGAGGAGGCCGCGCTCGCGGAGACGACTTACCTGGTGATCGCTCCCGCTGCGGCTCACGCCGCGCTGGCCCCGCTGCTGGCACACCGGCAGGCAGAGGGACTCGTCACCGCGATCGTGACGCCGCAGGCCGTGTACGACACCTTCGGCGCCGGACGCGCGGACCCCGAAGCGATCGGCGCCCTGGTGCGGAGCCTGCCGAACCTGCGCTATTTGCTGCTGGCAGGAGACGGCGTCGCCGATCCCGCCGGATACGACGCCGACGCCGGCCCCTTGCGCGTCGTCGTGCCCTTTACCCGCACAACCGTGCTCGGCGAGACCCCCGCCGACGGTCGCTACAGCCTCAACGCCGCCGGCGAGCCGACCGTCGCCGTCGGACGCTTCCCCGCCGAGACGGTCGCCGGCATCCAGGTCATGGTCGAGAAGACGCTGAACTGGGAAACGGCGCAGCGGCCGCCCACCCCGATTTTCGTCGCGGATGACGAGCCGGCCTTCTCCGACATGCTCGCGGAAATCATCCCACTGGTGCCCGGCGGCGAGCAGGCCGAGCGCCTTGACGCCGGCGAGGAAGACAGCCGGGAACACCTGCTGACGGCCCTGAATCGCGGTCCCAGCTGGTTCAACTACAGCGGGCACGGCAGCCTCAGCCGGCTCTGTGATGAAGAAATCCTCACCCTCAACGACGGGCAGAACTGGAAACAGCCCTCGGTGGTGATCGCGTGGACCTGCCTGGCGGGGCATTTTGCCCATCCCACCCAGGCCTCCCTCGCTGAAGCCTGGATGCAGACGCCGGTTGGAGGCGCCGTCGCTTTCCTGGGGCCGGTGGGGGAAACCACCACCTTCGAGCAGCGCTCCGCCGCGCGGGTTTTCTATCAGGCGTTGGCGCAGCAGCCCCGGCTCGGCGACGCCTGGCTGCAAGTGCTACAAGACAAAAACAATGCCGCCGATGTGCGCTGGGGCTTTCTCATCCTGGGGGATCCGGCGCTGCACGTGGAGCCGGCGCCTTGACGTCGGCCCGCTCTCGAATGTGAAGGCAGGCCGCGACTTCCCCTTTCACTCGCCGTCGGCGCGGAAAGAAGGGGAAGTTTTGGTTATCGTCCCCACTGGACACAGATTTCAGAAGGGGATATACTCAAGTTGTCAGACATCCGTCAGGGCATCTTGCCCGGCCAGACCTGTTCAAACCCGATTTTCATCCCGAGGTTAACGATGCGACTTGAATTCACACTGAATCATCATCCCCTGGCGTTGGAGGAGCTGCCTGACGAGCTTTCGCTCCTGGACTTATTGCGGGAGGTTCTCGACCTCACCGGCACCAAACGCGGCTGTGATACCGGCGCCTGTGGAGCGTGCGCCGTGCTGGTAGATGGCAAATTCACGCGAGCCTGCCGCACCCCCGCCGCGAAAGTCGCCGGTTGTCACGTCATCACCATCGAGGGCCTGCGCGCGCCCGACGGCGGTCCTACCGACCTGCAACGCGCCTTCGTGGAATTCGGCGCGGTACAATGCGGATTCTGCACCCCGGGCATGATCATCGCCGCCGAAGCGCTGCTGCTCAAAAACCCCCTGCCGTCGCGCGAGGAAATCCGCAAAGCCCTGAGCGGCAATCTCTGCCGCTGCACAGGCTACCAGCAAATCGTGGACGCTATCGAGGCCACCGCCCAACGGCGCGCCGTCGCCCGGCAAGGAGCTTAGCCATGGCAGAGTTGCAGTATATCGGCAAGGAAGAGATCCAAAATGTGGATGGCCTGGCGCGCGCGATGGGAGAAGCGCGCTATGTCTGTGACATGCATGTGCCCGGCATGTTGATCGCCAAAGTGCTCCGCAGCCCGCTGCCGCACGCCCGCATCACGCACCTCGACGTGACGCCGGCGCTGGCCGTGCCGGGCGTCGTCGCCGCCATCACCAGCGCGGATTTTGAGGAGCACGGCAACTTCGGCTGGCCCATCAAAGACGCCTACGCCCTGGCCTATGAGCGCGTGCGCTACGTGGGCGAAGCCATCGCCGTCGTCGCCGCGGAGACCGAAACTGCCGCTCGCGCCGGCGTCGAAGCCATCGCGCTGACACTGGAACCGTTGCCGGTCGTGAGCGACATCCATCACGCCCTCGACCCCGACGCTCCCGTGATCCCCCAGGTCTCGCCCACCGGCAAGGGCAATCTGTGCGATGTCTCCATCGTCCGCAACGGCGATCCCGACCCCCTCCTGGCGGAATGCCCCTTCGTCCTGGACGAACATTATCACACGCCGCACCAGGAACACGCCTATCTGGAGACCGAGGGCGCGCTCGCCATCCCCGAACCCGATGGCGGGGTGACGGTCTACGCCAATAACCAAAGCCCCTTCATCAACCGCGACATCATCGCCGCGCTGACCGGGCTCCCGCCGGAACAGGTGCGGGTGATCCAACCGCCCATTGGCGGCACTTTCGGCGGCAAGGACGACGTCCTCTACCAGACTTCCGCGCAGGTCGCCCAGCTGGCCCTGCTCACCGGTCGCCCCGTGCGCCTCATCTTCGAGCGCACCGAATCCATGCTCGCTTCCTACAAACGCCAGGCGATGGACATTCACCTGCGGATCGGCGCCGATGCTCAAGGCAACTTGCAGGCCGCGCGCGCCGTCCTGCTCGCCGACAGCGGCGCCTATGCCTCAATGACACCCATGGCCTGCTGGCGCGCTACCATGCACGCCGCCGGCGCTTACCGCTATCGCGCCGTGCACGGCGACACGCAGGTGCTTTACACCAACAACGGCTATTCGGGCGCTTTTCGAGGCTTCGGGAACACCGCCGCGGCCGCCGCCGTGGAGATCGCCATAGACGAGCTGGCGTATCGCCTGGGCCGCGACCCGCTGGACTTTCGGCTGCAGAATTGCCTCCGCACGGGCGACCGCACTATGACCGGCGACACGATCACCCAAGAGGCCGGGCTGACGGCGTGCCTGGAATGGGTGCGCGAGCACGCCGATTGGGATCGCAAACGCGCCGCTTACGCCGCGCAACCCGCCGACGCCGAGGTGCGGCGAGGATTGGGCGTCGCGGCCTATTTTCACGGCAGCGGCCTGGGAGGCGAGGGCCTGGATTATGCCGCCAGCACCCTGGCTGTGGAGCCGGATTACAGCCTCGTCCTCACCTGCGGGTTGACGGACTTCGGGCAGGGCAGCCGCACCGTCTTCACCCTCATCGCCGCCGAAACGCTCGGCGTGAAGCTCGAGCGCGTGCACATGCTGCGCCCCGATACGCGCACCGCGCTCGATTCCGGCCCGACCGTCGCCTCGCGCTCCTCCATCATCGGCGGGAATGCCGTCGCGCTCGCCGCACAGAAGCTGGCGCAGCTGCTCACGTTCGCCGCTGCCGATGCGCTGCATTGCGCTCCCGAGCAGCTCCTCCGGGATGGGGAACTGTTCATCGGGCCGAGCGAGGAGCCCCTTTCCTTTGAACAGGTCGTGGATCACGCGCGCACGATGGGCCTGCAGCTCTCCGTTGCCGCGCGCTGGCAGATGCCGGAAATCCATTGGGATTTCCAGAAGGGGACGGGGAAGCCGTACTTCGGCTATGTCTTTGGGGCGCAGGTCGCCGAGGTGGAAGTGAGCCGCAAGAGCGGGAAAGTGCGGGTCGTCGGCATTTGGGCGGCGCACGATGCCGGCAGGATCCTCTATCCGCGCGGGGCGATGGGGCAGATGTACGGCGCCATCGCCATGGGCCTGGGTTTTGCGCTGATGGAAGGCTTTCGTTTCGAGGACGCCATGCCCCAGACCACCAACCTCACCACATATCGCCTGCCACGCGCCACGGACGTGCCGGAGATCGAGGGAACCTTCATCCCAACGCGGCAGGGATTGGGGCCCTTCGGCGCGAAGAACCTCGCCGAGCCGGTGATGGTCGGCACGGCGCCCGCCATCGCCAACGCCGTCTTCCAGGCAACGGGCGTCCGCGTGCGGCAACTTCCCATCACGCCAGAGATGCTCAAAACGAGCCGGTAAGGGAACTTCTGACAAAGCAGACCACGGCCCTTGATACCAGGCCGTGGTCTGTCATTTCCGGCTCACGCTGCGGCGAAAAACGTCGGATACCG
>ENA-UPSM01005969-UPSM01005969.1-activated-sludge-metagenome-genome-assembly--contig:-NODE-5969-length-11628-cov-4.144474_pt1 | contig 11628 bp, 11 predicted proteins | sample MGYA00238181_ERZ773283 | MGnify/ENA primary metagenome ERZ773283 (study PRJEB29023, sample SAMN05720199) | activated sludge metagenome | isolation source: Anaerobic digester | place: Japan... | reverse complement strand
CGGCGTTTGATGACCCGGATCAGGTCGTTCGAGCCGCTGGCCTGACCGCCGGTTCCCCCGCAGATGACGATGCAGGGTCTCGTGTCTTTCGCACTGTCCATGATCTCGGTGCGGTATGCATTGAATTCAGCAACAGTCTGAAAAGTATTCATATCATTTCCCTTCATCGGCCCGGTGCAGGTTGATGTGCCTCAGGTTGAGCATGTGGCCCGGACATCCCCGGCGCGTGCATATCTCCCAGACAACGCCTTCACGGATATACAGGGCCGCCATGGGGGAGCCGCATTCCAGGCAGTCGGAAAAGCACGGTATTTCATTCCGGCAATGCGGGCAGTGGAACCGGGAGACGCTGCTCGGGGGAATCTCGCTTCCCGATGCCGGGGTGCGGCTGCCGTAGAGAGAAGAAAAATGCAGCCGGTCTCTCCTGCCGTCGAGAGAAACCTCGAGAGAGACGGACGGTCGGCCGTCGATATGATGATCGGGGCTCATAAGGCTCTTCCTGCAGACCGGACAGGAGACCTCCAGGGGGAATATCCGGCCGTCGGTTTTCTCATCGTAATGTTCCAGACCCTTGACGGCCGCGTCGATAATGCCGTTCACCTTGTTTTTGCACACGTGCGGGAAATAGCGCCCGTCCGCCACCACGGTCGGGCCCAGGGCGCAGGCCCCGAGACAGTTGACCGTCTCGAGGGTGACTTCGTTGTCTGGAGTGGTCTCGCCAGGCTTTATCCCCAGCTCCTGCGAGAACTCCTCCACGATCTTCTGAGCGCCGCGCACATGGCACGCCGTGCCGAGGCAGACCGATATGCAGTGCCTGCCTTTGGGCTTCAGGCTGAAGGCCTTGTAGAACGTGGCGACGCCGTAGACATCCGCCAGAGATCGCCCCGTCTCCTTGGCCACCAGCCTCAACGCCGCCTCGGGAAGATATGCATATTCCGCCTGGATCTCTTCGAGTATGGCAATGAGCCCTGCCCTGTTCTTGCCGTTTCGCTGAATGATCTCAAGAATGCCTTTCGTATCCATACCTTTCTCTTTCTCCTCGGACATACTTCCCTGTACCCAGTGCCCCGCCCATCACTTGTATTCTTCGCAATGCCACACGCCCGATTCGGGGCGGGGGAAGCGGCATACCTCGCGGTTGACGCAATTGCTGCACAGTCCCAGGGCCTTGCGTTTTCCCTTTCCCCCTGAAAACAGCTTCAAGGGGTCGTCTGCTGGACGGAGTCTCCTTCTGCCCGCCTTCGCCGCAGAACCGCCTGTTTCATATTCTTCGCAGAAGTGCACGGCAGACGATGCTCCTCTTATGTACGTACATTTCGAGGAATGCCTGCAGGTCGAACATAAGCCTTCATTATATCCAGTCATATTGCTCCCCCTGCTTTCTCATCGTTACCGTCCTCATGGGCAAGGGACGTGCCATGCGGCGGGGCCGATCGAAATGGAGAGGTACGCACTGCGGGCAAGGGAAATTCGGATGAACATCTATCGAGATATCATAATGTTAGCCATAGAGGTGTGACAGAGGGGATGCCGTCGCACGCAGAGGGAAAAGAGGCGTGGAAGAAAGACCGGGTGGGGAGATTCTCCTCAGGTGGCGAGATTCTCCCCGATTCTTCAGGATTGATGCTCAGAGGAAGGATCGAGGGATTTGAGTTTTTCCCTGAGAGTTTTGCGGTCGATGCGGAGGATCTCGGCGGCACGTGACTTGTTTCCGCCGACGCTCGCCAGGACCCTCCGGATATAGGCAGCCTCCTCTTCGGCGAGCGGTCTGAACGGGGCCGATCCGGTCATGGCGGAATACCTCATGCTCGCCGGCAGATCCGGGGGATTGACCGCATGCCCGTCCGTCATGACGACGAGCCTCTGGATCAGGTTCTCGAGCTCCCTGATATTTCCCGGCCACGGATAGTTCATCAGCACCGCTAGGGCCTCGTCGGAAAAGCTGGGGACAGGCTTGCCGAGCTCGTCGGCGAATTTGTCGGCAAAATGTGAGACGAGCAGGGCGATGTCTTCCTGCCTCTCCCTCAGAGGGGGCACCGTGATCGAGATGACATTGAGCCTGAAGAACAGGTCCTCGCGGAAGACGGCCTTTTTCACCAGCGACCGGAGGTCCTTGTTGCTCGATGCAATGATGCGGACGTCGATTTTCTGGGTCTTCCTGGCGCCGACCATGCAGACCTGCTTGTCCTGGAGCACCCGCAGGAGCTTGACCTGCATGGCAGGGCTCATTTCATTGACCTCGTCGAGCAGGATGGTGCCGCCGTCCGCGGTCTGGAAGAAGCCGGCCCGGGATTCGTGCGCCCCGGTAAAGGCGCCCTTGACATGGCCGAACAGCTCGCTTTCGAGCAGTTTTTCCGGGATGGCCCCGCAGTTGACGGGCACGAACGGGGCGGAGGCCCGGCTGCTGCAGTAGTGGATGGCCCGGGCTACGAGCTCCTTGCCCGTCCCGCTCTCACCGAGGACCAGCACCGTGGCGGACGATGCAGCGGCCTTCTCGATCTCCGCCAGCATCTTGAGGGTAGCCTTCGATTTCCCCATGATGCCGTAGGCATCGAGCCTGCTGCGGGGCTTCCTTCCCTGCACGACCTTCCTGAGCTCCTGCTTGTTGAGGGCCCTCTCCACAGCGGCGTAGAGCTCTTCGTCGGTGAAGGGTTTCGGCAGGTACTCCTCGGCTCCCATCTTCACGGCCTCCACCGCGCCCCTTACCGAGGCATAGCCGGTGATCATGATGACCTCGATCTCATAATAGTTTTCCCTGATGTGGCGTATGAGGTCGAGGCCGTTGATCTTGGGCATCTTATAGTCGGTGATTACGAGGTTCACTGCCGAGTTTTCGAGGATCTTGATGGCATCTACGGCGTTGGAGGCGGTGAACACGAGATACCCTTTCGAGGTGAGATTGCGGCTGATGATATCGAGAGCAGTGGCGGCATCGTCCACGACGAGGATACGGTTTTTCGCTGCAGTCTTCATGTTCGGGTCCTCATTTCTCAGACGTGTCCTCGCTGGAGGGGAAGGTGACCAGAAATCGCGACCCTTTTCCCTCTGTGCTTTCGACGCGGATCTCACCGCCGTGCGAGGACACGATTCCATGCACTACGGAGAGCCCCAGACCCGTGCCCTGGTTGACATCCTTGGTCGTGAAGAAGGGCAGGAAGATGTTTTCCTTCACCTCCTCGCTCATGCCGATCCCGGTGTCTTCGACCATGAGGCACACCCATGGGGAACGATACGAGGTCTCAAGGGTGAGCACTCCCCCGTCGGGCATTGCCTGAAGGGCGTTGACGATCAGGTTCGAGACGACCTGCAGGATCTGGGATTTGTCGGCCGTTATCTCCGGGAGGTCCTTCTCGGTGATGCGCCTGAGCTCCACGCTGGATTTGCTGCAGAGCTTTTCGAAGAGGTTCAGCTCGTCCATGATGATCGTGTTCATGTTCACCCGTCCCCTGTCCGGCGCGGCCTGACGGGCAAAGACCAGGAGCTCCCGTATGATGTTGCGGGCATGGAGCGATGCTTCGGCGATCTTGCCGATGTCCTTAAACGTCTGTTCGGGTATGCCTTGCGCCTTCTGAGCGAGCTGCGCAAAGCCGAGGATCGTGTTCAGAGGCTCATTGAGCTCATGCGCCACGCCGGCTGCAAGCTGGCCGATGGCGGCAAGGCGGTCGGCCCTGATCAGCTGGCTCCGGAGCTCGGACTTGACGGCCTCGGTTTCCCTGGAATCGATCATCTGCGCAATCTGCCCGGCGATATTGTCTATGAGGCTCTGCTCCTCGTCGAGGAAGGGATTTTTCTGGAGGAACGGTCTTTCGTCCCGGTAGTGGATCTCGACCGTACCCCTCAGGCGGCCTCCGATGCATATCGGCGCATTTTGCCGATACGGTCCGTCCTTGAAACCCGGAGTCTGAAAGACAGCCCCGTCGATGGTGATCCTCGCACAGGCACGATCGGGATACTGCCATGCCGGGGGGAGCAGCGAGACGATGACTTCCAGTTTGCGCTCAAAGGACAGGACGGGATTCGATGCGGTCTGAGCAATGCCGTAGAGGCAGGTGAGCTCCTTTACACGCTCTCGCAGCCTTGCCTGCGCGATCTGATGGAGGAGCGCCAGCTCGAACTTCGCGGCAATGGTCTCGAGGTACCCGATCCTTTCCACGTTGAACCGGCCTCTGCCTCTCTCCTTGAACAGGAGAAGGCCGCTGTGCTCCTCGCTGAATCTCAAGGGTACCAGAAGAATGGACCGGTATCTGCCGCCGATGCAGGCATCTTCGGGCAACTGATCATCCGCAAGTCTCGCGGCCCGGGAAAGGGGCTTAAGGGTATCATCGAACCATATGCTCCCGTATCTGGTGCTGCAGGTCGGATGAGGCACGAGAAGGCCGGTGAGAGCTCCTGCACAGACCTTTTCAAACATGCGGTCATGGTTGCTGTCCGATATGATGAGGAATCTGCCCATGCCCTGCTTTGCCGTCGATGCCTCGCCCCGGAGAGTGTCCTCCTTTTCCTTCAGCCATATCTCCACTGCATGGCAACCGGAGTGGCTGAGAATGAGCATCAGCACATCGGAGAGAAAATCGATCCTCGGCTTGTCCTGGGCTGCATGCCTGAGGAGATGCTGGGAGAAATCGAGGCGTCCGTTGGTGATGTCTTCGCTACGCACGGAAGGTTGCCTTCTTGTCTCTCTCGCCGGCATATGAACGCTCCGTCTTTTTCCCGTCCCTTTTCAAAGCTCGAATCTCTGATTGAGAATCATTGAATTACCATTCATAACACATCACGGCTCCTGCTTCAAACCTATACGGAAATTTGAGTGGATCATGCACCCGATAAAGTGAACAGTTGGCGGGGCCTGCGTCCAGCCTTTTTATTTCCCTGCCCCTTGCGAGAACCATCGTTGACCGGCCCGGGAATATTTGATATATGATTCGAACAATACAAAGCGGGTGGAAGAGATGTTCACTTACACGTACAGGTTATCGGTAATAGTATCCTTGCAGGTGTGGAAGATCTCACCACTATCATGAATGTAAGCCGACGGTAACGTCGAACTTACATCTTTCCTTTACAGTCCGCATCAGCTGTCGGCAGTCCCCTTAAAGGGGGCCGACCTATTTCTTCGGGACCATGATCAAAAAATCAAGCTTGCCGCGCACACGGCAATGATGCGGTTTCGAGAAAACAAACGATAAGGAGGGCGTTATGAAGCTTCTCATGTACTACGACGGCAAAGACTATATGGCAAAGACACTGGATGCCGTAAAGGCCCGCGCAAAGGCCCTGAAGGCAAAGGTTCACGTCCTGTCATCCCATTCGAATCCTGATGGACTGAGTGCGGACACTGTCTGCGAGATGGAAAATGGGCTCCATTACGTCAAAAGTGCGCTGGAGAGCGAAAATATTCCCTGTGATACGCACATCCTCGTTGTGGGCCGCACCCCGGATGAGGATATTATCGACGTAGCCAATGAGTATCAGGTCGATGAGATCATTATCGGAACCGACAGGGTGTTAAAAGCCGGCAAGTCCAAAACGGGCAGGTTGATCAATTGTGTTAACAGGAGGGCCAGGTGTCCGGTTTTGATAGTGTGAGCAGAGGATCCTCCCGGAAGAGAACTTGATGAATTTAGATCAAATCTTTTGGGATAAGGAGATGACCATGAGATTGCTGATGTTCTATGATGGCAGAGATCACTCAAGAGAAGCCCTGAAGATCGTAAAGACCCGTGCAAAGGCCCTGAAGGCAAAGGTTCACGTCCTGTCGTCCATACACTGTTGGGGCGAGCCGAGAGAGAAGGTTATCCATGAGATTCGGAATGACCTTTGTTTCGTAAAGGATATCTTGGGGAAAGAAAACATTCCCTGCTGCACCCACCTCCGTCTCAAGTGGCGGAACCCGGGCGATGATATCATCGATGTCGCCGGCAAGTACCGGGTCGACGAGATCATCATCGGCACAAACAAGAAATCCACGGTTGCACGATACAGACATGATTGGTTCATCGATCACGTGATCGAGCGGACCACGTGTCCTGTGCTCCTTGTATGAGCAGGATTGTCTCACGGTCTTCGTCGCTGCGTGCGAAGGCCGTTCTCCGCTTAGGGGAAGACAACGCAGCTTCATGAAGGCAGAATGGGGAGAGGACTATGAGATTGTCGATGTATTATGATGGTACAGACCATACGATGAACGCGTTGAAAATCGTAAAGAAAGCCTCTTGCCGCTGTTGCGGATGATAATGACCGGCCGCCTCCGGCCGGTAAAGGACCCCCTCGACGCAGATAGGGCGTACACCGGATGGAGCCGGCCGCTCTATGACATCTCCCTTGGCATGCTATTGGGCTATTTCCAGGTTGTCGTGGACGTCGATGACCCCGTTCGTGTTGCAGGCGATGTTGATGGCTGTGCTCTGCGCCAGATGGTTCTCTACCACGCCGCTGAGGGTCACGACACCGTTCTTAGCCGAGACGGAGATGTTCGAGGCGTCGATGAACGAGTTCCTGGCGAGGGTTGCGAGGATGTCCTTCCGGATGTCCTCGTCCGAGACCTCCCCCACCGGCTTTACCCCCAGCCGGTTGTCCACCGATATGACGCCGGCTATGTCTTCCGCAAGGTGCTCCACCCGGTATTTCTGCCATACCGAATCCACGCTTCCCATGAGGGTGAGGATGCCGTTCGTCACCACCACCTCTATCCGGGACGCGTCGATGGTGGGGTTCCACTGCAGCAGATTTACTATCTGCGCAGCGATGTCTTCGTCTCCCGGGACCGGGTATTCCGGGGGCAGGCTGACGGTCAGGCGGTTCTCCACCTTCTTGACCCCGGAAACGGCGTAGGCATCCTCTTCGGCTTCGAGGCGGTCGTTATGGCTGGATACCATTCCGGACAGGATCACCGTCCCGTCATCGGTCACCTTTACGAGAATGTTCGTATGCCCGACCCGGTTGTCCCAGGCTAGCTGGGAATACACGTCCCTCCTGATATCTTCCGGCTTTCTTTTCCTTTCATCTGCCATGTTCCGCTATCCCTCCGGCGATATGACCATCGCTCCCTACGTTTGATTGTAGCTGATCAGCCCCTGTTCTCAATGACGGCACGAACGAATATACGGCAAGGATAAATCCATCGAAACATGCTTTTGAATCCTTTTGCGACGATGGCCATCTCATATATATGAAGGGTAAAAAATCCTTTCATAAAAAGCAGTTAAACAGCAATAAGGAGTGCAGCAATGACAGCAAGCGAAATCGGAACACATCGGAAACCGTTCGAAAGCCGTAAGGTATTCATGAACATGGATCACCCCTGCGACTTGTGCGGTGGTGCTTGCCATGTCAAAGCGACCCATTACCACACCGGCACTATATGGCTGTGCCCCGAATGCAGAAACCATATAGACCGCCAGCCTGAGACGATTCGTGAGACAGTGAAGGTCTTCCTCATCGGCAATGTCTTGTAGCAGGGCGTGTACACGGGCCGTGATACATACGGTGAACCGTCGCCCGTCGACGGTCGTGAATACCATCAATGAGCAAGGAGGCTTAAAAGACATGCCGACAAGACCATCTGAAATCAAGAGATACATTGAAGGAGTCCGCTATCCGGCGAGTTTCTATGACCTGAACTATAAGGCCCGCGACAACCGCGCGCCCGACATGATTATCGACCTTATCAACCGCCTCCCGAAACGGCGTTTCAGATCACGGGAGGAGGTGGATGAGGCTATTACCGAATGCACCCAATAAAGCGCACCAAAGGCAGGGTTTAAGCCCTGCCTTTTATTCCCTTCTCCCGCACGAGGAGTATCTTCAACCGGCTCGGGACACAGGTCAAGCACAGCTATAGGATCCGGAAGCCCCGGTTGCGTTCCATGGAGCTCCTTCTGTCAGTTCCCGTTTGAAACGTATGGCCTGTTATGCGATGAAGACACATGCACACACATCCCTGTTCCCATGGACCGGGGATCGTGGTAGATTTGCCGCTTGAGGTGATTCCAGATGCTGTTGTTGGATGACTTCCCGGTCTCTCCTCCGGGCCGGGATTGTCGGGAGGATCGGGGACGAGGTCGCGCAATGAATCCATTCACAGAGAGGCGGCTCATGAATCAGGCCAGGAGATACCTGCTCCTCGGGATCTGTGCCGCCGTTCTTCTCGAAGGATGCGCGGGCAGGTATTTCCAGGATGTGGCCGAGCTGCCCGAGACCCCGCCCCGGTATGCCATGGACAGGCTGCCCGTGAGTGAGTACTGGACAGGCGTGGTGTTCAACGGCGGCAAGATCGGGTTCACCCACTTCGTCATCAAGCCCTCGAAGCAGGTAAAGGGCCACTTCGAGATCGAAAGCCAGGCGTTCATGCACTTCCGCTTTCTCATGGTGGACAAGCGGGTCTCCCTGATCTCCTGGGACCTCGTGGACAGGGATCTCAATCTGAAGCGCTTTTCCTACGACTATGACATCGACGGAAGCAGGCTCAAGCTCTCGGGATCGTTCGATGGAGGGACCCTCACAATCGCCAGATCATCCGGGGGCGCGAGCACCGAGGAAAAGGCAGACGTGCAGGGCGGGCTCTATCCTGGTAGCGCCATCTACCTCTACCCGCTGCTCCATGGGCTCGAAATCGGCCGGAGGTACGAGTACAGGATCTACGACAGCGAGGTGCAGGGCATAAGCGAGGTGTCCCAGGAGGTCCTCGCGTACCAGAAGAGCGAGCTCTTCAGCGGAAATGCGTTCAAGTTGAGGACCCGCTACCAGGGCCAGGAGATCAACACCTGGCTCGACGACAAGGGTCTGCCGGTCCTCGAGATGGCGCTCGGCGGCGTCCTCATATCGGGCATCGAGAACGAAGAGCAGGCGAAGCGCTATCTCGTCGAGTCGAGCCTCAGCAAGAACGAGAACCTCCTCGAGTTCAGCCTGATCAAGGTCACGTCGCCCATAGACGACCCGTCTTCGATAAGGTACATGCAGATATTCCTGGACGGGGTGCCGGAGGGCGCATCCATACCAGACGGGGCATGCCAGCAGTGCAGGCCGGAAGGAAAGAGGATCTCGTGCCGCATCCGGTCGGCGGCTCCGGGAACGGGCCCCAGCCTCAAGGCGGCGGATCGGGCGCCGGAGATCTATCTCAAGCCGAGCTACAGCGTACCCAGCAGCAGCACGGAGATCCGGAAGACTGCAAAGGAGATTGCCGCGGGGTCGGCCTCTCAGGACGGGCAGATCCGGGCGGTCCTCAACTGGATGGAGAAGAATATCGCCAAGGAGCCCGTTGATGTCTTTACGGCCCTCGACGTGCTCTCGAAGAGAAAGGCGGAGTGCCAGGGGCACGCCTACCTCTATGCCGCCTTGGCCAGGAGCCTGGGAATTCCCACTCGCATAGCGAACGGCCTCGTCTACTCGAAAGAATTCAAGGGATTCCTCTACCATGCCTGGGCCGAGAGCTTCGTCAAGGGAGAGTGGATCACCGTGGACCCAACGCTGAACCAGATGCCTGCGGATGCGACGCACATCAAGCTGGTGGAGGGCGAGACACTCGCATCACTGGTCCCCATGGTGAACCTGATGGGCAAGATCGGTATCGAGATCGTCGAGGCGAGATAGGTCGCAAAGGTTGCCCTTGGGGCGGCTGCCCCGGTTTCCTCAGAGCATTGCACCGGGGGCACGTCTGCAGCGGCCTGATCCGGCTTGAAACCGCCCGGCGGCAGGCTTAACCATTATCTTAGAGGATAAGCCGTATTGCTCACCGTGCACGATACATACTCCTTTTGAGGGGTGGTTCCATGAGCGTCCTGCCGTATTATCTGATTTTCGTCGTCCCATTCAGTGTGGTTCTCGGATATTCCCTGGGGGGCGCGCTCACGTTTCTCACGCCTGTGCTCGTGTTCGGCGTGGTACCCCTTCTGGATATCGCGATCGGCGTCTCCCGGAAAAATCCTGCCCCCGAGGAAGAGGGGAAGCTGAGCAGCGCCCTGCGGTTCAGGCTTGTGACCTGGCTCTGCGTACCTCTCCAGATAGCCCTGGTGCTCTGGGGCGCTTTCGTCGTCACCTACGAAGTCCTCTGGCCGATCGAGTTCGCCGGTTTCATAACATCGATGGGGATATCATCGGGGATCATGGGCATCAACGTTTCGCATGAGCTGCAGCACAGGGTGAACAATTCGTTCGAGCCGTTCCTCTCGAGGCTCATGCTCTGGACCGTGGGGTACATGCACTGGGCCATCGAGCACGTAGCCGGCCATCACCGGCATGTGGCGACGCCGCGTGATCCTGCCACGGCCCGTTTGGGAGACTCTTTCTACGCCTTCTGGCCGAGGACGGTCTTCGGAGGCTTCAGGAGCGCCTGGCGTATCGAGGCGGAAAGGCTCGGGAAAAAGGGCCTGCCCGTCTGGAGCCTGCACAACCGCATGATCAGGTACGGATCGGCGGAGATCGCCCTCGTGCTTGCCCTCGGGATTTCCCTGGGGACCGAAGCAGCCGTGTACCTCGTCGTGCAGGGGCTCATCGCCTTCACGCTCCTGGAGATCGTCAATTACATCGAGCACTACGGGCTCATCAGAAGAGAAACGAGCCCGGGAACCTTCGAGCCGGTCAGTCCTGTCCACTCATGGAATGCGGGCAACTACCTTACGAACCGTTTCCTGTTCAACCTCCAGAGGCATTCCGATCATCACAGCTATCCCGGGAGACGCTACCAGGTTCTCAGACATTTCGACGAGAGCCCCCAGCTTCCTACAGGCTATGCCGGGATGGTCCTCATAGCCGTGATTCCCCCTTTGTGGCGCAGCATCATGGACCGGAGGCTTTCATCCTTTCGCTCCTGACTGATCCGCTCTCGGCAGGATGACGGGCAGGCGCGGGATGCGTATCCGGAAGGTCGACGTCTGCTCCGGCGGTGTGGATTATCCTGGAAAATGCCTGACATGGTGTTTATCTTAAAGGATATCACCTTATCAGGAGGGAAGGGATGCATATGCTGGCTGCAGACGATCCGGTCATTGTCTTTGACAGGCATTCCGTGATGCACATCGTGCTCAACCGTCCGGAGGCATTGAACAGCCTTGATGTGCACATGATCCGGATCATCGGGAAAGCCCTCGACGATGCGGAGAAAGCGGACGATGTGAAGGCCGCCATTCTGTACGGATCCGGAGAGAGGGGCTTCTGTGCAGGGGGGGACATCAAGCTCATTGCGAGGTCGGTTGCAGACGATTCCCTTGCCCCTGCCATGCAGTTCTTCGAAGAGGAGTATGCCCTCGATCTGCGGATCCATTCTTTCAAGAAGCCTCTCGTCGTGCTTGCCGACGGGATCACCATGGGCGGAGGCCTCGGGCTTGCCGCCGGATCTGATATGGTGATCGCCACCGAGCGGACGCGTATGGCCATGCCCGAGACCCGCATCGGTTTTTTCCCTGATGTGGGCGCGACCGGATGGCTGTTCCGCAAGTGTCCGCCGGGATATCCCGAATTCCTTGCACTGACGGGATACGAATCGACAGGCAGCGAGTGCGTCCGGGTCGGCCTCGCGACCCACTTCGTTCCGTCGGAAAGGCTGAGAGAGGTCGTCAAGGGCATCGAAGCAGGCGCTGAAGGCATCGCTCCGGAGAAAGAGGAGGGCAGGAAGATTCTCGAAGGCATGCTGAA
>ENA-UPSM01005956-UPSM01005956.1-activated-sludge-metagenome-genome-assembly--contig:-NODE-5956-length-11642-cov-6.992750_pt1 | contig 11642 bp, 9 predicted proteins | sample MGYA00238181_ERZ773283 | MGnify/ENA primary metagenome ERZ773283 (study PRJEB29023, sample SAMN05720199) | activated sludge metagenome | isolation source: Anaerobic digester | place: Japan... | reverse complement strand
TGTCGGACTTCGGAATCCAGACCAGTCCACCTTGGACGATGCCATCCACCGAAAAGCGCACGAGGTGGGTCTTGCCGCGCCTGTCGGAACTGTCGGTGGCGACGATTTCCCATTGGCTGGCCACGGGGCGACGCGCGTTCCAGTCGGCCAGGATGCTCTGCAGATCCTGTCGGACCAGCGTCGCGTGGGTGGACAGGTCCACCACGCTGTCCCATCGCGGTTTGATCGCTCCGGTGGCGAGGCTCGCGTCGCCGGGCAGGGTCGCGTTCCCGGTTTGGGTCCATTCCGCGACGGTCGCGTAGCTGGGGGCTGGATTGGATGTCCCGGAATCCTCGAAGCATCCGGCCAAGACCAACAGGAGCGGAAGGACGACAAGGGATTTGTTCGGACGCAAGGTTGGTCTCCTGGTAAAGGATGCGATCCAAAGGTACAAGCGGTTTTCAGCGACGTCGCGGGAGGAGGGTCAGGCCACCATGTCCCGGTTTGACAGAATCCGCACCCCGCTCCAGTTCTTGTCGAAGGCGGTGGTTGCCAGGGCGTGGGCGACTTCGATGTCGCGCACCGGACGGATCGGTTTCGGGAAGGCCCATCGGATCGGTCGGGCCGCATGCCTGGCGATCCATTCGCCCAGCCGGAACTCCTTGCGGTCGCCCAGGAGCAACGATGGCCGCGCGATCGCCACGCGGGGGAATCCGAGTTCCAGGACGGCCTGTTCCGCCCGACCCTTCACGCGGTTGTAGAAGATCCTGGAATCCGGATCGGCACCCATCGCCGAAACCAGGGCGAGGGTGGAACACCCCGCTTCGCGGGCGCGGCGAGCGCATTCCAGCACCAGATGCAGATCCACGGCTTCGAAGGCCTCCTGGCTGCCGGCTTTCGCGATGGTGGTCCCCAGCGCCACGAAGAGCACATCCGATTTCCAGAAAGTGTCATCCACTGCCGGGATCGATTCCGAGACCACGGGTTGGATCCCGTCTGGAAGCGGCGTGGGCCGACGCACCCAGGCGAGCGCGGGCCTTGGAATGGATTGTTCGAACAGGAGCTTGGCGCCGACCAGCCCCGTGGCGCCGGCGATGGATGCGGAGTTCATGGTTCCAACAATCTCCGCATTCCAATGCCCGAACGCAAGCGGATCGCCGCTGGGGTTTCCGGTCGTGTGCCGGTTCCAGGCAGGACGGGATTTCGTGTTGGGAATAATCGTACAATCCGACTCCCATGACAGGATTGACGCTCAGGGCCAAGCTTTCCTCGCTTGCCGGATTCGCCACGGCCGTGCTGGCTTTGGGCTTGGGGTATGCCTTGAGCCAGAACGCTTCGCGCGCGAACCGGGAAACCGCGTCGAAGGGGCTGGAAGAACTCGCGCGCATGACCGCCACGGCATTGTCGCCGGATGCCTTGGATTCCGTGTTGGCGGGGCATCCGGAAGAGAGCGATGCGTACCTTCGCTCGCTCGCTCCGCTGCTCCACGGAGGATCGTCGTCGATGCAAGGGGCGGTCTTGTACACGATGGCCAAAACCGACACGGGTTGGATCTTCCTGGCGGATGCCTACCCGGGAGACAAGCACTCCCCGGCGCTGTCGCTCTACGAGATCTCCGATCCGGAAACGGATTCGTTGCTGGAATCTTGCCTGCGCAGCGGGTCGTCCAGCAGCACGACTTTGGCCGCCGACGAATTCGGTGTCTGGATGAGCGCGTTCGCCTCGGTTCGCGGAGGAAGCCTCCCCATGGTGGTGGGAGCCGACGTCTCGGCGGCGACGATCGTGAGCAGGGAAAGGGAAGTGCTCTGGCAGGCCCTGGGGACGTCGCTCCTGGGTGCGCTCCTGGTGGGGCTTTGCGTGAACTTCTTCATGGGGCTCGCGCTCCGCAAATCGCTGGGGCGCCTCATGGAAAACGTGGCTGCCCTGGAGCATGGCCAGTTCCGCGTGCAACAAGGCGCGGAATCCAAGGACGAGCTGGGAGCCATGGGCCAGGCGTTGCGGAATCTGGCGGGACATCTGTCCGGAATCATGGAAGCGGAATCGGTCGATTGGTCCCAGGTGCAGACCCGTTTGCGCAAAGCCACCCGTCTGGCCAGCATGATCGAAAACATGGATCTCAAGGTGATCGAGCTCGATCCCGAGGGTGTGTTCCGCGATTGCAACCGGGCCGCGTCGGCGTTCCTGGAGGAGTTGGGGATCGACCCGAAGAGCATGGACGGAAAACGTCTCGATGCGATCCATCCCGGGTTTTTGGACATGACGCCCGATTCGCCCGCCACCACCGCGCTGCTCGCCGACCGTCATTGGAGGCTTGGGATCCAGAGCGTCCGCTCAGACGAGGACCTCGAGCTGGGATGGCTCGCGACGTTGGAGGACGTCACCGACACCCGCGCGCTGGAGGCCACGAGACAGCAATTGCAGGACGCGGTGGCGGCGATCCTCGCGGCGGTGGATCGGGTCGTGGAAGGGGATCTGCGGGTGCGGGTCGCCATCGCCGGCGATTCCGACACTTCCAGGCTTGCGAACGGAGTGGATCGGTTGGTCCGCGGGTTCGAGAAGGACATCGCCGACCTGGCGCGGCAGTCGGTCCGGCTTTCGGAACGATCGGAATCCATCGCCGGGCTGGCTGAGGGCCTCCAGGACGCTTCGAGGACCACTCTGGGAGCGGTCGGATCCTGCGTGCAAGCGTCCGGGCTGGTTCGCGATGGCGCGGCCGAAACACGCCGTCTCGCCGACGGGCTGCAGGGCGAGATTGCCAAGGTGGCCCAGTCGTCCCAGGCGGTGGAAAAGGAATCGGCGCACGCCGTATCCTTGGCCGATTCGGCGGTGCGCAACGTGGTGGACCTGGAGGATTCGTCGCGGGCGGTTTCGGAAGTGACGCTTCTTGTCGCCGACATCGCGCGCCAGACCAATCTCCTGGCGTTGAACGCGGCGGTGGAGGCCGCGCGCGTCGGGGAGGCGGGGGCGGGGTTCGCCGTGGTCGCGGGCGAAGTCCGGAATCTGGCCGAGCGCACGCGGCAGGCCACGGAAGACATCGGGGAACGCATGAAATCGATGGGGGTCGCGTCCCAAGGCGTCTCGGGCATCATCGGGAGCATCCGGAAGGCCATCGGGTCGATCTCGCAGCAGCAGACCCAGGTGGCCCAGGCGATCGAGAACCAGTCGGCGGCCACCAGGCAGATCGTGGAGAACGTCCACCGCTCCTACGACGGCATCGTGGAGATCGGCGACCATCTGGGAAGGGTGGAACGGGCCGCGGCCCAATCGGACGGGTTCGCGACGCAGGTCTGCGCCGAGACCGGGGATCTGCGGGAGATGGCGGGGTTCCAAGGCGGGCTTGTGGACAAGTTCCGGGTGGGATGAGGGTTCCGCGAAACGCGGAGGATGTCAGTTCCTGTCGCTTTTCCCGCGCACCCAGTCGCGAAGCACGAATTCGCCCAGCCTGTCGGTTCCCGTGAAGAACGCCTTCCCTTGCACTGCGCGGGTGAAGCGCTCCACGAATTCCACCAGCAATGGGTCGTCGGCCATCATGAAGGTGCTGATCCTGCAGCCTTCGCGCTGGCAAAGGACGCCCTCGTCCAGCGTCCGCTCCACGATGCGCTTGTCCAGCCCCTTGGTGTTGCGGTAGAGCCGTCCGTTCTCCGAGATGCACGAGGGTTTGCCGTCTGTCACCAACAGGATGCGCTTTTCCGTCGCGCGGCGCTCGTGCAGGATCTGTCGCGCCAGCCGCAGGCCTTCGGCGGTGTTGGTCTGGAACGGGCCCGCCTGCAGCTCGTCGATCGATTCCACCGGGATCCGCCAGGCGTCGTTGCCGAAGGCGATCACGTCCAGGGTGTCGCGGGGGCGGTGCCGGCGCAGGAATTCGGCCAGGCCGATCGCCACCATCTTGGCCGGGGTGATGCGGTCGGTCCCGTAGAGGACCATGGAATGGCTGATGTCGATCATCAGCACGGTGGCGGTGCTTTGGACGGTTTCCGTCTCCCAGGTGTCGATGTCCGATTCCACCAGGTCCCGCGCGACCGGCTCGCGCCGAACGCGGTTGCGCAGGGTGGAGTTCCAGTCGATGTCGCGAGGGTCGTCGCCGGGTTGCCATTTCCGGGTGGAGGGCAGGCGTTCGCGGAACGCTTCCGCGAGGAGGTGATCCCTGGCGGCGGGACGTTCGCGCTCCAGGCTGGCGAAGAGCTTCTCGAAGACGGCGTCCCGCACCGATTGCCGCCCGCGCGCCGTCGACTGGAACCGTCCGTCTTCCTTCCGGATCAGGCCCAGCCGCTCGAGTTCCTCCAGGATGTCTTCGAAGCTCCGCCCGTCGGCGGTTTCGCCCGGATTCCCGGCCGCTTCCTCGATCGCGACCAGCGCCTTCTCGATGTCGGCGTTGGCCCGGATCCAGTTCTGCGCGAACAGGTCGCGCAGGTCGCGGCTCGCGTCGCGGGCGTCCGGGCCGTTGGGGCCGTAGGAGAGGATCACGTCCCGATCCTCGCGTTCAGTCGAGGTCCCGCGAGAGCGCGTCGCCGAACTCCACGCGTCCTTCCCGCAGGGAGCGCTTGATCCTTCCGTGCTGGTGGAGGCCTTCCAGGAAGATCTCCTTCCAGGCGGTCAGATCCTGTCCTGGGTTCCATGCGGGGTCGCGGGCCAGGGAGCGCATGGTGGGTTCCAGGAGCTCGATCGACCCGATCGATTCGCGGTGCGCCTCGTCGGGGAGGTCGCCGGAGATGTCCAGGGTGTTCCCGCCTTCGAACCATCCCACCACCGGCTGGTCCAGGCTTTCCATCTGCGCGTTGCGACGTCGATCGACGGGCGGCTTGAACGTCGCGTCGAAGACGGCCTTGCAGGCCTTGGCGACCAGGAGCCTGGCCACTTCCAGCGAGCCTTCGCGTTCGCCTTCCATGGCCAGTTCCAGTTTGCCGGTGATCGCCGGGATCGTCGCGAAGAGGTCGGCCAGTCGCGCCTCGCCGGAATCGGTCCCGAGCAGGGCGCATCGGGCCTCGACGGCGCTGTGGAGGGTTTCCAGCGCCGCGATGGAAAGCCGCTGCGAAACACCCGAGCGCGGATCCACCAAGTCGGTCGATTTCCGTCCTTCGAACGCGATGCGCTCCACCGCGTCGCGAAGCGGAGCGGGGATGCGCACCGTCGGGCCGCCGCGACCGGTCCAGGCCTCCTGGTCGGTGATCGCGCGCGCCACCGATTCGTGCTTTGGGTAGTGCGTCAGGATCTGGCTGCCGATGCGGTCCTTGAGCGGGGTGATCAGGTTGCCTCGGCGTGTGTAATCTTCCGGATTGGCGCTGAAGGCGAACATCACGTCCAGATCCAGACGCAGAGGGATGCCGCGGATCTGGATGTCGCGTTCTTCCAGAAGGTTCAAAAGCCCCACCTGGATGCGCGGCTGGAGGTCGGGCAGCTCGTTGATCGCGAAGATGCCGCGGTTGGAGCGCGGCACGATGCCCCATTGGACGGCATCCTCGTGCCCGAACCCGATACCCTGGGAAACGGCTTTCACGGGATCGATGTCGCCGATCAGGTCGGCCATGGAGGTATCGGGCGTGGCGAGCTTTTCGCGGTAGCGCTCCTCGCGATGGATCCATTCCAACGGGGCGTCTTCGCCGAGTTCCGAGACCAACCTGCGGGCGGCGGTCGTGACCGGCGAGAAGGGATCTTCGCGCAGATCGGTGCCGGCCAGAGCGGGCATCCATTCGTCCAGCAGCGTGGGCAGTTGGCGCAGCAACCGGGTCTTCCCCTGTCCGCGCAAGCCCAGGAGCAGGATGTCGTGGCGCGCAAGGAGAGCGTTCACGAGCGAGCGGACCACCGTGTCGTCGTAGCCGTGCAGACCCGGGAACAGTTTTTGTCCCGAACGCAGGCGTTCCAGCAGGTTTTCGCGCAGCTCGTCGCGGACCGACCGGCTGCGCCACCCGGACTGCTTCAGCTCGCCGAGCGTGTGGATCTTTGGCTTGTGAGACATGTTCTCAAAGTACGGAATTCATCGAATCGGATCCAGTGTTCCGGGAATCCGTCCTCCAGTCCTGGCTTGCGCGTCGACCGGACCCGCCAGCCGACCCGGAATGCGTTTGCACTTTTGCCGTGCATGACAGGTGCGATCTTCCTTGCCGTCGGGTTCGCCGCCGGCATTCTCTCGGGACTCTTCGGGATCGGTGGCGGTAGTCTCATCGTCCCTTGCCTGATCGCGTTGGCCGGCATGGATGTCCTGCACGCCAGCGCGACTTCGCTCGCGGCGCTGCTGTTGCCCGTGGGAATCCTGGGCGTGTGGGAATACCACAAGTCGGGGCTGGTGCAATGGAAGGTCGCGGGGATGCTCGCGGTCGGGCTCCTGGCGGGGTCGGCCATCGGTGCGGAATTCGCGCTCTCCTTGCCCATCTCGTGGCTCACCCGCGCGTACGGTTGCTTCCTGCTCTACATCGCCTGGAACAACCTGGAACTCGGAAAGTTTCTGCGCGGCGTGGCGACCGATCCCGATCCGGGGCCGCGCAAGGAAGGTCGGATGGCGACGTGGCTATTGGTGGGGGTCGCGGCAGGAATTGTCGCGGGCTTGTTCGGCAAAGGCGGCGGGGTGGTGATCGTGCCCGTGCTCATGGGGCTGTTCGCCTTCCGCGCCAAGGAAGCGACCGGAACGTCGCTGGCGGCGCTCCAGCTGCCGGTGGGCCTTCCCGGAGTGCTGCTCTACGCCAAGAACGGCGTCCTGGATCTCGGGTTGGCGGGATGGGTGGCCGGCGGACTGCTCGCGGGAACGTTCTTCGGCACTCGCATCGCGATCGGGCTCAAACCATCGCTGTTCAAACGGTTGTTCGGGGTGTTCCTCCTGAGCATGGCCATCTTCCTGTTCGCGCGGGGATAGACCGCTCGCCGCATCCCCGGAACGCCGCTGCGGCCGGGGAAAGCGCAAGGGTGGCGCATAAGCATCGTTTGTACCATGCGCCCAAGTTCGCACGAGACCTAATTTGGCCACCAGATGGCCAAGCATCCACGAATCGGCGAAGAAACCCTGCAGTCGTTGTGGGGAGGCTATGGTCGCTTGGTGCGCGTTCGCGACGAACAGGGGACGCGGATCGTCAAGGACATCCGCTGGCCTTCGGGTCGTGGCGACGATTCGCATCGCCGCAAGCTCCGATCCTACCAGATCGAGGCCCAATGGTATGCGCGATGGGCCTCCAAGGTTCCCGCGTCGTGCCGGATTCCGTCATGTCTGCGGATCGAATCCCGCGTCGACGGGATGCTCCTGGAATTGGAGGATCTCGATGCCGCCGGGTATTCCCGTCGCGCGTCCCGCCTGGGGGATCCGGATCTGCGCGCCGCGATCGGCTGGCTGGCACGCTTCCATGCGCGCTTTTTGGGAGTCTCCCCGGAGGGTCTTTGGAAAGAAGGATCCTACTGGCACCTAGCCACCCGCGCCAGCGAGCTGGACGCGATGCCGTGCGGATCCCTGCGCGATGCGGCAAAGGATCTCGACCGTCGTCTTGCGAAGGCGCGATTCAGGACGATCGTGCACGGCGACGCCAAGCCAGACAATTTTTGCCTTGGCATCCCCGGCGAGATCGCGATGGTGGATTTCCAGTACGCGGGCGGAGGGTGCGGCATGCGCGATCTGGCCTACCTGGTGGACTGCGTGTTCGACGCGGCCATCACCGATGCCGCGATCGGTTCCGTGTTGGACAGATACTTCGAGGTGTTCCGCGCCGCGTTGGCTCCCGACCGCGCGTCGCAAGCGGACGAAATCGAAGCGGAGTGGCGTGGGCTGTTTCCCGTGGCATGGCTTGACTTCCAGCGCTTCCTGCAAGGCTGGAGCCCGGCCTACGCGCGTCCGTCGGCGGCGCTGGGAAAACGCATCCGGTTGGAATTGGAGCGCATGCGGGATTGAATCTCCGGCTCGGGGGGGCAGTGGCGCTCCTTGCGATTCCCGGCGGTGCGATCGAGTGCATAGCTTTGGTTGACGGAACCGTTCCGTGTCCGTTTCACCGCATCAGAGAAAAGAGTCGTCACCCATGAAGTCTTCGAATTCCTCGAGGAAAGTCCTTGTCGCGTTGGCCCTGGCGGCTTGCGCGACGTTCGCCCAGGCACCCGTCGCCGATTCGACAAAGTCCGTCGATACCGCTCGCGCGGCGGTCGCCAAGCAGATCAAGAAGATCGCCAAAACCAAGGCCGCGGAACCCGCCGCGGAGCAGGCGAATGCCGTGGATGGCGCGAAGGCCTCCGAACCTGCCAATACGGGCATGATCCGTGGCGCCAAGAGCTGCGACGATCTCAAGGAAAAGATCGCGGCGAAAATGGAATCCAAGGGAGTCAAGGGCGCGGTTCTGACCGTGACGCCCAAGGACGAAGCCGGAAAGTCCGGCAAGATCGTGGGCAGCTGCGAAGGTGGATCCAAGAAGATCGTCTACACCAGGGGCTGATTTCGAAGCACTTTGCTTTTCCTGGCTTGCAGGGTATGTTATCCCTATGGTCAACCTTTCGATCCTTCTGCAACCGGTCCTTGAGCGGACCTTCGCCGTGCCGGCCTCTTCGGGTCGGGGCGCGGCGTTCCGCCACGGAGGATTCCGGTAGGATCGATTCGAATCGACCTTCCCGAAGCCCTCCCACCCCGGGAGGGCTTTTTCGTTCCACCCAAGGAAGCACCAGGAGTCATCATGCCTTCGACCGACAACTACACCGAACCCATCCGGCTCGGATCCATCGTGGACGTGTTGTACATGGACAAGGGGTTCCGCCGCGAACTGGCCGTGGTCGCGCCGCAGGAAGCCAACCCGTTCCAGGGGAAGATGAACGTGCGCTCCCCGTTGTGCCGGGCCATCCTCGGTCAAAAGCAGGGCGACATCGTGGATCTGTCGGCACCGGGCGGACGGTTCAGGATCCAGATCATGGGCGTCGACAATTCGAGGATTCCCGCCGAAGCCGAACTGGTCGAAGACTCGTGAAGAAGTCGACAAGAAACGACTGATCGTTTCCTGTACGCACCCTCCTTTGCCGCGGCCACCGTCGCGGAGCGGATGATCGCGCCCAGGACGGTCCCGGAACAGTCCTATCGACCTGGAACGACGATCCGCATCGTCGCGTCGTCGTCCGCGCCGGGAGTCGCCACGTACACTCCCGGGCGGATCGACGCGCGGTCGATCGCCGATTCCAGTGTCCGTCCCGCGGGCACGGACACGACCAAGGAGCTCCGACCTTGGAGGTCCGCGATCCGGTAGGTTCGCGCGTGGTCGGCGAACCCGCCGATCCCGCGTTCCAGGCGCGAGCTCGTGGCCGGCGCGAGGGACATGCGGTAACCGTAGAACTGGCTGGTCACGTTCACTGGCACGGTGAACGATCCGTTGGCCACGGTGTGGCGGTTCGTCGACAACGTCGTGGGGCCGCCCACCGGGGTGTCCTTGTTGGCCCAGGTCACCTGTTCGATCTTGACGTCCACGCTCGAACCCATCCACGAGGGAACGCCATCCACCTTCACGTTCACCGTCCCGACGCTGCTGCCTCCCAGCACGATGCTCGCGGATTGACGGGATTTGTCGACATTGGCGAAGGCGTCCACGCCGTCGCTCTTGTCGTTGGGAGGCACGGTGCGCGCCATGTAGCCCGACATGTCGCCGTACCACTTGTACAGGTGCCAGCCGCCGCCCTTCTGGTTGCCGGCGGTCAACAGGCTCCCCATCCGCCCGGGAAGCGCGACCCACCACCACGAGATCATGGCGCTTTCCACTCCGTGGCGTTCGAACTTGGAGATGAACGGGACCGAGTAGCCCGGCGAGCCTTCGTAGGGATCGCTGATCTTGGAGGAGTACTCGTTGATGCTGATCGCGCGCGGAGCGATGCCCAGGGTCTTCTCCAGGGCGCGGTAGTTCTCCAGCGCGCCGACGAACCCGCCGGATCCCCACTGGTGCCAGCTGATCACGTCGGGCAGGCAGTTGTTGGCCTTGGCGAACTTGAGGAAATCCGACATGCGGGAACTGCTGTAGAACGAGAACGAGGGGCCGATGATCCGCATCCCGGGATCCTGGGATTTGATCAGATCGTAGGTGGGCTTCCAGCAGATGGTGTTGAAATCGCCGTTGGACGACGGCCAGGTGTCGGGCGGTTCGTTCCAGATTTCGTAGCCGTCCCAGTTGGTCAGTCCGGATGCCTTCCTGGCCGCGATGACGTTCTTCACCTCGTTGAGCCAGGCCGCTTGGCCGGGCCATTTGTACGGCCAGCCCGGCAGCACGTCGGGCAGCCGGATCTGGACCCGGGTTCCCACCGAGGCGACGCGTCGGGCTACCGGGATCGCCGCCCCGATGGGCTGTTGGCGACCGGTGCCCGACAAGGCCGGATTGGTGAGCGCGCGGGGTTTGAGCGGTGCGACCATCGCGTTGATGTCGGCGGGGAGGGTTTCGGTGATGCCGTAGAGCGAGCCCGAAGCCGCATGGGTCACCGGGCGGATGCTGTCCGACAGGTTCACGCCAAGCTGGAAGGTCGCGCTTGTCGCGGGCGCCGCGGCCAGGCCGCAAAGGCCCGCAAGTCCAAGGATTCGCCGATTCGCAGCCATGATCCACCTCGTCGACCCGGGCGCATCGGCCCGGCATGTTCGATCCATGATCCCAGCTCCAGACAAGAAATGTCTGGAGCGATCCGGGGCGCCGGTCCCGCCACCGTGGTCGGCGCGGTCGCATCCGAACCCCGCCGATCTCCGTATCCAGGATAGGGTCGTGCGCGGCCGTCGCGTGGTTGTTTTGGAAGCTCGGTTGTTCCAAAACCGCAAAACCCGGAAAGGGCTGGACTTCGCGGTCAGCGCAGGTCGTCGCGGTCGATCCCGTGCAGACGGATGTCGTCGATCCAGATCTCGCGCCCTTGGGCGAAGAAGAACGAGAGATGGGTGACCGAATCGCGCACACCCAACCAGCCCACGTTCCCGCCGTTGGGCGAAGCGGAATCGAGGTCGGACGGGCGGATGGAAAAACGCTTCCAGGTGGAATCGGGGTGGACCGGGGTCCAGGCCTTGCGATTGACCGCTCCTTGATGATCGAAGGACACCGTCAGGATCGTGTTGGGGCCGCGCGCCAAGACCTCGATGGAATCGAGGCTGCGCAGATTGTACGCCCGTTGCCCAAGCGGCACTCCCGCGAGGGCGAACCCTTTGCGGATCGGGGCCGTGAACGTGGCGTGCAGGGCATGTCCCGCGCGAGAAGCGCCGGCTTCCACAAGCGCGGGTTCCGAGATGCTGGCCGAGTCTCCCGAGTTGGTGTACCAGCTCCCGGGTACCGGCAAAAGCGACAGCAGCGAATTCTGCTCGAAATCGCTGACCAGGACGGAATTGAGATCCAGTCGCCGCTGTTGGTCGAGCCCTGTCCAGACGGCATGGGAGTCGCTTCGGGCCGAGTCGGGCAAGCCCCACCGCAGACGGATCCGGGTGCCTGGTCGCTGCAGCGGAGGTTCCAGTCGGACCTGGATGCGCCCCAGCGAGGCTTGGCGGTCCCAGTAGACGATGCGAAACGGGATCGGAAGGCTGTCGATCGTTTCCAGACGAAGGTCGGTACCCTCGAGCGAGGTCTTGCCGAAATCCAGGTGCGACGCGCCCAGGCGCAGGACGGCGATCGTGGGTGTGGTCACCGGGCGGTTCCAATCCGCGAGCAGGGAATCGACCGCGTACAACCGCGCCGAGACCATGTTGTCGGTCTCGGTGGTGCCACCTG
>ENA-UPSM01005950-UPSM01005950.1-activated-sludge-metagenome-genome-assembly--contig:-NODE-5950-length-11656-cov-4.040600_pt1 | contig 11656 bp, 10 predicted proteins | sample MGYA00238181_ERZ773283 | MGnify/ENA primary metagenome ERZ773283 (study PRJEB29023, sample SAMN05720199) | activated sludge metagenome | isolation source: Anaerobic digester | place: Japan... | reverse complement strand
CTGGCTGCCTTAATCAAGGAGTCGGGTCACGATTTCGACACGGTAAAGCCCGAGCTTGACTGGTACGAGAGGCAGCTGAAGAAGCTGCCGAACGTCACGATCCGGTTGGGTGTCGAGGTGAATGCCGCGCTCGTTGAGAAGGAGAAGCCCGATGCAATAATCGTGTCTCCCGGAAGCACGTGGGTGGTTCCCGATATCCCGGGAAAAGATAGAAAGAACGTGGTTACCCTCAGACAGCTGACAGGCTATTCAAGGGGCTTCTTCAAGAATAAGGGAAAGAAGATTGTCATCATCGGAGGTGATCTCAAAGGTGCGGAGTCCGCGGAGTTCTTCATCAAGAGAGGCAAGGAAGTAGTTATCCTCAAGGAAGATGAGCAACTGTGGAACGGGATGAACCTGCATTTGCAGCTCATGTGGGGCCCATGGGCTGTTGCACGCCGGATCCCTGTTTACACCGGGGTCATATATGAGGAGATCATTGACGAAGGGGTACGGATCAGAACCAGGGAAGGAAAAGAAGAGCTAATCGAGGCTGACACGGTCGTGATCATAGCAAAGGACAAGAAGAATGATCACCTTTATAAGTCCCTCGTGGGAAGAGCCCCCGAAGTCTACCTCATCGGGGACGGCAAGGAAGACACGAATGCCTGGTTCGACGGCGCAGTTCGCCATGGGGCTCGAATTGCATTAAAACTGTAAGCCCATATCCAAAAAAGCCAAGAGCAGAGTAAAAATAAGTGCATGCATGTTTATGATAATTGGCATCATTCCAAGACTGTTGATATCCACGGCATATGTAAATAGGTAGAATGAATACCGCAACTTATACTATCTATAAGATAGCCTAACTCCTCAGCATATAAGCATATATCGTTAGCAATAAAATCACTTTACCGTATCGAATCCTGGCTTTCTCATCCAACCTGAGACAACCTCGGTTTGAACGTGCCTACTTTTGAGAACTCTGCGGCAGGAAGAAGATGTGGGGCTTTTTGATGGCAGGGTCTTCTCCGATCCGGACAGGGGTCTCGTAGACCTCGAGGATGCGCTCCTCGGTCAGGACGTCGTTAGCGCTTCCCCTGGCATGGATGCGGCCGTGCTTCATCATGACCAGGAAGTCGCAGTATGCGCTGGCGAGGTTGAGATCATGGAGCACGATCAGTGCCGTGAGCCCTGTCTCCCGTGACAGCCGGCTTATCACGTCGAGGATACGGATCTTGTGCGTGATGTCGAGGTGGGAGGTCGGCTCGTCCATGAGGATGAGCTCCGGGCTCTGGGCAAGCCCCTGGGCGAGGAACACCCGCTGCATCTCCCCGCCGGAGAGGTTATCCATCCTCTTGCTCCTGAAGTGCTCGAGTTTTAAGCGCCGGATGTTTTCCTCCACGATCCGGCGGTCTTCGGGAGTAAAGCGGGTCAATCTTCCCCCGTGGGGGTACCTGCCCATGGAGACGAACTCTTCAACGGTAAAAGGGGGAGGGGCCGTGCGGAACTGGGGAATGACCGCCACCTTCGCCGCATACGCCTTGTGGGAGATCTTCGCGATGTCGTTTCCAACGTAGCGGATCACCCCTTTCCAGGGTTTGAGGACCTTGCTGATAGTCTTGAAAAGGGTGGTCTTGCCGGCGCCGTTCGGCCCGATGATCCCGAAGATGCCCCCCTTGGGAATCCCGAAGGTGACGTCGTGAATGATGGGCTCCTTCCCGTATCCTGCCGTGACGTTTTCGACGGTGAGGATGTCCATGTCACACCACCTCTGCCGGCCGGGCCTTGAGCAGGTAGAGGACGAAGAAGACGCCTCCTACGAGTCCCGTGATCACCCCTACGGGCAGCTCGAGAGGCCTGATGAGCACCTGGGAGATGCTGTCCGAGAGGATGAGAAACCCCGCACCGGCCAGCATCGAAGACGGCAGCAGGTACCGATGGTCCGCTCCCGTGAGCCTCCGGGCAAGGTGGGGGATGACGAGTCCGATAAAGGCGATGATGCCGGAAACCGCGACGCACACTCCTGTGATGAGGGATGCGGTGAGGAGCAGCAGCCCCTTTGCCTTCTTCGCATTCAGCCCCAGGTGGTACGAGGATTCATCGCCCAGTGACAGGAGGTTCAGGTCCTTTGCCGAAAGAAGGAGGACCGCCATGATGGGGAGCGTCGCCAGGAGCATGGGGATCGAGCCTTGCGGGGGTGCGGAGAGCGACCCCATGAGCCACAGGATCGAGGCGTGGACCTCGCGTGACGAGGCCACGCTGAAGATGAACATCACGGCCGAAGAGAAGATGAAGCTCATGATGACCCCTGAGAGGATGAGCGTACTGTCCGTGAACCGTTTGAGCGACGCGGCTCCGAGCACGATGGCGATGCTCAGGCAGCACCCGGCAAAGCAGATCGCTGCCATGGGGAGTCCGCTGATGCCGAGCAGGATGGCGATGGTGGCGCCGAGCGCGCCCCCTCCGGATACTCCCAGGGTATAGGGCTCGGCAAGGGGGTTTCTCAGGATGGCCTGGAAGACGACCCCGCACGAGGCCAGTGCCGCCCCCACGATCCCCGCGGTGAAGATCCGGGGGATGCGGAGCTCCCAGATCAGGGTATGGGTTACCCCCTCCGACGACGGGTGAAGAAGGGTACGGATGATCTCGCCGGCAGGGAGTTCGGTCCCGCCCGTGAGCAGGGCCAGAATCACGGAGGCCGCACAGAAGAGAACCAGGAGGATGAAGACGAAGGCCCTCCTCATATCACCCCCGGGTAGAGGCGGGCTATCACCGCCTGAAAGGATTTCAGGAACATGGCGGGCGTGGGCTGGCAGACCGTGTCCGCACTCATGACGTAGACCCTTCCGTCCTTCACGGCGCTGATATCCTTGAAAGGCTTCCAGACGCTCAAAGGGACCCTCGCGCCTTCCATATCGCTCACGATGAAAATGACTTCGGGGTTCCTCGTGAGCACGGATTCGATGTTGACCCGCGGGTACTTCGTCCTGACCCCGCTGAAGATGTTTTCGCACCCGGCAAGGCGGATGATCTCGCCGGTAAAGGTCTCGTCGCCCGCCGTCACCAGGGGGTTCGTCCCCATCTGCCAGAACACGCGGAGCTTCTGCCTGCCCGCGATCTTCGAGCGCATGGAGTCGAGCCGGCTACGGACGTCCGCGACCATGCTCCGGGCTTCCTTTCCCTTTCCCAGCAGGTCGCCGAGGCGGATGAAGCCTCTGCACATGCACTCGAAGGACTCGCATCCCTCGAAGACCTCGACGGCAAGCCCGAGCGAGGAAAGCTTCTCGATGTCAGCCTTCTTGTTGGAGTCCGTGCTCGCAAGGATGAGGTCGGGCTTCAGGGCGCAGATCTTCTCGAAATTGAGCGCGGTGAGCGAGCCGATGATCTCCTTGCCCTGCGCATACTTCGGACAGAAGCTCGTAATGCCTACGAGCCTGTCCTGCATTTTCAGGTCATAGATCTGCCGGGTGAAGGAAGGGGCGAGGGAGACGATCCTCCGGGGGATTTCTTTCGCTCCGCAGGGCAAGGCCCACAGGGAGAGGGCGGCGGTACACACGATGAGAATGCCGAGGATCTTGCGCATTTCAGTACATCTCTCATTCAAGCGGTATGAGGACCATCCTAACCACAGAATGAGCGAGCGGGCAAGGGGCATCCCGCAGCGGCGGTCCCGGCAGGGTGCCGCGGGGTGAAAAGGCTTGGTCGGGAAGGCTTCCTCAGCCGGCTTCCTGGTGCGGCTCGTCGTCGGGGTTGTCGGGCTCCGCCTTCTTGGCGCGCGCTCTCTTCTTTCCGACGATCTGGGCGACCCAGATGCTCATCTCGTAGAGCACGTACAGCGGGATGCCGAGCATGCACTGGCTGAATACGTCCGGTCCCGGGGTGAGGACGGCGGCCACGACGGCCACGACGAGGATGGCATATTTCCTGTTTCTCCTGAGCATGCCGGCATTGACGACCCCCATCTTGGCGAGAAAGTACATGACGACCGGAAGCTCGAAGGTGAGCCCGAAACCGAGCAGGAACTTCATGGTGAATCCGAGGTACTCTCTCATGGAGGGGAAGGCCACGATATTGCCGGTCGAATAGGTCATGAAGAATTTGAATGCGACGGGGAATACGACAAAGAAGGCGAAGGTCACGCCCACGACGAAGAAGAACGTTGCCACGAGCACGAAGGGAACGACGTATTTTCTTTCATTCTCGTAGAGCCCGGGCATAACGAACTTCCAGATCTGGTAGAAGATGACCGGGGCGGAGAAGATGAGGCCGGAGAAAAAGGCGACCTTCATGTAGGTGAAGAACGCCTCGGGCAGCGAGGTGTAGATGATGTGGCTTCCCTCGGGCATGGCCTGCGTCAGGGGCGAGGTCAGGAAATTGAAGATCCTGTCTGCAAAGGCATAGGAAACGACAAAGCCTACACCCACGGCAATAAGGCTCTTGATGATTCTCCAGCGCAGCTCTTCGAGGTGGTCGGTTATCGGGAGCTTATCGTCTGTCGGGTTTATTTCCTCATCCACGCGTGCTCTAGCCTTTCATCACATCGGGGTTGCTCTCCGGCTGGTCGGAAGAGGAGGTCTCCTTGTCGGGTGAGTCCGCTCGCTCGGCCGGGTCTTCCTGGGTGCTCGAGGTCTTTTCGGCAGGAGCCGGCCCGGGTGCCGGCCTTGCCGGCTTTTCCTGCGACGCAAGATCGATCTCCCGTTTGAGGTCGTTGGAAGCGCGCTGGAATTCTCCCATTGCCTTGCCTAAGGTCTTCATGATCTCCGGTAGTTTGCCGGGTCCGAGCAGTAACAAGGCCAGCAAGATGATGAAAAAGAGTTCCTGACCGCCGATTCCGAACATGGGATGATCATATAAGGGTTTTTCTCACGGGTGTCAAACTAAAGCGTACGCCCCTTTTAGCATTTGACTAAAAGGCCTGGGTTCCATAATCTATGACCACTATGGTTCGCAGGACGCTATCGAAGGAAGTGCATATCGAAGGGATCGGTCTTCACCGGGGCGGCCGGGCTCTCGTCCGCATCTGCCCCGGGAATCAGGGGATCGTGTTCGTAAAGAAGGGTGTCAGGGTCCCGGCGACGCCCGAAAACGTCGTCGACACCAGGCTCAGCACTACCATCGGCTTAGGCGGGGTGTCCGTCTCGACGATCGAGCACCTCATGTCGTGCCTGTGGGGGCTCAAGATCACCGATTGCGAGGTGGTGATCGAGGGCGAGGAGATCCCGGTCCTCGACGGCTCTGCCTGGCCGTTCTTCACCCGGCTCCAGGATGCCGGGACAATGGACCTCTCGGGAGAGGTTGCGCCTGTGCGCATCCGTGACGCCATCCACCTCGAAGAGGGCGGCTCGTCCATCGAGGCAGGGCCGGGACCATTCCGGATCACCTACGAGATCGATTTCCCGAGCCGTGCCATCGGGAGACAGCGCTTGTCCTTCGGCGGAGCCGATTATGGCGAGGAGATCTCGAAGGCCCGGACCTTCGGCATGCTCCGCGACGTGGAAAAGATGCGCTCGGCAGGGCTTGCCCTGGGAGGAAGCCTCGAGAACGCCGTGGTGGTGGATGATGAGAAGGTGATCAATCCCGAAGGCTTCCGGTTCCCGGACGAATGCATCCGCCACAAGATCCTCGATCTCCTGGGCGACCTCTGGACCCTGGGCGTGCCGATCGAGGGCGACATCAGGGCATACAAGGCCAGCCACCGGCTTCACATCGCCCTTGCGCACGAGATCCGCAAGGCGTATTTCCTGGAGGGGGGAAACAGGTCGTGATTTCGAAGAGGACCAGGGAGATCGTCTATATTTTCGTTATCCTCGGGATGATCGCCCTCCTGAGCATCGCGCGGACGAATATCCGGAACCTCCAGGCCCTCTCCCTGTCGAGCAACATCGTCATCTTCGCCGTAATCAGCCTCAATGTGGTCTTGCTCGTGCTCGTCATCTTCCTCGTGACCCGCAATCTCGCAAAGCTCCTCATGGAGCGGCAGAAAGGCGTGCTCGGGACGAAGCTCAGGACCAAGCTCGTCATCGCCTTTGTAACGCTCACCATCGTTCCCACCATGGTCCTGTTCTTCACGAGCGTCATCTTCCTCACGAGCTCCATGGAGGGATGGCTCTCCTCCTCAGTGGAGACCGCTATTGAGGAATCCATGAACGTGGCGAACATCTACTACAAGGAGGCCTCGGCAGAGGCGATCCACTACGCGAGCTCCATATCCGCGGAGATAACCGAGAGAAGACTGCTCAAAGAGGAAAATCTCGATATCTTGAAGGCGCTCCTCAGCGACAGGATGGCATTGTTCAGGCTCTCGTCCGTTGAGGTCCTGTCCGCTCAGAGCGAGGAGCTCGTGAAGATCACCTCTCCTTCCATCGGCGCCGCGGGCCTGCCGTCACCTCAGTCGAGCCGGGTCCATGAGGCCATGGAAGGAAAGACCATGTCCATTGTCAGAAGGACAGGCAAGGCGGATGTCATCGAGGGAATCGTGCCTATCAGGTCCTCCTTCAATCTGAAGGACGTCGTTGGCGTGCTCGTGGTGGATTACTACATCCCGGAAAGCCTCTCGGGCAGGCTGGGAATCATCAGGGGCACCTTCACCGACTACATCCAGAGCCTGCGGGTCAAAGGGCCGATAAAGACCAACTACATCATCATTCTCTCCTCGATTACCCTGCTGGTGCTCTTTTCGGCCGTGTGGTTCGGCATCAACATCTCCAAGGGGCTTCTCAACCCCATCGAGAAGCTCGTCGAGGGAACGCAGAGAATCTCGAGAGGGGATTTGAGCTTCTCCATCGACGTCCAGTCGAACGACGAGCTCGGCCTCCTCGTGCAGGACTTCAACAAGATGGTGAGCGACCTGACCGAATCGAGAAAGCAGCTCGAGAAGGCATACACAGACCTCGCGAACAGGAACCGTTACATCCTGACCATGCTGAACAACATCTCGACAGGGGTCATAACGCTCCAGCCGGATGATACCGTGGTCTATCTCAATCCCGCGGCCAGTGAGATGCTCGCCATCACGCAGGAATCCGCACATGGAAAGAAATACGACGAGATATTCAGGGACGGCCTGAGCGCGATTTCGACGGACCTCATCGAGAATTTCAAGAAGTCGAAAGGCATTACCACCCAGAAGCAGATCGGGGTATCCGTCGGAGGCAAGAGGCTTACCCTGCTCGGGCACGCGTCGTTCCTCTATGACGACAACGACGAGCATCTCGGGACCGTCGTCGTGTTCGACGACCTCACCCAGATGCAGAAGATGGAGCGCATGGCGGCGTGGAGGGAGGTGGCGCGCAGGATCGCCCATGAGGTGAAGAATCCGCTCACCCCCATCCAGCTCTCTGCCCAGAGGCTCAGGCGGAGATACCTCGACAAGCTGGCGGAAGACGGGCAGGTGTTCGACGAATGTACCAGGGTCATCATCAAGGAGGTCGACGAGATGAAGCACCTGGTGAACGAGTTTTCTGCGTTTGCCAAGATGCCCTCGTGCATGCCCGTGCCCGGAGATCTCAACAAGGTGGTTCAGGATGCAGTGACGCTCTACAGGCAGGCCCATCCTCAAGTCGAGTATGAAATAACCATCGACGAGGGCATGCCCATGGTGGAGATCGACAGTCCGCAGATGAGCCGGGCCATCGGCAATCTGCTGGAGAATGCATCCACTGCCGTGATCGAGGCGTCGAATCCGCAGAAAAAGGTGAGCATAAAGACGGCCTACGACTCCGACGTGCACATTGCCACCCTCGACATCTCGGACACGGGCACCGGGATTTCGAACAAGGTCAAGGAACGGCTGTTCGAGCCGTACTTCTCCACCAAGAGAGGGGGGACGGGTCTCGGTCTCGTCATTGTCAACAGGATTGTCTCCGATCATAACGGGTTCATCCGGGTCAAGGATAACGTGCCTGTGGGAACGGTTTTCAGCATTGAATTGCCGGTAAAGGAGTAGTTCATGAAGCGCACGATACTCATTGTTGATGACGAGGAAAGCATACGGTTTTCTTTGAAGGGCGGGCTTGAGGATGAAGGGTACCATACGCTCCTGGCCGGAAACGGCGACGAGGCGTTCGAAATCATCGAGAGCAGCGATGTGGACCTCATCCTTCTCGACATATGGATGCCGGGCAGGGACGGATTGCAGATCATGGAGGATCTCAGGAAGAACGGGAACAATACCCCGGTGATCATCATGACGGGCCACGGATCCATCGAAACCGCTGTGAGGGCCACCAGGCTGGGCGCCATCGACTTCGTGGAGAAGCCTCTCGATCTGAACAAGATCATCATCACCATCCAGAACACCCTGCAGATGAAGGCCCTCGAGGAAGAGAACGCCCTCTTGAGAAAAAAGACCGAGAAGGAAGATGAGATCATCGGCAACTCGCCCGCCATCAGGAAGCTCAAGGAGCAGATAGACAGGGCAGCGCCTTCAGACGCATGGGTCCTCATCCTGGGTGAGAACGGGACGGGAAAGGAGCTCGTGGCCCGGAGGCTCCACAAGAAAAGCGTACGGGCCAAGCAGCCCTTCGTGGAGGTGAACTGTGCGGCCATACCGCAGGAGCTCATCGAAAGCGAGCTCTTCGGGCACGAGAAGGGCGCCTTCACCGGCGCCACGGAAAGGAGGCGGGGCAAGTTCGATCTGGCCCACAACGGGACGCTCTTCCTCGACGAGATCGCGGATATGAGCCTGCCCACTCAGGCAAAAATCCTGAGGATCCTCCAGGAGCAGCGCTTCGAGAGGGTGGGCGGCGGCCAGACCATCCAGGTGGACGTGCGGGTGTTCACGGCCACGAACAAGGACCTCGAAAAAGAGATCGCTGCCGGCAGATTCAGGCAGGACCTCTACTACCGGCTCAACGTCATTCCCATCTACGTGCCCCGGCTCATCGATCGGAAAGAGGACATCCCCGAGCTCGCCGAGTATTTCCTCAAGGTGTATTCCCCCTTGAAGGGCGGGAAGAAGAAGGCCATCACCGAAGGCGCCGTCAAGAAGCTCATGCAGCACGACTGGCCCGGCAATGTCAGAGAGCTGAAGAATATCATCGAAAGACTCGTGATCATGACCCCGGGGGATACCATTACGGCGGACGATATCCTGCCCCTGGGATCGAGATCCGTTTCGGAATCGGACAGGCTCTTCGGGTACACCCTGCTCAAGGATGCGAGGGCGGAGTTTGAAAGGATATTCATTGAGAACAAGCTCAAGGAGTGCGGGAACAACATCTCCAAGACAGCAGATCTCATCGGCGTAGAGAGGAGCAACCTGCACAGGAAGATCAAGGGACTCGGTATCGATGTTGGATGAAAAAGGTGCGATCCGCAAGGATCCGGGGGGCAGATTAAGCGTTGCCCTCGTGTACCCCAACACCTACTTCGTGGGCATGTCCAACCTCGGACTGCACACGATGTACCGGGTGCTGAACGCCCACCCGGGTATCGTATGCGAACGCTTTTTCACGGACTTCGAGCGCTCCGTGGAATCCTCGCGGCCTCTCCGGGAGTTCCAGGTCGTCTCTTTCAGCGTCTCCTACGAGCTCGACTGGGTCAACATGCTCCATATCCTCAAGAGCAACAGCATCCCTCTCCTCTCGAAGGACCGCCCGAACGGGCCCATCGTCCTGGCAGGCGGGGCAGCCGCGACCATAAACCCGGAGCCGGTGGCAGAAGTCCTCGACGCGTGCTTCCTCGGAGAGGGCGAGCCCCTGGCAGATGCCCTCCAGAATGCCTTCTCGCAGAGCACGGGCCGGGGCGAGTTCCTCGAGAGGCTGCAGAAGACGCAAGGCGTCTATATCCCCGAGCTTACGACGCCTGTCTACGAGGGCGATGCGATACGGGGGTTCGAGGGAAAGAGGCCGGGCATCTCCGTTGTCGAGCCCTTCGAGGACCCGGGCTACTCGGTCATCCTCACGAACAGGACCGTGTTTGCGGACATGTTCCTGCTGGAGATAGCCCGCGGATGCCCGTACCGCTGCAAGTTCTGCACCGCCCGGGAGATCTACTCCCCGTTTAGGCCCGTCGATGTATCGAACTTGAAGGGCGTGTTCGAAAAGGCCTCTCATTCCGGGAAAAAGCTCGGTCTCGTGAGCACGTCGCTCAACAACCACCCCCAGCTTTCCACGATCCTCTCCGAGATCGATTCGATGGGTTTGAAGATCGCTCCTCCGTCTCTGCGCCTCGGCATGATCTCCGACGATCTCCTCCATTACCTGAAAGAGTCCCGGGTTGGCGGGGTGACCCTCGCGCCCGAGACGGGTTCGGACTCCCTGCGTTCCTCGCTGGGCAAGGTCGTGAGCAACGAGGCGATCCTCGACGACGTCACCTCGCTCGTGAAGAGCGGGATACGGGATATCAAGCTCTATTTCATGGTGGGCGTCCCCGGAGAGGAACCGGCGGATATCGATGCCGTCATCGACCTCGTGAAGCGCATCAGGCAGGTCTTCATTCTCGTTTCGAAAGGGAACAGGAGGATGGGCAAGGTGTCGGTAAGCATCAACACGATGGTTCCCAAGCCCCATTCCCGCTACGAGAGGGTGGGCATGATCGAGCCGGCAGAGGCGAAAAAGAGGATACGGAAGATCGCCAGGGGCTTAAGCTCCCAGAGCAATGTCTCGGTGAGCTTTGAAGGTCCGAAGTGGGCTTATCTGCAGGGAATGATCGCCCGCGGCGACCGGAGGGTCCTCGACGTCCTTGCCAGGATGGCGGGGGAGCCTCAGTCGAAGTGGCAGGGGATCCTCAAGGAGTGGCCGCGCAACCCCGATTACTACGCCTTAAGAGAGCGCAACGCGGACGAGGTCCTGCCGTGGGATTTCTCCTCACCTGCTGCCGTATGCAGGCAGAGCGGGGGGGAGTGAATGAAGGAGAGCACGCCCCATTACCTCGGGCACAGGCACAGGCTCCGGGAGCGTTTCAGGAAGGGCGGCAGGGATGCGCTCCAGGATTATGAGCTTCTCGAGCTGCTTCTCGGGTATGCCATTCCGAAAAAGGACACGAAGCCCCTCGCCAAGGAGATGATCAGGCAGGCCGGAACGCTGCGGAGGGTCTTCGACGGGTCCTTCGGCGATCTCGAAGAGAGCAAAGGGGTGGGAGAGTATACGAGCACCCTCATCAAGCTCGTCAAGGAATGCATCGTAAGGTATCTGGTCCCTGAAGGCGAGGACGCCGCAGTTGCCCTGGACAACCCCGAGGCCGTGATCAGATATATGCAGGCCGAGATCGGAGGAGAAAAGAGCGAGCACTTCATGCTCCTGTGCCTCAATTCGGCAGGGCATCTCATCCATATCGAGCGTCTCTCCGAAGGCACCGTGAACACGGCCCATGTCTATCCCCGCGAGGTCTTCAAAACCGCCCTCATGAAGGGCGCATCCGCCCTTATCCTCGTGCACAATCATCCGTCGGGCACCTTGTCACCTTCATCCCACGACGAGCGTCTCACCCGCTCCCTCTCGGAGCTGGGCGAATCACTCGGCATCGCTGTGCACGACCACATCATCGTGACGAGAGACAAGGCCTACAGCATCAAGCTGGGGAGAACGATCCAGTATTGATGCCCTGTCGGAATCGAAAAAGCTGTAATCCCTGCCTCCGCCTCAGCAGGGATGAATTCGGCCGGGATAATTCAGGGAGCCCAGGATCCGCTGGATTTCCGCTTTTGCGGGAATGACGGGTTGCTATACTTAGA
>ENA-UPSM01005936-UPSM01005936.1-activated-sludge-metagenome-genome-assembly--contig:-NODE-5936-length-11687-cov-5.766592_pt1 | contig 11687 bp, 13 predicted proteins | sample MGYA00238181_ERZ773283 | MGnify/ENA primary metagenome ERZ773283 (study PRJEB29023, sample SAMN05720199) | activated sludge metagenome | isolation source: Anaerobic digester | place: Japan... | reverse complement strand
CATGCTGTGGTCGACTCCGCAACAGGTCGCGCGCCGCAGCTGGGAGCGCCTGGGCAAGGATGGCGTGTGCGTTCCCGGGGTGCTCAACCGCGCGATCGTGGCCGTGGGCCGCAACGGAATGGTCTCGCGTCTGCGCGAGAAGTTCAGGGCCTCCAGGAAGAAGGCTTGATTCCGCTCAGGTTCCCGGCGTCCAGCGGCGGCGCCACTCGTGGAGCTTCACCAGCGAGCGGTACAGGTCGGGTGAATGTCCCCAGTAGTCGGCCGCCTTGTCCAGGCGCTCCAGGCGGACGGCGATGCTTTCGTCGGCCGGGATCGTGAAGACGTCGGCGCGCTCGTCGGTGACGTTTTCCGCTTCGCAGAATTCCGGCGGCGAACTGGCCAGGTACATGCGGCAGGTCATCGGGCGGTCCAGGTACACGCCGCAGGCGCCTTCCGGGTCCAGGAACGGGCACGGCAGGCGTTCGTCGTAGTAGTGCTCCAGGGCCAGGTCGTCGCGTTCGGCCGCGGTCCGCTCGGGATAGGTCTCTTCGCAGAATTCCTTCCAGGCGTCGTAGTCCTCCACCCGCTTGCGACAGGATTCGACAAGCTCCTCCAGGTCGTCCCGTTCGCGGAGGGTTTCGTAGAAGCTCAGCACCTCCAGGGCGTGGACCGACGTCACGAAGTGGTGGCAGCAGCGGGAACAGCCCCGACCGCACGAAACGTGGATGGAATTGGCCGCGACGTTGTGGTACAGGAATTGTCCGTAGGCCCGTGGTACTCGCGCTGGGCGTGGAGCATGGCCTCGGACGGAGCCCCCGGGCCGGGTTGGGCGTAGCTTGCGCGGATCGCGTCGACCAGCGCCATGTCCATGCGGTCGCTCCAGCGCTCCGACACCTCGTCGCGCCGCGTGGGCAGGAGCCTGGCCGGGAAATCCCATTCGAACGTCGCGGGCAGGCGTTTGCCGTTCCACCGCGGTTCGGTCCCGGCGTCCGCTTGGCGCAGGTCGGAAGGATGTGCGCCCTTGGGCTTCTTGTCGGCGGTCTTGGTCTGCTTGGAGCTCATCGGTGAATGGCAAGCTAGTGAAGGTGTGCGCGTTCGGGAAAGGGGAGGTGGGCGATCGCGGGGGCGGGGAGTATATCAGTGGCACGGAGACCACCGACCAAAACCAATCGATTCCAGAATGGAGGCCCCCTCTATGTCCATGCTCGATCCCGACCAGTTGCAGGAAGCCCTCGGTTGGCGGTACGCCACCAAGAAGTTCGACCCGGCCAAACGGATTCCGTCGGACGTGTGGAAGGCGCTGGAAGCGTCGTTGGTCCAGTCGCCTTCCAGCTATGGGCTGCAGCCGTACAAGTTCGTGGTGCTCACCGATCCCGCGATCCGCGAGCAGGTCCGCGCCGCCAGCTGGAACCAGGCGCAGGTGACCGATTGCTCCCACTACGTGGTCCTCGCCATCCGCAAGGGCATGGGCGAAGAATGGGTCGACAAGTTCCTGGCCCGCACCGCCGAAGTGCGCGGGACCCCGATCGAAGCCCTGGCAGGCTACAAGAACTACATCGTGGGCGACCTGGTCAAGGGCGCCCGCGCCGCGGTCGTCGACGACTGGGCGGCCCGCCAGGCCTATATCGCCTTCGGCACCCTCATGCTCGCCGCCGCCACCCTGGGCGTGGACACCTGCCCCATCGAAGGCATGGTTCCTGCCAAGGTCGACGAGATCCTGGGGTTGGGCAACCAGGGATTGGGTTCCGTGGCGGCCTGCGCCCTGGGCTACCGTTCGGCCGACGACAAGTACGCGAGCCTCCCCAAGGTGCGGTTCCCCGTCGAGACGCTCGTCGAATACCGCTGAAGATTGACCAGCCGCCCGCCCCGGGAGCGGCTGGCTGATCGAGCCTCTGGTCCGGTCCCTGAGCGGAGTCGAAGGGCCGGACAATTTCCGTCTCAGTCCTTGCGCACCGCGTTGGCTTCGAAGAATCCGTCGCGGTAGTCGCGGAAGGTCTGCTCGATCTGCTCCATCGTGTTCATGACGAACGGGCCGTGTTGGGCGATCGGTTCGCGCAGGGGTTTTCCCGCCACCAGGATGAACCTCGCGGGCGCTTCGGCGGCGATCGCGACGGAATCCGACTCGTTGGAGAGGATCGCCATGGTCCGTTCGGCCACGACCGATCCCGCCACCCGGACTTCGCCGCGATAGACGTACACGAAGGCGTTGTGGGATGCGGGGATCGGCTGTTCGAACTTCCCGCCCGCCGGCAGATGCACGTCCAGGTAGAGCGGTTCGGTGTCCGGGCGGACCACCGCGCCTTGGGTTCCGTGGCTGGAACCGGCGATCACGCGCACCTTGGCGCCGTCGGCAAGGACGATTTCCGGGATGGCTTCCGACGGGATGTCGCGGTAGGACGGCGCGGACATTTTCCGGTGCGAGGGCAGGTTCAGCCAGAGCTGGAAACCCTCCATGAGCCCTTCTTCCTGTTCCGGAAGTTCGGAATGGATCAGACCGCTTCCGGCGGTCATCCATTGGACGCCTCCGGGTCCCAGCAGTCCGGTGTTCCCGGCGCTGTCGTGGTGGCGCATGCGGCCGGCCAGCATGTAGGTGACCGTCTCGAACCCGCGGTGCGGATGGTCGGGAAACCCTCCCATGTAGTCGTCGGGGTTCTCGTTCCTGAACGAGTCCAGCATCAGGAACGGATCCAGTCGGTGCTGCAGGTCGTGCGTGAGCACGCGGGTGAGTTTCACTCCCGCGCCGTCGGAGGTGGCTCGCCCCTTCACGAGGCGCTCGATCTTGCGTCCTTGAGCCGATTCGCTGGTGGCCATGCGTCGTCCTTTCGCGATTTCGTCTCAAACTACAAGAGTCTGGACGGAGCCGAAAGGTCGCTGGATCAGCCTTTCCCGATCCGCTTCAGATAGGCTTCCACATCGAAGCCTTTCTTCTTGGTTCGGGCGGCCTTGGAACCGGAAACCACGCCCGTGGTGGTGGATCGCGACCCGAACCAGCACAGCGCGATGGCCAGAGCGTCGGTGGCGTCGGCGGAGTCCGGCAATTCCTGCAAGCCCAGTTGACGGCGAGCCATTTCCGCCACGCGTTCCTTGGTGGCGCGACCCGATCCCGCCACCGTCTGCTTGATGCTCGACGGTGCGAACTCCACCACCGTCATGCCGCGCGAAGCGCAGGCGGCCAGCACCACGCCACGGGCGTGGCCCAGCACCATGGCGCTGTGCACGTTCTTGTGGACGAAGCTTTCTTCGATGGAAAGCACGTCGGGGGAATGTTCGGTCAGGATCTGGTCCAAATGCTTCCAGAGCCTGGCCAAGCGGTCCGCAAGCGGAGCGCCGTCTCCCAGACGCCAGACGCCGGCTTCGCGGACGCGGGGCAGGCGGCCACCCAGGTCCTCGAGGACAGAAAATCCGCAGCGCAAGCTGCCGGGATCGATCCCCAGGACCTTCATGGGTTCCTCATTCCATCGCGGCTTGGGCGGCTTCCGAGAACTCCACGTTGCTGTACAGGTTCTGCACGTCGTCGTGGTCGTCCAGGATGTCCAGGAGCTTCATGGCCTTGGGGGCGTCCTCGTCGGCGATCATGGAAGTGTTCTTGGGGATGCGCGTGAATTCGGCTTCCGACACGGTGAGCCCCTTGGCTTCCACGGCCTTGGCCACGGCGGCCAGATCGTCGGGAGCGGTCAGGATTTCCCAGGCGTCGTCGCCCAGCTGCACGTCTTCGCCGCCGGCTTCGATGGCCAGTTCGGTGGCTTCGTCCTCGGTGAGGTTGGGGGCCTGCACCACCACCTTGCCCTTCTGTTCGAACATCCAGGCCACGGCGCCGTCCTGCGCCAGGTTGCCGCCGTTCTTGGCGAACAGGTTGCGCAGCTCGCCCACGGTGCGGTTCTTGTTGTCGGTCATGCACTCCAGGATGATCGCGATCCCGTTGGGGCCGTAGCCTTCGTACACGAGTTCTTCGTAGTTCACGCCTTCGAGCTTGCCCGCGCCCTTGAGGATGGCGGTCTCGATGTTCTTGGCGGGCATGTTGGCGGCCTTGGCCTTGGTCACGGCCAGGCGCAGGCGGGGGTTGGCTTCCGGATCTTCCCCACCCATGCGCGAGGCCACGGTGAGTTCCTTGTTGATGCGGTTCCAGACCTTGGCGCGAGCGCCATCGATCTTGGCCTTCTTGCGCTTTGTGGTCGCCCACTTGCTATGACCGGACATTGGAAGTCTCCGAGAGAGGTGGAGTAAGGGGGGGAAGAGAGGGGAAATTTACACCAAGTTGCCCAAAGCGCCAGAGTCCACAGCCGCGATCTCACTACCTTTCCCCGATTCCCAACCGCCCAGCGGACCACGCCCACAGCAACGGAGTGGTCCGAAGGCCCATCACGGAGGTGAACCATCGATCCCATCGTCGGACGCTTGCGCGACGCCTTGAGTGCTCTCGGTGGAGAGCATCCGGCACTGCCGCGCCAGGACGACGCGGCGATCTTCGATGGTCTGTCGCAGCGGTTCGATTCCGGCCACGCGGTGGTGCTGCGGGGATTGCTCGACTCCCAGGAGTCGCCCGCGGCCAAGCCCATGACCGAACTCGGTCAGGCACTGGAAGCCCGGTTCGCGGCCCTGGCCAACGAGCTGCGCGACAAGTTCGCGGGCATCGAACGCGACATCCCGGAGCGGTTCGGCGTCGCGATCATGGGCAAGCGCCTGCAGGAAGCCGGATGGTTCAAGCAGGTGGTGACGGGCTGGGAAACCACCGGAAAAGGCTCGCGCAAGGACCTTCGCGCGGTGTTCCTGCTGGTGTACCGCGAACTCGTGAACGAATGCGAGCGCATCCTGGTGCAGTGCCAAAGCCGTTGCGACCATCTGGACGACCTGGCCAGCCGCCAATGGCTGGCCTCGCCCATGGGCAACGGCGAACGCATCCCGGCCTGCCTCGCGGAAGGCCTGCGCCCCACCGAATCGGAACGGCTCAAGGCTTGGCGCAACGCCGCTCCCAAGGCGGGCGAAGACGCGTTCTGCCACGCGTTGGCCGGCAAATGGGAAAAGCTCCTGGCCGCCGATCTCGCCTCCCTCCACATCGCCGCCGCCCGCCCCTGGGCGGATGCTCGCGAAGACGGATTCCAGGGCTACGCCCGCCGCTACACAACCTTGTGCCGCGCCATCGCCGAAGCGATGGTCTGGCTTTCCCGCTCCAGGTGGCAGTTGCACCTGCGCGGACTTCCTTCCGATCCCATCCCGGAGACCCGATCATGATCGAATTCGCGACCCTTCTTCTCGCCGCCGCCGCGCTGGCGATGGCCTTCGCCGCGTTCCGCAAGTCGGGCGTCGACGGTTCCAAGGACGGCGCCGCGGCCCGCGAAGCCGCGCTGCGCCAGGAATTGCTGGAGCTTCGGGGCGTGCTGGAATCGATGCCCGGTCGCATCGCCGACGAGATCGCGGCCTCTCCGCTGCGCGAAGCCCTGGAAGGCGTGCGGGAAAGCATCACCCGCACCAACGAGGCGTTCGACGAGCACGTGGTGCGTGTCGGCCACGGGATCGAATCGAGCGCGGCGGCGTTGCAGAACGGCATCGATCGCGGGATCCGGGGTGTCGTGGCCTCGATCGAGGCCGCCCGAGGCGATGGGGCGACGGGTTTCAAGGCGATGTGCTCGGGAGTCGATTCGGTCCGTTTGGCGATGGAAGAGCTTTCGCGGCTCTCGAAGGGATCCGATCCGGTCCAGGCTTTGGCCGCACTGGAAGGCGTCCTGGTCCGTCAGGCGGATGCGGCGTCGGCCGGTGCCGCCGAACGCGCCAAGGCCTTGGATGCCACCCTCGCGAAGATCGAAGGCGCCGTCGCTCCGCTGGCCGGGTCCGTCGAACGGCTTGCCCAGCGGGTGGACGCCCTCCCGCAGGGACTGGAACCGCAGTTCGACCGCGTGGCGGCATCGACGTCGGGGCTTTCGGCAGGTTTGACGGAAATCGTCGAATCCGTCCGCGAGAACGCGCGCGTCCTTTCCGGCGCGGTCTCGTCGGACAAGATCGTGGGCGCGGTGGAGGCCCAGGCGGCTTCCTTCGAGCGGGTGGTCCAGGCCATCCAGGCGCAATCCCTGGCCGCCGACAGGATCGTGGCCGCGCTCGGGCAGGGTGGCGATTCGGGAGAGGTCGTGGCCGCCGTGCGCGAGTTGGGACAGGAAGTGTCCAAATCGGGGAAGATCGCGCAAGAGGCTTCGCTTCCGGTACTGGAAGGGCTGGAAGCGCTCTCGCGGGAACTGGGCGCGGCGATTACCGCCTTGCCGCTCCGGATCGCCGAGGCGTCGGCAAACCACGCCCGCCCGATCCCCGAACTGGAGGAGCTGGCCATCGCGGTGCGCGAATCGGGCCACATGCGCGGCGACGCGGCCCGTTCGATGGCCGACGCGGTGTCCCGCGTGAGCCAGGAATTGTCGGAATCGGCCGACGCGGCCAGTTCCGCCCGGGCCGAATCGGCGCGATCGCTGCAGGTCGCGCTGGAACGCCTGGAGGCGTTTTCTTCCCAGATCGAATCGCGCCTTGCGCCTTTGGCCGACGCCCTCAAGGGGCACGGCGACGCGGTGGGACCCATCGCCAACGGTCTTTCGCTGGCGCAGGACCGCCTGGAAGAAGCCGCGGCTTCGCTGCGGGCCAACCAGGTGGAATTCGCGGCTTCGGTGGGGGTGTTCACCCAGGCCGCCCAGGAATTGTCGGGGGGATTGTCGCTGTTCGCCCGCGAAGGCGATCGCCAAGGGGCCGAAGATCCCCGCGCCGCCCAGAAGGCGTTGCTGGAATCGCTCGACAAGCTCATGGGCGGATTCGCCGAATCGCTCAAGGCCCTGCTCACGGAATCCGACCTGCGCACGCGCGAGGTGCTCACCGAGATCGCCGCCCGTCTGCCGGCGGGAGAGGGCGCGTAACTTGCGCGAACGTCTGGAGCAGGCGCTGGAAGATTGGCGCGAGGCGGCCGGACGTCAACCGGTGGCCAAGCGTCTTCTGCCATGGGCCCAATCGCTTTTGGCGGCCGCCCAGGAAAGCGCGACCTGCGGGTTGGAAACCCAGGCCGACGCCTTGCTGGAACGCGCGATGTCGCGATTGGCCGCGGTCCAGGCTTTGCCGACCGGAGACGATTCGGAAGTGAAGCTCGCCACCGTTTGGGACGCTTCGGGGTTGCCCTCGGCATCCACCCGGGAGCGCCAGACCGGTGTTTGGCGCCGCGTGCGTGCCTTGCGCGCCGCCCGCTTGCCGTTCCAGGGCGAGCACCACCCGGCGGCCATGGGATTGGCCTGGGGGCCTTACAACCAGCAGTCGGCCGTGGCCGAAGCTCTCAAGGGAGCCGCCCTGGTGGACCCGCTGTGGGTGGACGATTTCCTGGAGCGGGAGAAGGCGATGCGCGCCCTCGACGCCTTGCTGGGGCTCAAATAGCCAACCGCCTTGCCGCTCCTGCCGGTACAAGGCGGAGCGCAGGTCATGGCGTCGTATCGCGTGGCGGGGGCACCGGTTTCACGCGCAACGTGCGGGAATGATCCAGGACCACGCTGCCCGGCGGGGCCTTGCGGGGCTTGCGCACATGGCGTTTTTCCGTGAAATGGACTTCGGCCACGCCTTGGGCGCGCAGCTTGGACAGCCATGCCGCCACCCCGGCGGCGAGTTCCACCAGCTCGCCGGGAGCCGTGGCGGGTTTGCCGTCGGGAGAACGCAGGATCACGTGCGAACCCGGAACATGCGCGGCATGGAACCACAGATCGTGCGCCAGGGCCACACGTTGGGTGAGCAGGTCGTTTTCCGTACCGGATCTCCCGGCCAGCAGGATCCAACCTCCGGGAAGGATCCATCGGATGGGGCCGCTCGGGCGTTCTTCTTCCTTGCGACGCGGCGGTTGCGGCCAGAGGCCGCGCGGGAGCAGCTTGGCCGCGAGCGAATCCAGCCGGGATTGTCTTTGCCGGATTTCCCGCTTTTCCGGGATCGGTGTCGGATTCTGCCAGGCCGTGCAAAGAGCCAGCCACTCTCGGGCATCCTGCAGCTCGGATTCCATGATGGACCGGCGCCGGGCCATCTGTTCCAGGCCTCGACGGCGGCGGCGGGTGGCGGCGATCCAGTCCTGCGCCTGTTCGTGGGGCGCGCGCGAAGGGTCCAGTTCCACCCGGATCTTTTCCGGTCCCGATTCCAGCCAAAGGTCCAGTTCCAGGGATTTGGTCCCGGCGGGATGTCGGCGGCCGTGCAGGACCGCTTGGGCCTTTTGCTCCAGTTTTACGATCTCGGCAAGTTCGGTTTCCGGGCTTGGAAGCCGGGAAAGGGCGTTCTCCAGCCGACGGATCCAACGGGAACAGGCGCCTTGGGCGATTCCCGCCATGGCAAGCAAGTTGTCGACCGCTGGATTAGGGGGTTGACGAGGGGAGAGCTGTCCCGCATTATTAAAAACAATTGAGTGCATGCTGGGGGTGTTCCAACTTGTTGAGAACCCAGTGCCCGCAAGGAGACCTCGGTGCAGCTTCCCAAGTACAAAAAAAAGAAACGAATCAAACTCAAGATTTGCCAGTACTGCGGGAAGGAGTTCTGGGGGCACCCTATTGCCAAGTATTGCGAACTCCACCGCGATGTGAAGCAACGCGAGAAGACCAAGAAATCTCCGGAGCCCGGCGATTCGAACAATCGCACCTACAACCACGATTTCATCGAGGTTGTGGAAGAAAACTGGATCTGCGAGCTGGACGGCTGCGGCAAGTCCTACGTGGTCAAGATCTTCCCCAAGCAGTTCGTCTACCCCAGGTTCTGCGAAGAACACCGCAACGAATTCCGTCGTCGCAACTGGATCCGTCAGAAGCAGCTGGAAGACATCCGGAAGATCCGGGCCGCCGCCGCCAAGGCAGCTCCCGCTCCAAAGGCGGCACCCGCCAAGGCGGCAGCGGCGTCCAAGGCCGCCGCCAAACCGGCTGCCAAGGCCGTCGCGTCGGAAGCCAAACCCGCAGCGAAGGCGAAGCCCGCGAAAAAGAGCGCCGGTAGCAAGGCGTGAACAGCTTCGAGGTCAACCTCGAGAGTTCGGCTCTTCGCAAATCCGTCCCGGAAGCCGATTGGGTCCGCTTCCTGACCGCCCAGCGATGGTTCTCCGGCAAGGGCAGGACCATCGCGTCGGTTCATCCCATCGCCAGCTGCCGGGTGGATTCCGCCATGGCGGTGGTGATCCTGCGGGTGGGCTACCACGCCGAATTCGAAGACTACGTGCTGCCGCTTCTGGTGGGCAACGACGAAGACACCAGCATCGTGGCTAGGGTGGAAGGCCGTCCTCTTCTCGATGCGCTGGCCTATGCGGAAGGATGGGCTCGGCTTCTGGGCGTGTTCTCCCAAAGCACGCTGCCCGGGTTCAAGCTGACCCTCCAGTCCGAACTGATCGGTGGGCGGCTGCCCGCCTCGGAAAAGATCCACGTGGGTTCCACCGACCAGACCAATTCCTGGGCGGTGGTGGGTGGTTTGTTCGTGAAGGCCTATCGCCGTTTGCAGCCTGGCGAAAACCTCGACGTGTCGGTCAGTCGATTCCTGACCTTGCGCAAGGCCAGGAACGCTCCCGCCTTGCGGGCGGTTCTTGTCGGCAAAGGTGCATGGGGCGACGCGACGTTGCTTTCCGTGCAGGAGGCCGTTCCCAACGCCGGCACCGGCTGGGATCTGGCATGCGCCCAGGTCGCGGCGATCGCCAAAAACGAGGTGATCGGCTACGAACCGTGGACCCTGCTGGGCCAGCGGGTCGCCGAACTCCACAGGACCCTCGCGCTGGACGGCGCCGACGGTTTTGGCGTCCTGCCGTTGCACGTGCCGAATCTGGATGCGGTCTCCAAGGCAGCCCAGGCGCTGGCTCGTTCGGTGTTGGGCGAACTCGCCGAAGCCGATCTCGTGCCCGAGGCCGCCGAACAGGCCGCCCTGCTCAAATCCAAGACCTCCAAGTTGCTGAACCGGCTCAAGGCCCCCCGGCTGCCGGTCGGTTCCTGTCACCGGCAGCGCATCCATGGCGACATCCACCTGGGCCAGGTCCTTTGGGACGGTCGGGATTTCACCATCATCGACTTCGAAGGCGAACCGGCGCGCACCTACGAAGAACGTCTTCGCAAGCATTCCGTGGCCAAGGACGTCGCGGGAATGCTGCGTTCGTTCGACTACGCCGCCCGTTCGGGATTGCCCGCGGGCGCCGACGCCATCGCGATCGATGCCGCCCGCATGTGGCGCAATCTCGCGCGCAACGCCTTCATGGAAGGCTACGAGGCGGCCATCGGCGACGAACCGTTCCTGCCTTCCGATCCGGAGCTTCGCAACGCCTTGTTCGCCTTGTACAAGCTGGAAAAGGCGTTCTACGAGCTGCACTACGAGCTGGGGCACCGTCCCGACTGGGTGGGGATCCCGCTGGCGGGACTGCTGGAGATCGCCGACGAAGCCCCCGTCAGGAAACGGGCAAGCCGACCAAAAAAGTAGATCCGCGGCCTCGGACGCCTTCCACCAGGATGCGTCCGCCGTGCAGATCGATGAAATATTGCGCGATGGACAGGCCCAGTCCGTGGCCGCTCACGCTGCCGGCGTCGCCGCGCCGGAACTTCTGGAAGATCTCGTCGCGCTTTTCCGGCGAGATGCCGGGACCTTCGTCGGTGAAGGCCACGCGGATCTCGCGCTCGTCGCATTCCAGTCCGATGCGGATTTCGCCGCCGTGCGGGCTGAACTTGATCGCGTTGCCCAGGACGTTGGAGAACGCGCGGGTCAGGAAATCGACATCCAAGGGGCGCAGGAACCGGGCTTCGGGCTGCTGCAGCGAGATGTGCACGTTCTTCGCGTCGGCCAGGCCCTGCAGCGACCGCACCGATTCGCGGACGATTTCCGTCACGTCGCCGGGTTCGAACCTGGGCACCACCGCTCCCGCGCGCACCTTGGCGGACGCCAGGACGTCTTCGGCCATGCGGATCAGGTTGTTGCAGTTGCGGTGGATGGTCCGGATGGGCTCGAGCTGGCGGTTGTCCAGGTCGCCCATGACGCGGTTCATGAGGAGTTCGGCGTAGACGACGATCGCGGAAAGCGGCGATCTCAGGTCGTGGACCGCCATCTGGAAGAACTCCTCCTGGCGCTGGAGTCGCTCCTCCGCCTCGGCGAGCTTCGCTTCCAGCCGGGCGATCCGCGCGTCCTTGTCGTCAGGAATCGTCATCTTCTTCCCCGACGGGTTCGCCCCGGTATTCGCGCAGCTTGTTGCGCAGCGTCCGGATGGAGATCCCCAGGCGTTCGGCGGCGCGGGTGCGGTTGCCCCCCAGGCTTTCCAGGGCGGCGAAGATCATGCGCCGTTCCATTTCCGAAATCGTGACCGTTTCGCGCGGGTCCAGCTCCGATCCGGCCTGGCCGGGAGACGCATCCCGCTTGGGCGAGGCGATGGAACGCTCCCGCGACAACCCGAGGGTCCCCGATGCGATCTCGCCTTTCTGGGTGAGCACCACCGCGCGCTGGATGGTGTTTTCCAGTTCGCGCACGTTGCCGGGCCAGTCGTGGGTCCGAAGGTCGGACAGGGCGGACTCCGACAAACCGGAAACGGTGAACCCGTTTTCCTGGTTGTAGCGCTGGAGGAACCAGCCTGCCAATTGCGGGATGTCGTCCTTTCGCGTGCGAAGCGGAGGGACTTCGATGCGGATCACGTTCAGACGATAGAAAAGATCCGCCCGGAAACGACCGGCTTCCACTTCCTTGGCCAGATCGCGGTTGGTGCTGCACACGATCCGCACGTC
>ENA-UPSM01005933-UPSM01005933.1-activated-sludge-metagenome-genome-assembly--contig:-NODE-5933-length-11690-cov-4.858960_pt1 | contig 11690 bp, 12 predicted proteins | sample MGYA00238181_ERZ773283 | MGnify/ENA primary metagenome ERZ773283 (study PRJEB29023, sample SAMN05720199) | activated sludge metagenome | isolation source: Anaerobic digester | place: Japan... | reverse complement strand
ATAAATATAGGGAAAAAGATATATTTAAGTGCTGTATTCTTGGTTCCATGTATGGAACAGTGCCTGATAATTGTGTTGGACCGTTTGTTATATAGGTGGTCATTCTTCAAGCTAAAAACTTAAATTGAAATGTGAAGAACATTAAAAAAAATCCTTTTATAATCAATCATTTGTTATCTTCTTTGTTACTTCACTTGTTAATCTGTTAAGCTTCTCAAGTATCACTATCTTTGGAACTAATTCAATTCTAATTTCTTCTTTCGCATCATATGTAGATATATCATAAAATGATATTTATGTGAGGGCCTTGTGATAGTATAGATATATAGTTGATGAAACGTATGAATTGATTTATAATTACATACTTCAATTTTAATGATTTTTTATAAATATATGAATGTGGAAAATATATTAAAGGATTATTTATTAAAAAATATTCGTTTTTTTAATAAAATTCCACCTGATAATAGTCATTTTTTAAAGTTATCACAAAAATTAGGCTTAAATTATAGTAATATTTTGAGATTTTCTGGAGAGGATGTTTATAATAATAGATTTGAAACTGTTATGATGTTCATGCTTCAGAACTACGTATTAAAGAATAATAGTAAGCCTATAAACAATCAATTTATTGAATTATTGCTTTCAAATCCAGATTTGATTATTAGGTTGAGGCAGAAATGGGAATATAATTGTCACCATTTTGCGGTTTTATCTCCATTTTTTCCAATTAATATTGGTAAATCTATTCAGGATCAAATTGATGATTATTTAAACTCAAGAGCCCAAGTTGATATATTTTCAAAAAAGAATAGGTATCCAAATTTGTTTATGACAATTAGAAAAATAGTTAAAAAAGGTGGGAAAATTGTAGAATTTGGTTGTGCATCTGGAGAAAATCTATTAAGTTTGAGTGACCATTTTGTTCAAAAAGATGGTGTTGATATTAAGAATCTGGATGAGATTTTAAAGAACAAGTTATTTCAAAGTGTAGATACACAAAACAAAGATATTCCAATTCATGAACATCTCAATTTGCTTTCATCTAACAAAATCAACATTCACAAAGGTTCTATGTTTGATAGAAAATTAATACACAAGTTGACATATGGAGCATCAAGACCTTTAGTTTTTTTTATTATGAACTCTTTATATCCTCATTTTCATAGTGTTAAATATAATGTTTTTTTTAAAGCAATTATTGAGTTTAATCCTGATATCATTATTATTGGGGGAAGGAATCCTAGTATTGAAATGTATCTGCCAAACAAAGATCTTTATACAAATGAAAACTTTTCTTTTATTTTTTCTTGTTCTAATGGTAATGTAAAATTAATAGATGAAACAATTGATTAATAAAGAATATAAAATTTTATTTTTCGATATTGATGGAACCATTGTCAAATGTCCAAATTCGAATTTAATTAAATTTGCCAAAAGTAGGATAATTGATTTTTGGGGATATAGGAGAAGTCCTAGTATTAAACATGTTTTTGATAATAAATTGTTTGAAAGTTTTTTATTAAAAGAAATTATTCCTTATCATTTTAATTTGGATATATTTAATAAATTGATTTTTAAGATAGGCAGTATTCTTGAAGAAAATTCAATCAATCGTTACTTAGCTCCCCATATTTTTTGGTCTCTTTTTCTTTCTTTGCCACTAAAAAATGGTTTTACTGAATATAGAGAGGGAAAAAATAATATATTTGTTGGTACTGAATCTTTAATATCAAATTTATACGAAACTAATACCAAATTTATTCCAATTATTATTTCCAGAAACTTTTATTCATACATTGAAAATCTTCAATTTGCCAAAACTGTCAAAAAATATGGTGGAAAAATATTTGCTCCGAAGCTTATTAAGTATATAGACTTTGTTAGATTAGAATTGAGTGAACTTGAGGAGTTATTTTTAAGAGATAATAATATTGACAAATTTAGTTTAATTGATATGAACAGAAAGATTATGGGTGTTTCACCAGAGAGATGTTTGTATATTGGGGATGAGCCACATGAAGGTCACTTTTCTCAAGCACTAATTCATCAGAAAATAAATGTTATTAATGTCTCTGGGACTCCCAATTATTTGTCTGGAGGAAATTTATATGGTCAACTTACTAGTTTTCTTACCAATGATTAAATTAAGTTTCTTGGTATAATCCATTTATTATTTCTCCATTTTTGTAATAAAAAATCTCAAGCTTTCCGATATCTATTATATATGTTAATTCAAATGGAAATTCTGTCGTCAATACTTCCTCAATACTTAAATGGAGTAGTGATTTTATTAATGGGCGAAATATCATTGAATGTAACACTATCAAGGTATCTTCATTTTTTTGCCTTAATTCATCTGCCAAACTTACTACCCTTTTTTCGCCATCATAATATGACTCACCGTTTGGGAATTTTACATGGTACTTATCATTTGATCGTTCTTCAAAAAATTGTGAATATTTTTCTCTAAGAAACGCTCTTTTTTGACCAGTGAAGGATCCAAAGTCAATTTCTTGTAGTCTTTTGTCTTTTATAACCTTATCAATGTTTAAATATTTTTTTAAATATAAAGATGTTTGCTTACACCTGTAAATATCACTTGTAATTATTTGAAGATTTTTTATTTCATATAGTTGGGTTAATTTTGATATTTCTTCAGCTTTTTGTTTAATTTCAACTATTGATTCTGGAATAAGTTTTGCCGAATTTGACCTACCAGCATATAAGCCTTCGACATTCCAATCAGTTTTTCCGTGTCTGGTTATAAATATCATAGATATTTAACTAATTTATTTATTGAATCTCATAATTGAATATGGAGGAATATGGTGTGATGGATAATCCTTTTTTTCATGAAGTAAATTTTTCAATTCTATTATCTTTTTCATCATTTCAAGCTTTTCATCATAATTTTTATTCGCTAATACATTGTTTTTATCGATGTTCATTGCACAATATGAAATTACACCTTGGGCTGAAATTCTTATAGTTTCGCACTTGTCTTTTCGACATTGATATCCTGCTGAATGTGGTGCAATGATTCCAATTGGATTTTTAAATCCACTTAGATTGTAATACTCTACAACTGCATTTTTCCCATTAACTTTGGTTGGAGTTAGTTCTGATATCTTTTTTAGCTTATTGACTATTTCCTGTTTAGAAACATGAGATTTATTAAAATCAATTGCTTCTAGACCAGGAGTTTCAGCAAAATTTTGAAGTTCTAGAAGTCTTAAAACAGCATTATGTTCTTGTGCGAATTCAACAATTGATTCGATTGAGTCAAAATTTTCTTTCATAACAACACAATTTATTTTGACTAAATTAAATAATTTTGTTGCTATTTTTATCGAATTGATAACTTTTGGGTAATTGTCTTCTGGACTGTTAGAATAATAAGAATATTGTTTGGAAGACAATGTACTTAAACTTATATTAGCTCTATTTAATCCAGCTTTGAAAAGTTCTTCGGCTTTTTCTTCAAATATTATCCCATTGGTAGTAATTGATTGATCAGTATATCCTAATTCATTTGCATATTGGATAATTTCAGCTAAATCTCTTCTGATTGTTGGTTCACCACCAGTGTAGTGTATTTCTTTTATACCACAGGTACTACCGGCCTTAATTATTTCTTTCCAATCATTTGTGCTTAAATCATTATTGGAATTCATGTGACCATTAGGATTACAAAAGCGACATCTTAGATTACATCCCCCGGTTATTCCGAGTCTTAGATAATAATTCATTAGTTTAATTATGAATAAATTATTTTGACCAATAAACACGATATGTGTTGTGACTGATTGTCAACTTGGTGAGAATTATAAATGGTATATAAAAAAAAATCAAGAGGTTAGTTTGAAATATAAAATCAGATCTAAGTATCACATAAATTAAAACTCTCCAAGCATTACGATTTCAGGAATCAACTCAATACCAACTTCTTTTTTTGATCTTTTTTGTATTTCTTTAATAACTGCTAGATAATCTTTGGCTGTTGCCTTTCCCATATTTACTATAAAATTGTGATGTGTTGTTGCAATCATTGCATCACCAATTCTAAATCCAGTCATTTTTAAAGGATGTTCAATAATGTATCCAGCACTTGTTGTAGGATATCCTAACTTTTCCTTTTGCTCTTGAGTAATATTGATAAATATACATCCAGTTGAGTTCATCGGTTGTTGTTTGGCTTTTCTTGATGCCCATTCATTAACTACATAAGTTGCTTTTTTAGTATCACCTTTGAAAAGTTTAAATTTCGCTGAAAGAATTATTTCTTTTGAATCATGAAATCTGCTTTTGTCATAATCATTTTTTAGTTCTTGGGCTGTTAGTTTTTTAACTTTATTATTCGGTGTTAGAACTTCTACCTCTTCAATTACTTCTCCTATAAAGTGGGTTCCTCCATGTAGATTATTATATACAGCTCCTCCAATTGTTCCAGGAATGTATGAATACCATTGTAATCCAGTCATACCTTGTTCAATAAGATACCTGATGGCATATTGTAAATTCGTTCCTGCGGATAGTGTAACGGATATTCTTTTTTTGTCAGATTCATCATAATCAAGGTCAGCAAATTCATATTGTAAAGTACCGGTCTTACTATCAGCTTCCCAACGAGCTACGAATTTTTTTGTTTCCTTTTCGGATGTTTTTTCTGTTCTAGCGTTTTCAATCTGTATGTCATTCATTTGCATTCTTATTGTTAATCCACGAATACCTTTATCGGAGATTAGAACATTGGATCCTCCTCCTAAAATAGTAATTGGTATTTCTAATTCTCTTGCTTTTATTATTGTATTGATTAGATCTTCTTTTGTAGTAGCCGTAAAAAGAATGTCTGCAGGTCCTCCAATTCCAACTGTGGTGTATTTTGCGAGAGGTTCGTTTAGCTTATAATTTTTAGATGATAAATAAGAAGTGAGTAATGATAAATTATTGTCGTTTGACTTTGTCATTGTTTTCTTATTTAAGTTAGTTCTGTCAATTAAATAACATTTGTTTCTTCGTTTTAAGTATAGCATATTTCTGTTGTTTGTTGTATAATACTATCGCTGTCAGTAGTTGTCATTGTTGTTAAATAATTTGTCATGTTTATCACTATGTCAGATAAACCCAAAAGTAAAACCAACTACACGCTTATTGCGGGCGTAGTTAAATTTGCTTATAAAAAGGCAGGATATCCTGAGGTTTCCAAGATTGCAAATGAATGGAAAAAGGATGAATGTTTCCACGAGATTATTGTTCGTTTTGTTTCAGGGACAAGTTTTGGAATTCAATTCGTTTATTATACAGATAGCGAAATTTTGTATGAGGACTGGAAAGTGAAATATTTAGATAAGATACGTGATTTGTTGTATGCACACGACATAAATACCTCTCGTTCAAGTAAGATTGAAGAAGTTATGGCTGATGTAATTGTTAGTAAGGCTTTGCCAGCTCACCTAGAGAAAAAATAGGTTCTTCTTAGCTTAATAGTTGAAACTACTGACAGCAATATTAATTTTCTTCTATTAATTCCTGGGTAATTTTATAAAGATCTCCTGCGGAAGCAAGTACAATTATACAATCCTTTTCAATTTTCTCTATTTCCTTAATTTTTTGTACTGTTTTCACAAAATCTTCGGTGTGAAAAGTAGAGGTGCTTTTGTTTTCACGAGTTATGTATTCAACAAATTGCTCAGAATCAATAAGTTTTACATATTTTTCTTCTTCTCTGGTCGGTTTAAAGATATTTGGGATTAATAAATAATCAGCGTTTTTTACAGCATTAGCGAACTCTTTTCTAAAAGTATAAGTTCTTTCGTGACTGTGAGGTTGAAATACAAATATCAATTTTTTATTTGGAAATTGCTCCTTTACCCCTTCAATACAGGATTTAACTTTTTGAGGATTGTGTGCATAATCCAAATATATTGGACTTCCTTGTATTGTTTTACCTTTGAATTCCATTCGCTTTGCAACACCGGGGAAATCTACAAATGCGGCTTTAATTTGTTCATGAGAAAATCCAAGTGCTAATGCAGTACAATAAGCTTTAAGAATGTTTTCTTTGTTATAGGTTCCAACAAGTGGAGACTTAATCTGATATGCCTGTTTTCTATATTTTTCAACTTCAATAATATTCTTTTGTGGAATTTGTTTTAGTACTTTGCACTCATTTTCTTTCTCTGCATCAATAACAATTGCTTCTTGAGTTGAACTTAAGAATTGAACGAATGCACTGTTGTAGTCTTCTTGATCTTTGTAATAATCAGTGTGATCAATGTCGATATTAGTAATAACTGAGATAAAAGGATTTGGGGCCCTATCTAAAAATTGTCTTTTATATTCACATGCTTCTACGACAAAGTATTTGCTGTCAGGATTCACGTTCCATTCTTGATTAATTTGCATGATTTTATCACCCACAATGAAGTTTGGTGTTTTATCTAATTTATGAAGCATCCAAATTATGAGAGAAGTTGTTGTAGTTTTTCCATGTGTGCCTGCAATTGCAATAGTCTTATAATTCTTGCTAAGAATCCCTGTTAGTTGACCAAGAGTAAGCGTTGGAATTTTGAGATCTTTTGCTTTTTCAATTTCAGGATTGTTTGGTAAAATTCCATTCGGAATTATTACTAAATCTATGTTTTTATTTATAAATTTTTCATCGTGTTGCCCTTTATAAAGTATCCCTAAATCCTCCCACTTTTGCCTTGCATTCTGATCGAGAGAATATTCTGAAGCTGTTACTTTTTTACCCATACTCAAAAGCTGTGTGATACAGAATTGATTGAAGGGACCGATACAACCGATGAAGTGAACCTTTTGAAATTCTAAATTTTGAATTCTAAATTTTAAATTTAAGTTGTTTTTATCATTTATCATTTATCATTTTTCACTTAATTTAATAACGACAGTAAATCTTCCTTCTTTTTCTCCAGTATCTCTTGAACGAGTATGAGAGTAAAATCGTTTATCAGTATAAGTGTCAATATCAGATTTAAATATATTTTTTTTATTCACTCCTTCACCTATTAGTTGGTTAATAGTTGCCTTTACGTTATCAACCATATATTTACCGTTTTTATCAGTAGAAACACAATCTTTCCAGTAATGTGAATTAATTGGATTCCAGAACTCATACCTTACTGATTTAGCTTGAATTGATGGTCCTAAACCAATAATCAACGTTTGGGGATCGGTATTATATAGCTGTTTCATTTTTTGAATTGTTTTTTTTGCGGTACCATTATCTGTCCATTTAATTCCACAATGTGCAAGTCCGATGACGTGATTTGTTGGGTCATACAAAAACATTGGAACGCAATCTGCGACAATTAACATTATTGCGATATTGGGATCATTTATTATTATACTGTCTGCTTCAAATCCATATGGTTCTATTATTCCCAGCTTTTCGGAGTTTTTGTCAACCTTTATGGAATTATTATGTACTTCTTTTGAATACATATAGGCTATTTCTTGTTCTTTAATATTACACTTGTCAAGAAAATTCTTTCTGTTTTTATATACAGTTTCTTCATCATCATAAATAATACTCATATTACCATCTGCTATAGTGGAAATGAAATGTTTAAATCCTTTTATTTGGTTTAATTTTTCTATTTGATACATTAGTTATGTTATCAATATTATCAATCCAATTAAAACTCCAAGCTTAGTTAACAAATCGGTTTTCTCCTATATCACTTATCACATATCACCTATTCTTTAAATTCATTTGATAATTCGTTCAATTGCGTTTGTATCATCCCAATGATATTCTGTTCTTCCAAAACATAAACTTTGTTCGTGTCCCTTACCAGTAGAAATGATTATGTCACCTTCTTTGGCATTTTCTATTGCTTTTCTAATTGCATCTTCTCTACTTTTTACACTATCTTCTGTAAAGCTATAAACAGTTTTGTTTTTATTGGTTTTATATAATGTGCAATTTTTATTGATTTTTTCTTGCTCCTCATATCCACTCATGCCTTCAAGAATTGCTTTATTAATATCTATTAATTTCTCAGTACGGGGATCTTCAGCTGTTAGATATATATTGTCTGCATAATCATCGGCAATTTTACCCATTGCAGGTCGTTTGTATCTATCTCTAAGTCCAGCACATCCAAAAACTACATGAATTTTATTATGTGGAAGGGAATTCAAACTTTTTAGCGCTTGTTCGAGTGCATTAGGGGTATGCGCAAAATCAACTATTATCATAAAAGGTTTTTTCTGAATAATATTCATTCTTCCTTTTAGTTGCGGAAAATATTGAATTGATTTTATAGCTTTTACAATATCTTCATTAAGACTGACAATTGCTCCTAATGCTCCAAGAAAGTTTTGAACGTTATACTCACCTATCATAATTAATTTGGTTCTGAGTTCTGAGTTCTTCGCCTGACGGATGGGCAGGTGAGTTCTGAGTTCTTTAGAAATATTGATTGTTAGTGGTATTTCAAAAGCATTTTCCCTATGCGCAATTTGAGCTGTAATATCAGCTTTATCATTATCATCGCAGTGGCAGTAAGTTATGAAATTTACTTCTTTTTGGTTTATGACTTGGGAAATATATTTGTCAGAATCAGAATTATCATGGTTATAAATTATTGTGGCATTGGGTTTTAAATGTGATGTAATTAAGCGTGTTTTGGTGAAAGCATAATTTTCCCATGTTTTGTGATAGTCAAGATGCTCCTTGGTAATATTTGTAAAAATTACTGAATCAAATTTTAATCCAGTTACTCTTTGCATTGCTATTCCGTGTGAGGTAACTTCAATAATAATGTGGGTGCAATTTTCTTTTTTTAATTTTAAAATCATATCTTTTAACTGCTCAGGTGCGGGGGTTGTAGTGTGAAGTCCAGTATCAAATGATTTTTCTGTATTTTTATATCCAATTTTTGCATTAATAGTTGAAATAAGCCCTACCTTATTCCCTGCTTCCTTAAGAATGTGGTAAATCATATTTGAGGTTGTTGTTTTCCCATCAGTTCCAGTTACTGCAATATATTTTTCTTTTGAATAATCAATATCAAATAGTGGTAGAATATTACTCTCTTTTATCGCATTTAGAATTTCATCATTATCCCATTGCCTAAATAGTTTTTTGAGAAATAATATCTCATTTTTTGTACAGTCATATTCTTTAATATCAGGTTCTTTTTTGTGAAAATATAAATCTGCTAGTAATCTTAATACATTTGTAAATTCAACTATTGGGGTTTTGAGATTTTTAGCTTTGACAAATTCCTCATTATTTTCTGGAATCGCTGGACTATAAATCACTAATATTGTCTTAGTGCTAATAATTTTATCATTATGTGGGATTGAAATTTTGACTTTGTCCTTTAAAATCTCAGTACGTTCATTTTTTTCAATGTTGCTTCCTGTAAGATTATAGCAAGGGGTAAGTTTAATGAAAAAGTTTGCTAGTTGTGATACTCCTGTGCCTCCAATACCGAGAAAATGAATTTTCAGTTGTGAGTGCTGAGTGCTGAGTGCTGAGTTATTATTCATTTTGTGTTTTCATTTAACTTAAACTCCTAACTCATAATTCATAATTAATCACTAATTTGGATTTCTGCGCCAAGTGAATTAAGATTTTCTACTATTGTTGGATATCTTCTGTAGAGATTGTCAATATTATCAATTGTTGTTGTACCTTCAGCTGAAAGTGCAACTAACAAGAGTGCATGAGCAGCTTGGATTACATCGGATGCTACAACCTTCGCGCCTTTAAATTCTGTTGGACCAAAAGTAATTACTTGATGAGGATTTGCCATAATAAGCTCACCTCTCATTTTTCTAATCATTTCAAAAAACATAAGTTGAGTTTCGTACATATTTGAATAAATTCTCATGTTTCCAGGAGCTTTGAGTGCAAGAACTAATGCCTGTGGAATTAAATCAACAGGATATCCTGGCCATGGTTGGTCGTTAACTTTGTCGATGTTCCCTTTAAAATCACGTTTACAAACTAACTCTTGTTCTGCAGGAATTAAAATATCGTTACCGTCAATTTTGAAATTTAGATTAACTTTGCTGAAAAAATTTAAAACTTGAGACATGTGTTGAGGTATTGCATCTTTAATTCTTAAATTTCCTCCAGTAATTGCACTTGCTACAATAAGCCCACCTATATCAATATGATCAGGAATTATTGTCCATTCTCCTCCAGATAGTTCTTTTACTCCCTCTATTTCTATTCTATTTGTACCTATCCCTTTAATTTTTGCTCCAATAGAGTTAAGAAAATTACACATATCCTGAACATGAGGTTCACATGCTGAGTTATAAATGATCGTTTTACCTTTTGCTGTTACTGCTCCAAGAACCAAATTTTCAGTGCCTGTTACGGAAGCTTCAAGTAACCAAATATTTTCGTTACCGATCAGTCCATTGGTTGTTAATCGATATTTATCACTTTTGTCAATTGACACACCTAGTGCTGATATTCCCTGAAAAAATGTATCAAGTGGGCGATTTCCCAATTTACAACCGCCACTACTCTTAATCTCGGCTTTCTTAAATCTTGCTAAAAGGGGGCCTAAAAACATTAGTGAGGCTCTTTCTTTATCTGCTAATTCATCATCAAGAATACACGAATTTATGTTTGATGCATCTAAAACTAATGTTGACTTATCAATAGGTGTTACTTTTCCACCAAGAATTTCGAAAAGCTGAGTCATTATATTAACTGATGAACTTTGGGGTACGTTGTGAAGTGTTATGGGCTTTGAAGCTAGTACACACGCTGGAATAATAGCTAAAATCGAATTTTTATTGGGCTGGGGAGTAATAGTTCCGTTTAGCGGTTTACCGCCATTTATTTGAAATGTTGACATTTTAATTAATTAATAATTAACAAAGAATAATTATTGAAAAACCTTTTCTATGATTATGAAAATGTTAGCATAAGTAGTATATAAAAACAAGTGTATTAATAAAGAATAATGATAAAAATGACATGATGTTTTCTTTTGAATATTGTTTGAGATGTGATGATTTGATATTGTTAAATATGAATGAAAAATTTCTGGGAAAATATAGAAATGGAACGACAAGACTAAAACCGTGGAATTATTCTTGGAATGGGTATTATTTTATAACGACTTGTGCCAAGAATAGATTTGATTATTTCGGTAGGATTGTTGGTGGAAAAATGGTTTTGAATAAAATTGGTAAAATTGTTAATAAATATTGGTCTGATATACCCAATCATTTTATAAATGTGTATATTGATGAATATATTGTTATGCCAAATCATATTCATGGTATTTGTTGATGAATAATAAACCCCGTAGGAACGCGATTAATCGCATCCCTGCGGGGGAATCACAAAATAATATGATTGGTGGTATTACGGAATACAAGAATCCGATGTTACATGTAAATATTTCAACAATAATTCGGTGGTATAAGGGGAGATGCACATTTGAAATTAACAAAAAATATCCAAATATTAATTTTGCATGGCAATCACGGTTTTGGGATAGAATAATAAGAAATTATTATGAATTGGAAAGAATACGTTGGTATATTAAAAATAATGTAAAAAAATGATTATATTAATTTGACCATTTTATCAAACTGTTCTCCCCTATCCCATTCATTCAAAAACATATTAAAACTTGCACCTGCAGGACTTAAAATTATTGCATCACCTTTTTTTGCAATTTGAG
>ENA-UPSM01005932-UPSM01005932.1-activated-sludge-metagenome-genome-assembly--contig:-NODE-5932-length-11691-cov-50.524149_pt1 | contig 11691 bp, 6 predicted proteins | sample MGYA00238181_ERZ773283 | MGnify/ENA primary metagenome ERZ773283 (study PRJEB29023, sample SAMN05720199) | activated sludge metagenome | isolation source: Anaerobic digester | place: Japan... | reverse complement strand
ACCTCGACCTATGTCTTCACTAACGACTTTCCGGCTTTGTTTCCCGATACACCTCATCGTCGCCGAAATGTTAGGAAGTATATCAGGGATGAGAGTGTATCCGGCACTTGCCGAGTGATCTGCTTTTCTCCGCGGCATGATCTTACCCTGGCAGAAATGGCAGTTGAGGAAATCCGGAATGTCATTACCGTTTGGGCTGAACAAACAAAGGAACTGGGTGAAAATTTTTCCTGGGTCCAAATATTTGAAAACAAAGGTGCTATGATGGGTTGTTCCAATCCCCATCCGCATGGCCAAATTTGGGCGGTCAATAGCCTGCCCAACGAACCTTATAAAGAAAATCGCCGACAATCAGCCTACTTTAAGCAGAATAAATCAGTGCTATTAACTGATTATTTGGCCTATGAATTAGAATCTCGGGAGCGGGTGGTTCTCGAGAATGAAAACTGGTTGGCAGTAGTACCATTTTGGGCTATCTGGCCGTTTGAAATTCTCCTCCTGCCGCGGCGGCCTATTTTGCGTTTGCCAGACCTCACTCCAGCCGAGAGAAATAGTCTTGCCTTAATTCTCAAATCTCTTCTGACTAAATATGATAATCTTTTTCAATCATCTTTTCCCTATACGATGGGCTGGCACGGCGCCCCGACAATGCCCGGTAACTTCGACTACTGGCAATTGCATGCTCACTTTTACCCGCCACTTTTACGTTCATCATCGGTGAAAAAATTTCTGGTTGGCTATGAAATGCTGGCGGAAGCTCAGCGCGATCTGACTCCAGAAGTAGCCGCCCTGACACTCCGGGAAACAAGTGAAATTCACTACAAATCTCTAAATAAGGACGTGTAAGGTTAAATAATGCCCAAAAATCAGATAACTAACTTACTGCAAAACCAAATAGATACCACCGCATTTCAAAAAATCTACGGTCATAATCCAAGCGTAATTAAGGAGCAAATCAAACGTTATACGTATCTTGCCGATCGGCATAATGAAATTTTTGCCACTTCTCCTGCCCTATTTTTCAGCGCGCCTGGTCGTACCGAAATTAGCGGCAATCATACCGATCACAATCATGGTAAAGTACTGGCGGCTAGCGTTGACCTGGATTCCATTGCGGCCGTGAACGCTATTAATGGGAATCAGATTACCATTTTTTCAGAGGGTTATCCGCAACCATTCATCGTTGATATCAATCATTGCTCACCGGTCGAAGCCGAGCGAGGCACGACCACCGCTCTGGTACGCGGGATAGTGGCCCGCTTTAAAGAGCTTGGTCTGCGGGTTGGGGGCTTCAACGCCACAGTAACCAGCAATGTGCTGGTCGGATCTGGCTTGAGTTCATCAGCATCTATCGAAGTTCTGCTCGGAACAATAATGAATTACCTTTTCAACGATGGACAAATTGCGGCTGAGGATATCGCTTTGATCGGTCAGTTTGCCGAAAATCAATACTTTGGCAAACCCTGTGGCTTGATGGATCAATTGGCAATTGCCGTCGGCAGCGTGGTGGCAATTGATTTTAAAAATCCGTCCAAGCCTATCATTCAGAAAGTTAATTATGATCCCGAACAGCAGAATTACAGCTGGCTAATCGTTAATACAGGAACCAGCCACGTCAACCTGACCGAAGAATATGCCGCAATCCCTCGCGAAATGCGGGCGGTTGCCAAAGCGTTAGGTGGGCAGGTTTGCCGTGATATAACAATGCAAAATTTGATTGAGGAAATTCCGGATCTGCGTCCCAAGGTCGGCGACCGGGCAATTCTGCGGGCTTTTCATTTTCTGACTGAAAACGAGCGGGTTCAACAACAAGTATCTGCTTTAGAGAGAGGTGATTTCGCCACTTTTCTGGAGCTAGTCAATGAATCCGGCGCTTCATCCTGTCAGTGGCTTCAAAATTGTTATCCTACCTCGAATCCTGCCGAACAAGGCGTTCCTTTAGCGCTAGCGCTGACTCAAAATTTCCTAAAAACGGCGGGGAAAAAAGGCGCTTGTCGGATTCAGGGTGGCGGTTTTGCCGGAACTATTCTGGCTTTTATTCCGAAGGAAATTCTGAGTGATTATCTAAGATTAATCACCAAAATCTTTACCGAAGGCAGTGTTTCGCAATTGAATATTCGCCCGATAGGCACAGTTTGCCTTAATAAAGTATAAATTTATTGAAGCGATCAGTTGAGAAGTGGACATTGGTCAACGGTTATTAGTTGTTGGGCATTGGTGAGGTAGGTAGGGCAGAAGTTAACTATTCGATATTATATCACCCCTAATTCATATTGTCAAACGTAAATATTCGTCCGAGATTTTTTTTAAAAATCATGGTAAATTCTTTCATAAAATCTTTATCACCAACTCCGCTATATTATTAAATTCCAGTCGCTGTGTTGTATTTTAAGGTTAGTTATCACAGATTATTAATCTTCTCGGTAGGTCTATTAATCGCGATAATTTGCCGGGCAATGGCTATGCCTGATACCGATTCTGATGTTAAAAATTTAACAATTCTCAGCGACACCAATCCGAGATTACTCACAGACGGCACACTTTACACCGACTTACAACTTTCTCCTCCGGAGGAAGATTATTTGAAATTAGTCACCACCGAGACGATCAATGATTCAGTGGGTATGGCGACAAAATCCGATCAGTTGGGCAGTATTGTAAATAATACAGGCAATCTACCCCCTTATCCGCCCTATGATCCTTCTCCGACGCATCAACAGATCCGACAGCCAGATGGCTATCTGGAATGGATGATGGGCGAAGATCCCGATGGCGATGAAATCTTTTATTGTGAAATAATTATTCGTAACGAACTGGATCCGGATCAGATGATTACAGTACATTTAAACGATTCTATATTAGAAAAAGCGCGTGAAGGCGGCGTTGAGGGCTTGTCTTACGAATATAATGGCCAAGTGCGTTTTGGCTTAAAGCGAATTCAAGATGAAGATTTTTTTCGAGACGGCTGGGTTTACAGCTGGAGTGTCCGGGTTAGTGATAAATGGGGCGGTACGACGGAATCCAACTGGACCGAGGCTACTTTCCGTTTCGACGACGGGATTAATCAACCCCCTCTACCACCGGTTGAGGGTTTTAATCCGGATGGTATCATCGTCGCGAGTCATTATCCGGAATTGAAATGGTCTCCAGCTATTGATCCTGATGTCGCCGATCGTTTACGCTATGAAATTGTATTAAGTCGCGATCGCTCGTTCGGCGGCAGAACCTATATTTTACTAAAAAGCACTTATGACCAGAACCAAATATTGGTTCAAACTCCTCTGCTGGAGAATTGTCAATATTTCTGGCGTGTGCGTTCCATCGATCTGACTGAGGCACGCTCCGTCTGGTCCAAATCCAATACCTTTTGGGTCAATCAGATTAATGAAGCTCCTCAGCGACCAGTACGAATTATCCACCCGCATAATCTCGAGGAAATCACACCAAATTCGTATTTCTGGTGGTTACCCTCCGATGATCCTGATCCCGGCGATCAGTTAAATTATCAAATTGAATGTAGTGAATCTCTTAACTTCACTGAACCCATATTTTCCTACCGGATTCCCAGAACTATTACTGCGAAGGAGGTAGAAACTAAACTTGAACTGCCACAAAGGGCTATTGGAGTCTGTCTTGATGAAATTTCGGCGATCAGCCTTTTGAAAGATAATACGCTGTATTACTGGCGCATTCGGGCTTTTGATCAATCCGAAATTAGTGGAACATCAGCCAGTCGTCCAGTCAGAGTGGCATTCAATCATCAAAATGATCCACCTCTGCCGGTTGTTAAAGGTTTCTATCCTGCTGATGACGCTATAATCAAAACCCTGCGCCCGGAAATCCGCTGGGCAAATAGTAGTGATCCTGATTTTAGTGATTTTCAAGCCAGCCTAACTTACCAGTTAGAAATCAGCAGAGACCCCCAGTTCCCCGAAAATGCATGTTCGGTCTATACAACTGAACCGGGGCAGACTGTTTTTACTCTTCCTGAAAATTTAATAGAAAACGAACGCTGGTTTTATCGTGTTCGAGCTTGTGATCAACACGGCAGTTACTCGCTCTGGTCGCCTACCAACTCCTTCATTACTAATGCCATAAGTGAGGCGCCCTATCCTGTTACGGATGGTTTTTTACCGAAAGATTCAGCGGTGGTGGAAACTGCTCAGCCGCTAATTAGCTGGTTGCCGTCCGATGATCCCGACCCCGATCAAGATGAACGCGATTTATATTACCTTGTTCGTTTCTACGAGGCTGATAATCCCAAAAAGGTTAGTCAGGTTGCCAGCAAAACCGGCATAACCAGTCTCCACCTCCCAGAATTAAAAGAGGATAAATATTATTTTTACCAAATATCAGCGGTTGATCCAGACGGCAATCGCAGTGAATGGAGTCAGCTGGTATGTTTTGGAGTAAATGCTGTTGATCTACCACCTGGCCCATTTGCCTTACTCGCACCATTTAACGGGCAGGATTCGGTTGCGCTGGATGCCGGATTCGTCTGGCATATCGCCCACGACAAAGATCCAGGCTCGCAGATCAATTATACATTATACTACGGAACCGATAGCCTTTTTTTGACGAACTTCCGTGAAATTATGTTTGAGCAACCGGAAGAAGATACAATTATGGTTTATAATCCACCCGAACGTCTTAACTATGCCACTCGCTATTTCTGGAAAGTTGTGGCTACTGACAACCGCGGCAATCAATGCTGGGCTTCTCAGACTAATCAACGCCCGTTCGTTTTCACAACCGTTGGTACCCAACGCTCGATCGCCAGTATATTTAAGAATTTCCGCTTACATCAGAATTATCCCAATCCTTTTAATATAGAGACTTTGATTAGATATGATGTTCCTTTTTATGGACCTGTTGATGTATCAATTTACGATTTAATCGGGATGAAGGTCACTACGCTAGCTACCGGCAATCATGCGGCCGGCAGTTACAGTGTTTATTGGAATGGTACTGACCAGAACGGTACGCTGGTTGCTAACGGTGTTTATATCTGCCGCTTGACGGCGCCCGGCTATATGTCCCATATCAAAGTCGTACTTATGCGCTAATTTATAGAGATTATTTAATCTCTTTGCTACCATATTACATCCTGGTTTTAGTCATAATCTTGGCTTGTTTTAGGTTAAGTTTGGAATATAGCCGTTTTGACTAATGATCAATGACCAGCCCCACCCTAACGCAGATAGTCTGATGCAACTTGTGTTAAGGGTATTGGGCTTTTCATTCCTAACCTTAGCCTCGTTCAATCTTGGTCTATTTTACTAAAATATCTGTGTGCCTTAGAGCTTTTGTTATTAAAGGAGCCCTTTTGCACCCAAACCTTAGAAGGCAACAAATACTATTTTTTGTCAGTCAATCGGGATTTCATTTCATCAACTAATTCTTGCACTTCCGCCACACGATTGCGGATTTTTTGAATAAGTTCGGCTTCTCGTTCTTTGGGATTGCCATTTTCAGATTCGGTCGTCACTAAATTAATTCTCCAAAATATTTAACCGTAAATAATTACCATTCTGTAATTACATAAGGAATTTTAACTATTTGCCAATTCCGAGTAATAATTTAAAAATCCACAACTAAAATGCCGCCATTTTTTTGTAGCTAAAAGAAGTAATACAAAATTAATCGAACAATTGCCCAATAAAATTAATACCTTCTATTCACTCTTCGACAGGCTCAGAGTGACAGTATGGCTCAGAGTGACACTCCATCTGTCATCCTGAGCTTGTCGAAGGATGAGCTCGTCGCTTCTTGTCATCCTGAGCTTGTCGAAGGATGAGTCCCTCAAGAGACTTTAGGTCAGCGATCTTGTCACTCTTCGACAGGCTCAGAGTGACAGTATGGCTCAGAGTGACACTCCATCTGTCATCCTGAGCTCGTCGAAGGATGAGCTTATCGCTTCTTGTCATCCTGAGCTTGTCGAAGGATGACATTTCCATCTCCCTATTTCAATTTCTCAGCGTCAGCCTTAGCCTTTTCATTACTTAATCCCATAAGGGCGAACTATCTGGAGAATCTTTCCAGCATTAGACATTGAACCAGTAAGAAGCTTTAATCATAAAAATGTTATCCGGCTTAATTTTTCCGATGCGATTGACCGAACGGCTTAGGTCAAAATCTGCCTCACTACTATTTTCAAAGCGACCATGCGTCCAGACTAAGTAAATCGCCGAACCGAGCGCAAATTCCCAGCGCAATACCGCGCTGGAGCGGAAACTATATACATTAAAGTCGGGATTGTCAAATGAAAAGGAGCCGGCCGGACCGTTACCGTCCGGATCAACGGTGTAATTCCCATCGCTATTTCTATTAATTTCCGTACCTTCTTCATAAGTAAAAAACTGATAGGTTTTCGGTCGGGCAAACTCTTTAAAATCGTAATATTCCGCCGCACCATAAAGCGGTTGGGCATATAATTGAAGTGTCAAACGCGGGGTAAAAGTCCAGTCCAAGCGCAGGCTGGCAGATATAGTCTTTTGATCCATCTTAGCAAAGACGTAGCGTTTACCATAAGTTGCGTCCGCATAGGGGTCATCGAAGACATCCACGTATTGGGCATAATTATGATTAACAGAAATGCTGGGAGTTAACTCAAAAGCTAAATTATCAGCAACTTTCCAATTGAGCGGAATTTGTAAATAATGACTGACCGAGGCAGTGTCATTGCCGCTGGTTTCGTAGTAGAGCCTGCCTACCAACGGTTTGCGTTCATCTGTTGATATTTGAATATATCCCCACCTTCCGGATGGAGATATGGCTATTGGACCGCCGCGGGTAAGTCTGGTATCATAAGTTTCCCAAAAATAGCCGCCTCCATAATCTATCCAGTAATAATTCGAGAATTGAATATAACCCAAATTCATAATACCATTATTAGTCAAGTTACCTCCGCAGTCCATACCGAGTGTGTGAGCCAGAATTAAATTAAATTTGCGATAGAAGTGATTCGGCTCCGTCCACTGATAACCGGCACCGACGTGATAATTGATAACATCGCCTCTCGATAAATATCCCAGGTCACTAACCTCGAACCGTGGGTCAATTAAACCAAATGCGGCATTAAAAATGACATTGCCACGCTGTTTATTGAGATTAATCCGAGTCGCAAATCCAGTCAGCGCGGTGGCATTACTATCTACTCCTAAATGCTCAGCATCCGGTCGTTGAAAATAATGACGCGCGTTCGTCTGAACGTCGGTAATACAATTCTCATTACCCTGAATATTGGACATCGCGCCCCATCCGGCAATTACCCAGGTTTTATTAGTATCCAGAAAAGTCCAGCCGTCCAGCCCCACTACCAGGGCATCCGAATTGAGATAGTCGGCGAGACTTTCATCCCGAAAAAAGCGTTTGGTAGAAGTGGTAATTATTCCCAGCCCGTGGCGACCCTCTTGAAATTCTTTCTGCGTCCGCAGAATCGCATAATTAGTCAGCGGCTCAGCTTCGATTTTCGAGTCGAGACCGTTGGGACTAACGCGGGCGAACTCACGCGCTGTCAGGGCGTTCAATAGCCCCACATTCCAGTTATCGCCAACTTTGCCCGTCAATTTTCCGGCGGAGATGATGCGTGTTCCGTCCGGCACATCGGTATAATCGTAATCCGACAGGTCGCGCTGGGGGGCGCGTCCGATGCGCCGGCTATAAAATATGCTGGGCGTCGAAAAATTCATATTCCAATAATTATTGGAACCACCATAACCGAAATTAAAAATATCCGATCCTTCGATAAAGAACGGGCGCTTTTCATTATAATAGGTTTCGACGTCGGACAGATTAATCACTGCTGGATCAACTTCCACTTGACCAAAATCAGGGTTAATGGTACCGTCAACGGTCAGATTATTACCCACCCCAATCTTAAAATCGGCACCGGTACTGGCAAAATAGCGTGAACCGTCGTTAAAAGGATCGGCTGGATCAACTGCCAAGTATTCGCCTTTGCCTCTGATATATGGCAAAACTTCGATTTTGCGTTCCGCATTAATGTTCTCAATACCCACCAGTTCAATGAAGCGCGATACCATACCTGATTCATTGCGGGGTGAGACAAAGCTCATATCCTCCTCATTGTAGCGTTGAATTTTACGATATAACGCCACTCCCCAGACATATTGATCGCTTTTCTGGAAACGCAATTGTGAAAAAGGGATGCGTATTTCGGCAGTCCAGCCCTCTTGATTACGTTGCGCGGCGCCTTCCCAAACACCGTCCCAGTTATCATCTTGCCAGTTGTCGTTATAAAATCTTCCGTCATAAATTGCACCTGCGGCTGAAATCCCGAAATAATATGCAGTGCGTTTGTCATTAAATGGACTCAAAGCAATTATAAACAGATCAGTATTCCAGTCGGAATCGCGTCGGCCAAGCCGCGCTACAATTGAATCTGGGGCTGAATCATAGAGCCGGGCGCCGACATAGAGCGCCTCGTCATCATAGACAATCCAGATATCCGATGGCTGGCTTGGTTGAGCACCTTCATTCGGTTCATCTTGAATTAAAGGTGGCGCCGGAATAGCTCTTTGCCAGATTTCCTCACTTAAAATTCCGTCAATACGAATAGATTCGTCCGTTCGAGTCGCCTTTACCTGAGTATTACCCATCGCTGTTCCCGATATAAATATTGCTAGAATACTCAGCTTAACAATTATTACTAACTTTTTCACAATTACACTCCTAGTTAATCATTAGCAAACACATCAAAGCCCTATAGATTGGATTAACCAGGATTTAGTTGTCCTATCCCTGAGTTATTTTCAACCCAGTAGACAATAATTTGTGATTAGAATCAAAAGTCGGTTGAAAGTTCTCAGCCGACATGCTCCTTTAAAATGCTACTGAGATCTTCCATACGATATGGTTTAGCGATTATATCAATAAATCCATATTTTTGAGGAACAGTCATCATCGAATCGTTTATATAACCACTAGAGACTAAAGCTTTAACATCAGGATCAAATTTCTTTAGTTCTGCGATGGTCTCTTTACCACCCATACCTCCGACAATAGTCAAATCCATAATGACCAGATCAAATGGTTGCCCGGCTTCCTTGGCTTCCTTATAAGATTTGATGGCTTCTTCACCGTTCGGAACGCATTTGACATCGTAGCCCATACTGGAAATCATCTCCTCAACCACTTCACAAATCAATTCATCATCATCCATCACTAAAATTCGACCATTCCCTTTTGAAATTTGGGGTTCGGCTTTTTGAGAACCCTTTTGAACAGCGGCGGTTGCTGGAAGATAAATCGTAAAGGTTGTACCGTTGCCCGCTTCAGAGTCTACAAAAATATATGCATCGTGTTTTTTCAGTATAGAATAAACAACCGACAAGCCCAAACCGTTTCCGTGAGGTTTAGTGGTAAAGTAAGGATCAAATACTTTGGATAAAAGGTTTTTAGGAATACCAACCCCAGTATCTTGTATCGCAATTTTCAAGTAATACCCGGATTTAATTGGTACAAGACCATCTGTTTTTATTTCCTCAGCATTAGCCGAAATTTTTAGGTTGCCTCCGGACGGCATAGCCTGAATAGCATTTATAACCAAATTTTGAATCACTTGGCTCAGCTGGCCACGATCAGCCTCCACATTGGGCAAATCGGGAGCAATGTCAAACTGGCAGTTAACCGACGATCCCACCGTGGCAAATTCAACCAATTCTCTCAGAAAACTCTCAACCTGGATGGATTCCATAACCGGCGCACCGCCCTTGGCAAAAGTTAACAATTGCTGAGTCAGGGAGCGAGAACGTAAAGCGGCCTTCTCGGATCTTTCGAGGATCCGAGTTATATCACTGTCTTTAACTTTCATCTTTGCCAGTGATATGTTACCCAAAATACCGGAAAGCATGTTATTAAAATCATGGGCAATACCACCAGCCAGGATACTCAGAGATTCCAACTTCTGCACCTTGATCTGCTCGTCTTCGACAATTTTTTGAATAGTTACATTGCGCATTGTACCGATATATCCTGTAAATTTCTTACCGCCATCATAATTGGGTACGCCATTTACTTCAAGGATAATTTCTTGACCGAGGTGATTAACTATAGTTAACTCCAGGTTCTTGATCGGCTTACGCTTGGTAAAATGTGACGCAATGATTTTGCCACCTTTTTCTTCAGAACCTTTAGGTAGAATATCAGCAAACTGTTTACCAATAAGTTTATCAGGGGTACGCCCGAGAATATCTTTTATATTCGGGCTGACATATAAGACCCGTCCGGAATCGTCAGCTTGCCAGATAACATCCAGACTGGATTCTACTAAATGACGAAATTTAGCCTCGCTCATCCGAAGCGCCTCTTCGGTGCGTTTAAGCTCACTAATGTCGGACATAGTGGTCTGAATGGAACGAATACGACCATCATCGTCCCTGATGATATAATCAGAAATAGAGAAAGTCTTTACTTCTCCACTCTTAGTTAAATAATGACGTTCATTCCCCGTAGAACTCGTCTTCTTGCTTAATTTCTTTTCATCAAAGGATTTACGAGCCGATTCTCTTTCACTTTCGATAACGAAATCAAAGATCGGTCGCCCACAAACCTCCTCTTTGGAGTAACCCATAATTTCACACCATTGACGGTTGACATCCACAATAATACCATCAGGAGTAATGGTGTGGTAAGCTATGGGTGCATATTCATATAACCAGCGAAATCGGCGAGCAGATTCAGCCAGCTCGGCCTCGGCATTTTTACGCTTGGTAATATCACGAAAAATGCTCAGTAAATAAACTTGTTCACCGGGAATATCCAGAAAAGAATTGGAAATTTCAAACCAGACTTTCTGACCATTCCAGAGAATTGATTCGCATTCTGTTAAGGATTTAATATGTCGTCGAGAGAAATTATTTCGGTAATTTGTTTCAATCTCCTGGCGCTCTTCCGGCGGATAAATAATCCCTATACTGGCATTTTCCAGCTCGTTTCGGCGCATGCCTACCTGGCGACAAAAGGCTTTGTTAACGGCGATTATTTTGCCGTCCTTGTCCGTCAACCGCATGCCATCAAAACTGCCTTCCCAGATTGATTGGAAACGCGTTTCGTAACTTTGCAGGGCAATATTGGCTTTAACTTTTTCACTTATATCCGTTATAAAACCTTCGAGCACTACGAGATTTTCGTCTCCGTTATAGATACCGACACCTTGCTCACAAACCCACTTTTCCTGATTATCGGCTGTCATAATCCGATATAGTAACTGATAAGGACTCCGCTTTTTCAGAGAAGCACCAATTTCATCAAATACATATTGCCGATCATTCGGGTGAATAATCTGGCTATAGGTTATTTTATGGTCCATTAAAAAATCATCAGGCGAATAACCGGTTAATGAACGGCAACCATCGCTGATGAAAATCATTGTCCTTTCGGCGTCATATAAACAACGATAAGCCGCACCTGGTAAATTTCTTACCAAAGAAGCCAATTTATCTTCCGATTCACAAACAAGTTCTTCTGCTATATCTTCATAAGGACGTTTCTTCGTATTCATTTAAACCCCTCAAATTAATCAGAACAGCTACTATTCGAAAATAACCGGCCTACACAATGTTGCCCAAGAACTAAATATTTTTTTATTGTGTGCCGTTTTCCACGTGTGAATACTAAAAAATAATATTTAAAAATGCAAGTCGTTTTTTAGGGCTGAGGATAAGGCAA
>ENA-UPSM01005922-UPSM01005922.1-activated-sludge-metagenome-genome-assembly--contig:-NODE-5922-length-11708-cov-4.529048_pt1 | contig 11708 bp, 11 predicted proteins | sample MGYA00238181_ERZ773283 | MGnify/ENA primary metagenome ERZ773283 (study PRJEB29023, sample SAMN05720199) | activated sludge metagenome | isolation source: Anaerobic digester | place: Japan... | reverse complement strand
GCCATTAAGGGACGCATTGAGCAGATCCGCGTTGAGATCGACAACACCACCAGCGATTACGACCGCGAAAAGCTTCAGGAACGCCTGGCGAAGCTCTCCGGCGGCGTTGCCATCATCCGCGTTGGCGCAGCCACTGAAACCGAGCTGAAAGAAAAGAAACACCGCGTGGAAGATGCGCTTTCCGCTACCCGCGCTGCTGTTGAAGAAGGTATCGTTCCTGGCGGCGGCGTGGCGCTCGTGAACGCTGTGGAAGTCCTCAAGGACATCACACTTGACCAGGAAGACGCCCAGATCGGTGTCAACATCGTCCGTAACGCCCTGACCATTCCGATGAAGAAAATCGTCGAGAACGCCGGCAAGGACGGCTCGGTTGTCGTGGAAAATGTCCGCCAGCGCCAGGCTGATCAGAAGAACAAGCACCTCGGTTTCAATGTGCTGACCGAAGAGTACGGCGACATGGTCAAACTTGGCGTCATCGACCCCGCCAAGGTCACCCGCGGCGCGCTCGAAAACGCCGCATCCATTGCTGCGATGATCCTCACCACTGAGGCGCTCATCACCGATATCCCCGCTCCGGAACCTGCCGCTCCGGCTATGCCCCAGGGCGGTGGGATGTACTAAACCGAAATAAAGGATTTTGAATCAAAAAGCTGGCTTACACTGCCAGCTTTTTGATTCCTTTAATGTGCCTTAGAGACTACCAGGCAGATAAAAAGAGCGGTTGTTAAACCGCTCGTTCACAAAATATGGATTCCTAAAGATGCGTGGGCGTATAATCCAAAGTCTCAATCAGCTCCATCAAGCGATTTCTCAGCGTGGGGTAAGAAAGCCCGTAGACTTCTTCCATGCGATTAAGCTTGCCTTCGCAACTGACAAAGGTGAGAAGGAAAATACGCTGCTCATCACTGAGCCTCTGCAGCGGATCCGCCTCAGGAACAAATTCTCCTTCAACGGTGACGTCGCACTCCGGGCAGTAATAAGCCAAGACATTCATAGGACCCTGACAAACTGGACAGCTAATCGGCAATTTTTTCATAAAACCTCCATTTTTATACTAATATTTTATAAGTTTTACATTTCGGTGTCAAGCATCTTAAGGGAGCAAACTCAATTTACTGAAAGAAAAACCCCGTGTTTGGGCACGGGATTTTTTGGTTTCGGGGGTTTGATTAAGCCAGCGCCATCTCGACGACTTTGGCGAAGGCTTTCGGATCGCGCACAGCCAGATCAGCCAGCATTTTGCGGTTGAGGATAACCTCAGATCTGCGCATGGCGGCAATCAGACGGCTGTAGGTGGTGCCATTCAGGCGGGCTGCAGCGTTGATGCGTGCAATCCAGAGCCGGCGCAAATCGCGCTTGCGATTGCGGCGGTCGTTATAGGCATACCACTGCGCGTGCAGGAAAGCTTCGTTCGCACGTTTAAACAAATGATTGTAGGAACCCTCATAACCGCGGTTATGGGCGATCAGCCGCTGATGACGGCGTCGGCGATAGGGTCCACTCTTTACTCTTGCCATAATTCATTACTCCTTTGCGGTCCCCTGGGCGTCAGATTTTCCATCTCGTTACTACACCCAGCAGCCACACTAAAACGGTTGCGACAGGACAGTCCTTAGTCCTTTTTGCTCATATAGGGCGCTAAACGCTTGATATGCTTGACCAGTCCGTTGGAATTGACGGCGACTGTTTCGGCGAGCAGATACTTGGTCCGCTTGGAAGTGTTGCGGCGCAAGTGACCCTTGCCGATCTTGGTCCGTACGACCTTACCGGTACCGGTTGTGCGGAAGCGTTTGGACGTAGCCTTATGAGTTTTCAATTTGTATTTTCCACTACTCTGTTTACGTGGCACGATCAAACTCCTCTAAGAAAATCCAACGGCTGTAAGGTACCCAGCCGCTGGTCAATAAACCAAAAGCAGATTATACCAGAAAATTGCCGCTGTCAACGGCTTTTTGCAGATAGTTTGCTGGGTTTTGGTCGAATCCCGCAGACGCCTAATTCTTTTTTGGCGTGAGCATCATGAACATCGTCCGCCCTTCCATGTTGGGCGGTTGCTCGATATCGGACACGTCCTTCAGTTCCTCGGCGATTTCGCGCAGGTCTTCCAGCGCCAGTTCGGGATAGGTGATCTCGCGCCCTCTGAAGCGAATGGTAACGCGCACTTTCATGCCGTCTTCCAGCCACCGTCGGGCATCGCGCACTTTGAAACCCTGGTGATGGTCACTGGTTTTGGGGCGCAGGCGGATCTCTTTGATCTCGATTTTTGTCTGGGCTTTGCGGGCTTCGCGTTCCTTTTTTTCTTTGTCGTAAAGGAACTTACTGTAGTTGATGATCTTGACCACAGGCGGATTGGCATTGGGGGCGATCTCTACCAGGTCGTATCCAGCGTCATTGGCGCGGCTAAGAGCCGTTTCGATCGGGACGATCCCAACATTCTCACCGTTTTGGTCAACCAGGCGAACGGTTTCGCTGTGGATTCGTTCATTAATGCGATATTCTTGTTTACTGCTGATCTTCTTATTCTCCTTACTTTTGCTGTCAGGGACAGGTAAATATTATTCGGCGTACTGCTTACCTATAATACCATATGCCTTTGAAAGACGTCAATAAAATGCCATGGTCAGTTTGGCCATGGTCAGTTTTGCCATTTGTTTGGCTTTTGATACTACAATTGGTGCTGGAGGAATGATAACTATGGACTTAAATAAAAATTTGGAAAAATATGCAGACCTGCTCGTTCGGATCGGGCTCAATCTTCACGAAGGCGACAATCTCACCATCCGCCTCAGCGAATACGCGCTGCCCTTGGCGCGCCTGATCGCCAGGAAAGCCTATCAGGCAGGAGTTGGCGACATTCAACTTGTGTTCAATGACGACGCGATCACCCTCAGCCGTTTTCTCGAAGCTCGCGATGAGAGTTTTGAGACCTATCCCGAATACCAGGTGGATTTCGCTGAAAAGCTGTTCCTGGATAATCACCACGTGCTCAACCTGCACGCCCCCAACCCCGACCTGCTTAAACCCGCCGATCCCGCCCGCATTGCCCAATGGCAGAAAGTCGCCGGCATGGCGAACAAGCGCTTGATGAAATATACAATGCAGAACAAAGTCAAATGGTGCGTGGCGGCAGTCGCCTGCCCGGCGTGGGCTGACGCGGCTTTTCCGGGCATGCCCGAGCAAGACGCTGTTCAGAAGCTGTGGGACAACATCTTCATGACCACGCGCGTAGACCAGGCTGACCCCATTGCCGCCTGGGAAGCGCACGACCAGCAGCTCAAAGCGCACCGCAACTTCCTGAACAAAGCCCGCTTCGACCGCGTGCACTATAAAGGTCCCGGAACGGACCTGATGGTGGGGCTGGTAAAAGATCACATTTGGGAAGGCGGCTCGGGCTTCAGCGCCGCGGGCGACCGCTTCTTCGCAAACATCCCGACCGAAGAGGTCTTCAGCATGCCCGATGCTGACCGCGTGGAAGGCACCCTGCGCGCCACCATGCCGCTTTCACTGCGCGGGCAAATCGTGGATGACTTCCACTTCACCTTCAAGGACGGCAAGGTTGTGGATTTTGACGCCGGCGTGGGCAAGCAGATCCTGGCTGACCTGCTGAAGATGGACGAGGGCGCGACCCGCCTGGGCGAAATCGCCCTGGTCGCGGATAATTCTCCCATCAGCAACACTGGCATCCTCTTCAAGAATACCCTCTTCGACGAGAATGCCTCCTGCCACTTTGCTTTAGGCGCTGCCTACAGCGAAAATCTCGAAGGCGCGGCCGAACGCAGCGAAGAGGAAAACCGCAAACTGGGCATGAACGACTCTGTGATCCACGTGGACTTTATGGTCGGCAGTAAAGAAGTCACGGTCACCGGCATAAAGGCAGACGGAAGCGAAACCGTTCTGTTGAAAGACGGCGAGTGGATGATTTAGGACCACGACAAAATCAGAAAGCTAAAAAAACGCCCCGCCTTTGCGACGGGGCGTTTTGGATGGAAAGTGTCACTCTTTTTCGTAGGGCTCGCCTTCGGCGGCGGGCGCCTGCCCCTTGCCGATGAAGCCAGCCAAAACGATCATGGTGATGAGATAGGGAGCCATCGCCATGAATTGCGGCGGAATGGCGCTGCCCAAAAGCGAAAGCTTGGAACCAATAGCATCGGCAAAGCCGAAGAGCATCCCCGCGCCGATCGCGCCGACAGGCATCCAGTTGCCGAAGATCATGGCTGCCAGCCCAATGAAGCCCTTGCCCGCCGTCATGCCTTCGTCGAACCTGCCGACCGAGCCGAGCGTGAAGAAGGAGCCGGCAATCCCCGCCACGAGCCCGCTCAGGATGACACCCATGTAGCGGGTGCGGATAACGTTGATTCCGAGCGTGTCTGCCGCTTTGGGGTGTTCACCCACGGAGCGCAGCCTGAGCCCCCAGCGGGTTTCGAAAAGCGCAAGCTGGAGCACGATCAGGATCACAAACATCAGATAAACGAAGATGTTTTGGTTGAAGAGGATCGGTCCGATCAGCGGAATGCTCGCCAGCCCCGGTATGGGCACGCGCGGAAACAGCTTGGGCGTGTTGAGCAGCGGAGTATGTTGGAGGAATTTTTGCGAAATAAAAGCCGTTAACCCCGCCGAAAAAATATTGATGACTGTGCCGGAGATGGTTTGGTTGACTTTATATTTAATGGAAAGAACGCCCAGGATCAGCGCAAGGAGGATGGAGGAAAGGATGCCGCCCAGCAAGCCCAGCCAGGGGTTCTTGGTGACGCTGCCCACGATCGCCGCGACCATGGATGCCATCAGCATCATGCCTTCAATCGAGATATTGACGATGCCTGAACGTTCCGCGAGGATGCCCGAAAAGGCGCCAAGGGTGATCGGCACCGCCAGCAAAACTGCGCTGGAGAGCATCCCTGCAAGGTTGAGCTGTTTGTCTGCCGCCTGCCAGACCAAAAAACCGAAAATCAGGAAGAGCGCGCAAATCCCAACCATCAGGTTTGTCCATCTGCCGAAGCCCCTGATAAGCTGATAAATCCCAATCAAAAGCGCGGCAATCGCAAGTACGGTCAGGGTGATTTTTGAAGGCAGAATCCAATCCGCCATGAAACCCTGATCGATCCCTCCCGGGGTCATCACGAATCTCGTGAGGGCTCCACTGGCGGTTTTTAATGCAAAGATGAAGTAGATCAGCAGACCGATGAGCACTTCCACGATCCCGACCACCAGCTTTCTGGTGGACGAAACCTCGACTACCCGTTTGTGTTCAATAACGCGGGAATTTGTTGTCATGATTGACCTCCCCAACCGCTTAGGAAGACCTGCTGTTCTTCCTGTTTTGGCTTTCGCAGATGATAGATGGAACGAATGATGGCTGGAGCCGCCACGAACATCAGAATGATCGCCTGGATAACGTCCACGATGTCAATTGGGATGGAGGAGACCACCATCATCCGCGTTGCGCCGTTGCGCAGGGTGCCGAAGAGAATGGAAGCAAGCACCACGCCGACGGGATGGGTGTTGCCGATCAGCGCCAGGGCAATGCTGTCGAAGCCGTAGCCCGAGGAAAGCCCGAGCGCCATGCTGCGGTTGACTGCCAGGACCTGCACCGCGCCCGCCATGCCAGCCAGCGCACCCGAAAGGGACATTGCCACGATGATCGACTTGGTCGTGCTCAGCCCGGCATAGCGCGCAGCCCGCGGGTTCGTGCCGACGGTGCGCAGGTTTAAGCCCCAGGTAGTTTTGAAGAGCAGCCACCAGATCAGGTACGCCACCAGTAAGGCGATAAAGAATCCGAGGTGGAACCGAATCGGAGCTGGAAAGAACTGCGGGATTTCCGCTGTCTTTTGAATCAACGGGCTGATTGGCATGCCACCGGAACCCTCACGCGTCATCGGACCCGAAAGCAGCCATTCCGTCAGCCGGAAAGCGATCCAATTCATCATGATCGTGTTGATCACTTCATGCCCGCCGGTTTTGGCTTTTAGTAAGCCCGGCACGAAGCCCCAAAGCGCCCCTCCGAGCGCGCCTGCCAGGAACGCCAGCGGCATGTGGATCCACGCGGGCAGTCCTGTGACCGCGTAGCCAACCCAGGTCGCGCAAGCAGCTCCGATAAAGAGCTGCCCTTCCACGCCGATGTTAAACAAACCCGACCTGAAGCCCAGCGCCACAGCCAGCCCCGCGAAAATGTAGGGCGTTGACTGTACCAGGCTTTCCAGGAACGGGTTAAAAGCCTGCCTGATCTCCCTGACATCGTCCCCGCCGACCGCCTTGACCATGCGCACCGGATCGCCAATAGCGCTGGTAAACAGCGCTTTGTAGGCGGTGCCAACCTCGTTGAATATGGCTGAAAAGCCTTTCCCCACCGATTCGCTGAAAGCCGCGTAGACCGACTGGCTCGTCACCGCTATCAGCAGCGCGCCGATCACCAGACCGGTAAAAATCGCCAACAGCGGGATGCCTGCCTTGCCCAAAAATGGCTTCCTGCTTTGTTCATCTTTCGGTTGACCCTCATTGATCTCTTTGAGGATCTCCAGCCCAAGATCTTTCTTTTTCTCGCTCATGCCATCACCATCCAAATTCCCTAAAAGGTCACTTCCACAGCCGCAGCCTCGCCAGGCTGAGGAGGTTCTTCTGGGACTACGCCCGCCATCAATAAGCCGATATATTCCTTGGAAATGCCCTTGTTTTCAACGACCTTGATGATCTTGCCCCGGTACATCACGGCAATCCGGTCGGATAACTCCATGATTTCGTCCAACTCCGGCGAAACCAGCAATACCCCGCAGCCTTCATCGCGCTTCTGGACGATGCGTTTGTGGATGTATTCGATCGAACCCACGTCCAGACCGCGGGTTGGCTGCGAAGCCACCAGGAACTTGATTGGGCGCGAGAGCTCCCGCGCGATGATCACCTTCTGTTGGTTCCCGCCCGAGAGTGACCCTACAGGGGTGAGGGCACTCGGTGTGCGGATGTCAAAGTCCTCAATCAGTTTCTCCGCGTTTTTCAGGATCACCGGGTACTGCAAGACCACCCCTTTGGCGAAAGGCGCCTGGTAGTAGGAACAGAGTACCAGGTTTTCGGTGATGGGGAAGGGCAAAACCAGCCCATCGGACTGGCGGTCTTCGGGAACATGCGCGATGCCGAGCTCGGTGATTTGTCTTGGTGAGAAGTGGGTCACATCCTCTCCCAAAAGCGTAATCTTGCCGGATAGCGACTTTTGCAGCCCTGTAACGGTGTTTACCAGCTCAGTCTGACCGTTCCCCTGCACGCCTGCAATGCCGACGACCTCCCCAGAATAGACTTCGAGTGAGACCTCATCGACGACGACATTTTGGAATTTGTCCACCACGGTCAGGGCTTCGATCGCGCAGACCAGGTCCCCTGGGCGGCTCTCGGTGCGGTCGACTTCGAGCGTGACCTCCCGACCAACCATCATGGCTGCCAGGGACTGTTTGTCTGCCTGGGCGGGGGTGGTTTCGCCCACCATCGCTCCGCGCCGAATCACCATCACCCGGTCGGCGATTTCAAGCACCTCGCGCAGCTTGTGCGTGATGAAAATGATCGATTTCCCCTGCTCGACCAGCGAACGCATGATCTTGAATAGTTCGTCCGCTTCCTGCGGGGTCAGCACCGCGGTAGGTTCATCAAAAATGAGGATTTCCGCCTCGCGGTAGAGCAACTTGATGATCTCAACCCGCTGCTGAACCCCGACCGGCAGATCCCGGACGTAGTACTCAGGGTTCACCTCGAGGTTGTAGTGATTTGAGATTTCCAGGATGCGGTCAGCCGCCTTCTTGCGGTCCAGAAAACCGGCTTGCTTCACCGCCTCATTACCGAGCATGACGTTCTCCGTCACCGTGAAGACCGGGATGAGCATGAAGTGCTGATGCACCATGCCGATCCCCTGGTTGATCGCGTCTGTCGGAGAGTTGATCGTCACCTTCTCACCGTTCACCAGGATTTCCCCCTCGTCCGGTTGATAAAGACCGTAGAGAATGTTCATCAGGGTTGATTTGCCAGCGCCATTTTCCCCCAGAAGGGCTAATATTTCGCCCTTATTCAGGGTGAGATCGATATGGTCGTTGGCTAAAACCCCCGGGAACCGCTTGGTAATCCCTTTTAATTCAAGAATTGGGGTCATAATTAGGCACCGTTCCGTTCTCTTTTTTTTCAATATTACCACAGGCTCTGATAAGAAGCCGCTCGATTTGAGAGCCGCATCGCCCTTATGAAGGTTTTGCTGCTGCGCTTTCGGGGATTATTCTGTTTGATTGAAGTCCCACCGAGCTTAAAATCGAGGGGAGTGAACTCCCACCGTACATCAAAGTCTATGGAGGAGATGCTGTTGAAAACCATGCAGAAATGAAAGCGTTTGAAGCCGCCCCCAAAACAAAGAATTATCATCCGCGCGGATGTCCCGCGCTTTTGCTAAAAAAGGACGTTGGAAAGATCAGCCCGATATTGGCGCACGCTTGGGTAGGCATCCCCCAGGACTTCCAATAAAGCCAGATAAATCTCGTGGAGTTGCCCATCGTGGAAGCGTTTATCCTGCCTGAGGATGTCCAAAAAACCGTCCAGGGCGATCTCGATTTTGCCGTTGCGCGCCAATCGCAGGCTATTGCGGTATGCCGCCTCAAGCGGGTCAGTGCTGGTCTGGGGAAGCTCGTCAAAGCCGGCGTACGCCTTCGCCAGTGGGAGCAGACTCTTGGCAGTCGTAAACTCAGCGCTCGCCGGGAAGTTGTTCAAGATCGCAAGGGCGTCCCGGGCTTTGCCCTGCCAGAGCAGGGATCGCGCCAGCGCCAGCAACCCAGCGGGTTCGCCGTGGCTCTCATACACATATTGCGCCAAGGATTCTTCCGCCCCAGCCAGATCGCCCAGGAGCAGCAGACTCTTGCCTTTTTCGAGCAGCAAGTTGCCGGCTTTTGGGAGAACGCGGTCGATGAAAAGACGCAGGTTTTGCTCGCTGAGAGTGCCGGAAACTTCCGCGACAATGCGTCCGTCCACGAAGGCTTTCATCGCGGGCACTTGCTGCACTTTGAGGCGGGCAGCCAGCCTGGTCTGGTCATCGACGTTAATACGAGCCAGCCTGAAGATGCCGTCTGCTTCATGCGCCAGACGGGCAAGCTCACGCGACTGCACCCGGCAGGGGATGCACCAGGGCGCCCACAAATCGAGTACAACAGGCATTTCTGTTGAGTAGTTTACGACCTCAAACTCGAAAGTGTCTTCGCTGATGTCAATGATGTTCGCGGCTGCCATATGCCTTTACCTGTAACAATTCTATCAGAATTATTCTTCCTCTTCCGGGGACGTGATGGCGGGTTGTTTGATTTCCACCACTTCCCCGTGGAAGTCCACCACAATTTTGAAACCAGCCATACCCAGATAAACGCGCAAATCCTGCGGGAGTCCCGTGGAACAAAGCTGTTCAAATTGCCCGGATGGGTTCTCAAGTTGCTGGCGGATAACAGCGATGGAGAAAATGTCCTCCTGACCCAGCATTTTGGCGGCTTGTTCGCTGAGGATATCCTCGTGACCACTGATGCCGGCAGTCAGGACATCCCATACCTGGCGGTCAACTTCCTCCGCGGGGATATGCCGCAAAAATCCGCCATCGTCCAGCACATAGCTGGGCTCGCTGCCCACCCAAGTGACGGTCAGGAGTTGGTCTGAGGTGTCGTAGACCAGACCTTCAAAAAGCGCTCTCTTCACGTTTTCCATCCTTTTATCTTTATCTGACACGATTATAACGAAAGACTATATAAGAAGGATTAACAATTGGCGCTATCAGCGTAGCTTTTTATGCGGAGAGCATTACGGATTGAGACTATTCTAGGGCAATCGCATCTAATTAATCCTGGATGCATTTTTCAAGAATGAGTTCGGAAAATTGGCAGCATTTCCCTTTGGTATCCATGATCATAAGATTATCAATCTGATCGGAAGGCGCGATCAAGCCTACAACACTCTGTTCGCCTACCCCGCGGGGGAAGGGGTCTGACGTGGATGAGGGGTCCGGATTTCCAATGCTCCCTCACCCAGGCTGCGCAGTGTATAGCGCCGGCTCTGTGGAATTGCCTAAAAACCGCCGAAACCAGTCAGGACGTCTACCTGGGTGCCGGTTTCTTCGGTGTAGTAGTACTTATTGAACGGCACGGTGGGGTTGGACCAGCGGTAAATCCACTTGGCATCTTCCGGCTTCATGTTGATGCAGCCATTGCTCATCACGTTGCCCCAGTTGGAATGCCAGAAGGCTCCGTGGAAGGCGACCCCAAAGAGCGTAATGTAACTCACCCACGGCACGCCCGGCAAGTCGTAGACATTCGGGTTGCCGGGTTCGTTCACCATGCGCCGGCAGGGGCGCTTGCGGTTGGTCATCCAGCGACCTACCGGCGTCAGTCCATCACGGATGCCAGTGGAGCAAAGCGTTTGAAACACCAGTCGTTCATACTCAAAGGCGCGGATTTCCTGTTTGTAGAGGTCGAGTTCGATGCGCTTCGCATCCGCGGGGACGTCGGGGCTGAGCGGCGTGACTTCCTCCGGCTTGATCAGCCGGACAGCACTGGCGGGAACATAATTTGAGAGCCCGTTCAGGTCGTCCCAGAGTTCATACCATGCTTTTCCAAATTCGTCATATTCCAGATTGATCACCCAGAAATTGTTTTGATAGTAAAAGGTACGGAGAATGTTAAGCTTGTTTGGTTCAAAATAGACCGGGACCTTCGGTACAGAAATCTCTCCCAGCGCGCCTCCCTCGGGGAGCGGCTCCCTGGGCACCGCATTAGGACGGTCGAAGACCGGCTGCACCCAGGCAGCCTCGATGTATTCGGTGTCGCTGATCTGGTACCATCCAACTTTTCTTTTAAGCACGTTCTCAACGTAGATCAGTTTCGGCAGGGGGATGATGTCATCGTACTTGTAAAAACCGCTGTTTTTCGAAAGCGCATTTGGTTCTTCGTGGATCAACAGTTTGTACCGCAGGATGCGTCCGAGCGGCGGATCGAGATCGATCAGGACCGAGGACTTATCCGCGACGGGAGCAGGCAGAAGCATGCTTAAGGCGCCCAAACCCATCGTTTTCAAGAAACTTCTACGTGATAATTCGATATTTTTCATGTGTTAGTAGTGTATATGAACGGGGATCCCCACAAAAGCCCAGTCAAAAAGCCAGCCAGCCTGACTGGTTTCCATGTTTACGCATCCATGGCTCATCGGATAGCCAAAGTTGTTGTGCCAATAGGTGCCGTGGATGCCGTAACCGCGATAGAAATACATCACATAAGGCACATCGGGCAGGTAATACCCCGGACCGCTCATATCATCGTAATACAATTTGACCCAGACATAGTAGGTGCCTGTAACCGTCGGCGTGTCGGGCAGACCGGTGGAAACAAGGAAGGAGGAAATCAGCGTATCGCCCTCATAGGCATAAAGCATTTGCTGACTGAGGTTGATATCGATCCATTTGTCACCGAGCGGTTCCACCGCGCCGGGATCGAAGGAGGGGTCTTCCTCTTCCGGGTCGTAGACGTAAGGGGTCACCTCCACAGTCGGCAGGGACGTTTCGGTTGGGGTCGCTGTCGCGGTAGGAGTGGGTGTAGGCGTGTTGGTGGGAGTCAGCGTCGGCGTGGGAGTTGGGGTGTTGGTGGGAGTAGCTGTATTAGTAGGTGTCAGGCTCGGTTTGAGCGGGACAGATTCCGTCTCCACCAGCAAGAATTGAGCTCCGG
>ENA-UPSM01005921-UPSM01005921.1-activated-sludge-metagenome-genome-assembly--contig:-NODE-5921-length-11708-cov-4.775337_pt1 | contig 11708 bp, 7 predicted proteins | sample MGYA00238181_ERZ773283 | MGnify/ENA primary metagenome ERZ773283 (study PRJEB29023, sample SAMN05720199) | activated sludge metagenome | isolation source: Anaerobic digester | place: Japan... | reverse complement strand
CCTGCACAAGACGTTCTCCACGCCCCACGGCGGCGGCGGTCCGGGTTGCGGCCCGATCGGCGTGAAGTCGCACCTGGCGGCCTTCCTGCCTTCGCCCAGGGTGCGCAACAGCGACGGCAAGTTCACGCTGGAAAAGCCTTCCACGTCCATCGGGCCCGTCCACGGCGCGTTCGGCAATTTCCTGGTGATGGTGCGCGCCTACGCCTACATCCTGGCCATGGGACCCGAAGGCCTCGCGCGAGTGGGGCGCAACGCGGTGCTCAACGCCAACTACCTGCACGCCAAGATCAAGGATTCCATGGCTTGCAAGTACGAAGGTCCCTACATGCACGAGTTCGTGCTGGACGGATCGCCTCTCAAGGCGCTGGGACTGCACACGTCGGATTTCGCCAAGCGGCTCATGGACTACGGGGTCTACGCCCCCACGATCTACTTCCCGCTGATCGTTCCCGAAGCGATGATGATCGAGCCCACCGAGACGGAAAGCCGCGAGACCCTGGACCGGTTCGCGGAGATCTTCCTGGAGGTCCTGCGCCAGTGCCGCGAAGAGACGGAAACCGTCCATTCGGCTCCGCACAACCTGCCGCTCAAGAGGGTGGACGACGTCAAGGCCGCCAAGGACCTGGTTCTCACGCATCCATTCGAGTGAACCGGGGATAACCGACCGGGCGATCGGCGTTTCCGGACGCGATTCGGATCCGTTGCAAGAAACCTCTTCGGGCGGGAAAGCCCGGAGAGGTTTTTTATGTTCGTTCCATGCGCAACGTATTGACGGATTCTGACTATTCCATCCTGTCCGCCAAGGGGATTTCCCGGGAGGAAGCCGATCGCCAGGTTTCGCTCCTGGCCAGCGGCGTCGATCCGGCTCCCGTGGTGCGCCCCGCCACGGTGGGCGACGGGATCGTCCGGCTTTCCGACGAGCTGCTCTCCGAGTGCAGGTCGGCGGCTGCCAGGACGCAGATCGGGTTCTTCGTGCCGGCCAGCGGCGCCGCCTCGCGCATGTTCGCCGGGCCTCGCAGCTTTTTGGCGGGCGACTGCAAGGATCCGCAAGCCGAAGCCGCCAAGTTGCGGCAGTTGGCCAAGGCGCCGGTGGTCGCCCGCAACCTGTGGAAGAGCGGGACCAGCCCCGACGACGCGGAAGGGGTCGCGAAACTGCTCGTGGAAGACCCTCCGGTCGGGTATGGATGGGCATCCCTGCCCAAGGCGTTCGTCCCGTTCCACGACGATCCGGAAGACAGCTTCCCTTTGCGCACTCCGCTGGAAGAACAGGTCGCCGAGGCCTCTGAGGTCCTGGGCAAAGGGCGGTTCAGCGTCATCCATTTCACGCTTGGCGAAGAATGGTCCCTGCCGGCGTCGTTCGGCGAAGTCTGCCTGAATCTGTCCCGTCGCCACGGGGGCGACATCGTGGCGGTGACGTCCATCCAGGAGCACTCCACCGACACGCTTTCGCTGGGGCCCGACGGCTCGGTCGTGCGCGACGCCCAAGGGAATCCCCAGTTGCGCGCCGGCGGCCACGGGAGCCTGTTGGGCAACCTGGAAGCCACCGACGGCCGCGTGGTCCTGGTCAAGAACATCGACAACATCCAACCCGACCACCGCCGCTCGCACGTGGTGCCGTGCCGCCAGGCCATGGCCGGACTGGCCGCGTCGCTGCGCGACGCCGCCGAATCGTTCCTGTCGACAGGAAACGACACCGAACTGCGCGCCTTGGCCGGCAAGGCCGGGATCCATCTGCCCGAGGGCGCCGAGGCCTTGCGCAAACATGTGGATCGCCCGTTGCGGGTGGCCGCCATGGTCCCCAACGCGGGAGAACCCGGCGGTGGTCCGTTCTGGGTGCGCTCCCCGAGCGGCGATTCGCTCCAGATCGTGGAACAATCCGAGATCGGTCCCGCCGACAAGCACCTGATCGCCGGGAGCACGCATTTCAATCCGGTGGAACTGGCCTGCAGTTTCCGTCGACCCGACGGAACGAGCTACGGACTTGACGCCTACGTGGATCCATCCCGCGCGTTCCTGTCCGTGAAGCCGTCCCCAAACGGCGATCTGCGCGTGCTGGAACGCCCCGGCCTCTGGAACGGATCCATGGCCAACTGGTGGACCGTCTTCGTGGAAATGCCCGCCGAGCTGTTCCTGCCCGCCAAGACGATCTACGACCTGGCGCACCCCTGGCGCATCGAAAAGGAATAGGTCGAGTCGACAGGGAAGGCGGTTTGCCAAACGGTGGATGGGCGACAAAGCCATTTACTGTCAAGGCTTGGAAGTCAAACTGTCATTATTGGTGATGAATTCGAATGTCATTCTAACAACCATGTCATTGTCCTTTGTCGATTGGATGATGCTTTTGGTTGGCGCGCTTTCTGCTAATGAGCAAGCCACCGAATCACGGCCCAATCACTGACTTCCATTCGGAATCATGGCATCATCACCGAAGATGTGCCGTGAAGCCGCGTCTCTTCATTCGGGTAGCGCCACCAGCCGAGTGGCGCTCGGGTGAAGAGCGCAAATGGGGGAATGGGAATTTTCAACGAGATCATCTATACCAGCGAAGGATGAGACCATGCGTATTGTCTCCACACTCCGAATCGCATGTCTGGCTTTGGGGCTAGGTATTGCCGCCACGCCAAGCTTGGCCGATTCCACCGGCGTGGTGCCGGATAGCACGGTCGCAGTCTCCACTGCGGCTCCCGTCGACGACTCCGCGTTGATCAAACGCGTGGCCGACTTGGAAGCCTACATGAACAACGTGGCTCCGGCGCAGTTGACCGGGATCCCGGGGCCTGGCCACAACGGCTTCATGATGATCTGCGCCGCCTTGGTGTTGTTCATGACGCTGCCGGGCCTGTTCCTGTTCTACGGCGGTCTGGTCCGCACCAAGAACATCCTGTCGGTGATCGCGCAGTGTTTCGGGATCGCCGGCATGGTGGCGCTGCTCTGGTGGGCGGTGGGGTATTCCCTTGCCTTCGAAGGTGGCAACGCGGTCATCGGGACCCTGGGCAAGGCCTTCTTGCAAGGGGTGGGGGCGGCTCCCAACACCAATTACTCGGCCTGGGTGAGCGAGAGCGTGTTCAGCATGTACCAGATGATGTTCGCGATCATCACCCCGGCCCTGATCGTGGGCGCGATCGCGGAACGCATGAAGTTCAAGGCGGTCCTGTTGTTCGTGTTCCTCTGGATGTTGATCGTGTACTTCCCGTTGGCCCACATGGTCTGGGGCGCCACGGGTCTCATGAACGGCGTCTGGAACTCGGCGGCTTCGATCAAGGCGATCGACTTCGCCGGCGGCACCGTGGTCCACATGAGCTCGGGCTGGTCGGCCCTGGTGCTCATGATCATCCTGGGCAAGCGCAAGGGGTTCGGGCTGCAGAGCTTCGCTCCGCACAGCCTCGTGCTGACCGCCATCGGGACCGGCATGCTGTGGGTGGGTTGGTACGGGTTCAACGCGGGTTCGGCCGTGGCCGCCGACGGCGTGGCCGCCAACGCCTTCATGACCACCACGCTCGCCACCGCGATCGCCGCTTTCGTGTGGCCCATGCTGGAATGGTTCAAGACGGGCAAGCCCACCGTGCTGGGGTTCTGTTCGGGTGCCGTGGCGGGACTGGTCGTGGTGACTCCGGCCACCGGGTTCATCACCGCCACCGGTGCCGTGATCATCGGCGTGATGGCTGGCATCGTTCCGTTCTTTGCCTGTACCACCATGAAGCGGTTCTTCAAGTACGACGACGCCTTGGACACCTTTGGTGTGCACGGCGTGGGTGGTACCCTGGGCGCCTTGCTGACCGGATTCCTGGCCACCCATGACGCCAACGCGAACCTGGCGTTGAACCTCAAGGACATCGTCGGCCATACGCTCTGGATCGAACAGCTCAAGGCCATGGGCTTGACCATCGTCCTGTCCATCGTGGCCACCGTGGTCATCGCCTTCGTGGTCAAGGCTCTGGTGGGCCTGCGCCCCGAGGTCGAAGACGAAGTCCAGGGCTTGGACTACGCCGAGCACGGCGAGCAGGGATACCACTTCGCCGAGTGAGGCGAACTGGTCGATTGTCGGTTCCCGGTTTAGCCGCCATCCGGGTTTCCCAGGCGCCCATCGGAATTCTTCCGATGGGCGTTTTCGCTTGTGTCTCCAGTGGCCAATCGGGGGCGCTAGGCGAGGGAGGGGTAACCGGACGGCTTTGGCGTCCGGTCAGAGGCGATCGTGTCAATTGGCGGTGCCAGATGGAATTGTCGCACCGCAAATGACACCGCGTGACAAATTCGCGAAGTGTCGTGATTGTCGCTTATCTGATTGACAATCTTCCGCTGCCCTCGAATTTCCCTGGATGAAATCCGTCTGGCATGCCGGATGCTTTACCAATCGACAGGAAAATCCTGCTTTTGTCGAGCGGGGTACAGCAGGTCGATACCACGGAGGAGGGTGAAATGAGAAGCTTGGTCTCCAATCACATGGGCCGCATCGTCAAGACGGCGGGAATCGCCGCTTTGGCGATGGCGGCAGCCGCGTTTTCTTCGGATTCCACGGCGATCGTCGATACCGCGATGGCCGCGGTCGACACGGCCGCGGTCGCGGCTGATTCCGCGTCCGCGGCCGCCAACCCGGATGCGGCTTTGGCGACGGTCGGTTCCACCCTCGACGTCAAGTTCATGGTCGACAATCTCTGGGTGCTCATCGCCGCGTTCCTGGTGTTCATCATGCACCTTGGGTTCGCCACGGTCGAATCCGGCTTGACGCAGGCCAAGAACACCGTCAACATCCTGTTCAAGAACACGGTCACCCCGGCGCTGGGGCTTCTCCTCTACGCCTTCATCGGATTCAACCTGATGTACCCGGGAGACTCCTGGATCTTTGGCGAATGGCTGGGCTTCGCGGGATTCGGCATCGCCGGCGATCCCACCGACGCGGCCAACGCCACCCGGGCCTACGGCCTCCACACCTACACGTACTGGACGGATTTCCTGTTCCAGGGCATGTTCGCGGCCACCGCCGCGACCATCGTGTCGGGAGCCGTGGCCGAGCGCGTGAAGCTGTCCGCGTACATCTGGTTCACGGTCTTCTACGTGGGCTTGGTCTATCCCTTCCTGGGTTCGTGGCACTGGGGCATGGGTTGGCTGGCCGACATGGGCTTCAAGGACTTCGCGGGATCCACCCTGGTGCATTCGGTGGGTGGCTGGGGTGCGCTGGTGGGCGTGTTCCTGCTCGGGCCGCGTCTGGGCAAGTATTCCGGCGGGCGCATCAATCCGATCCTGCCCCACAACATGCCTCTGGCGACCATCGGCGTGTTCCTGCTGTGGTTCGGTTGGTTCGGATTCAACGGAGGCTCGGTCCTTTCGGCCGATCCGGCCTTGATCTCCTACGTCTGCGTCACCACTTCGCTCGCGGCGGCGGCGGGTGGCCTTTCTGCGGCGTTTTCCAGCTGGGCGTTCCAGAAGAAGCCCGATCTTTCCATGACCTTGAACGGGATCCTGGCCGGCCTGGTGGGCATCACCGCCAACGCCGACATCGCCTCGATTTCCGGTGCGGTCATCATCGGCGTCGTGGCGGGTGTTCTGGTGTTCGCCGCGGTCATCTTCTTCGATCGCGTCAAGATGGACGATCCGGTCGGTGCGCTCTCCGTCCACTTGGTGAACGGCATCTGGGGCACGTTGGCCGCAGGCATCCCGTTCCTGATGCAGTCGGGCAAGGCCGTGAACTTCGGAGTCCAGGCCCTTGGCGTGCTTGCCTACGGCGTGGTCAGCGTGATCGCCGCCTCCATCATCTGGCTGACCCTCAAGTACACCATCGGGATCCGGGTGTCGGATGAAGAAGAAGTCATGGGATTGGACCAGGGCGAGCATGGCGTGGGAGCCTACCCCAACTTCCAGAGCTCCAGCCACATCTGAGCCTTTCATCCAAAGGAGGTGTCTGGCCTCCGATTCCAGAGCCCCCCCACCGATGGGGGGCTCCATTATGGAAGCCCGCTTGCGGAACCTCCGCAAGCGGGCTTTTTCGCATCCATGGGAATGCTTCCGCCTCCCTTTGGACCGAGGAGTGTCGCTGCGATCTAGAAGAACAGGATCGTGACCAGCGCGAACAGGGGCAGCAGGATGACGCACGACCAGGCAAGGTACCCGAAGAAGCTCGGCATCTTCACGCCGCCTTCTTCGGAGATGTTGCGCACCAGGAAATTGGGGGCGTTCCCGATGTAGGAATTGGCTCCCATGAACACCGCGCCGCACGAGATCGCCAGCAAGGTCTGGGCGCCGGCATCCAGCAGGTGGGGCAGGGCGGCCTTGCCTCCGGCGACATTGAAGAACAGCAGGTAGGTGGGTGCGTTGTCCAGGAAGCTCGACAGCATGCCTGTCGCCCAGAAATAATGGGCGGGGGAGCGGACCGCTTCCAGAAGCCAGCCCATGGGGCCCGTCGGGCCCTGGTGCAACAAGGCCATCAGCGGGATCAGCGTCACGAAGATGCCTGCGAACAGCTTCGCCACTTCTTCCACCGGACCCCAGGTGAAGTTGTTCGCTTCGCGGATCTCGGGCTTGGAAAACTTGAGGGAAAGCGCTGCGAGGACCAGGATGGTCAGATCCCGTCCGAGTCCCACCCAGGTCATGTGGACGTCGTGGCCTTCGTGGCGGATCAGGGTCAGTCCGCCTTGGAATCCCGACAGCAGACCGCTGACGATCACCGATCCCACGATCCCCAACAGCAGCGCGATGTTGAGCGAACCTTCGACTCCGAACCCAAGATGGGCGTTGGGGACGATGGCGCCCTTGGCGAGTTCTTTCTTCCACTGGTGGCGGTCGATCGCGAAATGGAGCGCCAAAAGGATCGCGGTGCAGACCAGCATGGCGGGCAGCGCGTGGAAGGTCCAGAAGAAGGGGACGCCTTGCAGGAACCCGAGGAAGAGCGGAGGATCGCCGATGGGCGTGAGGCTGCCGCCGATGTTGGAGATCAGGAAGATGAAGAAGACCACCGAGTGGACCTTGAGCGTCCTGTTGGTCAGGCCGCGCAGGAAGGGGCGGATCAGCACGATGCTCGCGCCGGTGGTCCCCAGGAGCGAGGCCAGGAAGGCGCCGATGCCCAGGAACAGCGTGGTGCGCGTGGGGGTGCCCGTGAGGGTGCCTTTTACCAGGATGCCGCCGGCGACGGTGTACAGACCGCCGACCAGGATGAGGAAGGGCATGTAATCCACCAGCGCGGTGTGGACAAGACTCGCGAACGCGGTCGGACCGCCATCGCCGAGCGCCGAGGGAAGCCAGGCAAGCAAGGCCCAGAAGATCGTGATCTTGCCAAGATTGTGTTCCCAGAACCGCGCGGCGGCCAGGGGTAGGACGGCGATGGAAAGAAGAAGTCCCGCGAATGGCAGGACTCCAAGCGCTGGATGGATGGAATTTGTCATGGTGTGGATCTAGAGCCTCCATTCCGGATCGGCAAGTCGATTTTTGGGGGATTGTCGCCTTCGGGCGATTGGAGCCCATTGTGGCTCCCGAAGGCCTGGAGTTGGATTGGCCCTTTTCTTTGGCGGCCTGGTGCGTTCCAAGAACGTGTTGTCGGTTTTGGCGCAATGCATGGGGATCGCCGGAATCGTGACGCTTCTTTGGTGGGCAGTGGGGTATTCGCTCGTGTTCGCGCCCGGCAACGCGTTCATCGGGGGGCTGGACTACGCGTTCTTCCGGGGTGTGGACGCGACGCCCAACCCGACCTATTCCAACTGGGTGAGCCACAACGTGTTCGCCATGTTCCAGCTCATGTTCGCGATCATCACACCGGCCTTGCTGATCGGCGCCGCCGCCGAGCGCATCAAGTTCACCTCCATGATGCTGATCTCGGTGCTGTGGCTGTTTTTCGTCTACATCCCCGTGGCCCACATGGCCTGGGGTTCCACCGGCCTGTTCAACGGAGTGGCCAATCCGGGTGCGGCCATCAAGGCCATCGATTTCGCGGGCGGGTTCGCGGTCGAAATGGCCTCGGGGTGGTCGGCGCTGGCGCTCGTCTGGCTGCTGGGGCCGCGCAAGGGTTACGGCCGCGACCCGATGCCGCCGCACTCCATGGTTCTGGCGATGGCCGGCGCCGGATTGTTGTGGGTGGGTTGGTACGGCTTCAACGTGGGATCCGCCTTGGGCGCCGACGGTGTGGCTTCCAACGCCTTCGTGGCCACCACACTCGCCGCGGCGGTGGCCTCGCTCCTGTGGCCCGCGCTGGAATGGATCCTGCACGGCAAGCCCACCGTGCTCGGGTTCTGCTCGGGGATCGTGGCCGGTCTGGTGGCCATCACTCCCGGAGCGGGATTTGTCGGTTCCGGCGCGGCGGTCGCGATCGGTGCCCTGGGGACGTTCGTGTCGTTCTTCGCCGCCATGCGCCTCAAGCACCTCCTCAAGTACGACGACGCGCTGGACACCTTCGGTGTCCATGGCGTTGCGGGCACGGTGGGAACCCTGCTCACGGGCGTGTTCGCGAGCGTGGCGATCAACCCGAACCTCCAGGCGAACCTGGGCGGGCTGGCGGGGAACCTGTTGTGGCTGGAACAACTGAAGGCCATGGGCATCGTGGTCGTGGTGGCCGTGGCCGGGACGCTCGCCGCCACGTGGATCACCAGGCTCGTGGTGGGCTTGCGACCCGAAACGGAAGACGAGATCGCCGGCCTGGACTACCTGGACCACGGCGAGACCGGCTACCGCTACGACGAAAACTGACACAGCCCGGGAAGGGGCGGACGGAGCGGGCGGGTGCCGCCCTTTCTACCTTGGCTTGCCCAATGACACCAGACAGCATCCAGAGCATTCCCATCGGCGATCGCGAGATCCTCCTTTTGGGCACCGCCCACGTCTCCTCGGAATCCGTGCGGGAGGTGGAGGAAGCCGTCCGCACCCTCCGGCCCGATTGCGTCTGCGTGGAACTCGACAAGGGGCGCCTGGACGCGCTGTCGGATCCCGACGCCTGGAAGAAGCTCGACCTGATCGCAATCATCCGCAAGGGACAGCTTTCCACGCTGGTGGCCAACCTGATGCTGGCCAGCCACCAGAAGCGCATGGGCATGCAGACGGGCGTCAAGCCCGGATCGGAGCTGGTCGCGGCCGTGCGCGTGGCCGGGGAGCTGGGCATCCCGGTGGTGCTGGTGGATCGCGAGATCAAGACCACCCTGGGCCGGGCCTGGGCGCTCACGCCGTGGCGGAGGAGGTTCCTGCTGGCGGGTTCGCTTCTGGAAGGCCTGTTCGACCGCACGCCGCTGGACGAGCAGAAACTGTCTGAAATGCGGGAGCAGGATTCGCTCACGGCCATGATGGACGAGATGGGCAAGACCTTCCCCGAGATCCGCCAGGTGGTGATCGTGGAACGCGACCATTTCATGACCGGACGGATCCTGGCGAGCGAAGGCAGGAAGGTGCTGGCCGTGGTCGGCGCCGGGCACCGCGCGGGAATGGCCGAGCTGCTTTCCGGCGGCAAGGCCCCGCTCGCGGAACAGGAGCTGGTGCGGATTCCGCCGCCGTCCCGGATCTGGGCGGTGTTGGGGTGGTCGATCCCGGCGCTGATCGTGGCGTCCTTCGCGTGGGTCGGGTACCACAAGGGCGTGGGCGCCATGGGCGACAGCGTCCTCTACTGGATCCTGGTGACGGGGCTTCCGGCGGCGTTCGGAACGCTTTGCGCCCTGGGGCATCCGCTGGCGATCCTGACCGGATTCCTGATGGCGCCGCTGACCACCCTGCATCCGCTGCTGGGGGTCGGGACGTTCACGGCCCTGGTCCAGGCGTGGTTTCTGCCGCCGCGGGTCCACGAGATGGAGAGTGTCGCCGAAGACCTGGGATCGCTGCCCAAGTGGTGGTCCAACCGCCTGCTGAGGATCTTCCTGTGCTTCCTGCTGCCCGGACTGCCCACCACGATCGGCATGCTGTTCGGGGTGTCGCACATCTTCAAGGGGCTGGTGCCCTAACTCGACTCCGGGATCCGCACCAGGGCGTCGTTTCCGTCTTCCTGAACCTGGAATCCGATCAGGGGGTGGCCCGAACAGGGCCCGAAGACGCATTGGCCGTCGTCGCCCCGGAACAGGGCGCCGTGCACCTTGCATTGGATCATCCCGACCTCGGGATTCCAGAAATCGGCATCGTCCATGTCCAGCGGGACCGGCCAATGCCTGCACTTGTTGCGAAACGCTCTCAATCCTGCGGGGGTCCGGATCAGGAATCCTTGCTCTTCGGAGTCCGGCAAAGGGAACGTGCGGGATTGGCCCACAACAAGAGTTGTCGCATCGGCGATGCGGATGGTGGTAGAATCGGCTGGCATGATTTTCCTGTCGGGATATCTTACTGGTAGACAAGATCCGAAATCCGTGGCCCAGCGCCCGGTGGAGAGGGGCCTGGCGTGGCGGTGAAGCTCGGTGAAATGATGGTCGATACCGGGCTGATCAGCAAGGAACAGCTTCTGGAAGCCCTCAAGAGCCAACGTGCCAACGGCGGCAAGCTGGGCGAGAATCTGGTCCGGATCGGCGCGGTTCTGGACGAGGAGGAGATCGCCTCCTTCGTGGCCAAGCAGATGAACCTTGGCAAGATCTCCCTCATGGACGTGGATCTGGACGAAGACACGGTCCGTCTGATCCCGGAAGACCTGTCGCTCAAGTACACCGTGATCGCCGTCAGCCGCACCAACAAGGTGCTGACGGTGGCCACGTCCGACCCCAAGAACGTCTACGTGCTGGATGCCATCAAGTTCATCACGGGATGCACCGTCAAGCCCGTGGTCGCCGCCGAAGGCCAGATCAAGACCTGCCTGGAGAAGTTCTACCAGGCCTCCATGCAGAAGGAGATGCAGGACATCCTGGGGGCCGTGGGCGAAGACATGGAGGTCGTGCGGGAGGCCAACGAGGACGCCGAGGCCGCCAACGCCCTGGCCGCCGTGGACGACGCGCCGCTGGTGAAGCTGGTGAACAAGCTGCTCATGGACGCGATCCGCATGCGCGCCTCCGACATCCATGTGGAGATCTACGAGAAGGTCATGCGGGTGCGCTACCGCGTGGACGGCACCCTGCGCGAGATCAGCACGCTGCCGTTCAAGCTGCGCCACGCGATCATCTCGCGCCTCAAGATCATGTCCAACCTGGACATCTCCGAGCGGCGCCTTCCGCAGGACGGACGCATCAAGCTCAAGACCCCGCAAGGGAAAACGGTCGATCTGCGCGTGAACAGCCTGCCGTGCATCTTCGGCGAGAAGGTGGTCATGCGCATCCTGGACCAGTCCAACCTGCAGTTGGACCTGATCAAGCTGGGACTGCACCAGAAGGGATTGCAGGACCTCCAGGAGGCGATCGAAGCGCCGTTCGGGATGATCCTCGTGACGGGTCCCACCGGGTCGGGCAAATCCACCACCCTCTATTCCGCGCTGTCCACGATCAACGACGTGGGCATCAACATCATGACCGCCGAAGACCCGGTGGAATACAACCTCCACGGCATCAACCAGGTCCAGATGCACTCCGAGATCGGTCTCACCTTCGCGGCTGCCCTGCGCGCGTTCCTGCGCCAGGACCCCGACGTGATCATGGTGGGCGAAATGCGCGACCTGGAGACCGCCGAAATCGGCGTCAAGGCGGCGCTCACCGGCCACCTGGTGCTGTCCACGCTGCACACCAACGACGCTCCCAGCACCATCAACCGCCTGGTCGACATGGGCACCGAGCCCTACATGCTCAGTACCTCCCTCATCGCGGTGTGCAGCCAGCGGCTGATCCGCATGGCCATCAAGT
>ENA-UPSM01005919-UPSM01005919.1-activated-sludge-metagenome-genome-assembly--contig:-NODE-5919-length-11711-cov-10.097975_pt1 | contig 11711 bp, 16 predicted proteins | sample MGYA00238181_ERZ773283 | MGnify/ENA primary metagenome ERZ773283 (study PRJEB29023, sample SAMN05720199) | activated sludge metagenome | isolation source: Anaerobic digester | place: Japan... | reverse complement strand
ATAAATGTTAATCAATATTTAGTAAGATACTTTGATGAAACGGCTTCCTATATTTATACAAATAGAAAGTCTTATAAATGGAGTGAAGTTTTAAATTATTTGGTTAGCTATTTTTCAAATGGTACTATTGATTTTCAAACAAATGTAACTGAGGAGATATGGGTAACTAATGGCTATAATTTAAGGGCGCAAACAGGGCGGAATGATTTAGAATATTTTGAGGTTAATTTCTTTGAATTATTTGACAATTTAAGTAAGTTGCTAAATTTGGCTATTGTCATTGAATTTGATGCATTCAATAAGCCTATATTAAAAGTAGTTTATAAAAGCTATTTAACAAATGGTGGTTTGATTAAGACCTTAACAGATGACGATGTAAGTTTTGATTTTGCTATTTCGATTGATAAGTCACGGCAGTATAATAGTGTAATCGTTGGAAGCGATAATTATCAACTGAATGATGAATTTTATAATATTTGGAATGATGAAAACCCTATGCAAACATGGCAAAAACGAGAATTAAATACTTGTTCAAGTTGTTTAACGGAGCGTGGCAATAATCTTGATTTAGTAGTAAGCTATATAATTGATAGTGATTTAATACTTGATACTTTGGGCGGTAGCGATTCAAATGATGAAAATGTATTTTTAGTTGAGGGTATTTATTCAAGTTTGAGTGCAAAATTATATAGTATTCCTTATGCCATTATGCATTATAATAGGTTATTCATAAATGAAAATGTAATTAATAGATATTCAAATGAAATAAACTGTTACACAAAGGATAGTTTGGCAGGGGATGGCGTTTTTATTGCAAGGGGTTTAGAATCGAAAGTTGGATTATTTACGCAAGGAACTGGAATGATAGGCACAGCCATAGATTTAAATTATATTTCAAGTGGTGAATATAACTCAATTAAAGACAATGGTAGTAATGCTATTGATACATTTATTACGGGTGGTGATGCTGGTTTTACTTATGTTATTCCTACAAATGGAAATTATCAATTTCAATTTAAAGGGACTTACGGGATTATAAATTTAAATTCAATTGATGTTAGAATAAGATTAGGCATAAGAGTTTACGCAAGTGGCACTTTGCCATATGTAGGAGTAAGCAATCACATACACGAGGAGTATATTGAAAATTTGGACTATGATTATACCGATGGGCAAATACCTTTTTTTCTTTCACTTACAAAAGATTTAAATGTAGGTGATTTAGTTGTTTGTTTTGTTTATGCTGAATTAGACTACAATTTTCCAAACCCTAACGGTTTTCTTTTTGAAGTTGGCGTTAAAGATTATGAATTTAATTATATAGGATGTGCAAATGAAGATACAGTTACACAATCCTCAAATGACCTCCCGTTTTTGGCTAATTTCAGTTTTTTGCAGACACAAAACGAGTTTAACGAATTAGTCAAAACCAATAAGCGATACGGATATTTTAGATACAAAGGTTCAAGGCTTTTCATTTCCTCAATCGAAAACAACGGATGTAAATCAAATGGTATTTTCTATTGTGATAAATTACCCGAATGCACGTAATATATAATATTTAGTAATATTTATACATAGGTTTTTCATTTCATAATCGTACATATTTTTTTTCCTTAGTGCAAGTCTTATTTTATTGCATTTAAACCCTTTATCCAAAAGCCTATAATCATTTTCCAAAATGGTAAGTATTTTTAGGTATTGCAGTTCACTTGGATTTGGTGGCATAGAAATCTGACTTCTTGAATATTTGAACATTTGGCAAAATTTGCTTTTCAAGAAAAATGAAAAAAAAACCGAAGTGCGCATATTTATAATTTAATTTTGCTTTACCTAAAATTAAGTAATGAAAACAAAATTAATAAAATATTTAAAAGAATTACACAAAACTAATAAAGATAGTTTTTCGTTTCAAGTATTTGAAAATTTTAAACCCGAAAATTTAACGATACCAGAAATTTTAAATAGAATAGCGACCTATTCAAATTTAAAAGCTGAAGACTATAAAGCTATTCAAAAAGGAATTGAAAAAGTATTAATTAAAGAAATTAAAAAATAAATATATGCCAGTAGTATGTAACTCAAATTGTGTAACCTCCCCGATGGCGGAGATAATTTACGATAACTGTCCATCAAATAACATAAGGAGATTAAAACCGTTAATGGTTGGTTTTTTAGATTGTTCGGCTACACCATTTAGTGCCATGACCGACCTTACAAGTTTTGCACAATGGACTACGGCATTGGCAACGGCTAATATAGTTAGATTTGGTCAGTTGGCTACTTTTAACATTCCAACAGCGGAAACAACAAAGGCTGTTAATTCACTTTGTCAGGCATCGGAAACAGTAGTAGAGAAAATCCAAAAATTTGAGTTTAGTTCGTTTTTCATGGACAATACTACATACACCGATAGTGATTTTGTTTGTGATTTTTACAAGTCAATCCAAGGCAAAACAATGATAATGCTATCATGCGATGGCAACTGGATGCTTTATTCTAAATCATGGACTGCTGGACAAAATCCTGGTCTTGGTGGTTTGGTTGGTGATGCTAACTATGCAGTTGAGGGCAAAAACAATTTAGGTATCAACGTAGAGGTTATGACTGATACTACAAACGATTGTTTGGCGTGGATTAAACTACCAACTAACACATTTAATTTAATCGCTGGATAAGATTAAGTGGAATTTCTAAACACACATAAACACAACTTGAAGGCATCCAAAGATATAAAAATGGATGCCTTTTTTCGTAATGCAATACATTTGCAGAACCGAGAACCTTCATTAATTTTTGAGGAGCGGAGACCTTATGAAAGTTTAACAGACCACGCCTTAAAATATAGGGTAGCAAATTATAGAAATGAAACGAGCAGTCTTTTTTTAAAGGCTATTTATGACATTCAAGAGGTGTTGAATGAAAGTGAAATTTCTATTAAAAGTGAAAGCGTGCCATTAAATAAATGGGTAGTTAATTTCAACAAGTGGATTGATTTTAAAAACTATAATATTTATAGTTACTTTTTTGATTATATTTTACAGTCTAAATTAGTAGATGCAAACGGCGTTTTATTTAATTTGCCTATTATTGATGGTTTAAAATTTTATGCAAGTGAAAGCGAGTTTTTGCCACTTGATAACAAAAAAGTAAGTGTGGATTTATTGCACTTTGATTGTACCAAAATAGAAAGCCATACCGAAAACGAGATTTTAATAAATGGTGGCAAATGGGCGTATAATGATAAGGATGGACTTAAAGAAAAGGACTTTTATTATAAGGTAGTTAAAAACGACCTTTATTTAATCGTTCCAAGTGCTGATGGTGAAAAAACAATCCCTTACTACAAATACCCTACTTTGTCAATGCCGATTGTATCGCTTGGTAAAATCCTAGCGAACAAAAAAGACTTAAAATATTTCGTATCTGAATTTTTTGGAAGCCTACAAATAGCTGACAAATACATTGGCATTGATAGCGATTTAACTGTAATAAATAGCCGTTCACACCCCATTAAATTTGTGTTCAAACAAAACTGTAATATGAGCGGTTGCGGTTATTCACCACAATTTAAGCGTTTTGGGTATTTGGGAATGAGTGGCGAATTTGAACAATGTACAAAGTGTGGAGGGACAGGCGAAATTAATGCCGATACTTCACCGTTTACCACTATTAAGATTGAGAAAAAGGAGGGCATGAATGATGACGATATTAGCGTACGTAATCCGATAGGCTTTGCATCACCTCCAGTTGACATTCTTAATTACCACAAAGAAACAGCCAACGAATTATATATGAAGTTAGCCAATAGCCTTTGCGTGAATGGTGAGCAGAATATTACAAACCAAAGTGCAGAAGCGAAAAGTTATGATTTAGGACAAAAGGTAACCCAAATAAGTAACATTTGTGAGGATTTAATAAGAATCGTTAATCAATCACTTTTTTATGTAGGTTGCATTTTGGATAATAAAAGCACCTCTGATGTGGAGGTTATTAAACCGTTCAAATGGGATGTTAAAAGCAACAACGACCTATTGAGCGAGTTATACGATGCTAAGGTAAACAATGCACCGTATTTCGTTTTGATGGGCATTATAAAGAAGTATTTAGAAAAGAAATACAAGACAAATAAGTTTAAAAACGAGATTGTTAAAACCTTAATTTCAAAGGATAAATTATTACCATACGGCATTAATGATTTAGGCGGAGCGAGGGCAGTTTTTGGTACTGATATTGAACAGACCGACATTATTAAGCATAATTTTGCCGAAATAATAGTAGAAGAAATTGCAAACGAAAAGATGCTAAATGATAGCTTAGATTTTTCGATTGAATTTGATAAAAAACTACAAGAATATTTATAAATGGTTGATGCTATTCAATTAAAACTTTTCAATGATAAATTTATTGAGAATGTAGATAAAAATTCAAAAGATTTTAATCAAAGATTGATTGAATACGTTTTAAGCAATTTGGAAGATAAGAAATTACCAAAGGGCGCATTTTTGGCTAATTTAGAAAACGAGATACAAAAGATTTTAAATAAAAGCGGTTATATTCAAAGTGCAAATGACTTTATAGGAAATGCACAAACGATAAAAACCGAAATGGCTAAAACGTATGGAGCAAATGTAAAATCATTATTTGATAAATCGGAACGGTTTAAATTCTTTTCAGAATATGCGGAAAATCAAATTACAAAAGATGGGTTAAAAAATGCAGTTATTAAAAAAATAGCCGATAAAATAAGGGTTGCAAGTTTTAGCGATTATGATATTGACAGCATTAAGGCACTTGTAAGAGGTACAAGCGATGTTTTACCGAGATATGTTAATCAAGTTAGCGTTGACACATTGAGTCAAATCCATGGAGCGTTACAAAGTGAAATACAAATTAAATACAAGCCGAGTAAGGGGCGATGGATAGGTAGCGAAATTGAAACAACACGACCATTTTGTAAACACATGAAAACGCTAACAAATCCAATTTCAAGGGAAACATTGCAGGGCGTTTTAAATAAGTATATACCAGATGGAAAACCAAAACCGTTAATAGGAAGTGGCATGATTGAAGGAACTAATATTGATAATTTCGCTATCAATCGAGGTGGTTATAATTGTGGGCATTTGTGGGTATGGATTTTGGATTAATAGAAAAATGAAAAAAAAACCTAAACCAAAACTATTCTAAATTATTTTTGATTTGTGAAATATTTAATAGATTTAAAAACTGGTGGCACTATATCTTTTGAATCATTTAAGGATGAGGAAAAGGCGTTATTATATGCCAAATCAAGGGGTTTAAGTGTTATTGAAGAGGATGGAAAAATTGAGGGAACGATTACAGTAACAAAAGAAATAGCCGAAAATATATTAAAAGAACTGAACGAAAATAAACCAAAAAAAACACGCAAAAATGGAACTAAGTAAATTTTTAACCGACTACCTAAAATTAAGTAGTGAACAAATTGCACTCATCGAAAAAGAGGACGTAAGCAATGAGGAAATAGTAAGCATATCAAAAACGATAGCCGAAAACAATTTATCACTTTACAAAAATTCAACTGAATTTAAAGAGGATTTGGCAAATAGCAAAAAACAAGGATTTGCCGAAGGTAGCCGAAAAGTAAAAAAAGCGTTTGCAAATGGTTTAAATATTGTAGTTGAAAATATAGACGATGAAGATCCTTTAAATATAGTTTCTAAGGTAAAAGAATTAATAACCGTTGCACCAAATGTAAAGGATATTGAGAATAAACTATTTGAAGCCAATAACAAGATTGAGGAATTGAATAAAATCATTCCTACAAAGGAAATTGAGATTAAGGCGCAGTTTCAAGACAAATATAATAAGCTAATTATTGGCAAAAAAAGAGCCGAGATATTAAGCGGAAAATCCACGATTATACCGACCAAGTCTATTGAACTTATTTTGACAGGGAAGGAAGCGACAGGCGATGTAAAGTTTGTGGTAGGTGAAAATGAAGAAATAGAAGTACACAACCAAAGTGGAAGGATTTTAAATGAAAAGCAAAACGGTTTTATTTCATTTGAGGATTATATTTCAAACGAGGTAACACCATTTATAAGCAATAACAATGGGACACCAAATGGAGTGCCAAATGGAGTGCAAGCACCCCAAAATAATGAGCCTAAATTTTCAGATGCTTATATTGCAGAATTAAAGCGATATGAAGAAATGGGAATTAAAATTTAGTCTTTTCGGACTATAAATAGAAAATCGTGGCAACGTATGCACCAAGATTTTTTTTAAACATTATAAAAATAAAATTATGCCAAGTGTAATAGGTTTACCTTACAACAACTGTCCATGCTTATACGTTAAGGGTGCGATAGATTTAATGAACCCCGAAGATAAGGGTATTTATTCCGAAACTAACGCTGGAATTACGCAGTTTTTAAAGTCCGCTGCCAATACAAAAGGATTTAAGCAAGTAGATTTAAAGGGAAAATTAGCGAATCCTTTGGAAAAAGGAGCAGTTTATGCTGAGTACTACCCTCAAGATTGTACGCCAATTACAGACCCTGCACTAGCTTATTGTACATTACCTACAAGCTCAAATGCACACGTAGGCAAAAAAACCGTAAAACACTACACCGACATTAGGGTAACTTGGAGTTTTAAAATCAACAATGAAAGCACACGTGATAAATGTTTTGGTTATGAGGAAATTCAAAAGGATTTAATCCAAGCGAATAAAGGGAGAGTTTTGAAAGATATTGAAACGAAAGTACAGGCATCAATCGAAAGCACTATCGGAGGTTACAAAAACCAAATTTCACCGATAACAAGTTGTACCAATCCGTTACTTTTAAACGTGATTAACGATAAAACGAATATGCTTAATCCAAGTGTTTTCGGACAGATGAAAATGCAATTTGCAAAGAAAAAAGTAAACAGACCGATTCATTATTTTGCAGATGAAAGCTCATTTTTGACAATGGCATTGGCTAATCAACCTCAAGCGAGTTTTAACAGTTTTGGTGGTTACGATTTAAGCAAGGTTAATCCATTATTTAGCGTATCTGATGATTTAAGCGCAAATTTAAGTACGTGTGCCGTTGGTGATAAGATTTTGGCATTGCCTGAATATACTTATCAGTTGATTCAATGGAATGCTTTTGTAGGCGAGTATGAAGTGCCTTTTAATCAAAGAGGATTCTTTGAAAAAACAACTATGGATTTATGGGGCATCAAATGGGATGTTTTTATGAACCGTAGTGTTTGCGATGACGTATTTGTTTTTGAAGCTAATTTAGGCGTTATTTCAACTATTCCAAGTGATATGGCTTGTAATGACCAAAATGCTTTATTATTTTTGGCTGGTTGCGGCGAAAACGATTGTGCTACTAACGTAGATTGTCAAGAAGCCTAAAATAAAGATAATATATTTTTTTACAAAGGTGGTAGGGTAAAATTTACCACCTTTTTTTTAAAACTTTAAATATGAAAAAAATAGTATTATTAATTTTTTTGCTTATTAATTTAAGTGGATTTGCTCAAAGTTACTATTGCACCAAAAATATAACGCTTACCGATTGTAAGGTGAATTTTATAAACAATGTGCCAGTAAAATGGGCGCAATTAGATGCTACTTTAATGACGTGGAGCGTTGACCAAGTTGGTAGCTATATAATAAAAGATGGAGTTACACAGGTAACTATAAAAAACGATGGTTGTTTAATTTCTCCAACTTTTGCAAATTTAGATGATAGCTTAATAGCATGGCAAAGTAGATGTTTATCGAGTGGAGGAGCAACAATACCCATCCCATTATTAGTTGATAATATAGGTATTGATACTGTTCGGGTTTTAGATAGTGTACGTGTTTGGTTTGAGCAAGGATTAGACACTTCAAATCAAGGCATTTTAAACGGCATTTTTGGCATTTTAAGGGATAGCTTGGATAAGAATGTATTTATAAATAATGATAGTTTGCGAGTGTATTTTAATCAAATAAGCGATACGGCAAACAATGCCATTTTAAACGCTATTTATAATACTTTGGTCGATAGCTTGGATAAACAGCTATATGTGCTTAATCCTTACATAGATAGTGCAATAGTTAGGCGTATGGACACGATAATAGATAGGCTTACTACCACCGAAAAATTGGACACATTGAAAGGTTTGGTTTATACAGCAATTGCAAAAGTTAGAACAAATCGTGATACTTTATTTAACTGCAAGTCCTTATCATTTGGTAGAAAAAGCGGTGCAAGTGGTACGCTTGTATTGACTTATGAAAATGGAGAAAGTGAAAGTTATGATGTAGCAAACGATGATTTGCCTACATGGGTAAATGGTGAATTTATAAGCTACATAGATTACAATGCGACTGGAGCAGTTGGATTGATTGTTAATACTTTGGGTTGCTCACAAACCGATACAGAAATTTGCGCAAAAGTAAAGCCTATTTTTGATTGTGAATTAGTTGTACCGATAACTTGTAATGGTTGGCAGTCGGCGAGTGGCGTATGGCAAACAATTAGTGGATGCTGGAATACTGGACAATAAAATTTAAAATAATTATATGAAAAATTTGATATTATGTTTTTTGGTTTTTATAACCTCAATTTCAAAAGGGCAAAGCGTTGACCCCGAAACATTTCCAACGGTTGTTGGTGCAATTAGTAGTAAAAACTTATATACCAACACAGGTGGAGAGGGTAAAATAAGTATTAAAACGTTAATGGATAGCGTTAAGATATTAGATACAGCAACCATAACGTATGCAGACTTTTATACAGCAATTACAGGTGGTAATTTAGTTGTAGGTAAAACGTATATCATAATGGATTTTCAAACTGTTTACGACCAAATGGACTTCGATGCTGGTGGCTCTTTGAAACCTACATTGGTAACAAAAACAGGAGCAACAGAACAGATTTGGGTACTTGCATTAGCACCAAATCAGATAGCAAGTCAAGCGTATTCAGCAACCTATCCAAATGATAAGATACAATACGATTGGACTTACAATACAACGCTTGTAAATGGTTCGCCAGCAAAAGGTAGAATTTCAGAACGTATAGATGAGAACAACAACAGAACAGATTACGACCATAGAGAAATAAAATTTATAAGATATGATGATGGTGCAGGAAATTTTACTGTTATAAATGACAATGGAAATGCAAGTGGAGAATTTCTAACTTTTGTACAAAATTTCACTGGTGGAACTGTAAAAGATAATTGGTTAGGAGATTTTTATTCAGTTGGTGCATTAGTTGGACAAGAATATGCAAATAATGTATTTAGTGGAGGGTTTGTTTTGTCTAATACTTCATCTGCCTTATTTTACAACAACACATTTAGTGGCGATGTTACCAACAACACATTTAGCGGGCAAGTAAACAACAACACATTTAGTGGATATGTATACGGCAACACATTTAGTGGCGATGTTACCAACAACACATTTAGTGGGCAAGTAAACTATAACACATTTAGTGGAGATGTATACTCTAACACATTTAGTGGAGATGTATACGACAACACATTTAGTGGGCGAGTAAACAACAACACATTTACATACACAGGAAATTTACAATATGTTACAATAACAGATAACTTACAAAGTAAAACAATAGACGACGTAACATATCCAATGTTGTTTAATACAAATTACAAAAAAGAAATATTACAAGCATCAAATGTAGATAACTACATACGTTATTTTGATGGAACAAATGATATAAACACTTTAATACCTTAAATATGAAAAAATACATTTTAATATCAATTTTAACGACATTTTCCATTATGGAAACAATGGCACAATTTCCTCCTACAAAAGAGCAATTAGCTAATATCAAAAAGATTGAGGAGCTTCAAAAGTCTAATAAAAAAGGCAAAAATAAAGGCGAAATTATTAAACTTTTGAACGCAAATCAAAAAGTAAATAAAGAGATTGCAATAGAAAGAGCAAAACAAAATAAACAATAATATATAAGAAAGTTGGTCTTTTCATTTTTGGTGGTTTTTTCCTCGATTGCTTTCGGGCAGTCGGGGTTTAATCCTCCGAAAACAAAAATAAACGAGCCTTTAAAGGTCGAAAATATTGGCATAAACGATAACAGATGTAAATTCAATTGAAATAATAAATGCTATTACTGATATAGATAGTACAATTGAAAGCCTTTTAGATTCAAAAAAAAATTATGAATCTGACTTGAAAATAATTTTAGAACTTGAAAAACTAATAAATGAAAAAAGTAATAGAAAAAAATAAAACCTTACTAATTTTAAACTGTTTATTTGCAGTTTTGGTAGTGGCACAGGAAACGCATTTAATAGATGTTTTTCCTATTGAGGAGCAATGGAAAACGCCTATAAAGGCACTCATTTTATTTTCAATCGCTGGATTTAATGCAGTGAAATTAACGCTTCAAAACCTTAGCGATAAGTGAAGATGGAGCGAATAGAAACATATTTAGGACAAAACCCAATTTTAGCCTTGATGAGCGGATTTACTTCCATATTTTCATCAATTACAGACGTAATAAACCCATTAATCAATACATTTATAGGTATTGGCAGCTTAGTAGTAATTATCCTCACTATTGAGGCAAAAATAAAAGAAAGAAAAAATGAAAAAGGCAAAAAGTAAAATTGAGTTCGAGGAACTTTTAAAAGATTTGTTTGAAAAATTAAAAGAAAAATCAGTAGATTTAATTGAGGATATTGATTTTGACAAAGTTTGGGATTTAATAGAAAAAAGAATTGACAAATGCCGAGTTAGAAGGGCAAAAAGAAAAGATAAATGAATAAAATAAACGAAGCTGGCATTAATCTTTTACATGACTTTGAAAAGCTAAGATTTAGGGCGTATGATGATGCACAACCAAATGTAGTATTAACCGAAAAAACGGTAATTAAAGGGCATTTAACGATAGGATGGGGACAAACTGGCAAATGGATTAAATGGGATAGTCAAATAGATAAAATCAAAGCAGACGAGCTTTTTTTGGAATCTTTGGAATATGCAGAAAGTATAGTTAAAAAATTAATCAAAGTCCCATTGAATGATAACCAATATAGCGCACTTGTATCATTTGCCTATAATAGCGGTGGAGGTTATATTTCAAAAAGATACAACAAATGGACACCTTATGAATTGTGGAGGTTTGTAAACGAGAAAAAAGACGGTTTAAAAGCCAAATGGATGAGTACGGCAGTAACAAGCAAGGGTAAGCCTTTAGCGGGTCTTGTGAATCGCAGAAATGCAGAATATAATTTGTTTATAAGCGCATAAAAAAAGGGTGGCGAAAGATCATAAACACCACCCTAAATTAACTAACTATATAACAACTTAACAAAGTTACTAAACTTTATAAATAAAAAAAATAAAATCAAAAAAAAATATGCATTACGATGAATTAAAAATAAAAGCATTGCAATGTATTGGAAATGAAAAACAAGTCTTTGTGCATGGGTTTAAAGTTTTAGATAATCGAAAATTCATTGAAAGCCATATAGCTACACTTGATGCACACCGTGGAAATAAAAACTTTATGTCATTTTATTTTCGTTTATTGAGTTTTGTAAACGATTGCAAATAAAACAATTAGACATTTAAATAAATCACATACATTCATTACGTTTGTTAAATTAACATTAAAAATACTATTTTATTGGATATTTATTTGCATAATCGCAAAGTTAGATATATATTTGCATTACAATAG
>ENA-UPSM01005918-UPSM01005918.1-activated-sludge-metagenome-genome-assembly--contig:-NODE-5918-length-11713-cov-51.654658_pt1 | contig 11713 bp, 10 predicted proteins | sample MGYA00238181_ERZ773283 | MGnify/ENA primary metagenome ERZ773283 (study PRJEB29023, sample SAMN05720199) | activated sludge metagenome | isolation source: Anaerobic digester | place: Japan... | reverse complement strand
TGACGCGGATCTCGCCCCGGTAGTCGGCGTCGATCGTCCCCGGCGTGTTCACGAGACTGACCCCGTTCTTCAGCGCGAGGCCGCTGCGCGGGCGCACCTGCGCCTCGAAGCCCTCCGGCAGCGCGATGGCGATGCCCGTCGGGACAAGGGCGCGGCACCCCGGGGCGAGGACCAGATCGTCCTCGACGGCGGCAAGGAGGTCCATGCCCGCCGCGCGGTCCGTCATGTAGCGAGGAAGAGGAAGGTCCTCCGATCCCCCCAGTCGCGTGATGGCGACGCTGATCTGTTCCATGGGTTTCGCCTGTCGGTCCGCCCCGCCTGTCCGGCCGAATCCCCCGCCCCCTTTACGGAAAGGGGCCCCTTTCCGCACCGTCTCTTGAAAAAGGGGGGACGAGAGGGGTTCCGTGCCCTGCGGCCTGTCGCTTGCTGATCTTAGAGGTCGATCGTTCCCGAGGGCATTTCGGCTTCCGTCATGTCGCCCAGGAAGACCATGGACAGCTGGGGGCGCGTGAACATCTGCGCGGATAGGGACAGGATATCCTCGGCAGTCACGCCTTCGATCCGGCCGACGATCTCCTCCGGCGGCACGTGGCGGCCGAAGTAAATCTCGTTGGTCGCGAGCTTCTGCATGCGGTTGTCGGTGCTCTCCATGCTCAGGAGCAGGTTGCCCTTGATCAGTTCCCTGGCCGACTTCAGTTCCCTGTCCGTGAACCGTTCGGTCTTCATGCGCTTCATCTCGGCCAGGACGATGTCGATGACCTCCTGCGTCTTGTCCTTCGAGGTCCCGACATAGATATTGAGCATCCCCGTGTCGCGGTACGAGACGATGTAGGAGCGCACGGCGTAGGCAAGGCCCCGCTTCTCGCGGATCTCCTGGAAGAGCCGCGAACTCATGGAGCCCCCGAAGACGGAATTCATCAGGATGCCGGCAAAGCGCGTGTCGTCCAGCGTGGCCGGCGCCGGCGTGCCGATGACGAGATGGAGCTGCTCCAGATCCTTCTCGATGCAGGACAGGCGGGCCGCGGTGCGCGGCCTCTTCTCGTCCGTTCCGGTCCGGAGAGCCGGCAGCCCGCCGAAGAGCTCCGCCACGAGATCGACCAGCTTCTCGTGTTCCAGGTTGCCCACGGCGGCGATGACCAGGTTGTCCCCCCGGTAACGCCCCTCGAAGAATTTCAGGACTTCCCCGCGGTCGAAGCCGTCGACGGAGTCCCTCGTCCCGAGAACGGGCATGCCCAGGGGATGCCCTTCCCAGAAGTGCTTCTCGAAGATGTCGTGGATGTACTCGTCCGGCGTGTCCTCCACCATGCTGATCTCCTGGAGGATGACGGACTTTTCCTTGTCGATCTCGTCGCGGTTGAACAGGGAGTGGTTGAAGATGTCCGCGAGCAGATCCATGGCGAGCGGGAGGTGGTAGTCGGGCACCTTGACGTAGAATGCCGTCAGCTCCTTGCCCGTGAAGGCGTTCATCACGCCCCCGACGGAGTCGATGTCGGAGGCGATGTCGAAGGCCGACCGCCGGGCCGTCCCCTTGAAGAGCATGTGCTCGATGAAGTGGGCCGTCCCGTTGATCCGCTCGTCCTCGTGGCGCGAGCCGCAGCGGACCCATGCGCCGATCGAGGCGGAGCGGACGTGGCGGATCTCCTCCGTGATGACCCTGATCCCGTTAGAAAGGACTGTTTTTCGATACGTCTGCACCCAGGGCATCCTTCCTGCTCAGGCGGATCTTCCCGTTCGAGTCGATCTCGAGGACCTTCACGGGGATCTTGTCGCCTTCCTTGACCACGTCGGTCACCTTGGCGACCCGCTTCGTGTCAAGCTGGGAGATGTGGACGAGCCCCTCGGTGCCGGGCAGGATCTCCACGAAGCACCCGAAATCGACGACCTTCTTCACCGTGCCCATGTAGATCTTGCCGATCTCGGCCTCTTCGGTGAGCCACTTCACCATGGCAATCGCCCGGTCTGCGGCCTCGAGGTCGGCCGAGGCGATGAGTACTGTGCCGTCGTCTTCCACGTCGATGGAGACGCCCGTTTCGGCAACGATCTGGCGGATGTTCTTGCCGCCCGTTCCGATGAGGTCACGGATCCGGTCGGGCCGGATCTTCAGGGTGATGATCCGCGGGGCGTACTGGGACAGCTCCTTGCGGGGTTCGGGAAGCGTTTCCTTCATCCTGTCGATGATGAAGTACCGGCCTTCCTTCGCCTGCTGGAGCGCCTTGCGCAGGATGGGCTCGTCGATCCCGTCGATCTTGATGTCCATCTGCAGGGCCGTGATGCCCTTCCGGGTTCCGCAGACCTTGAAGTCCATGTCGCCCGCGTGGTCCTCGTCGCCGAGGATGTCGGAAAGAACCGCCACGTTATCGCCTTCCTTCAGCAGGCCCATGGCGATGCCCGCCACGACGTCCTTCACGGGAACGCCCGCGTCCATCAGCGAGAGGGCCCCGCCGCAGACGCTGGCCATGGAGGACGAGCCGTTGGAGGAGACGATCTCCGACACGGTGCGGATCGTGTAGGGGAACTCCTCCTGGGTGGGCAGGACGGGAAGCAGCGCCCGGCGGGCCAGGGCACCGTGCCCGACCTCGCGGCGGCCGGGGCTGCCCAGGCGCTTCACCTCGCCCACGCAGTAGGGCGGGAAGTTGTAGTGAAGCATGAAGGAACGGCGCTCCTCGCCCGTGATGTAGTCCATCCGCTGCTCGTCCGAGGAGGTCCCCAGGGTGATCGTGACGAGGGCCTGCGTCTCGCCCCGCGTGAAGAGGGCCGAGCCGTGCGTGCGGGGCAGGAGCCCCACCTCGCTGTGGATCTGCCTGATCTCGTCGTAGGCGCGTCCGCCGACGCGGCGCTTCTCGGCCAGAATCATGTTCCTCAGCACGCTGCGTTCGATCTTCTCGATGACGTGCTCCACGAGGGGCTTGAGCGACGGGTCGTCCTTGCAGAGGGCCTCGGTGGCCTTCTCGCGGACCTCCCGCAGCTTGCCGTAGCGGTCGAGCTTCTCCGGGATCCGGTAGGCCTCCTGGAAGCCGCCCTTCACCAGGTCGGAGATCTTCCGGTAGAGGGCCTCGTCGACGGCGGGGGGCGCGAAGTCCCGCTTGGCCCTCCCGATGGCCTTCTGCATCTCGTCCTGCAGGTCGATAACGGGCCGCATGCTCTCCAGCGCCAGGTTGATCCCCTGGACGACGTCCTCCTCGCCCAGCTCCTTTGCGCCGCCCTCGAGCATGACGAGGTTGACGTCGTAGGGCTTGCCCCCCGTGCCGGGGGTCACCTTGCGCCCCACGATGAACATGTCCAGATCGCTGCCCTCCATCGAGGTGGGGTTGGCAACGAGTTTGCCGTCGAGCCGGCCGATCCGGACGCCTGCGATGGGCCCGTTGAAGGGGATGTTGGAGATCTGCAGGGCCGCCGAGGCGCCCAGCAGGGCGGCCACGTCCGAGTCGTGCTCGCCGTCCACGGAGAGCACCGTGGCAATGAGCTGTGTCTCGAAGTTATAGCCCTTGGGAAACAGGGGGCGGATGGAGCGATCGATGATCCGGCAGATCAGGATCTCGCGCTCGTTGGGGCGCCCCTCGCGCTTGAAGAACCCGCCGGGGATCTTGCCCGCGGCGAAGGTCATTTCCTGGTAATCCACGGTGAGGGGAAGGAAGTCGAGCCCCTCCCTCTGCGCCCGGGACGAAACGATGGTGACGAGCACGACCGTCTCCCCGTAGGTCACAAGGACGGCGCCGTCAGCCTGGCCGGCGATGTAGTGCGCCTTGACGCTGATCTCGCTGCCCGCGAATTGTGTCTTGAATACCTGACTCATGCTTCTTCTTTCTCCTTGCTGATGACAATGGGGTTCTGGACGTGCCCCCGGCAAATGCCGGCAGACAAACGGCTCCCCTGTCCTGAACGAACCGGTTTCGATGTTGCGGATGGATAGACCATTCCAGGAGCCTGGACCCGGGGTTGAAACGGGTCGAACGATGCAACCGTTGCCCTCGCCGCTACTTGCGCAGACCGAGCCGCTCGATGATCTTGCGGTAGCGGCTCACGTCCTTGTTCTTGAGATACTCCAGCAGCCGCCGGCGCTGGCCGACGAGCTTCAGGAGACCCCGGCGCGAGTGGTGATCCTTCTTGTGCGTCTTGAAATGCTCCGTCAGGTACTGGATCCTGGCGCTCAGCAGGGCAATCTGCACTTCGGGAGAGCCCGTGTCGCCCTCATGGGTTTGATAGCCGGCAATGATCTCTTTCCTCTTCTCTGCGTCAAGCACGTCCGTAAATCCTCCCTTTACTCACATAGTGTCCCTGTCTGTTTCGTTTCATGGGTCGATGAAGACCCTCAGGATGCGGGCGACCCGGTCCCGGGCCCCGAGCATCGGGATCTCCGCCGTCGAAACGGTCATCCGGGCCAGCGCCACGAGGCGCCCGGACCCGCTCGTGAACATTACCACATCTCCCGCGGCAAGAGAAGGGATTTGCAGGCCCGCCAGGTCCTCGGCGCCGGGCTGACGGCCCTTCATGAGCCGCTCCTCGAACCGGGGGGGCACCGCAATGTCCCGAATGCCCGCAAGCGCCCGCACCGGCGGGATGAGCCCCTGCTCGAGCCTCTGGCGGATCGCGGCGTCGCTGTCCCCCTCGATGGCGACGGCGTCTTCCTGCCGGAAGATGCCGCTTGCGGTCCTGCGCAGGCGCTCCAGGGCGGCCCCGCACCCGAGACGCTCGCCCATGTCGGCGCAAAGCGTGCGGACGTAGGTGCCCTTGGAGCAGGTCACGTCGAACCGCACCCGGGGCATCTCGATCGACCGGAGGCGGATGTCGCGGATCTCGACCAGCCGCTCGGGGGCCTCCATGCGGATCCCCTTGCGGGCCCACTTGTAGAGAGCCCGGCCCCGGACCTTGACGGCCGAGTACTGCGGTGGCACCTGGGCGATCGTCCCGGCAAAGGATTCGAGCGCGGCCCGGATCTCCGCCTCGCTCACCCGCGGCTCCTGCTCGGCCAGCACCCGGCCGGTCATGTCCTGGGTGTCCGTCCGGAGGCCCAGGCGCATCGTGACCTCGTAGACCTTGTCGTCCCCCGCAAGGAAGGAGGCGAGCTTCGTCGCCTCGCCGACGCAAACGGGAAGCACCCCGGTCGCCATGGGATCGAGCGTGCCGGTGTGGCCCGCCCTCCTCCGGCCGAGGAGTCTCCTCACCCGGGCCACGGCGTCGTGGGACGTGATCCCCGCGGGTTTGTCGACGATGACGACGCCGTTCATCGGCCCCCGTTCTTGATCGCCTCGAAAAGCCGTTTCTTGACCGTTTCCGCGTCACCGGAGACCCGGCAGGCCGAGGCATTGATGTGCCCGCCCCCCCCGAACCGCCGCGCCACCGCCTCCACGTTGAAGCGCCCCTTGGAGCGCAGGCTCACCTTGAAGAACCCCTCGCCGATCTCGCTCAGGAAGACGGCCACCTGAACGCCCTCGATGGAGCGGGGGTACTCCACGAACCCTTCCGTGTGCTCCCACTGGGCTCCCGCCTCGTCGAGCATCCTCTTCGACACGGTAAGGGCCGCGATCTTTCCCTGCCAGTCGAACTCCAGCGTGGAGAGCGCAAGGGCCAGCAGCCGGAACTTCACGGCCGGGTGCGTCTCGTAGACCTGCTGGGCGATCCCGGCGGGATCGGCCCCTTTCTCCAGGAGCCGGCCGGCGACGGCGAAAGTTCCCGGCCCCGTGTTCGAGTACCGGAAGGCCCCGGTGTCGGTCAGGATCGCGGTGTAGAGGTTGACGGCCATGTCCTTCGTGATTTCGACCCCCATCCCGTCGAGCAGCCGGAACACCATCTCGCCCGTGGAGCTTGCCTCCGGGTCCGTGAGCGTCAAGTGACCGTACCGGTCGTTCGAAATATGGTGGTCGATATTGACGATCCGCCGGACCCCCGCGATGCGCGGCGCCTCGTCTCCCACGCGCTCGATCTCGCTGCAGTCCAGGACGAAGACGGCGTCGAAGCCGTCCAGGGAACCCAGCCGGTTCACGATCACCCCCGCGTCGGGAAGGAATGCGTACACCTGCGGCGTGCGGTCCTGGTTGTAGACGACCGCCTCCTTGCCAAGGCCCCTGAGCGCCTCGTAGAGGGCCAGCTCCGAGCCCACGGCATCCCCGTCGAGCCTCACGTGGGAGGTGACGAGAAAGCGGCGGCCTTTCCGTATGATCTCAGCGATCCGGTTGATCATCCGTTTCGTCTTTCCCGATCTCCTTGAGCAGCCTCTCGATCCTGGCCCCGTACTCGAAGGACGGGTCGTAGAAGAAGCTCAGTTCCGGCACGTACCGGAGCTGGAGGCGCCGGCCCAGCTCCCGCCGGAGAAATCCCCTGGCCCTCGCGAGCCCCTTCTCGACCCCCTCGCTCTGGCGGTCCCGGCCGAGCTCGACGAAGTAGATCCGGGCGGAGCGGAGGTCGTCGGTGAGCTTCACGTCCGTCACGGTGATGTTGGCGATCCTCGGGTCGTGGGCCTCGCGCCGCAGGATGCCGGAGAGCTCCTGCCTGATGAGATCCGCGACCCGGTCAGCTCTCTTGAAATCCATCGGGCAGCGCCCCCCCGTCGTATCGGCCCGCCATGTCGGAGTAGTTCGTGATCTCCCTCCGGACGTTCACGACTTCGGCCAGGTGGAGGTTTTCGACGAAATTCAGGATCCTCTCCATCTTCGAGTCCACGAAGCCCCGGTCGTTGCCCACCACGGCAAAGCCGATGATCCCCTGCTTCCAGTTGTCGTGCCCGTCGACCTCGGCGATCGAGATGTTGAACTCGTTCTGCGTGCGCCGGATCAGGCTCTTCACGACCCCCCGCTTCCCCTTCAGGGAGCGGCTCTCGTGGATGCGCAGTTGGATGATCCCGACACCGACTACCATATTGGTCTATTCGGTCTATTCGGTCTATTCGGTCCGAATCAGCCATTCCGATCTTCCGTTTCTCGACGGAACAGGCTGAACAGACGGAACGGACCAATTAGAGTCTTCTCTCGATCTGCTCCGTGATGTACGCCTCGATCACGTCCCCCGTGCGGATGTCGTTGTACCCCTCGATGCCGAGGCCGCACTCCATCCCGGCGGTAACCTCCTTCGCGTCGTCCTTGAAGCGCTTGAGCGAGGCGATCTTGCCGTCGTAGACGACGACCCCGTCGCGCACAAGCCTGACGCCGGCGCTCCGCGGGATCTTGCCGTCCGTCACGTAGCATCCGGCCACCGTGCCGACCTTGACGATGCGGAAGGTCTCGCGCACCTCGGCGCGCCCCTGGACAACCTCCCTGAACTCCGGCTCGAGCAGGCCCTCCATGGCGGCCCGCACGTCGTTGATGGCGTTGTAGATGATGTCGTAGAGCTTGATCTCGACACCCTCCTTCTCGGCGATCTCGACGACGCGCGCGTCGGGCCTCACCCGGAAGCCCAGGATGATCGCGTCGGAGGCCGAGGCCAGCATGACGTCCGTCTCGGTGATGGCGCCCGTGGAGCTGTGGATGAGCTTCAGCTTGATCTCGTCGGTGGAGAGCTTGTGGAGCGCCTCCGTCAGGGCCTCGAGAGAGCCCTGCACGTCGGCCTTGAGGATGACGTTGAGCTCCTTGGCGCCTTCCTTGATCCGCTGGTAGAGCTGCTCCAGGGTGATCTTGGAGGATGCCGCAAGCTCCTTCTCGCGCTCCTTGCGGATCCAGTACTCGCTGATGTTCTTGGCCTTCTTCTCGTCCTCGACGCCGATGAACTCGGAGCCCGCCTGCGGCACGCTGGAGAAGCCGATGACCTCCACGGGCATGGAGGGCCCCGCCTCCTTGACGCGCCGGCCCTGGTCGTCGATCATGGCGCGCACGCGTCCGTATTCCGTTTTGGCGGAGAAGGCGTCGCCCTCGCGCAGCGTCCCTTCCTGGATGAGCACCGTCGCCACGGGGCCGCGGCCCTTGTCGAGCTTGGCCTCGATGACGATGCCGCGGGCCGGACGGTCCGGGTCGGCCTTCAGCTCGAGGACGTCGGCCTGCAGGAGAATGAGCTCCAGCAGGTTTTCGATGCCGATCTTCTTCTTCGCCGAGATGTGGGCAAAGAGCGCGTCGCCCCCCCACTCCTCGGACATGAGGTTGTGCTGGGCCAGTTCCTGCTTGATCCGGTCGGGGGTGGCGTTGGGCTTGTCGATCTTGTTCACGGCCACGATGATGGGCACGCCGGCCGATCGGGAGTGGTTGATGGCCTCCACGGTCTGCTCCATGACGCCGTCGTCGGCCGCCACGACGAGGACGACGATGTCCGTCACCTTCGCCCCGCGGGCGCGCATCGCCGTGAAGGCCTCGTGGCCCGGCGTGTCGAGGAAGACGATGTCGCGGTCCTTGACGTGGACGTGGTAGGCGCCGATGGCCTGCGTGATGCCGCCCGCCTCGCCCTCGATGACGTTGGTCTGCCGGATGGCGTCAAGCAGCGACGTCTTGCCGTGGTCGACGTGGCCCATGACGGTGACGACGGGCGCCCTGGGTCTGAGGTTCCGAGGCTCCGTCTCGACGCGCTGCAGCAGCTCGTCGTACTCGGCGGTCACGGCCTCGACCTGGTAGCCGAACTCGGCGGCAATGAGGGTCGCCGCGTCGACGTCGATGGACTGGTTGATGGTGACCATCATGCCGAGGCCGAGCAGTTTGTTGATGACGTCGCTGGCGCGCACGCTCATCTGCTTGGCGAGTTCGCCCACACGGATGGCTTCGGAGATGCGGATCCGCCGCTTGATCGCCTTGGGCGTCGTGATCTCCGTTTTCCTCATCTTGACGGCCGCCTTGCGTTCGCCTTTCCAGCGGGGCGATTCCTCCTCTTCGATCTCGCGAAGACGGACCCTCTTGTCCTTCTTGTCGATGCCCTGCTTGATCATGGATTTCTTCTTGGCGGCCACGGAATCCATGACCACTTCGACGGCCTTCTTGCCCTTCTTGTCGGCCTCCGCTGCGGCTCCGCGAGCCTCCGCGCCCGCCGACCGGGCGGGCCCGGCGGGCTTGCGAATCTGCGTCTGCGGGGTGATCGCGGCCGGGGGCCTGGAGGCAGGCTTCGCCCCGGCAGGCTCGGGTCTGCGGATGATCTGCGCCTGCCGGGAGAGGTCGGGCTCCTTCCTCGGCGGCAGCTCCGGCTTCGCGGGCGCCTTTTCGCTCACGAGGGGTGCCGCGGCGCTCTGCGGCTCCTCGATCCCGGTCTCGGCCGTCTTTTCCGGGAGGGAAGCCTTCCCGGGCATCTCGGGGATCCCGTCCTTCTCTTCCTTCTCCGGCTTGGCGGCCCCTTCTTCCTTCCCGGCCGGCTCGGCCGGTTCGACCGGCGCCTCGGGGGCGGGGGCGGCGGCTTCTTCGGCCTCGGGGGCCTCCCCGACGGGCAGGCGGACGGCCCGGCGGCGGATGACGGTCGATTTGACGCGTTTCTCGACGACCTCCATCTCGCCCTTGGCCGCAAACTCGCGGCGGACCCGCTCGACCTCGCTGTCCTCGAGCGTGCTGGAGTGGGACTTGACGGCGATCCCAAGGGTCTTCAGCCTGGCGATGAACTCCTTGTTCTCGATCCCGAATTCCTTGGCCAGCTCGTACACTCTCACTTTGGACATTCTCGAAACCCCCGAAATGTATGGTTCAGCCCTGGCGCAAGCCTCTCTCCGCCGATCAGGCGTTGCCGACCGTTTCCGTTTCCGTTTCCGACACCTGCGCGGCCCTCTCGACGATCCCCTGCGCCTTCTCGGCATCCATGCCCGGAAGGGCCTTCAGGGCCTCGGGATCGGCCGACGACAGGGCCGCTACATTCTTGTAGCCCTCCTTGAAGAGCATCTCCGCCGTCTCCTCGTCGAGGTCGGGGATCTTCATGAGGATCTTCGGCCCTTCCTCGGCCTGCTTCTGCAGCATGGACTCGTTCTTCACGTCGATCTTCCAGCCCGTGAGCCGCACGGCGAGCCGCACGTTCTGTCCGCTCTTGCCGATGGCCAGGGAGAGCTGGTCGTCGGGCACGATGACCTCCATGGACCGCTCGTCCTCGTACATGAAAACCTTGCTGACCTTGGCCGGCGACAGGGCCGAGCAGATGTATTTCACGGAATCCTCGGAGAAAGGAACGATGTCGATCTTCTCGCCCTTGAGCTCCTGGACGACGCTCTGTACGCGGGAGCCCCGCATCCCGACGCAGGCCCCGACGGGGTCGATGTCCTTGTCGAGGGTCCGGACGGAGATCTTGGAGCGGTTGCCCGGTTCCCGGGCCACGTTGACGATCTCGATGAAGCCCTCGGAGATCTCCGGCACCTCGAGCTCGAACAGGGCGCGCAGGAACCCGGGGTGGGTGCGGGACAGCACGATCTGGGGGCCCTTGGAGATCTTCTTGACGTCCACGATGAAGGCCCGGATCCGGTCGCCGCGCTTGTAGGTCTCGCGGTGGATCTGCTCGGAGGGCGGGATGACGGCCTCGGCGCGGCCGAGGTTCACGATGATGCTGCCCCCCTCGAAGCGCTGGACGAAGCCGCTGACGATCTGGCTCTTCTTGTCCTTGTACTCGTCGTAGATCTTGTCGCGCTCGGCGTCCTTGACCTTCTGGATGATGATCTGCTTGGCCGTCTGGACGGCGATCCGGCCGAAGCTGGCCGCGTCGATCTTCATGCCCAGACTGTCGCCCGGCTCGGCCTCCTCGTCGAGGGTCTGCTTCGCCTCGTCGAGGGCGATCTGCGTCTCGGGGTCAAGCACCTTTTCCACGACGGTCTTGAACTGGAAGACCTCCAGTTCGCCCGCCTCTTCGTTGTACCTGGACTCGAGTTCCACCTTCGGCCCCAGCTTCTTTCTCGCCGCGGTGAGGATGGCCGACTCAAGGGCTTCGATGATGACTTCCTTCTCGATTCCCTTGTCCTTGCCCATCTGTTCGATGAGGCGTTTCAACTCCGGAAACATGGACAACCTCCTGCTTGTAAAGCGGCACAGGGCTAAGGGCTAAAGGCTAAAGGCAAAAGGAGTGAATCGTTCTGCCCATATCACCTTTTGCCCTTTGCCTTTTGCCCTTTGCCAGACAGTTCATACTCCAGATTCGCTTTCTGAATATTGTCCCGGTCGATGCGGACGCCGCGTCCGTCCACGTCGACGGTAACGATCCTGCGGCCACCCTCCGTCGAATAATCGACGTAGGTGCCCAGGAAATTTCTCGAGCCCTCGACGGGCTCCCGGGTCCGGATGCGGACTCTCGAGCCGCGGTATTTCTCGAAATCCTTGTCGCGCGTCAGCGGCCGGTCGAGTCCCGGCGTCGACACCTCCAACGTGTAGGGCCCCGGCGGCAGATCGTGGACGTTGAGCAGATCGCCGACCTGGTGGCTCACCGCCGTGCAGTCGTCCAGGGTCGCCCCGCCCTCCCGGTCGATGAAGATCCGCACGAGCCAGCGCGTCTTCATCCTCAGGCACTCGAGCTCCACGAGCTCCAGGCCCTCGGCCTCGACGGCGGGCTCGACCAACGCGATGATCCTATCCCGGTATGAATTTTCAGGCATATGGTTGATGGCAAAGGGCTAATGGCAAAGGGCAAAGGGTTTGGGGAAGAGTCCTCTTGCCTTACGCTCTTTGCCTTGCGCCCTTGGCCTGTCCTTAAAATAAATAATTCCTCCGGGCCTTTCGCCCTTTGCCTTGCGCCCTGAGCCTGCCCTTAAAATAAATAATTCCTCCGGGCCTTTCGCCCTTTGCCTTTCGCCCTTTGCCTGCCCTTAAAATAAATAATTCCTCCGGGCCTTTCGCCCTTTGCCTTGCGCCCT
>ENA-UPSM01005906-UPSM01005906.1-activated-sludge-metagenome-genome-assembly--contig:-NODE-5906-length-11749-cov-4.675133_pt1 | contig 11749 bp, 7 predicted proteins | sample MGYA00238181_ERZ773283 | MGnify/ENA primary metagenome ERZ773283 (study PRJEB29023, sample SAMN05720199) | activated sludge metagenome | isolation source: Anaerobic digester | place: Japan... | reverse complement strand
ACGTGGCGGGCACGTGGATAGCACCCGGGAAGGTCTCCTCGACCCAACCGCGGCACTGCGCCCACGCGTGGGGGTGCGTGCCGATGCGGCGGATGTCCTCGGCGCGCGTGCCCGGCAGGACGGCGAGCTGGAAGACGACGTGCACGTGCATCTCGGCGACGATGACGAGGGGGTCGCCGTGCGAGAGGGAATCCAGCGTCGCGTTGACGCCGCGCACCTTGCCGCGCCGGAAGTCGAAGGCGAGCGTCTTCATGACGGGATGCCCCTGGTCGTGGTACAGGCTCACCACGCCGTCCAGCCGGCGCGCCTTGAGCATGGGGAACACCACGTCGGCGGGCCACGGTCCGGTGGCGTCCAAGCCTTCGAGCCGGCAGCGCGCGACGGCGGGTTCCACCGCGAGGGCTTCCTCGTCGCCGAACAGCCCGTGTTCTCCGGCGTGGGGGTTCAGTCCCGCGATCCCGATCCGGGGCGAGGCGACGCCCGCGTCCACGAGCGCGCCGTGCAGCAGTCGCGCGGTCTGCAGGACGGATTCCGTCGTGATGGCCGCCGGGACGTCCTTGAGCGGGATGTGCGTGGTCACGAACGACACCCACATCCCGTCGTGGACCAGGGTCAGGCAGTGGGAGGGCGCCCCGGTGCGGCGGGCGATGTGGCCGGTGTGTCCGGAAAACCCGGGGAGGACCAGGTCCACCGATTCCTTGGACAGGGGGGCGGTGACCATCGCGCGGGCCTCGAACGCGACGCACAGGTCGGTGGCGTCGTCCACGCACAGGAGCGACTGCCCGCCCGCCCATGCCGAAATCCGTCCGGGTTCGAGTTCGCCGGGCGCCAGGCCGGGCGGTTCGCGGACGGCCAGCGTGCCGGGCGCGACGGGGGATCCGGGGGTCCAGCGCACCACGGGCAGGGCCGAGCCTTCTTCGCGCAGCGCTCGCTCGTAGATGGACGCATCGCCCACCACCACGATGCCGCGGCGCCGGATGGACGGCCGCTGCAGGGCGCGGGCCACGATGCGTGGTCCGACTCCGTTGGGGTCGCCGAGCGTGACAAGGATCGGTTTTTGCATTGCGGGCCGGTTCCCCTTTTGGCTCAGATCGCCTGGGCCAGGTCGAAGATGATGCGTTCGCCGCCTCTTCCGAACGCGTAGTCCAATCGGAAGGACAACAGGCTCAGGCGGTAGCGAAGACCTGCACCGTACCCGATCTTGGCGAGATCCAGGTTCCCCAGGTCGGGTTCCTGTCCCTTGTTCCAGAGCCGGGCCCAGTCCGTGAAGCCCACCGCCTGGAACCCGAAGGGAAGGTTCATGCGCAGTTCTGCGGAACCTCTCAGGTAGCGCGGGCGCAATCCCTGGCCGGGATCGGGAACCACCATGAGTCCGCGGTAGCTGTACGACCGCACCGTGCGCGCGCCGCCCAGATAGAAGATCTGGGCGCCGTCGGCGGTGGTGTTGTTCAGGAATTGTCCGCCTTCCGCGGCGAAGGCGGAATAGAACCTCCAGAACAGCGGCTGGTAGAACCGGGCCTGCGACAGCACCCACACGTAGGAGGTGTCGTTGAGGAACTGGCCGCCCCAGCCGATGTCGCCGCGCAGCATCCAGCCGCGGGTGGGATCGAACGGATCGTTGCGGAAGTCCAGGGTGGAACCCAGATCGGTCAGGAACTGGTAGGCCACCTTGGACCCCCCGGTGAGCATGTACTTGGTCACGCGGTCGGTGCTCAGGCTGAGCGAGAGGTTGGACCAGTCGGTGGGCAGGAAGCTGAAGGTCCCCGTCTGCGAAATGCTGAATTCGCGGTAGAGCGTGGTGTCGGCGAGGTCGGCGTCCTGCTGCTGGACGGCCACCCCGTAGTCCAGCGACACCGGGGTTCCCAGGAACAGCGGATTGCCCACGCCCACGCGGGCGCGTTGGCGGTGCTGGGCCATGGCGCCTTCGAACGAGAGTTCGTTCATGGAGCCGCGCACGTTCTTGTGGCGGACCACGCCGTCGACGCCCCAGCCGAAGACGGGCTCCCACGACAGCCCGATGTCGAACGAACCGGGCACGCGCTCGGCCAGCTCGAACGACAACGTGGTGCGCGACGAATCCCGCGAACCCGGGCTCTTGGTCAGCTTGGCCATGTTGTACAGGCGGGTCTGGCCGATCTTGCGGTTGTACTTGGCGATGTCCTCGTTGCGGATCGTGTCGCCGGGCTCCAGGTGCCAGAGATCGGCCAGGATGCCGGTGTCGGTGACATGCTTGCCCTTGAACTTGAATTCGATCCGTTCGAAGACCGCCATGCGTCCGAGCGTCACGACCATGCGGGTGGCGACCAGGCTGGATTCGGGGACGATCCGGAGTTCGGGTTCCACCGAGGCGTCCAGCCAGCCGCCTTGTCGATAGTGGCGCTGGGCTTCCTGCAGGAGCTGGCTCGTGCGCGCGGGACGGTATCCGTCGCCGGGGGAGACCGAAAGCCTTGGCGGCGGTTTTGGACGGGATCCGTCGGGCGACACGAATTCGATCGCGCCGAACCGGTACTCCGGCCCTTCGCGGTAGTCGACCCTGACGGTGATGCGCCGGTTGGCCGAATCGGATTCCGAGATCCTGGTCGCGCACCTGGCGTCCAGGTGGCCTTCCGCGCGGGCGGCGAGCACCACCGCGCTGTCGGCGAATTCCATCCACAGTTCCTGGCTGTCGCGAGGTTGCCGCGCGAGATCGGGAGGAACGTCCAGGATGTCTTCCAGGAGCGACCTTCCCATGCGTCCCGCGTCCGGGATTTCCAGCTTGACGCGGCTCCAGGCGGATTGCGCGAGGACCGCGAACAGGAAGATGTGCAGGAGGCGGTTCACCAGAACTCCCAACGGTAGCGAAGCGAAGGCTTGAAGATCGTGGATCGCCTGGAATTCTCGTCCAGGCCCTGGTTCATGTCCAGCTGCAGGAACACGCGGTTGAGCAGGCGGTCGCGGACCTCCTGTTCCTCGATCCACCAGAACGGGATGCGGTACTTGAGGCTCAGGCCGTAGTCGTCGGCCAGCACCGACGAACCGCTGGTGGTGGTCGCCCCCGATTGCGTGAAGGTGTGGCGGTAGGAACCGGCCACGTCGAGTTCCGGGGTGATGTGGTAGAGCGCCAGGAGCCCGAGCTGGTCGCGACCTCCTCCCACCGGGAAGTCGGTGAGCATGACGGAATCCGGCAACCATTCGGCATCGTCGCGCGAGCTGCGCAGCCGTTCCATGAGGGTCTGGTTGAACCATCCCATGCCGTAGCCGTAGGCGAGGTCGATGGTGCCGTCCCGCACCACCTGTCCCCATCGGGTGTCGTTCTTGTCGTCGGGCTGGGGGTAGCAGTCGGTGGCCAGCGCGACGAACGCCCCCACGGTCCCGTCGTCCCCGGGCTGGCTGGCGCAGTCGGACGTCAGGCCGCGCAGCCTCGGGTTGTCGAGGGTGCCCTGCGACGACAGGATGAGCCGACAATAATCGGCGGAATCGATCGCGGCGTTCCTGTCGGTTTCCGAGCAGTTGTTCCTCACGGTGTGCGAGCCGCTCAGGGCGAACTTCCCCTGCAGGACGGGGGACGTGTTCCAATCCAGCCGCAGGGTGTCGAGCGCGAAGTTGCGTCCCAGGTACCCGAACCGTCCGCTGTCGGGGTCGGCTTCCGCGAATCCGTTCAGCAGCGGCGCGTCCGACGGGCCCGTCACCTGGAGGTCGAACCCGAGTTTCGCCTGGCCCAGGTTGTTGGAGATCCGGATGTCGTCGCTTTCCGACCGCGCCTGGATGTCCAGCAGAAGCGGGGTGGACGCCGACGACCCCGCCGAGGACTTCTTCTTGCGGCGCAGGGTGTTGGCGGTGGCCTGCAGCAGTTCGCCGACCTGGGCGAAATTCCTGGTGAACAGCAGCCGCTCGACGGCGATGTCGCCCGACAGTTTCTTCCAGTCCTTGGCCTGGACCAGCACCAGGCTCGCCTTGGAGATCCCGATGTCGAGCTTTTCCTCCCTGGTCTGGAAAGGCTGGCGCCACGATGCGTTCTGGGCGGAAAGCCGGATGCGCGAATCGGGCGTGGCCCACACGCCCAGGCTGTCGAGCTCCAGTTGCCTGCCCGCGCCGAGGTCCAGCCGGAACCGGCGCGCCTTGCCGGAAAGCGACAGGGCTTTGCTCCCGATGTTCCAGGTGCCCAACGCCTCGAACGTGCCGTTTTTCGGGCCGCTCAGGCTCAGCCGGTCGATCTTGATCTCCTTGGCGTCGGCTTGCGCCTGGAACCGCAGGTCCATGGGGTTGCCTTGCAGGGCGGAAAGCACGCCGCGTTCGCCGGTGGCCGACGCTTTCCAGGCGAACCCCTTGTCGGAAACGCGCCCGTCGAACCGCCCCGAAACCAGGATGTCGTCCAGCCGCGCTTCGGTGCCGGGAATCTCCGCCGATCCGTCGATCTTCCAGGTGGTCGCGAGCTTCTTCTTGTCGGCGAACGAGCCCTCGGCGTCGATCCGGACCAGATCTCCCCAGAACGCCTTGAACCGGAATTCGGGAACGGGATCCCACAGGTGCGTGGCCACCAGGTGGAACGGCGTCTTGGATCCCGCCACGGGCGCCCAGCCTCCCAGGTGTAGCGTGTCGCGTTCGCCCCACAGCAGCAGGTCGGGAAGCGGGATGTTGCGGTCCTTCCCCAAGAGCCTCGGGAAATCGAGCCTGGCCCAGGCCGAGACGCCCTGGTCGCGCTGTGACAGGAAATGTCCGACCAGGCGTCCTTCCATCTCGGGAAGACCGGGCCACAACCCCTGGAGCCGGGTCAATTCGAACAGCGGGGTGGATACCCTGAGGGTGTCCAGAAGCCAGCGATCGGGCCCGGCCGACGCCGCGAGGGTGCCTTCGATCCGGGAACCTCCCACGTCCAGCCGAAGCAGCGGGATCTGCAGTCCCGACGAGCGGATGGCCAGTTCCACCTTCGCGTGGAGCGAATCGCGTCCGGGCTTGGCGCGCAGATCGGCATGCACGATGGACGCCGAGTCGCCGAGGGTCGGGTCGCGCACCAGGCTGCCGTCCAGGAGCGCGTGGAACGGCATGGCGAAGGGCAGCCGCAACGGGAGCCCCGTGGTGGGGAAGCTGCGCGAGCGGATGTCCACCCGGCCGTCGAAGCGGGCCTCCATGCGGACCTCGGCGACGGAATCCGTCTCGGGGTGCAGGTCGAACCGCACGATCTGGTCGCGCACCGAGATGTCGCCTCCGCCTCGGAGGACCTCGAGCGAATCGTGGGCGGCGATGTCGGAGAACAAAAGGCGGGGACCCGGACCGATCCAGAGCCTGGTGGACAGGCTGTCCAGGGCGACCACATCCTTGAACCTCGGCCGGCGCGCCGTCACGTGGAACAGGGCGCCGCCGGCGGAGTCCGAACCGGTGGCCGAGCCTTCGGAGAGCATCGAAAGCCCCGGCACCCAGCCCACCGCCCAGGGCTCGCCGGGCGCGATCCGCGCGAGCAGGTTCCAACGCAGGCCTTTCCAGACGGCGGACGCGTCGAACCGGCTTCCCGCATCGGTGGTGTAGACGAGCTTGGCACCCACGAGGTCGATCCGTTCGATCCGGATGTCGCCGTCCAGCGGGTGGTCGAATCCCTTGGTGTTCCAGCCGAGACGGTCGATGCGGATCCCGCCTTTGGCGAAGCTCTTCCGGATGTCGCCCTTGCGCGGCAGGGCCGCGTCCAGGCGGGCCAGAAGCGTCTGTTCGCCGTCGTGGCGGGCCAGGATCCCCAGCGAGGCCTTGGACGAATCGATGTCGCCCGACAACTGCAGGCGCATGCCCGGCAGGAACACGAGCGAATCCGAGTCGAACCCGAGCTCGAACCGGCCTTCGGGTCGCGCCCCGCCCGTGCGGGCCCAGGCTTCCAGCTCGATCCTCCTGGCCGCCGGAGCCTTGGCCAGGGCCGGAACGACATCGCTCCAGCCGCGGGTCCCTTCGATGCGCGCCTTGGCATGCACGCGACCGGCGCGCAGGTCGGCCTTGGACATCGCCGCGTCGGCTTCCAGCGAATCGGACGCGCAGCACCCGCTGGAGGCCACGCCGGAAAGCGACGCCCGCAGCGTGTCGGATTCCGTCCAGTCGATTTCCGTCCAAAGCGAGGCGTGCAGCGGTACCCCGTGCGGTTCCAGCCGTCCCACGGACAGTTCCAGCGAGTGCGGGGAAAGGCTCCCTGCGCGCACGTCCCGCGCGAGAAGCACCGGGCGGATGGAATCCAGCCGCGGCCCCGCGCCGAGTTCGACGGTGTCCAGCGCGAGCGCGATCCTGGCCGGCAGGCGCAGCGAACCGGGAAACGCAGGAACCGAAGGGGCCTTGGGCGTGGTGTCGGAGGCGATCCGCAGGTCAAGCAAGGTCGCCCGGACCTCCACCGACGCCGGCAGCGTGTAGGGGGCCGACGCGGTGTTCCACGCCAGGCGCGGGGCGTGGATCCGGATGGCGACCGTCCGGCTCGAGATCCGGATCGAGTCGGCGGCCAGCAGGGTCCAGCCGTCGTGGCGGGCCCCGAAGATCCGCCAGCGCCAGCCTTTGGCGGCGTGCTCCTGGTCGAACCAGAGGGCGATGCGTTCCTGGGCCTGGATCCACCCCAGGCGGGTGAGGATCGCGATGCCCGCGAGCGCCGCCAACAGCGACGCGACCCTCCAGCGTCGTTTCACGTCGTCTCCGGTGCCGTCCGCCCGCGCCAGTGGTCCAGGAGCTCCGCGATCATCTGTTCCGGAGCGATCCGGGGCGACCAGCCCAGCGCCCGCAGCCTGGCGTTGTCGCCGACGAGCCTGGGGTTGGACTGGGCGAAGACGCGCGACGAATCGACGACCACCTCGACGGGCACGCGGGACAGTTGGACGAGCATCTCCAGCCACCGCGACACGGTGCGGCAGGAGCCCGAACAGACGTTGTAGATGGAGCCCGCCTCGCCCTGTTCCAGCAGGGCCACGTAGGCGTTGGACACGTCCCGCACGTCCAGGAAATCGCGCTCGGAGGAAAGATCGCCCACCCTCAGGACGGGTTCCTGGAGCCCGGCCTCGATCCGCGCGATCTGGGCGGAGAACGCAGGCAAGACAAAATCCGTCACCTGTTCGGGGCCGGTGTGGTTGAACGGGCGGGCGACGACGACCGGGAAATGGGTGGAATAGAGCGGGGCCAGCATCTCGGTGGCCGCCTTGGAAAGCGAATACGGATCCAGCGGACGCGGGGGCCTGGATTCGGCCAAGGGAAGGTCTTCGGGCGACACCCGGCCGTAGACGGTGGCCGAACCGGCCAGCACCACGCGCGGCTTGAGGCCCAGCACCCTGCAGCTTTCCAGGATGCGTTGGGTGCCCAGGAAGTTGACGTGGTAGACGGCTTCCGGGCGCAGGTTCGACAGGTGGGGCGAGGCCATTCCCGCCAGATGGATGATCCCGGCGGGACGGACGCGGTCCAGCGCCTGGAAGATGGACGCCGGGTCCTCCAGATCGAACACGATCTCCTTGACGTCGTCGACCCCGGTGGTGCCCAGGCGGCGGACCGCCGACCAGGCGTCGAACCCGGAGGCCGCCAGCTTGCGCAGAAGCCACGTCCCGACGAAGCCGTTGCCTCCCGTGACGAGGACGGGGCCGTTCAGATGCGCCATTGGCGCAGACTGGGGGCCGAGGTCTCGGCCCACGCCATCATGCGTGCGACCAATTCCTGTCCACCTTCCGTGGAGGCCATGTCGACCAGCGGCAGGAACACCGGCGAGCGGAACATGGTGGCCAGCGGGATCGGGCTCTTGAGGGCGAACACCCACGAGATGAACGGCGCCAGCTCGTCCTGCGCCCGACGCGCCGCCACGAGGTCCCCGGCGGCGTGCTTGCGGTGGACTTCCAGGAACAGCTTGGCCGCCTCGGGGATGTTGGCCGAAGCCGACACGATCCCCTTGCCGCCGAGCTCCAGCATGTCCAGGAACCAGCCGTCCTCGCCCGAAACCAGGGTGAAGTCCAGATCGGCCGTCTCGCGGGCGATGCGAAGGGTGTCTTCGCGGAACTTTCCGGGATCGGCGAAGTTGACGGATTGCTTCAGACCCAGGATCCTGGGGTTGCGGGCCAGGGCGATGATCGTGTCCGGCTCCATGTAGCTGGCCGTGCGGCCCGGCACGTTGTAGAGCACCACGGGCGCGCCGGTTTCGGCGACGATGGTCTCGTAGTGGGCGCGGATCCCCTCCTGCGGAGGGTTGTTGTAGTAGCCGGTCACGCAAAGGCACGGCGTGCCCTGCGAGATCTTCTGGATCTCGCCGATCATGTCGATGGTTTCGCGGGTGCAGTTGGAACCCGCGCCGGCGATCACCTTCACGCGTCCCGCGGTCTGGTCCAGCACGAACTTGACGAATTCCAGGTGCTGCCTGGGCGTGACCGTCGGAGATTGTCCGGTGGTCGCCGTGGGCACGATCCCGTCCACGCCCTGGGCGATCAGATCTTCGATCATCTTCTCCGCTTTTTTGAAGTCGATGCCGTTGCGCAGGTTGCGCTTGCAGTCGGACAACAAGGGCGTGACCAGGGCGACATGCACCCCGGCCAGGTCGGACGATCGGAACTCGAGACTCATGGACACCTCCAGATCCAAGGGAATCTAACATCTCGGGGTGTATATTCACTTGTCTCCATGATCCGTTTGAAGACAACCGAAGAAATCAAACTCCTGCGCGAATCCGGCAGGTTGGCCGCCCAGGCCCTCCGCTTCGCCGGGAGCCTCGTCCGTCCGGGCGTGTCCACCCTCGAGATCGACGACAAGGTCCGCGAGTTCATCCTGGACCACGGGGCCTACCCGAGCCCCCTGAATTATCCGGGCCGCCCCACCGATCCGCGCAAGCCGCGCATCGAGCAGGGGTGCTTCCCGTACAGCATCTGCACCTCCCGCAACGAGGTGGTCACCCACGGGATCCCGTCGGCCAAGGAGTTCCTGGGCGAAGGCGACATCGTGAACCTGGACATCACCGTGTGCCTGAAAGGCTACCACGGCGACTGTTCGGCCACCTACTTCGTGGGCGAGGTCTCGCCCGAGGCGCGGCACCTGGTGGAAACCACCAGAAAATGTCTGGAAGCCGGGATCGAATCGGCCAAGGAAGGCGCGTTCCTCAACGACGTCGGAGCGAGCATCCAGGATCTGGCCGAAGCCGAAGGCTATTCGGTGGTGCGCGAATACTGCGGCCACGGCATCGGTCGCAAGTTCCACGAAGAGCCCCAGGTGCTGCACCACCGCGACCGCCAGGGGCCCCGGCTGCGCAAGGGCATGGTCTTCACGATCGAACCCATGATCAACCAGGGCGTCTGGAAGACCAAGCTGCTGGACGACGGCTGGACCGCGGTGACCGCCGACGGAAAGCTTTCCGCCCAGTTCGAGCACACCATCGCCATCACCGACCGGGGGACCGAGATCCTCACGGTCTGCGACGACTAGGAAAGGAGACCGCACCCCGCATGAGCGACGATCCGAAGAACCTACGACCCGAATGGGCGCCTGCCGGGGCCGGTTCCGAATTCGCCTCGTTCGTATCCGCCGGGGTCGCGGGGGCCTCCAACACCGTCGCGTCGGATTTCGTCGCGCCTTCCGCGCGCGCTCCCGGCGTGGAGCAGCTCGTCGAAGGCCTGCTTTCCGGCAACCGGGCGCTGCTGGCCAGGGCCATCACCCTGGTGGAATCCAACGCCCCCCGTCATCGCGCCGAGGCCGACCAGCTGGTGCGCATGGTGGTGCCGCACGCGGGCAAGTCCATCCGCATCGGTATTTCCGGCCCGCCGGGCGTGGGCAAGAGCACGTTCATCGACGCCTGGGGATGCCGGCTCGTGGAGCTGGGGCACAAGGTGGCGGTGCTGGCGATCGATCCCTCGAGTTCGCTCAATCGAGGCTCCATCCTGGGCGACAAGACGCGCATGGAAGCGCTCGTGCGCCTGCCCCAGGCGTTCATCCGGCCGTCGCCTTCCAGCGGCGCCCTGGGCGGCGTGGCCCGCAAGACCCGCGAAACCATGTTCCTGGTCGAGGCGGCGGGGTTCGACGTCGTGCTCGTGGAGACCGTGGGCGTGGGGCAATCGGAGACTTCGGTGCGGTCCATGACCGATCTGTTCCTCTTGCTGCAACTGGCCGGCAGCGGCGACGACCTCCAGGGCATCAAGAAGGGCATCATGGAAATCGCCGACCTGATCGCGATCACCAAGGCCGACGGCGACAACCGGCAACGCGCCGGATTGGCGCGCGCGACCTTGCATTCGGCGGTTCTGGGCTTGCAGCCGTTCACGCAGGGCTGGAAGCCCCCCGTGGTCACCTGCAGTTCGGTCACCGGCGACGGTCTCGATTCGATCTGGCACGAGATCGAAGCCTTCAAGGCGCATTGCCATGCCACGGGGATCTTCCAGGCCAGGCGCCACCACCAGATCCAGGAATGGGTCTGGAGCATGGCCCAGGAATCCCTGATCGACGCGTTCTGTCGCTCGCCCGAGGTCGCCGAGGCTTGGACCGGGGCCAAGCTCGCGGTCCAGGACGGACGGATCACCGCTCCCGACGCCCTGGCCGCCGTGCTGGGCGCGTTCCGCTTCCCGTAAGCGTCGGAGCTCCGAGGCTTCGGTGGGCGCGGGGGACCAAGACCTGTAGCTTCTTGGTGTATGAGAACGCGAATCCTTCTTGTTCTTGCGCTCGTGGTCTCGGTGGCGGTGCTCTGGGCCCGCCAGGCGGCCTCGCGCGAGGGTGTGCGAGCGGGTGCCGCGTCCAAGGAGGTCCAGGTGAGGGAACTGACGGATTCCGGCGAACTGGGTGCTCCGGCACCCGTGAAGACCATTTCCAGGGCCGATTCGGACTGGCTCCAGGTCTTGCGTCCCGAGCGCTACAAGATCCTGCGCCAAGCCGGGACCGAAGCGCCGTTTTCCGGCGAGCTGCTGGCCGAACAGCGCGACGGCTGGTACGTGTGCCATGCCTGCGGGCTGCCGCTGTTCAAGTCCGATTCCAAGTTCGAATCGCACTGCGGGTGGCCCAGCTTCAGCGAGCCATCGGCCTACGAAAACGTCCGCATGCGCATGGACACCACACACGGCATGGTCCGCACCGAGATCCTCTGCGCCCGTTGCGAAGGGCACCTGGGGCACGTGTTCGAAGACGGCCCCACCGCCACGGGGTTGCGCTACTGCGTCAATTCGCTGTCCTTGGATTTCAAGCCGGGCTTGAGCGCGGCTCCCGCCAAGACGGACACCGCCATTTTCGCGGCGGGGTGTTTCTGGGGGGTGGAAAAGTTGTTTTTCGAGACGCCCGGTGTCGTGTCCACCGCGGTGGGGTACACCGGTGGAACCACCGCCAATCCCACCTACAAGCAGGTCTGCACCGGCAAGACGGGCCATGCCGAGGCCGTGGAGGTCGTGTTCGATCCCGGGCGCGTGAGCTATCGCGAACTGGCCAGGCTGTTCTTCGAGGCGCACGACCCGACCACCCTGGACCGCCAGGGGCCCGACCACGGGACGCAGTACAGGTCGGCGGTCTTCTTCGGCGACGCCGAACAGGAACGGATCGCCAAGGAGGTGCGCGACGAACTCGTGGCCGCCAAGACCTGGACGGATCCCGTCGTGACAAAAATCGTCCCCGCCGCAGTCTTCTGGAAAGCCGAGGACTACCACCAGAAATGGTTCCTCACGCACCCGGTCCAGTGCCATCGCCCCAAGCGATGACCGGGTGCCGCTGACTTCTCTCCCTCCCGAGTCGGGAGGGTTGGGGAGGGTTGGATCAAAGCCATTTCTCACGCACCCGGTCCAGTGCCATCGCCCCAAGCGATGACCGGGTGCCGCTGACT
>ENA-UPSM01005899-UPSM01005899.1-activated-sludge-metagenome-genome-assembly--contig:-NODE-5899-length-11757-cov-8.750214_pt1 | contig 11757 bp, 12 predicted proteins | sample MGYA00238181_ERZ773283 | MGnify/ENA primary metagenome ERZ773283 (study PRJEB29023, sample SAMN05720199) | activated sludge metagenome | isolation source: Anaerobic digester | place: Japan... | reverse complement strand
CTGCGGGGGTGGGAGGCCTGGGCGGCGTTCATGGACCGCATGATACCGCAGCGCCTCTCGCGCTCATCGGAGGGGCGGCGCCGGCCCACCGCACACGTCAGAGCCGGCGCCGCCGCGCGCCCGTCCCTCGGCGGTCCGTGCCCCGGCGATGCCGGTCAGCTGCCGAGCCGTCGGGAGTACAGCTCGTAGGAGGCGACCGCCCGCAGACCGGCGCGCTCGTAGAGGCGCAGCGGCCGGGTGGCGCCCTCGGCGTCCACGCCCAGATCGACGCGCCGCTGCCCGCGCTCGCGGAAGGTGACGAGTGCGAGTGCCAGCAGTGCGGTACCGAGGCCGCGACGGCGCCACCGACGACGGACACCGAGGCCCTTGACCCAGCCCAGCTCACCGTGGTCGTAGGCGATGAGCGCGCCGACCGCCTGGTCCCCGTCCCAGGCGATCCACCACAGGTCGGGATCGAAGTCGGCGTGGCCGAGCAGCCTGACGCGCCAGGCATCGAAGGGTTCTCTACTCTGGCGGAAGTGGTCCTCGAAAGCCTCGTGCATGAGCTCGTAGAGCGGGCGTTCGTCGACGCTCGGCCGGAAGGGGAGGACCTCAAGTCCCTCGGGGACGACGACCGTCGGCGCGCCGCCGGAGAGATCGACCGTCATCCGGTAGACGGTGCGGACGACCGCGTAGCCGCGTCGCTGCAGAAGGTCGCGTTTGGCCTGGTTGCCGGAGCCGCAGAAGACGTCGATCCGGGCGTCCCCATACCCGCGTTCGACGGCGATCTCCGCGGCGCGCCGCTCGGCGAGTCCGAGCAGCCGCCCGGCGAGCTCGGGCTCATGGTGTCCCGGGTGCACCCAGAGGTCGGCCTCCAGCGCGCCGGTACGGGACTGGTCGCCGGCGTAGGCGTAGCCCACCAGACCGCCAGGGCCGTCGGCCACCCAGGCGTCGCGCGCCGGATCGAAACCCTCCATGGACCAGTCGTTCTCGAGGTCCTCGAGCGAGCTGTCCGGCTCACCCGTCTCCGCCACGTCGCATGCGCAGAGGAGGTCGACGATCTCCGGCATGTCGCCGCGGGTGGCGGGCCGGACGCGGCTGGGCGCGCGCGACGTCTCCGGGGCGCCCCCTCCGTCGAGCGGAGCGCGGCGGCGCGGACGCTCCTCCATCAGAACGTCAGCTTCTCCAGCCGGGCGAAGATGACCTCGCGCCCGGCGCGGTACTGGTCGGGGTCCATGGCGGCGTCGACTTCAGCCGCGGTCATCACGGCGGCCACCTCGGCCGACGCCTTGACCAGGTCGCCGAAATCGACGCCCTCGCGCCACGCCTGCATGGCCGCCTCCTGCACGACGCGGTAGGCGTCGTCACGCGGCATGCCCCTGTCGACCAGGGCCAGAAGGACCGCCCCGCTGAAGACGAGGCGGTAGCTCTGGCCCAGGTTCGCCAGCATGCGCCGCTCGTCCACGACGAGGTCGTCCATCAGCTTCGTGAACTTCTGCAGCATGTAGTCGAGCAGGATGCAGCTGTCCGGCAGCACGATGCGCTCGGCCGAGCTGTGGCTGATGTCGCGCTCGTGCCAGAGGGCGACGTTCTCCATGCCGACCAGTGCGTTGCCGCGCAGCACGCGGGCGCAGCCGGCCATCCGCTCGCTGAGGATGGGGTTGCGCTTGTGCGGCATGGCGGACGACCCCTTCTGGCCCTTGCCGAACGCCTCCTCCGCCTCGCGCACCTCGGTGCGCTGCAGGTGGCGTATCTCGGTGGCGAACTTCTCGATGCTCGCCCCGATGATGGCGAGGCAGGCGAGGAAGGCGGCGTGCCGGTCGCGCTGCACAACCTGGTTGCTGATGGGTTCGCGGCCGATGCCCAGCTCCTCGCAGACGAGGTCCTCCACGCGGGGGTCGATGTTGTTGTAGGCGCCCACCGCCCCGCTGATCTTGCCGACCGACGCGTTCACGGTGACGATGCGCATGCGCTTCAGGTGGCGGCTGATCTCGAAGGCCCACATGCCGAGCTTCATCCCGAACGTGATGGGTTCGGCGTGGATGCCGTGTGTGCGCCCGACCTCGACGGCGTCGCGGAACTCGACGGCGCGGCGCTTGAGCACCTGGCCGAGTGCGACCAGGTCACGCTCGAGGAGCAGGCCGGCGCGCTTGAGCTGCAGCGCCAGCGCCGTGTCGAGCATGTCGCTGCTCGTCATGCCGTAGTGGATGTACTTGCCCGCCTCACCGACGTGCTCGGTCACGTTGGTGAGGAAGGCGATCACGTCGTGGTTGGTGGTCTGCTCGATCTCGTTGACGCGCTCCACGTCGAAACCGGCCCTGGCCTCGATCTCGCGGACCGCGTCGTCGGGGATCCTGCCGAGACGGTTCCAGGCCTTCACGGCGGCGATCTCCACCTCAAGCCAGGCCTGCATCCTGGCCTCGTCGGTCCAGATCGCGCCCATCTCGGGGAGCGTGTAGCGCTCGATCATCGCTGTCCTTTCGCGGCCGCCGGCGTGGCGGCGACCGGCGCCGCCGCCGGGGCCGCCCGTGCTCGCGGTGATTGTCTCACACCGTGAGCGGCGTCCGTCCCTGCTGACGCGCCCCAGGCCGACTGCCGGCGGCACGAGGCGCCGCGGCGCCAGGCGGGGACGGTCGCATGCACGGGGCCGGCTCCGGGTAGATAGATCCGAAGGGTCAGCGACCGTCACCGCTGCCGACCACTGGAGGGGATGAGCATGCCGACCGAAGAGGAGCTGCGCAAGCACGCGATCAAGGCGATCAAGAAGAAGCGCGACTTCTGGAACCACGCTATCGCCTACTGCATCGTCAACATCTTCCTGGTGGTGCTCTGGTACTTCACCGGTGCGGGGTACTTCTGGCCGGCCTGGGTGCTTGCCGGCTGGGGCATCGGGCTGGCGTTCAATGCCTGGGACGCCTACGGGCGCGGCAGCGGGCCGATCACCGAGGAGGAGATCCAGCGCGAGATGGACCGCCAGCGGCGCGGCTGACGGGTCGCCGCCGCCCGACGGTCGCTCTGCCTCAGTCGCCGACGGTCCGGCCGTCGGAGAGGTGGCCGGTCAGGGCGTACTTGCGGCCTCCGTCCAGGAGCTTGTAGGTGTACTCGCCGGGTCCGGTGCCCGGCCCCATCGGCCCGCCGGTGAACGGGTTGCTCGGCCAGCGCACCATCTGGGCGAGCAGACCGTCGGCGGCGACCTCGTCGGCCGGCGGGTACGTCTCGGCGCCGCCGGCCTTCCACATGGCGAGGCCGCGGCGCAGCACCGCGATGCCCTGTGCCACGGACGCGTCGGCGTATCGGGTCCGGGTGACGCGCCGCAGGACGACGGAGTGCGGCGTGGCGAACATCTCACCGGAGAACGTCAGCGCGAGCTCGTCCGCTCCGGCCGGCTGCAGGGTCATCGTCACGGCGTGGCTCTCGATGACCAGCGAGTCGCCCTTCTTCACCGCGTCCCCGGCCGGGGCGTCCGGGTCGGCGAGCACGATGTAGTCGCCGCCGCTCCTGCCCACCTGGATCATCGTCATCTGGTCGGCGGAACCCCCGCCGAGCCAGAAACCGACCAGCGGGTCGTCGGCCGCGACGGTCGCGCCGCCGCAGGCGGTCGCCGCGACGGCGGCGAGGACGGCGGCCGCCAGGACGACGAGGATCGGCCACGACGGTGTGACCGGCGCCACGGGACGCCCGCGCCCGTCTCTCCGCGCGCCGCCGCACGTCTCACCCACGGTGGGCGATCGCCTCGATCTCGACGTGGACATCCTTGGGCAGGCGCGCGACCTCGACCGTCGAGCGGGCCGGATACGGCTCCGAGAAGAACTCGCCGTACACCTCGTTCACGGCTGCGAACTGCTCCATGTCCTTGAGGAAGATGGTGGTCTTGACCACGTCGTCCAGGGTCAGTCCGGCCGCCCCCAGAGTCGCGCCCAGGTTCTCGAGCACCTTGCGCGCCTGCTCCTCCGGCGTGGATCCCACGACCCTGCCCGCGGTGTCCAGAGGGACGTGGCCGGAGACGAAGACGAGCTCCCCGCAGCCGACCGCGGGCGAATACGGCCCGACGGCCGGGGCGCCGTCGGGAGAGGCGAAGACCTGCTTCTCCATGAGGGGTCCTTTCGTGCGGGGCCCGGGATTCAGGCGAGCAGGGCGCGCACGGCGACGTAGATCAGCGCGACCGCGATGAGAACCACGGCGACGTACAGGAAGCCCGAGATGGTCTTCGGGCTCGGTGGTCTGTCGTTCCTCGGCATCCGGGACCCTAATAGCGTTGCGCGACGGCGGCCACTTGTAGCCGCGCGGCGCCGGGGACCCATGGTACACCGCTCAGAGTGACGGCGGGGTACGGCCGCGTGAAGCGGGACTCCAGCACGGAGTCGACGGCGGCCGTGTCCGCCTGGTCGACGAGGTGGATCTCGAGGCTGACCACGTCGTCCAGGGAGAGGCCGGCCGACCGCAGCTGGTGGGCGAGGTTGTCGAGCGCGCCGGCGGCCTGCTCCGCCGCGGTCGCGCCCACGAGCTCGCCGTGCACGTCGATCGGGAGCTGGGCCGAGACGAACACGAACCGCCCGGCCGAGACGCCGGGGGACGCCGCAGCGGGCGGCGGCGGCGCGAGGATCGACCTGATGGATCGCCTGTCCATGCAGGGAGTGTTCCCCGCAGGGAGGACGTGCAGGCGTGTGACCTCAGAGATCGAGGATCCGGGCGGCGAGGATGGCGGCGTTCCGCGCGCCGTTGATGGCCACGCAGGCGACCGGCACCCCGGGCGGCATCTGGACGATGCTCAGCAGGGAGTCGAGTCCGCCGAGGTCGGCCGTCTTGATGGGGACGCCGATCACGGGCAGGTTGGTATAGGCGGCGAGGACGCCCGGGAGGGCCGCCGCCTTGCCGGCGCCGCCGATCAGCACCTTGAGCCCGCGGCTCTGGGCGGTCCTGGCGTAGTGCGCCACCTTCTCCGGGTCGCGATGGGCCGAGAGCACGTCGATCTCGTACCTGATCCGGCGCTCTTCGAGCTCGGCGGCCGCCTTCTCCATGACCTCACGGTCGCTCTCGCTGCCCATGACGATGCCCACGAGCACCGGCTCCATCCGGATGCTCTGCAACATCTCCTCGACCTCGGTCCGGGTGTCTTCCACGGTGCGCTCCTGTCTCTCGGGGGCCGGCTCTCGACGGGTGTCCTGCGTCTGCGCTCAGCCGCTGAAGCCGGGCGGGAACAGGTCGAGCTCCCCGGCGCGCGCCCGGACGGCGCGCTCGGCGATGTCGGGCCGGACCTGCATGCCGTCGAAGCTGATCCGGCCGACGGCGTCGTAGGCGCGCTCGCGGGCGGCGGCGAACCCGTTCCCGAGCGCGCTCACCGCGAGGACGCGGCCCCCGGCCGTGACCACCCGGCCGTCCTGCCGCGCGGTCCCGGCGTGGTAGACGGTCACGTCGTCCAGGGCCGCCGCCGCGTCCAGTCCCTCGATGACGTCGCCCTTGCGACTGCTCGCGGGGTATCCGGCGGAGGCCAGCACGACGGTCACGCAATCCTGCGGCTTCCAGAGCACGTCCGCACCCGCCAGGTCGCCCTGCGCCGCCGCGGCGCAGAGCTCGAGCAGGTCGCTCCCGAGCCGCGGCAGCACGGCCTGTGTCTCCGGGTCGCCGAAGCGGCAGTTGAACTCGAGCACCTTGACGCCCGCCGCAGTGACGATCAGGCCGGCGTACAACACGCCCCGGTAGGTCACGCCGCGCGTGCGCAGCGCCGACAGCACCGGCTCGACCACCCGGTCCATGGCCGCGTCCACGGCCGCCTCCTCGAACCCCGGCACGGGGCAGTAGCTGCCCATGCCGCCGGTGTTGGGACCCTGGTCGCCGGCGAAGATGCGCTTGTAGTCTTGCGCCGGCGCCAACGGGACCGCGGTGCGGCCGTCGCAGAGCACCAGCAGCGAGACCTCGGAGCCGCTGAGGAACTCCTCGACGACGAGCACGTCGCCGGCCCTGCCGAACTCGCGACTCACGAAGCAGGCCTCGACCGCCGCGCGCGCCTCGGCCTCGTCGGCGCAGATCAGCACGCCCTTGCCGGCGGCGAGGCCGTCGGCCTTGACCACCAGCGGGTAGTCCGCGCGGCCGCTCAGGTCGGCCAGCGCGGACTCCGGGGTCGTGTGCGTGCGGTAGACGCCGGTGGCGACGCCTCCCTCGGCCATGACCTCCTTGGCGAACACCTTGCTGCCCTCGAGCCGCGCCGCCTCGCGGCCGGGCCCGAACACCGCCAGCCCGTGCTCCTCGAAGAGATCGGTCAGGCCCGCCACCAGCGGGGCCTCCGGCCCCACCACGGTCAGGTCCACCTGCTCGCGTCGCGCGAAGTCGAGCAGCCCGGGGAGGTCGTCGGCGGCGAGGGGGACGTTGTCTGCCTCGGCCGCGGTGCCGGCGTTGCCGGGGGCGCAGAAGATGCGCTCCGCGAGGGGGGACTGGGCGAAGGAATGGACGAGGGCGTGCTCCCTGCCGCCGCCGCCCACCACGAGCACGCGCATGAGGCCTCCGGGTGATGACTCCGCTCTCGCCGGGCGGCGCTGCCGCCGGCCCGGCCCGACGCCCGCCAGTCTACTCGGGCCGGAGGGCCCGGGGAAGAGCGCAGCGACGGGGTGGGGCGGCCGACGTCCGGGCCCGAAGGAGAACGGCGAGGGGCGGGCCGACCGGCCCGCCCCTCGCGCCTGTGTCTCACAAGGCCGTCAGTATCGGCTCACCGCGCCTTGCGCATCATGGCGCTGGCCTCGTTCAGCACTTTGGCCATCGTGGCCACGCGGTTGTCGAGGTCATGGATGTTGGCGCGCAGCATGGCCCTGATCTGCGTCTGCGCCTGGTCGTACCTGCCCGCCTCGACCTTGGCCATCACGGGGGTCGTGTCGAAGTAGTTGCCGAGCTTGCCGAGCTTGCCCCACGTGACGCGGTAGTAGTCGGGGTCGTGCCGGGTCAGGTCGTAGCGGTGGACGCTGGGGCTGAAGAGCACGCCGTTCACGTTGATGCCGACGTTGGTCAGCGCGTCGATCGCGGCGTCGGTGTCGACCGGATCCTCGTCGAGCGCCGCCAGGGCGGCCGCCAGGTACTCGTTGTCCCACATCGCCTGCTCGTGCGGATACGCGGTGTAGTCCCAGGCGTCGAGGGCGGTCATGCCCTTCACGACCTTCTTCGCCACCCTGAGCATCACGGGGTTGCGTGACGCGGGACCGCGCTTGGGTCCGGTGATGGCCGCGGCGCTGGCGCCGAACGTGCGGCTGGCCGCGCGGAAGCGCGTGATGGCCGCGTCGAGCGCCTTCACGCTGCGGCCGGTCAGACCCGCCTCGGCGAGCTCGTCGGGGTCGAAGTGATCGCGCAGGTCGTCGGCCCGGCCGACGAAGTCGTACGGCAGCTGCCGCGCGTCGGTGAACCTGTGCAGGCGCATGAACAGCTTGGTCATGTTGGCCGTCATCTCCCAGTCGACGACGTCCTGGTTCTCGTAGGTGCTGTGGTACATCTCGCCGTAGTCCGGGCCGCCGGCCGAGATCTCGAAGCTGGGCACGCCGCACGCCATGAAGCTCCAGCCGTTCTGCCAGGTGCTCTGCGGCGTCTCGATCTCGTATCCGTACGGGGTCAGGGCCGGGTTCTGCGAGCACACCTTCTCGAGCCACGGCACCAGCTCGGGCGAGGTGTTGAAGTCCACCTGGGCCTCGGCGGCCGCCATGAGCTCGATGCTGTACATGGCCGCGATCCTGCCGGCCCAGTCGGGATGGCGTTTGGTGATGAAGTGCCAGGCGCCGGTGCTCCAGTCGTACCAGCAGTCGGTATAGCCGAACTCCTCGGCCGTGTCGAAGACGAACTTGATCGTGCGGTTGGGCCGGTAGCCGCACATCTTCATGGCCTTGGCGGCGGCCAGGGTGGCGACCACCGCGCCGGTGTCGTCGAGGCCGGCGCGGAAGTGCGCGTCGTGGTGCGCGTTCCAGATGACCATCTCCCCGTTCTTCTTCTTGCCGGGGAGCGTGGCGATGACGTTGAAGCCCTTGCCGCCGTCCCGTGCCATGACCACGTCGACCTTGCTGACGAAGGTGGCCTCGGTGGAGCCGGCCTCGATCCGGCTCTTGAGCCAGTCGCCGTCCTGCTGGCTCATGTACACGAGCGGCACGAAGCTCATGTCGTACTCGCCGTCGTTGGCGCCCAGCGCGTCGGGGGCGACGGAGTACCACGGATACGAGGGGAAGGCCATGGACGTGCCGTCTGAGAAGTTGCTGGTGATGATCGCCGCGAGGGCGCCGTGCAGGGTGGCCTCGGCGCCCTGGAAGTTGAGCCACGTGGACTCCATGGCGCTGTCGACGAGGACGATCTTGCCGCGTACGTCCACGCCCTCGTAGTCGGCGGCCATGCCGTTGCCGACGTAGACGACCTCGGCGGTGATGCCGCCGGCGTCGGTGCCGGGCACGCCGGCGAACTGCGAGCAGGTGAACACGTGGCCGTCCACGGTCACGCTCGCGCCACGCACGGCCCACTCGTCCACCGGGACCGGCTCGAGCTTGACGTCGCGGTAGCCGGCGCCGCGGAGCTTGTCGGCGAGGTAGCGCGCGGCCATGTCGTCGGCCGCGGTCCCGCCCAGGCGGAACCCGAGCGGCGACGTGCCGAGGCTGTTCAGGTAGGTCTCGACGTTCTGCGGATACCCCCTGGCGTAGAGCTGGTCGACCGCCTGGTCGTAGGTCAGCGCCGCTGCGGCGGCGGGCAGCAGCAGCGCGACCGCGACTGCGGCGAGGGCGAGGGCCAGGACGAAGCGTTTGCCGTGCATGTGGGATCCCCCTCTCGGCGATGGATCGAAGAACAAGCGGGCCGCGTGGCCCGGGCGCCCGCCGCCTGCGCGGGCGCAGGACGAGACCGGCACCACCCCCCTCAGCGGTCGTGGGTCGACGACTCAGCGACCAGTGTGACCCTCTCGGCGGCGCGGGTCAAAGGGTTTCGTCGCGGGCGGCCTCCGGATCTCCCGTGGCGAGCGGATCCGCCCGAGGTGGACGGCCGCGTCTCGGCGGGTATACCGGCTGAGATCGGACAATCCCATGGGTCAGGGGGAAGTCATGAACACGCCCATCGTCCGTCAGCGCCATCTCGCCCTCATCATCATCGTCGTCGGTCTGGTCGTCGCCGCCGTGGCCGGTACGGGCGCGGTCTCTTCGGCGGCTGCGCCGGACGGGCCCACGGCCGGGCCGCCCGGTGCGCCCTCCGTCCAGGCCGTCACCCAATCCGTCCTGGTCGCCCGCAGCGCGGAGGGGCGCGACAGCCTCTGGGTGCTCTCGCCGAGCACCGGTGCACCGACGGCGGCCGGCGTCCTGCCCGGGATCGCCGCATCCGTCGCGGTGTCGCCCGACGGCGAGAACGTCGCGTATCTGCCCAGGGGCGGCACGCCCCGTGTGTGGGTGGGCTACGGACCGCTGGCGCCGAGGACCGTCTCGCTCACCGGGGCCGGCGTGCGGCGCGTCGACTCGTTCACCTGGATCGACGGCCGTCGTCTCGTCGTGGCCGGCGCCACCGCCAGGAAGGCCGGCCCGGAGCGCGACAGACTGTACCTGGTGGACCTGGTCGCTCGCACGACGGCGCCGTTCCGCAAGCTCCAGGGGACGGAGCCCTACGTGGCGCCCGGGGGAGCGAAGCTGGTCTACGTGAGGCTCACCGTTCTGAAGCCCGCCACGAAGGCCAATCAGTACAGCGCGACGGTCCGCGAGAGCCTGAGGGAGGTGCGGCTCTCCGGCGGGAAGGGCCGCACGGTGACCTCCGAGACGTACAGGCTGGCCGCCGAGCGCCGCTCGTTCGCCCGGCCGCAGCTCTCACGCAACGGCAAGTGGCTGCTCACCGCGGCGACGGGCAGCGACATCTCGGTGACCTACAGTCTGTGTGACGCGTCCGGCGGCTCCCCGCTCCTGTCCGTCTACACCGGCGCTCTGGCCTCGCAGGCCGGGTGGGACGCCGCGGGGCGCACCGCCTTCGGGGGCATGCCGGACATGTCTCACACGGACGAAGCCTGCGTCTGGGTGTATCAACCGGACGTGGGGAGGTTGACGCGGACTCCGCTGGGCCTGCTGCCGCGGCTCATGGTCACCGACCTCGCCTGGTCGGCGGACGGCGACCTCGTGGCCGGCGCACGGGACTGGGGTACTGCGTCGCGGGCGAGTCACGTCATCGTCCTGCCCGGCAGCCTCGGCGGCAAGAACGACCTCGGCAGAGGACGGCTGCCGGTGTGGGTCACGCCGTAGTCCGGGGCGTCACACCGCGCCGCCGCGGCCGATGCTCCGCGGCAGGATGATCGTCTCGTCGCGCCCGGGGCCGACGGCGATGAACTTGACCCGGGTCTGCGTGGACTCGGCGATGTACTGGACGTAGTCGCGCGCGTTCTGCGGCAGGTCCTGCCACGTCTCGCAGTCGCGGATGTCCTCGCTCCAGCCGGGCAGCTCCTCATAGACGGGCTCGGCGTGGTGGAAGTCGGTCTGCAGGAGGGGGAACTCGTCCAGCAGCCGGCGACCGGCCTTGTAGCGGGTGGCGACCTTGATCACGGGCAGGCCGGTGAGCACGTCCAGTTTGGTCACCGCGAGATGGGTGATACCGCTGAGACGGACGGCGTACTTGAGGGCCACGAGGTCGAGCCAGCCGCAGCGCCGCTGGCGGCCGGTGGTGGTGCCGAACTCGTGACCCACCTCGCACATGGCCGCCCCGACCTCGTCGAACAGCTCGGTGGGGAAGGGCCCCTCGCCGACCCGCGTCGTGTAGGCCTTGGCCACTCCCACCACGTGGTCGATGCGCGTGGGGCCGACGCCGGCGCCGGTGCAGGCCGCTCCGGCGATCGGGTTGCTGCTCGTGACGAAGGGGTAGGTGCCGAAGTCGATGTCGAGCAGCGCTCCCTGGGCGCCCTCGAAGAGCACGTGCTTGCTCTCGTCCAGCGCCGTGTTGACGAGCAGGCTGGCGTCGCAGATGAAGGGCTCGAAGCGCTCCCGGTAGGCCAGCAGTTCCTCCGTCACCTGGGCCGGGTCGAGCACGCCGATCTCGTAGCGCTGCAGCAGGAAGTTCTTCTCGCGCAGCGCGGTGTCGATCTTGCGGCGCAGGATCTTGGCGTCGAGCAGGTCCTGCACGCGGATGCCGATGCGCGTGTATTTGTCCACGTAGCAGGGTCCGATGCCGCGGCCGGTGGTGCCGATCTTGTACTTGCCGAGCTGCTGCTCGCTGGCGCCGTCCAGCAGCAGGTGGTACGGCATGATCAGGTGGGCGTTGCCGCTCACGCGCAGGTTGTCGCCGCTGATACCGCGTGCGCGCAGCGCCTCCAGCTCTCCGAACAGGATGTGCGGGTCGATCACGACGCCGTTGCCGATCACGCAGGTCTTGGCCTCGTACAGGATGCCCGACGGGATGAGGTGGAGCTTGAACTCCTCGCCGTCCCGGACGATCGTGTGGCCGGCGTTGTTGCCGCCCTGGAAGCGCGCCACTACGTCGGCCTTCTCGGCCAGCAGGTCCGTGATCTTGCCTTTGCCCTCGTCGCCCCACTGGGCGCCGACCACGACGGTACCGGGCACTGCGACTCCCTCCGTCTCGTTGGACTGCTTCGGCCGCCGCGGGGGCTCGCTCTCACTGCAGGCGAGGCCCGGCGGCGGCCGAGGGGATGCGTGGAGCCGAGGAGGCTCCCCTGCCTTCATCATAGGGGCGGGCCCCGCCTTTGACAATTGCGCGGCCCGCTGCCGCCGCTCCATTATGGCGATTCGCCCCCGAGCGGATTCAGCGACTTGGCGATAACAGGGCGCTAAGGACATCCTTAGGCTGTGGAGG
>ENA-UPSM01005891-UPSM01005891.1-activated-sludge-metagenome-genome-assembly--contig:-NODE-5891-length-11765-cov-4.997523_pt1 | contig 11765 bp, 8 predicted proteins | sample MGYA00238181_ERZ773283 | MGnify/ENA primary metagenome ERZ773283 (study PRJEB29023, sample SAMN05720199) | activated sludge metagenome | isolation source: Anaerobic digester | place: Japan... | reverse complement strand
TCGGAGAAGAATACGATTACTTTATATCAATTTTGTAAAAAAATCAAAGAAGTTCAAATAATTAATAGTATTGAAGATCAATGGGGAGATTTAATAAAAGGAAAATCCTTAGGCCAAACTATTATTTGACCCAAGGATTTTCCATCACTTACTTCTGATCATCATCAACTACTTTATAATCTGCATCAACCACATTATCATTTTCTTTATTCGTATCCGAACTTGTTTCAGCTTTTGCTCCCGCTGCCTCACCAGGACCCTGCTGGCCAGAGGTTTGTCGGTATAGCTCCTGAGCTAAAGCATGAGAAGTTGATTGGAGTTCATCCATTTTACGTCGAATATCAGCAACGTCATCACCTTTCACAGCTTCCTTGAGGTCATTCAAAGCAGCTTCTGCTTTACTCTTCGTTTCAGCTGACAACTTGCCTCCTGACTCTCTCAAGGTTTTTTCTACTGAATAGGTCAGGTTTTCTGCTTGGTTTTTCAACTCAATTTCTTCTTGCTTTTTCTTGTCCTCTTCGGCATGAAGTTCTGACTCTCGCAACATACGATCAATGTCTTCTTTCGATAAACCACTGGAAGCTTTTATTGTTATGGCTTGTTCTTTATTAGTCGCCAAGTCTTTGGCCGATACATGGAGAATTCCATCAGCATCAATATCAAACTTGACTTCAACCTGAGGAACTCCCCGTGGTGCCGGTGGAATTCCAGACAGCTGAAATTTTCCAAGAGAATTATTATCTTTTGCTAAAGGCCGCTCTCCCTGGAGCACCTGAATCTCAACTGTTGTTTGATTATCAGCAGCTGTGGTAAAAACTTGACTCTTCGAAACCGGCACTGTCGTATTCCGCTCAATGATACGAGTAAAAACTCCTCCCAAAGTTTCAATTCCCAAAGAAAGTGGAGTTACGTCTAGCAGAAGAACGTCTTTTACTTCTCCTTTTAATACTCCAGCTTGAATAGCTGCTCCATCAGAAACTACTTCGTCGGGATTGACTCCACGTTTTGGTTCTTTCTGGAATATCCTTTTGACGACTTCTTCTACCTTTGGCATTCGGGTCATACCACCAACCAAAATGACTGTATCAATGTCTTCTGGCTTAAGGCCAGCATCTTTCATTGCCCGTTCACAGGGTTCAAAGGTACGTTCAATAAGATCTGCGGTTAACTGCTCTAATTTTGCTCTAGTGATAGTCATCACTAAATGTCGAGGTCCAGATGCATCGGCAGTAATAAAGGGTAAATTCACTTCGGTTTGGAGCGAACCGGATAATTCAATTTTGGCTTTTTCAGCGGCTTCTTTTAAACGCTGCAGAGCCATTTGATCTCCCCGAAGATCGATGCCTTGATCTTTACGAAACTCTTCAATAATGTAATCCATTACTCTTCGGTCGAAATCGTCACCACCAAGGAATGTATCTCCCGAGGTGGATTTTACCTCAAACACACCTTCACCAATTTCAAGAATTGAAATATCAAAAGTCCCGCCACCTAAATCATACACGGCTATGACTTCCTCTTTTCCCTTTCCCAAACCATAAGCCAATGAAGCTGCGGTTGGTTCGTTTATGATTCTTTTTACTTCAAGTCCGGCAATTTTCCCAGCATCCTTGGTTGCCTGACGCTGATTATCATTAAAGTACGCCGGGACAGTGATAACTGCTTCGGTTATTTTTTCTCCTAAGAATTCCTCGGCATCCTCTTTCATTTTCTTTAATATCATTGCTGATATTTCGGGAGGAGTGTATACTCGATCTCCAATTTTTACAGCAGCTTCTCCATGTTTTCCGGGTACAATTTCATAAGGAAGTACTTTACGCGCCTTTTCAACCTCTGGATCATCATAACGTCGACCCATTAAACGCTTTATAGAATAAATGGTATTCTTTGGATTGGTTATTGCTTGTCTTTTGGCTAACTGACCAACCAATATTTCACCATTTTTAGTAAATGCAACAATTGAGGGTGTTAAACGAGAACCTTCTTTATTGGGTATAATGGTTGGTTGACCACCCTCCATATAAGCCACAACAGAATTGGTTGTTCCCAAATCAATACCGATTACTTTTGCCATAGTGTTTGCCTCCTTTACCTTTCTTTCTCATTTTTATCCCAACGATTAACCGATACCTGAGCTGCACGTAAAACTTCTTCATTCAACATATATCCTTTTCTTAACTCATCGACAATCGCATAATCCTCATAATCAGGGGATGAAATCGTCATCATTGCCTCATGATACTTTGGATCAAACTTTTCACCCAGGGTGGTTATCTGTCGAACTCCTTCTTTTTCCAAAATATTTAAAAGTTTGCGATAGATTAGCTCAGCTCCTTCTACGTAAGACTGATGGACTTCATTTTTTTTACTTTCAAGAATGGCATTATCCATATCATCCATTACCGGAAGGATTTTGAGCATTAAATCTCTATTGGATGATTTTATAAAGCTATCCCGAAATTGCCTTTCCCTCTTCCGATAGTTTTCAAACTCTGCCTTTAATGATTTTAAGTTTTTCAAATATTCTTCTGATTTCTTTTGGTATTCTTCGGCGTTGTTACGGTATTCTTCACAAATATTTTTTAATTCTTCCAAAGAAATCTCATCACAACCCGATGTATCATTTTTATTAACGACCTTCGGTTCCTCCTTCTGGTTGTTCATTCTAATATCACCGTCCTTATTGATTTCATCCTCTTTCTGCCTTGTCATGGTCGTGACCTTTAAAATTTTACCATCTTAGACTATCGTATTTAATCACTTATTTTCTTATTTGTCAAGTAAGGTCAAACTATAAAATTTAAAGAAATTTTTTGCTTGGTTGTCTAATTTTTTCAATATTATGGTTCTTCTGAATTCATTTCTATTAATCCTTTTATCATCACTCGTTTCGGTCTTTTCACTCATTACTTCTTCTCAATTAATCATCACTGTCTTTCAGGAATTGCTTGTATCAATAATTGATTTATTTTAAACTAATAAAGGGTTGGAGTTGTGAAATAAGGAGGGGAACTTGATGCGGTTCAAAAATGATCGGTGCCTCGTTTTTTTAGGTATTTTTTTATTCATAGGTTTATTTTTCTTTTCCCTGCCAATCATCAATTCAGCTTTTGCTCAAATACCAAACACTATAGTCTGGAATTTAACCGATTTCGTTGGGCAGGAAAACGATATCCGATTAGAAGGACATAAAGCTTCTTATAGCTTTTTTTTGCCCAACTTTAAAGGAGTAAACTGGGATGAAACTCGGCTAGCTTTAAAAATTTGGTTTTCAGAAGCATTAAATCCAGAAAGTCGAGTGTCCCTTCTCATCAATGATCAATTAGTCTACACTCGGCTTTTAAAAAATATCCCATTACAACCCGATTGGGTTGCCTATCTTGATATCCTAATTCCTGAAACCGCTTTAAAGACGAATGAACGCTTCATAAAAATTGAAATTCAACCAACTCTTTTTATTGGTAACCACCTTGGTGAGGATATTTCTTCTGGAAATCTCTGGATTATCATCAAAAAAGAAAGCTTTATAACCTTTAAAACGAAAACCGATTGGATTCCCCAAACTATTGATGACTTTCTGAAAAGTATTAAAGAAACAATAACTCTAATTCTTCCTCCCCAACCTTGGTCGGATCACATGCTTCAATCCTATTTCACCCTCTATGCTTTTCTTCATAAAATTCATCGAGAACAACCTTTTCGAATCCAAACTATTATTGCTCCTTCTCAACTTTCCTCCGCAGATTCTAAACAAAGCTACCAAATATATCTTTTAGAAAACTCTGTAAGTGATTATCAACTTTATGGGAAAAAACTTTTTTTAACCGCTGAAGGAGTAAAAACTATATCAGCTGAATTACACAGGTTCATGATTGGTACCAGCGGAAAAACCTTCTATTCCACCGAAGAAAAAAAATCTTTCCAGCCTCAAAAAATAACTTTCTCCCATTTAGGATATTCTTCTTTCAAGTTAGAGGGATTTGGTAATATGGAGAAAAACCTTCGTTTTTATTATTCTGACCTTTCAAAATATCCAACTTCATTGACTCTTCGGCTTTTTTTTAACCATACTCCACTTCCTTCAGATTTTAAAGGAGAAGCTCTGATCAAGTTGTCGATAAACTCTCAGCCGGTTTACTCTCAACGTTTAGATGCCAAGAGCGGTGGTCAGTTATTTCCCATTGACCTCTATCTATCAGCTCCACTTCTTAAACCAGTAAATACCTTAACCTTCGGATTAAGCTATTATCCCGATGAAGAGGATTACCGACTGGGAATGATGCCTTTCGAGGGCTTTTTTTCTGAAGACTCGTATTTCCAGGTAAAAAGCGGTAATTATGCTGCCATTTTGTCCAGCTGGAAACCTATTACTGCTGTACCCGGCAACAAAATTAAAATGGTACTTCCTTCTGAGTTGGATGAAAATACCTTGCACATTGCTGCAGAAATTCTCTCCTCAATTCAGCTTTATAATTCAAGGCTGATCCCAGTGGAAATCATTTTTGGGGGAACCCATCCTAATAATCTCCTTAGCCCATCTTCAATCGCTATCGGTTGGAATCCGAATTATTACCCAGAAATGTGGAATTATCATTGGACAAACTTCATACAAATACCAAAGCTGATCGAACACACTTTATCATCTTCAGAATACCTCAATCTTAATCTTCTCCAAAAAATACCTGCTGCCATTTATAATATTACTATTCCCTTTGGTCAATTTGTCCATCAATTTTTCTTTTCTTTCTTATCATACCCCATACCAGTTCAGACCAATCGGAGTGAAAACCATCTTCTTATAATCGTAAGTCCGGAAATAATTCCTAATTATCTTTATTCAACGGTTTTCTTTGAATCCGGCCAAATGGTTTTGAAAGATTCAATCCAAAGCCAAGCAAACCTTACCACCAGCCTGAATGAACCAATAAGTTGTTTGGTATTTTTTTATCAGAATCACATTCCAGTGATTCTTTTTACAACATCTGGCCAAAAATCGATTGCTGAGAACTATTTTAAGAAACATTTCAACCCCAAAACCACCTTTTTGGGCATCTCGGGAAATTTAGTCATTTTTGAAAAAAATGGAATTATTGATGCAACCTTTCCGGAAAATTCTCCAACCAATGATCCTGATAAATCTCAGGGATTTTTTTCTCAATTTACCTCTAATCAAAGAATTCTTTTTCTCATTATTCTCGGTATTATTATTGCCTTAGTGATAATTTTTTATTATCAAAAAAACCATTTAACAAGCAGTGACAATTGAAGAGAAAATGAATCTTTTTCCTTTGCTTTGCCTGGTGAGAGAGCAAAACCTTTTCATTTCATTTTTCCAATGCAAAGCTTAATCGGCCAATACCTAAATTCTTTGAAACCAGAAGAAAAATTAACTGATTATGATCTTTCTCTCGTCTTGGTAGATAAATATCCTAATTTTAAGTCGCTTAGCGGGTAAATTATTGATCAGCTGCATTTGATACATCTTTTTTCTCGTTTTCTTTCATCTCAGAAATTTTTTTCAATTTCTCATTGGCTATCCTTATTTTTTCATCAACCTGAGCTTTAATTGTTCCAGGTTCATAGGTTCCATCGTCAAGAAGTTTTCCCACTTTCATCCCAGTAAGAATTTCTATGGCTTCATCAACATTTTTCACCGCAAAAACATGGAAAAGGCCCTCCCGAACTGCTTGAATAATTTCATCATCTAACATCAGATTTTGAATATTACTGGCGGGAATAATCACTCCCTGTTCTGAAGTCAATCCACGATTTTTACATAATTGGAAAAACCCTTCAATTTTTTGGTTTACTCCCCCAATGGCTTGAACTTCTCCTTTTTGATTAATAGAACCAGTTACAGCAATATTTTGCCGAATTGGAATTTCTCCAAGGCTTGAAAGGATAGCGCAGGTTTCTGCTAATGAAGCACTATCTCCTTCAACTCCTTCATAGGACTGTTCAAAACAGATGCTGGCTGATATCGAAAGTGGTTTATCTTGAGCAAAAGTATGACCTAAATACCCACTTATGATCAATATTCCTTTATCAAATATTTTCCCACTCATCCGAGATTCACGTTCAATATTTATTAAACCTTGCCGGCCTAAATAAGTCTTCACGGTTATTCTTGAAGGCTTTCCAAAACTATAATCACCTAATTCATAAACTGACAGTCCATTGATCTGACCAATAACTTCATTTTCAATATCGATTAAAACTATTCCCTGATCAATCAATTCTTGAATTTTATCCTCGATTTGATTGTGGCGGTTTTTTCTTTCCTTTAAGGTTCGCTCCACATGGTTCCGAGTTACTTTTTCAGAATGATCTTGTCTTGCCCAATGATCAGATTCAACCACTATATCTTTGAGATAACCAAACTGGGATACTAGCTTATCTTGATGAGAAACTCTTCGGGAAGCGTGTTCTAAAAGACGGGCAACTCCTGAATTTTCAAAAGGAAGAAGATTTTCGTTCTCACATATTTTTTTTACATAACAAGCAAAAGAATGAATGACATCATTATTTTTATCTAACTGAAAATCAAAATCAGCCTTCACTTTAAACAAATCTTTAAAATCTTCGTCATAAAGGGTAAGTAATCGGTAAACCATATCATCTCCAACCAGAATTACTTTTGCATTAAAAGGGTGAGGTTCAGGAGTTAATCCTTGCGGTGCAACCAGGCCAAACTGTTCCCAAGGATCCTCGATTTTAATTTCATGGTTTTTTAACGCTCTTTTCAAGCCTTCCCACACACCAGGATTCATAATCAAATCGCGGAAATACATGATGATGTATCCACTGTTTGCTAAATGGAGAGATCCGGGCTTCAGCATAGTATGGTCACTATAATAAGTTCCCATCATTGCCTTTCGTTCAATTCGACCAAACAAGTTAGTCCAGTTGGGGTGGGACTCAAAAATAACTGGCGGTTCATCCCGATCGGAATTATCAACCAATATATTAATCTTAAAAGGCAAAAAAGGATCTTGTAATCTTTGAAAGGGAAAAAGCTGTGGTGCCGTGGTTGCATCTTGGGAATCTCGAAAATACTGGAGATAAGTAAGAGTATATTTCTTTATAAAATCAATAAACTGAACGATTTCCGGTTGGTCTTCATAGGGTTGGATACATTCCTTAAAAAGGGGGGTTATGGCAAAATCAGCAATGCGATAATCAAGATCGGAAATTTTATTTTTAAGCTCTATTTCTAACTCATGAATTTTCTCAAAATTATTGTTAATTTCATTTAATAGCGTTCGCCGTCTTTCTTCTATGGTTTCTTTTTCGGTTTCAGATAAAGCAATATATTGCTCTTGTGTCATTGGTTTCCCATCGACCAATGGAACCAAGATTGGCCCCATAGAAGTCATACGAAAAGCAAAATTTTCCTGGAGAGCCATCCGTTCTAATTCCTGAATGATTTGCCGATTCTTTCTTTGCTCCTCATCTATCAAAATTTGTTTCTGATTTTTGTATTCTTCTCCGGCAAAAGCCTTGGGAAGGATTTCTTTGATATTCTTTAAAAGATTTTCTAAACGTATTGATAGCTTTTTACCTTCTCCGGCTGGAATTTTTAACACCCGAGGTCGATCTGGACTACCAAAGTTAAAAATATAACACCAATCAAAAATTTGGGGAAGGATTCTCTTGGCTTGCTGGTTTTTGATCTTTTTCGCAATACAATATTTGATGGCTCCGACTCTTCCTGTTCCTGTAATACCAGTCAAAAATAAATTATATCCAGGTCTCTCCAAATCCAGACCAAATTCAATTGATCGGATAGCTCTCTCCTGCCCAATAAATTCATTATAAGAACATAATTCTGAGGTATATTCAAAACCAAGGCTTTCTGGTTCACAATACCATCGGAGTTGTTCGGGTTTTAGTTCTAAATCAGCATTCATCGCGAACCCCCCTCTTTCTTTTAAGAGTTGAAAATCTTTCTGCTTAAATGAGTTTACCATATTGTTTCTTGGCATTGTTGTTAATAATAGCAAAAAACAAATTGAGGAAAAAGACAATGAGATCCGATAGAATAAAAACGACGATAAAGAGGATGCTTTAATGATAAAATTAAAATTATTCCTCCAAGAACAATAAGCCATTATTTTTTCATGGTTTTTAAAACATCAAGGATTCACCAGCTGTATATCGCCTCGAACCCCTAAAACATCCTGAAAAACAACAACAACTCCAATGATTTCTTGAATATTTTCACAGTATTTCAATGCTTTTTCAACATCTTTTTTTGAATGTATCAAATTACCAATACTGGTCGCCCAAGCATCAGCTACTGATGATGAGTGAGCAACTATAGTAACTGCATCTGCTTCCCCAAAGCTTAAAGAATGCCCAATTTTACCCGAAGATGTTGCCACTCCGTAAGTCTTCCCCGGAGAAATCAATAATCCGATATGTGATTTAAAGGGAGAATTTTCTCCAACATAAATAGCGATAACTCGCTCCCTTAAAGAACGGATGAATAAATCTCCACCGTTTTCAATTATTAATTCTGTCGTTTTGGATAAGAGTTCATTTGCCAGTCGATCATTTACCGCTCCGGCTACTGCAGCCATTGGTCCAACTCCTGCCTTTTTTACCGATTCGGCCATAATCTTACAGATGGGAGGAGCAAAATCATCGACATCTATTGGAACCAAAGACTCCTGAAACTGTGGTTTATAGCGAATATAAGCCTCTAAGCTCCTTCGTTCTTTATCTAAAAGAGAATAAGAGAACTGACTTAAATCGGAATGGGCATAGATCATGAGATCGCTTTCTTTAATCTTTACATCGAATGATATTAAATCGGAGGGCTTAACAGTCTTTCGATAAAACCGTTCTACATATTCGACCATATTTTAAAATAAAGCTTCCATCGCACGGGTAGGACAAGCCAAAACACAAAGTTCACAAGCAATACATTTTGATTCTTCAAATATTACCTGATAAGATTTCTTGTCCATATAAAGAGCTGAAGTTGGACAAACTCCTAAGCAAGAACCACAATCGATGCAACGTTGATCGTCTTTCTTAATATCTTGGCTTAAAGGTTGTATTTCTACTCCCTTTTCTTGAAGATACTTGAGACCTTCCTCATTTTTAGTATTCTCTCCGATGATTTCCAAAACCATCAGTCCTTCATGATGTGGAGAAATAGAGGCGCGAAGAATATTAAAGGTTAATCCAAAACGAAGCGCCAGATCACACACCACTGGTCTCTCGACCGCTTCTCGGGGAAAATGTAAAACCACCTTCTTAGTCGATACCATTTGGCTTACCTCCTAATCCCATTAGCATTATTAGTAATAGGTCTTTCAGCAAGATTTCTAAAATGCACATCTGATTCTGTATTAGGAAGAGCAAGTGTTGGTTGGGTTAAAATGAAATCTCCATCTTGAATCCATTTTTTTAAAATTGAACAGATTTCACGAGCACGAGAGTAACTGGAAATTGGTGAGGTTGGTATTTCCTTTCCTGAGTGATGTATTTTACCACTTCTTAATTCTGCATAATTTACATATCCCAAAACCTCGCCAGTCCCGTTTGGATAAGCGTTACTATAATCAATAATCGGCGCTTCAATGTCTTGATCTCGAACTGCACAATACTGGAGAGTTTCTTCATCAAGCACAGGAATAGGCACTCCCAAACCGACCGCAAGAGAACATCCATAACCCCTGACACTTAACCCCCAAAGCCAATTGGGATCCATACCTTTCATATCTCCAATCACTGCCAAAGTGCCCGCACCCCCTTTAGGTATTCCCTTATCGTTTCTTTCCACTCCAGGGTCATGCTGAGTCCCCTGCCAAGCAACGTAACCAACGCCACCACCTAAAAATATCTTGGTCCCGACACCAATAGTTCGATAATGAGGATCATTCAACAATGGACTTAACTGGCCAGCGGACGAAAAGCCGGCGTTCCCCAAATGGGGGAGAAGTACTCCAAGATAAGTGTAGATTATTTTGTCAGAACAATTCACGGCAACATTATAATTTTGATATGCATTACGGGGATTAAAGAGATAGGCTTGATTTAAATCTTTAATATTAATCCAGGTTATTAATTTTTTACGAGGGTATTCGTCGGTTCCATAACCGTAGGCTTCCAACAATATATCTTTACCGGCAACTAAATCTTGAATGACATGACCTCCACCATACTTAAATTCTCCGGGGTAGATTTTATTCAACGGATCATCTTTAGCAACCTGTGTTGCTCCGATATAAAGGTCAACAGCTGCCAAACCACCATACGCCATCACTCCATTTAAGTAAGCTTCGCTGATTTTCATCCTTGGTTTGGTATGACCGGTATTAATCATTGCACCTGAAGAACACATTGCGCCAAAGGTTCCTGTGGTTACGACATCAACTTCTCGAGCAGTTTTTTCAATTCCTTTTTTATCAACTAATTCAATAACCTCTTCAGCAGTGACAACCACTACTTTTCCTTTTTTGATCTTTTCATTAATTTCTTGATAAGACCTCAAAGCAACTCCCATGATATGCGCCCCCTATTTTAAAAATAAAAAACCCCCGCCCAAGGGGCGGGGGTTCATCCGCGGTACCACCCTTATTTCTGATAGTCAAAAACTATCCAACTCATTCCCCATCTCAATCACCAGATGGCAATCGAATAACGCCGATTAGACGGTTCCGGCTACTCTACTTTCACCGTAACGGCTCCCGGGCCATGTTCATCGAGTTCTGAAGGACCGGCTTCCACCTTACCCGGTTCTCTATCCCTTCTTCCCCAACTACTCATCCCGTTCTAAGCCGATTAATATTTTACGAATTATAACCAGGGTCATCATAAATGTCAAGCGTAGTTTGTTCATTTAATCAATAATCATTCTAGCTTATTTAAAAACCCTCTCCTAAAAAAATTGGAGAGGGTTTTTAAATTCATCAACGATATCCAGCGTTAATAAGCTCTTCCAATTCACCAATAGTTTCTGGAGTTACAGTTCCAGCTCCGGTGTTAATATTAAAACCGGTGATTTTATACTTTTTAGTCAAAACGACTTGAACAACGGGGATAAACCCTTGCAAATAGAGCTGTTGATCAAGAACCGCACTAATGTATCCAGTTTTAAGCCCTTCAATGGTAGCTGGTGATAAGTCGATACCGGCAGAAATAATTTCACCAGGTTGTTTCTTCAAATTATCCCTCAACAGATTAACCAAAATTCCAGTGATTGCTCCATGTTGAGTCCCAATTGCCTTGCAATCCGGATTGGCCTGAAAATATCCGGTTAATATTGGTATGGCTGTCGAGGCATCAGCATCAGCTTCAGGAGAAATCTCTTGGCGATCAACAATGATTCCAGCATCTTCAAGTGCTCTTGCCATTCCTTCTTCGCTTTGTCCTCGGAATGGCTGTGAGAAAAGACCATATACGATGGCTTTATCTCCTGGTTTTAAGCCAGCTTTTACCATCGCTTGACCAGTTAAATATCCACCCGCAAATAAATCAACACCAGAATATCCAAACCCTTTTGCTAAAAACTCTTCCTGGATATCAGGAAGTGGGGTATTATTGACTGTAACAATAATTCCTTTACTGTCAGCTTCCCTTACCAAATCCCACATCGCTGCTGAACCCGGATGCCCCATAATTACAATCCCATCAGGTTGAGCAGCAATGGCTTCCTTAAATTGCTGAACCATCTTTTCAGGTTGCCACTGAGAATACTGTTCGATTAATTTGACACCTAAAGCTTTAGCAGCTTCGCGGGCTCCTAAAGTTCT
>ENA-UPSM01005888-UPSM01005888.1-activated-sludge-metagenome-genome-assembly--contig:-NODE-5888-length-11771-cov-4.151246_pt1 | contig 11771 bp, 7 predicted proteins | sample MGYA00238181_ERZ773283 | MGnify/ENA primary metagenome ERZ773283 (study PRJEB29023, sample SAMN05720199) | activated sludge metagenome | isolation source: Anaerobic digester | place: Japan... | reverse complement strand
AGAATCCCATGGTCAGCTCGCCCTTATCCTCGGGTCGGCCACGCTGTAGGCGATGTCCGCGATGAGGTTGCCCAGCAGCGTGAGAACTGCGCCGATGGTGAGGCTTCCCATGATGAGATTGTAGTCGCGCATCATGATCCCGTCGTAGAACAGCTTGCCCAGGCCCGGTATCGAGAAGATGCTCTCGAAGATCACGCTGCCGCCGATGAGCCCCGGCACCGAGAGGCCGAGGATCGTGATGACCGGCAGCAGGGCGTTGCGCATGGCGTGCTTGTAGATTACGGTCCGCTCGGGCAGTCCCTTGGCGCGGGCGGTGAGGATGTAGTCCTGGCGGATGATCTCGAGCATGCTCGATCGCATGTACCTGCTCATGCCCGCGAGCGACCCGAAGGCCGAGATGATCACGGGCAGGGCCATGTGCTTCGCGAGGTCCCACTGCCTGCCGAGGAAACCGAGGTGCTCGTATCCCGACGAATGGATGCCCGAGATGGGCAACCACCCCAGCCTCACGCCGAACAGGTCCATGCAGATGAGCGCGAGCCAGAACCCCGGGATCGAAAACCCGATGAACACGAAGACCGTGATCGAGCGGTCGAGGGGCGACCCCCGGTTCACGGCCGAGATCACGCCCAAGGGTATGGCGATGAGGAAGATGATCACCATCGATGCCACGTTGATGGAGATCGTGATCGGGAGCCGCTCCTTGATCTTGTCCCACACAGGCCGCGAGTCTGACGAGATGGAGTTGCCGAAGTCCAGCCGGGCGAGGTTCTTCATCCACACGAGGTACTGGACCGTGAGCGGCTTGTCGAGGCCGTAGTGGCGCTTGAGCTGCTCGATGGCCTCGGGCGTGATCTTGGGGTTCAATTCGGCCTGTATGCCGGTCGGCTCTCCCGGCGCCAGGTGGATGACCGCGAAACATACGATCGTGATGCCTATGAAGGTCGGTATCAAAATGGCGAGCCGCTTGAGCAGATACTTCAGCATGTTGTTTTCTTACGGTATCACGTTGTATTTCTGCATGGCCTTGGGCACGTACCATTTCTCGAGGTTATAGGTGATGCCGGCAGGCGCGGGCTTGATGTTGTGGACACGCGAGCTCACTGCGGGCAGGCTGTACGGAACATAGAGGAACACGTAGGGCTGCTGCTCGGCCAGGATCTCCTGGAACTTGAAGTAGCAGCGTTTCCGCTTCTCCTCGTCGAAGGTCTGCCTGCCCTCCTCGAGAAGCTTGTCCACCTCCGGGTTCTTGTACTGCACGAAGTTCAGGCCGCCGGGCCTGGAGTTGCTCGAATGCCAGACCGTGAAGTTGTCCGGGTCCTGCAGGATGTTCCACCCGAGGATCACGGCGTCGAAGTTGGTCTTGTTCACGTGCTCCTTCAAAAACACGGTCCACTCGACGATGCGGATCTTGGTCTCGATGCCCACGGCCTTGAGCCTCTCCTGGATGATCTGCGCGGTCTTTTCCCTCAAGGGGTTGCCCTGGTTGGTGATGATGGTGAAGGAGAACGGCTTGCCGTCCTTGTCGATGATGCCGTCGCCGTTTCTGTCCTCGTAGCCCGCTTCCTTAAGCATCTCGCGTGCCTTGTTCGGGTCGTAGGGATAGCGCTTCACGGCCTCGTTGAACCACTTCGTGCCCGGCTTGTACGGGCCGACCGCCTCCTCGCCCAGGCCCATGAGCACGCCCTTGATGATCTCCTGCTTGTCGACGGCATGGGCTATGGCCTGCCGCACCCGGATGTCGTTAAAGGGCGGCTTCGTGAGGTTGAAGCCCAGGAAGGTGTACCCGTCCGCCAGGTACTTGTATTTGGTGTAGCGCGCCTTGAAGTCCGCGGTGTTCGTCTGCCGCAGATACTGGAGAGGCGTGAGCCCCATGAAGTCGACGTTGCCCGCCTTGAGCTCCATGAACACGGTGTTCTGGTCCGGGATGATGCGGTAGAGGATGCCCATGAGCGGAGGCCTCCCGTCATAGTAGCGCTCGTTCGCCTGGACCACGATCCGGGTTCCCGTCTCCCAGGTTCTGAACTGGAAGGGGCCCGTGCCCACGGGCTTGCGCGCGAGGTCCGAGGTCGAGATGTCCCTGCCCTTGAGCAGGTGCTCGGGCATTATCTGGAGCGCCCCCCAGCTGATGAGGGCAGGGGCGAAGGGCTTGTCGTAGGTAACCTCGAAGGTATAGTCGTCGATGATCCTGGCCTTCTTGACGAGCTTGTAGTCGTCTGCGTATGCCGTGGGCGTCTTGGGGTCGATGATGGTCATGTAGGTGAACATGACGTCCCGTGCCGTGAACTTCCAGCCGTCGTGCCAGTACACGTCCCTGCGCAGATGGAAGCGGATGAGCTTGCCGTCGTTCTCGATGTCCCACGACCTGGCGAGGTCGCCCACGATGTTGTAGTCCTTGTCGTACTTCACGAGCCCGTTGTAGATGAGGCCCGCCACCTCGTGTGATGCGCTGTCGGTCGAGAGCATGGGGATGAGGTTCGATGCATCGCCGATGGACGACAGCACGAGGACATCTCCCGGTGCGGGAGAGAGGTCCACTGCTGCTTTTGGTGCCGGGATCTGCTCCTTGTGATTCTCATTTGAGCATGCTACTATGCTCAAAAGCAAGAAAACCAATGCAATAAGCTTATACGTGCTTTTCATAATGCGCTGCACGATAGCAGAACAGAGAGTGAAGAACAAGGTGTCAGATGCTTCCCGTATGAAGAAATCATCCGCCGTCCGGAATAATCCAGCGTTCATCAGCAATTGCAACGTCTTTCAGGTCACTCCCTTAGAAGGCGGGAATGACAAATTTAATAAGATTTGTTATTTATAACAGATATCACCAAGAGAATACGAACGATGAGATTTTTTGCAGATCTTCATATCCATTCGCGGTTCTCGAGGGCCACGAGCAAGAGCCTGACGCTCCGCGCCCTGGCTGAGGGCGCGGCCAGGAAGGGGATCGCCGTGCTCGGAACCGGCGACTTCACCCATCCGGCATGGTTCGGCGAGATCGGGACCGAGCTCGTCGAGGCCGAGCCCGGCCTCTTCAGGCTGAAGGACGGCTCGCAGCAGGCGCGCTTCATGCTCACCTCGGAGATCAGCACCATCTACAAGCAGGACGGCAAGGTGCGCAAGGTCCACCACCTCATCGGCGCCCCTGACCTCGAATGCGCCCGGAAGATATCGACCTCCCTCGCACGGGTGGGCAACATCCTCTCCGACGGCAGGCCCATCCTCGGGATCACGTCGCGCAACCTGCTCGAGATCGTGCTCGAGGCGAGCGGAAACGCCTTCCTCATTCCGGCCCACATCTGGACCCCGTGGTTCTCGGTCCTGGGCTCGAAGTCCGGGTTCGACACGGTCAAGGAGTGCTACGCCGACCTGGCGCCCTACATCTTTGCCGTGGAGACCGGGCTCTCGTCCGATCCTCCCATGAACTGGATGGTGACGAGCCTCGACCGCTACCACCTCGTCTCGAACTCTGACGCCCACTCCGCGGAAAAGCTCGGCAGGGAGGCCACGATTTTCGGCTGCGGGCTCCACTACCTGGCCATGCGCCATGCCATGGAGACCGGCGTGGGCCTCGTGGGGACGGTCGAGTTCTTTCCCGAGGAGGGCAAGTACCACCTCGACGGGCACCGGGACTGCGGCGTGGTGCTCACCCCTGAAGAGACGAAGGAATACGGCGGTATGTGCCCGGTGTGCGGCAGAAAGGTGACCGTGGGGGTCTTGAGCCGGGTCGAGGAGCTCGCCGACCGCCGCGACGGCGCTCAGCCCGCAAGCGGCCGCCCCTTCTTCTCGCTCATCCCGCTCCAGGAGATCCTGGGCGAGATCATGCAGACGGGCAGCTCATCGAAAAAGGTTCTCGAGGCGTACGATCTCCTGATCGCACGGCTCGGGGGCGAGCTGCCCCTGCTCATGGACGTCGACCCTGCAGAGATACGGTCCGTGGGCGGCGAGACTTTGAGCCTTGCGATCACCCGCATGCGGCAGGGCCAGGTCCACAAGGAAGCCGGGTACGACGGCAGCTTCGGCCGTATCCGCGTGTTTCGGGACGACGAAGATCTGCTCTTCTCCGGCAGCCTCTTCGGCAGGCCTCTTGCCCGCCCGAAAAAGAAGGCAGGAGTCAAGGCCGTGCAGGAGGAGGTGTCTCTCCCGCCGCTCCTGCTGAACAGGGCCCAGGAGGAGGTCATTGCCTGGCGCGACGGAAATCTGTGCGTGACGGCGGGTCCGGGCACCGGCAAGACCAGGGCCCTCGTCCAGAGGATCAAGGCCCTGATCGAACGCGGCGAGAGATCGATCCTCGCCGTAACCTTCACTGTCAAGGCCGGCCGGGAGATCAAGGAGAGGCTCGGCGCCTGCGAGGCCGACGTGCTCACCTTCCACGGCCTGGCAGCCAGGATCCTCAAAGAGAGCGGCATCGATTTTCACATCGCGGACGACGCCATGATCGAAGAGGTCCTGTCCGGATGGTGCGAGGAAAAGCCCGGCCCCCTCGTCGCTGACATGCTCCTGCGCCAGAGCACGGGCAGGCCTCTCGATCCCGGTCCTGCCCACCTGCTCGATTCGCTCAGACGGGAAGGCTACTACACCTACGAAGGCCTGATCGAAGAGGCGATGCGTCTCATCGGGCAGGGATGCTATGCTCCGCCCTGGAGCCACGTCATGGTGGACGAGTTCCAGGACATCAATCCCCTCCAGTACGAATTCCTCAAATGCCTGAGCAGGGGCGCGAAGAGCCTGATGGTCATCGGCGACCCGAACCAGGCCATCTACGGCTTCCGGGGCAGCAGCCCGGAGAGCTTCGACGATTTCCGCAGGGACTTCCCGGACGTGAAGACGGTCGGGCTCACACAGACCTACCGCCTCCACGACCTGATCGCGAGCGGATCGAACGCCTTCATCGGACATCAGGCAGTCACGAGCCCGAAAAAGGGCTCCCCGATCCGCGTGGTGAAGACCTTCGGTGCGGGGGATTTCATCGCCCGCGAGATCGAATCCCTCTCCGGCGGCCTGAGCCACAGGGGGGTCTCGAAGGCAAAGGCCGACTACTCCTTGAGCGACATCGCCGTGATCGTGCGCACGCAGCACCAGGCCAGGCCCGTCATGGAGGCCCTGGGCAGGGCGTCGATCCCTTATGATGCCGCCTATGCGCGGCCGCTCGCGTCCGTGAACGGCATCTCCCAGCGTGTTGCCCTGCTCGAAAGGCAGGGATGGCAGACCCTCATCAGGGGGGTGGGGCCGCGCTCCCTCGAAAAGGCCGGCATGGGCGGGAAACCCGATGCCGATGTCTCCCGGAAGCTGGACAGGGCGGATGCCCTCCTCGCCGGACTGAAAGGGCCGATCACCGACCGCCTCGAATCCATAGAGGCCTCCGGGCTGTTCAAGCTGCCGGAGCTTGGAGCCGACCATGCCTTCTACCAGTACGCCCGCATGTTCGGCCAAGATGTGGAGGGGTTCATCCGCTTTCTCAAGCTCAGCCACGACCAGGACGCTCTCATGGGCGAGAAGGTGCGCATCCTCACGGCCCATGCGGCAAAAGGGCTCGAGTTCAAGTGCGTGTTCATCGCGGGCCTGGCAGAGGGAGCGTTCCCTCTGGCAGACGAGGATGCATCCCAGGAGCGCAACCTGTTCTATGTGGCCATGACCAGGGCGGCAAACCTCCTCTACCTCGTATGCCCGCCGGGAGCGGCGTCCTCCTTCGTCGCCGGGATCCCCACGGAGCTCTGCACCGTCGAAGAGGAGTCGCGGAAGCAGAGGTCGGAACAGATGCTCCTCTTCGAAGGATAGTGCTTTGTCGGCATCGATTTTGAGCAATATTCCTGTCCTTCCCGCGAAAGCGGGAATCCAGGGGATCTTGGGCTTTCCGGACCCCCGCCTTCGCGGGAGTGACAACTTCTTTTCTTCACAAACGATATTGACAGAGTACTAGAAGGGAAATAACTCGATGAGCTTCGGAATCAAAGAGATCGCCTATTTAGTAATTCTCTTCATCACCATCCTGCTCTCCGGGTTCTTCGCAGCCGCCGAGATCGCGTTCATGCGCGCGAACCGGTTCAGGATGGGGGGCCTTGCGGAAAAGGGAAACCGCGAGGCCAAACGCGTGGAGTCCATCCTCAAGGAGCCGGACCGCCTCATCAGCGCGATCCTCCTCGGGAACAACTTCGTCAACATCCTCGGCTCGGCCGTGGCGACCGTGATCTTCATCGAGGTCTTCGGCGAGGAAGGCATCCTCTACGCATCGCTGGCCATGACCGTGGTCCTCCTCATCTTCTCCGAGATCACGCCCAAGACCATCGCGGCCTACAGGGCGGACGAGCTCTCCATGATCTTCTCCGCACCCGTCGGTCTCGTGATCAGGTTCCTCGGGCCGGTCGCCCACGTTCTCGCCATGGCCTCCAAGGCCCTCCTGTCGCTCTTCCGTTTCAAGTCGGGAGAGATGGATACGCTCACGGAAGAGGACGTGGAGTCGGTCATCACCATGGGCCACAAGGAGGGATTCATCCAGGAGCCCAAGGCCAAAATGCTCGTCGCGGTCATGGACATGGATACGGTGCCGGTTAAAAAGATCATGATGCCCTTGAGCGACATGGAGTTCGTCCCGATCGAAAGCTCGTTCGACGATCTCGTGGAGGTCATCGCAACCAGGAACCACAGCCGGTATCCCATCTACGAGGGAGAAAAGGAGAACATCCTCGGATACATCCACATCAGGGACATGTGGCGCTACCACGACAGGCGGGACAGCTTCCATGTCTCGGATATCCTGCGGGAGGCATACTTCATCCCGGAGACCAAATCCATCTTGAAGCAGCTCGTCGACTTCCAGAAGAAGAGGCTCCACATGGCCTTCATCGTGGACGAGTACGGCACCGTGAAAGGCGGCATCACGCTCGAAGACATCATCGAGGAGATCACCGGCGACATCATCGACGAGCACGACGTCATCCTCGCGCACGTCATTCCGGTGGGCGAGAAGAGCTACATCGTGAGCGGCCATATCGGCCTGAGGGACCTCGGCAAGTACATCAACCGCGAATTCCCCGAGGAGTACGACACCCTCTCCGGGCTCATCTACGAGCTCCTCGGCCGCATTCCCGAAGAGGGCGACAGGGTGGCCTGGCAGGACATGGAGTTCCGGATCGAGCGCATGCGCGGAAACCGCGTCTCCCGCGTCCGCATCACCCTCAAGAAGGAAGAGCCCCAGCTTTCACCGTAGCATCAGGGAAGGAGAGGGGATCATCCTTCCTCTTCCGGCTCGTCAGAATGCCGGGCGATGCTCGGTCAGCGCATACTCTGTCCGCATATTCCTGTCGGAGGACGACTCCTCCTGAGCACATGCATTCATTTCCGGATCTGTAACCTATCTGTAACTGCACTTCGTGTAAAAAGATCGCACAGGGGAGAGCTGTGTCCGAAAAAGGGACATCTCCCCTCAGGAGAGTGTTCAGCGGAGAAACAGGCAGAGGAGGTGATGTACTGCGGGAATGCGGGTAGAAAAACTCATCTCGGGAAGGGACTTTTCCGGGAGCGGCAGGGCTCGTTTCCGGATCTGTATCCTATCTGTAAACATCCCCGCATGGGTACGTGCCAGGTCGGGAGAGCTCCGTCCGGAGAGGGGCATCTCCCGGGAGGTTTGTCAGAGGAACGCACGGAGGAGGTGATGTACTGCGGGAAGGCGTGAAGAGCATGCACCCGGTTTCGCCCTCGGCATGAGATCGAGGGGACCTGCAGCCTCGTCGAGAGGGCTCGACTCTGCAGAGGTTCGAAAACAGGGCCAGGGGAGATCCGTATCTCGAGTTGGAGATACGGCAGGGGACTCCTGTCGCCTGAAGGCGACGGGATTCGACTGTCTCTGGCTTAAGTCCCGGGATTGTTTAACCGGCTAAGTGCGTAAAGGAGGTGATGTACTGCGGGAAGGCGGGAAAGCCATACGCCCGGATTCGCCTTCGGCTTGAAGCCGAGGGAAGCTGCAGCCGCGCCGAACGCGTTCGACGGCTTGAGCGGCGCGAAGGCAGAACGGAGCTAGAGCTGTGACTCCGGCAGGAGAGACGGCAAGGGTGTCCTCTTGCCTCAAGGCGACGGGTCCCGGACTTTCCCGGCAACAGTCCTGAATCAAGGTTCTGTAAGCAATCCGGGCTGCTCATTGGAGCTCTGGAAGCGGAAGAATAAAATACTGGAGGAACTGATGTATGAAGAGAACAGTAATGCTTCTCATGTTGATCTCATTGCCGCTGTTCCTGGTGTCAATGAATCCGGTCTCCGACTCTCGACTATCAGAGGTGACGGGACAATCAGGCGTGAACATCGATATCAATGCCGACCTGAACGTGAACTTCAATCAGGTGGGATGGGGCGATACCGACGGCCTCCCTTCGGTGACAAGGACGGGCGGCTGGGTAGGAATCGATGATCTGGAGATCAGAAACTTGCACCTCTGGCCGAGGTCCGACTTTGCCCTGGATACCGGTGATTCCATTCCCTATGGGACGAGCCGCGGCGGCTGGTCCGATATTCAGCTCGCCAATATTGACCTGGTAACCCTGTATGATGCGACGGGAGCGGCCATAACAGCACAGAGGACCGGCATACCGACCTTGTCCATCACAATGGACTCCCTGCTCGTCAATATCGTGCTCGGCCCCTTTGCCAATGGTTCGGCGGGAAACCTCTCACGGGCGACCTATCGGCCGGCCTTCAATCAGCTCCTGGGTCAATTTTACGTGGGCGGAATGAATATAGCCACCGGCACGAACGGGGCTGTCCTCATTTATCCGCACAGCCGCGATGCATATACTTCGATCCGTCCCAACGGGCTTCTGAACGGCGTCATGTTCGGCTCGGGAGTAACCGTGTCACTGGAGAACATGAAAGTCGATTACATCATCATGAACCAATTAGCCTGGGGAGACATTGAGGGCTGCTACGACGTGAGTACAGGCGACTTCTCCCATGCCACGGCCGGATTGGCGAACCAGGGCTGGATCGGCCTGGCAGACCTGGCCATCAGGGACGTCACAGTGAACGGCACGGTCTTCATCGAGGTCGGAAACTACTCTGCCACCGGTGATGACACGGTCTCAGACGCAGGCGCCTTCGAAGACCTCATCCCGAGCATGGATGAGCACTATGTGGCAGCCATGCCGAATTCCAGCAAGAGGTCCTTCGCTTCCATTTCATTTGCCGACAACTTCATGATCAGAATGGAGGAGTTGGGCGCCAAGGTCCAGCTCGGCCCCACGCATGACCTCGGATACACGATGGGCAGCATCTATGCCTCTGATATGAGACTGACGATTATCAACAACCCGGAAACTCATTACCGGAGTAGCATCCGCCTCTTCGCCCACTAGGAGCTGCATGCAGCGTATTCACTGAAGGTGCGGAAGGAGGAGAAGTCAGTATCCGGCAGCCTGATACGATGAATCGTATCGGGGGAGCGGCAGATCGGCATCGCCCATCCGACTGATGCAGGTCTGATCTAGGCTCTCCTGGCTGTCTCGCATATCCTCCGGCACAGGGAGGTGAAGTCGATCCCGACGGCGCCTGCAGACTGGGGCAGCAGGCTCGTTGCCGTCATTCCGGGGAGCGTGTTCACCTCGAGGCACCAGAAACGGCTGTCTGCATCCATCATGAAATCGACCCTGCTGTAGCTCCTTATCTTCAACGACTTGTGCGCCCTGAGCGCCAGCTCCTGCAGGCGGGCGGTCTGATGCTCCTCCAGCCTGGCGGGGAAGATCTCGATGGCTCCGCCTTTCTGATACTTGCTCTCGTAATTGAAGACCGTGCCGAGCTGCGGGATGATCTCCCCGACGGACAGCGGTTTGTCGTCGAGGATGCCCACGGTGAACTCCCTGCCCTCGACGTACTGCTCGACGATCACCTCGACGTCGTACCTGAAGGCCTCGCCGATCGCCTCCTTCAGAAGGCCGGGCTCCCTGACGACCGTGAGCCCGATGGTTGAGCCCTGGTTGTTGGGTTTCACCACGACGGGGTAGGGAAGCGTGAAATCCGGCACGGATTCCGGCGACGACACCAGGCACCAGTCAGGGGTCGGTATGTCTGCAAACCTGAACAGGCGCTTGCTTAAGTCCTTGTCCATGGCGACGGCGCTCCCCTTCATCCCGCCCCCGGTATAACACAAACCGGCGAGGTCGAGGAACGCCTGGATGCTGCCGTCCTCCCCGGGTACGCCGTGGAGGGCCAGGAAGTACAGGTCCACGTCTTTCAGCGCGGAGATGACTTCGCTCAGGATCGAGATGATCGAAAGGCCCTTCTCATAGGCCGGGGGAACACCGGAAAGGGTGGACCGGAACATGCGCTCCTCTTCCTGAGGCCCCAGGATGCCCGAGGATATATCAACGGCAACGACCTCGTGCCCGTCCGACCGCAGGGACTTGATCACCTGGGCTCCGCTCGCGATGGAAACATTGCGCTCGGGGCTGGGCCCTCCGAACAATACGGCTATCTTCATGCTGCTTCTCCTCCGGGAGAGTTTCCCTGGCGATGAACTTTAATGAAACCGGGCTCCCCAAGGCAAATCAAAAAAATATTTTTTTTAGCGCAAGCCCTGCCATCATAGCTCATAAAACGTGGCCAGGCCTACTTTCATGCGTCCCGGGGAATGCCTGGCCGGGGAAATTTTCGTGAAAAATACGCTTGACATGGGATGGTTTTTGATTAATTTAAGAATCACATTGTGCATATCACATGCATAATGTGCATGGAGGTGGGCAGTGCAGAATATCAAATCCATCGAGAAGGCCATCGATATTCTGTCCTGCTTCACGATCGAAACCCCGGCCTTGAGCGTTTCGGAAATCAGCGCCATGACCGGCTTCAGCCAGAGCACCGTATCCCGCATCCTGGCCACTCTGGAAAAAAAGCTGTGCATGGACCGCGACCCCGACAGCGGGAAGTACCGGCTCGGAGGCATAAAATTCCACCAGTGGAAATGCATCCTGTCTCAGGAAACGAGCATTGCCGAGCTGGCCCGGCCGATCATGGAGAGATTGCGGGACGAATGCGGCGAGGAGGTTTCGCTCTATGTGCCCGGCGAGGGCAACAGGATCTGCGCCGAGGCGGTGAAAAGCCGCTTCAGCGTCGCCAAGATAACGGACGTGGGAAAGGTCCTCCCGCTCCACTGCGGCGCAGCAGGCAAGGTTCTCCTCGCCTATCTCCCTGAGAAAACCCGTAAGCACATCTACAGGAAACCTTTGGAAAAGTTCACCCCGAACACCATCACGGATCCGGCAGAGCTGGAGGCGGACCTGGAGAAGATCCGCCGGGACGGATATGCCGTCAGCGTGGGAGAGCGGGAGGAAGGGACCTATTCGGTGGTAGCCCCGGTCATGGAAAACAGGGCTGACATCGCAGCGAGTCTTTGCGTCAGCGGTCCGATCTTCCGCTTTACGGAAGAGGGGAAGGCGAAGCTTATCAAGGCAACCACGAGCGCAGCAAAGGAGATTTCCAGGACGCTGAGAAATCTCCGGAGGTATGAACACCCGGGGACGTAAGTCTCAGGCTCATACAACGTAAGAACCGTGCACCAAAGGAGGAGCAACCGATGTCCATAGCCCTGCTGTCCCTTATTGTCTGTTTTGTCATCCTGCTCATCAGCGGATTTCCCATTGCTTTCAACCTTATCCTGAGCACGTTCGTCTATCTTGTCGTGGGAGACTATCCTATCACCCTGATCCCCCAGAGGATGTTCCAGGGCATGAACGGGTTCGCCCTCCTGGCCGTACCCTTCTTCATCCTCACCGGCCAGCTCATGGTGAAGG
>ENA-UPSM01005885-UPSM01005885.1-activated-sludge-metagenome-genome-assembly--contig:-NODE-5885-length-11775-cov-3.367918_pt1 | contig 11775 bp, 13 predicted proteins | sample MGYA00238181_ERZ773283 | MGnify/ENA primary metagenome ERZ773283 (study PRJEB29023, sample SAMN05720199) | activated sludge metagenome | isolation source: Anaerobic digester | place: Japan... | reverse complement strand
GCCGAAGGCCTCGTCGTCACCGCCATGGTCGATCCGCGCCGCGCTTGCGAGGCAGCGGTCGCGAGCCATGGCGAGGAGCGCGTCTTTCTGCCCGAGCTGATCGAGCGCGCCGCCAAAACGCCACCATTGCGCATCATCCCCGAGCCCGAAACGGGCGGGGCCTGAGCGCCGTTCGCCGCGCGCCACCGCAGTCGGTGCGCGGCCATTTCTTCATCATCGGCACTCCGGGGGAGCTTTCACCCGGAGTGCGGTAGCCATGGTGGGCCCGGCCGCGGCCGCCCGCCGAAACACCCGAACCGACCGATCGATCGTGGCAAGAATTCTCGTTACCGGCGCCGACGGCTTCATCGGCTCGCACCTCGTCGAACGGCTGGTGCGCGACGGGCACGACGTGCGCGCCTTCGTCTTCTACAATTCCTTCTCGTCCTGGGGCTGGCTCGACAGCGCGCCGAAGGAGATCGTCGACGGCCTCGACGTCTTTCCCGGCGACGTGCGCGACCCGAACGGCGTGCGCACGGCGATGAAGGGCTGCGATATCGTGCTGCACCTTGCGGCGCTGATCGCCATCCCGTTCTCCTATCACTCGCCGGATTCCTACGTCGACACCAACGTCAAGGGCACGCTCAACATCGTCCAGGCGGCCCGCGACCTCGATGTCTCGCGCGTCATCGTCACCTCGACGAGCGAGGTCTACGGCACCGCCCGGTTCGTGCCGATCACCGAGGACCATCCGCTGGTCGGCCAGTCGCCCTATTCGGCAACGAAGATCGGCGCCGACCAGATCGCGCTCTCCTTCCACAAGGCGTTCGGCACCCCTGTGGTCGCGCTCCGGCCGTTCAACACCTATGGGCCGCGCCAGTCGGCCCGCGCCGTCATTCCGACCGTGATCACCCAGATCGCCGCCGGCAAGCGCCGCATCCGCCTCGGCGCGCTGTCGCCGACCCGCGACTTCACCCTCGTGACCGACACCGCCGATGGCTTCGTCAGGGCGATGGGCTGCGATGCCGCCATCGGCGAGGTCGTCAATATCGGTTCCGGCTTCGAGATCTCGATCGGCGACACGGCAGCCCTCATCGCCGAGGCGATGGGTGTCGAGATCGAGATCGAGACCGACGAGGCCCGCCTTCGCCCGGAAAAGAGCGAGGTCGAGCGCCTCTTCGCCGGCACCGAAAAGGCCGAGCGGCTGTTCGGCTGGAGCCCGGCCCATGGCGGCCGCGAGGGCTTCAAGCGCGGCCTTGCGCTCACCGCCGAATGGTTCGCCGACCCTTCCAACCTTTCCCGCTACAAGCACGATGTCTACAACATCTGAGGCACGGAAGATGACCCGCACGGCGGTCGATCCGGCGGCCTTCGTCGCCGCGATCCGGTCGGTCGTCGGTCCGACCGACGGCAAGGTCGCGCTGCACGAGCCGCTGATGGGCGAGCGCGAGCGCGTCCTCGTCGACGATTGCGTCAGGTCGGGCTGGGTCTCCTCGGTCGGCGAATACGTCAATGAGTTCGAGCGCCGGATCGCCGAGGTGACCGGCGCGGCCCATGCCGTCGTCACCGCATCGGGCACGGCGGCCCTCCATGTCGCCTTCGTCGTCGCCGGCATCGGCAGGGACGACGAGGTGCTCGTGCCGGCCCTGACCTTCGTTGCCACCGCCGCCGCCGTCGTCCATGCCGGCGCCGTGCCGCATTTCGTCGACGTCGATCCGGCGACCCTCGCCGTCGACCCGAAGGCCCTCCGCCGCCATCTCGCCGCGATCGCCAAGATGGAAGGCGGCCGCCTCGTCAACCGTACGACCGGCCGGCGTATCGCCGCCCTCGTACCGGTCCATCCCTTCGGCTTCGTCGCGCCGATGCCGGACCTCCTGGCCGTTGCCGCCGAATTCGGCATCCCCGTCATCGAGGACGCCGCCGAGGGCCTCGGCGCGACCCTCGACGGCCGCGCCGCCGGCACCTTCGGCCTGCTCGGCACGCTCTCCTTCAACGGCAACAAGATCGTCACCACCGGCTCGGGCGGCGCGATCCTCACCGACGACGCCGAACTGGCGCGGCTTGCCAAGCACGTCTCGACGACGGCGAAGCTGCCGCATCCCTGGCGCTACGAGCACGATGTCGTCGGCTACAATTACCGCATGTCGAACCTTGCCGCGGCCCTCGGGCTCGCCCAGCTCGAACGGCTCGACGAATTCGCCGCCGCCAAGCGCGCCCTCGTCGCGCGCTACGGGACGGCCTTCGCCGGCCTCGACGGCGTGACCATCGTCACCGCGCCGGCCGGCGTCGTCGCCAATGGCTGGCTCGCCACCGCGATCCTCGAGGATGCCGACGCAGACCTCCTCGATGCGGTCCTCGGCGCCTGCCATGGCGACGGGCTGCTGTGCCGGCCGGCCTGGACGCCGCTCCATCTGCTCGCGCCCTACGCCGATTGCCCGCGCGCCGACATGACGGCGACGGAGCGGCTCGGCCATTCGATCGTCAACCTGCCGTCGAGCCCGGCGCTGGCATTGCGGGTGGCGGGATGAGCGCGATGGCGCCCGTCGTCGTCCTCGGCACCAGCGGCCACGCCGCCGTGGTGGTCGAGCTGGCGCGCGCCGCCGGCCTCGATGTCGTCGGCTGCATCGGACCCGACCATGCCGATTCCGACGCGGCCTTCGCGCCCTATCTCGGCGGCGACGACTGGCTCGACAGCGAGGCCGCCAAGGGCGTCGCGCTCGCCAACGGCATCGGCAGCGTCGGTGTCGCCGGTCGCCGCAAGCCGCTGTTCCTCGAGTTGAAGGCGCGCGGCTTCGATTTCCCGGCGCTCGTTCATCCGCGCGCCGTGGTCGCGCCGACGGCGCGGATCGGCGCGGGGGCATTGGTCATGGCCGGTGCCATTGTCCAGGCCTTCGCCGAGATCGGCGACAACGTCATCGTCAATTCGGGCGCGATCGTCGAGCACCATTGCCGCATCGGCGAGCATGCCCACGTCGCCCCCGGCGCGACGCTCTGCGGTGGCGTCGTGCTCGGTGCGGAGAGCTTCGTCGGTGCCGGAGCGACCGTCATCCAGTATCGCACCATCGGCGCCCGGGCGATGATCGCCGCCGGCGCCGTGGTCGTCGGCGACGTCGACGACGGTGCCGAACTGCGGGGCGTGCCGGCGAAATGAGCCTGCCCTTCGTCATCGCCGAGGCCGGCGTCAATCACAACGGCGATCTCGGCCGGGCGCTCGAGATGGTCGACGCCGCCGCCGCGGCCGGCGCCGACTGCGTCAAGTTCCAAGCCTTCGAGGCCGACAAGCTGAACGCCGCCGGAACCGGCGTTGCCGCCTACCAGGCCCGCAACACCGGCGCCAGCGACCAGCGCGACATGATCCGCGCCCTCGAGCTTTCCGCCGCGGATTTCGCCCGCCTTGCCGACCGCTGCCGCGACCGCGGCGTCGAGTTTCTCTGCACGGCGTTCGACGAGGACATGGTCGAGCGCCTCGTCGCGATGGGCATGCGCCGCATCAAGGTCGCCTCGGGCGAACTCACCAACCACCCGGCGCTGCGCCGTTTCGCCCGGCTCGGGCTGCCCGTCATCGTCTCGACCGGCATGGCGCGCGACGACGAGGTCGATGCCGCGATCGCGGTGCTGCGCGAAGCGGGCGCCGTCGACATCACCGTTCTCCAGTGCACCTCGGTCTATCCGGCGCCCGTCGAGGCGGCGAACCTCATCGCGATGGTGGCGATGGGCCGGCGCAACGGCGTCCCCAACGGCTATTCCGACCACACCCTCGGCGACCATGCGGCGATCGCCGCGACGGCGCTCGGCGCGACGGTCATCGAGAAGCACTTCACCCTCGACCGGAACCTGCACGGCCCCGACCACAAGGCCTCGCTCGAGCCCAATGAGCTTGCCGCGATGATCCGCCGTTGCCGCGAGACGGTCGCGGCCCTCGGCGAGCCGGTGAAGACGCCGACGCCGGAGGAACTCGCCACCGCCGCCCTCGTGCGCCGCTCCTGGCACGCCGCCCGCGACCTTGCCGCCGGCGAGACGCTGGCGCCCGCCGACATCGTCCTGAAGCGCCCCGCCACGGGTATCGCCGCGACACGGTCGATCGCCGGCGCGCGTCTCGCCCGTCCGGTCGCCGCCGACCGGCCGATCACCGAAGCCGACCTTGCCAACTGACATTTGCGGGCGTTGAGACGTCGTGCCCCGGCACCTGCCGCGCCCGCCGCGATTTGAAGCCAAAGGAGAAGGCAATCATTTGCCGTTGATGAGATGAGCAGCCTAGCAATCAGAGATTTCGCCTCGCCGATCTGTGACCTCTCCGGAACCTCCATTCTAGTGACGGGAGGGACCGGCTCGTTCGGGCGGGCATTTGTCGAGACCGTCGTCGACCGGTTCCAGCCGGAACGCCTGATCATCTTCTCGCGGGACGAACTCAAACAGTACGAGATGGCGCAGAGATGGTCGACGAAGGATTATCCCTTCATTCGCTACTTCCTCGGCGATGTGCGCGACGCCGAGCGCCTAGAGATGGCGATGCGCGGCGTCGACTACGTCATCCACGCCGCGGCGTTGAAGCATGTTCCCGCCGCCGAGTACAATCCCTTCGAGTGCATCCGGACCAACGTCCACGGCGCCGAAAACATCGTGCAGACGGCAATTCGAACCGGCGCAAGGCGCATCCTCGCCTTGTCGACCGACAAGGCCGCTAATCCCATCAACCTCTACGGCGCCAGCAAACTCGCCGCCGACAAGATCTTCATTGCCGCCAACAGCCTCGTCGGCGGCGCCGACACGCGCTTCGCGGCCGTGCGATACGGCAACGTTCTCAATTCCCGCGGCAGCGTGGTTCCATACTTCCGCAGGTTGGTCGAGGAAGGCACGAGGACTCTGCCGATCACCGATCCGCGCATGACACGGTTCTGGATCACCTTGCCGAACGCGATCAACTTCGTGCTGTCGTCGCTGGCCTCGATGCGCGGTGGCGAGATCTTCGTGCCCAAGATCCCGAGCATGCGGATCACTGACTTGGCCGACGCGATCGGGCCGGGCCTGGAGCACGAGGTCGTCGGCATTCGCCCCGGGGAAAAGCTACACGAGGCGATGATCACCAGCGACGACGCCAGGGACACCATCGATCTCGGCGATCGGTTCGTGATCGAACCGTCGACGGTGATGTGGGAGCGCAGAAGCTTCCTCGAAGATGGCGGTCGTCGCGTCCCCGACGATTTCGAATACACGAGCGACAGCAACGAGGAGTGGCTTGACCTTGAGGATTTGAGAGCCCTGCTCTGAGGCGCGATCCCATGACGGCGGAACGCCCCAAGCTTCTGTTCACGGGGGCCAGTGGATTTCTGGCATCCAACGTTCTGCCGTGGCTCGCCGAGAGCTTCGACTGCATCGGCGTCTCGCGCTCCGAACCGGGCGACGAGACTTCGTTTCTTGCGGCGCGCGAGCAAGCCGACCTCACCGACCCGACGGCCGTGAAGTGGCTTCTGCGCAATCGACCCGTCGATGTGGTCGTGCATGCCGCCGCCCTGGCCAACGTCGACGCTTGCGAACGCGAACCAGCGGCCGCCTATCGCGCCAACGTCGCGATGACGGCCAATCTGGTCCGGGCAATGACCGAACTTGGCGGCAACGCCCGTCTGGTTCTCGTCTCGACGGACCAAGTCTACAACGGTCCGGGTCCCCATGCCGAGGGTGACGTCGCGCCGATCAACGTCTATGCCTTGACCAAGCTCTGGGCCGAGGACTGGGCCGAGCGTTATGGAAACGCCCTGACGGTGCGGGTCAATTTCTTCGGGTTCAACGGTCGCGATAGGAGCGGCCTTGCAGGTTGGGTCGCCCGCAGCTTGGCGGCGCGAGAGCGGATCACACTGTTCGACGACGTCATGTTCAACCCGCTGCACACCGCCCATCTCGCCGAAATCCTGTCGGCCCTGATCGCCCGCGGGAGCCTCGGGCGCATCAATCTAGGCGCCGGGGGCCGCGGCATGTCGAAGGCCAACTTCGCCCGGCTCATTGCCGACAAGCTAGGACTGTCGCTGGACAATGCCGTTGTCGGGAAGGCAGCCGAGGCGGCTCTCGCGGCGGCGCGGCCAAAGGACATGCGCATGCGAACCGACAGACTCGAGGCCGAACTCGGCAGATCCATCCCGACAGTCGAGGACGGCATCGAGCTCTTTTGCGCCGAGTGGCTCGCAGCAGCGACGGCGCATGAATTGGAGGCGAGCGGATGGCGTTGATCGAGAGGGATGCCCGGCTTCTCGTCGTCGCGGCCCATCCCGATGACGAGGTTCTGGGCTGTGGCGGAACCATTGCCCGGTTTCGGTCGGCGGGCGCCGCCGTCCGCGTCGTCTGCCTTGCCGAGGGGATTACCGCACGCTTCGAGCCGCACCAGTTCGACCAGCCGGACGTCGTGGCGCAGATCTCCGAGCGGGCCGCCAACGGTCGCCGCGCCATTGCCCGACTCGGCGTCCTCGATGCCGAGATATTCCTCGAGGAGCGCCGCTGCTGTCGCATGGACGCGCTCTCGGAGATCGATCTCGTCAAGGGCATCGAACGCCACGCCCGCGATTTCGCTCCGACCGTGGTGCTGACGCACGCCGCCCACGACACCAATATCGATCACCGATTGGTTCACACGGCGGCGCTGGCGGCGTTCCGCCCGTATCATTTCCGCGACCTTGCGGCGCTACTCGCCTTCGAGGTACTCTCCAGCACCGAGTGGAATCCGACCGCTCCCTTCCGCGCGGATTTCTTCGTCAACGTCAGCGAGAGCATCGATGTGAAGATCGAAGCCTTGAGCGTCTATGGTGACGAGATGGTGGCTAGCCCGCATCCGAGGTCGGAGGAGGCGGTGCGTAGCCTTGCCCGCTATCGCGGCTGCCAGGCGGGCATGGAATGGGCCGAGGCCTTCCAGACCATCCGCGTGCGGGCATGACTTTTCGCGACGTTCGGCTTGTCATGCGATGCGACGCGGTGCGTGAGGACGGGCTCGGTCACGTCATGCGCTCGCTCGTGCTGGCCGAGGCATTCCGGGAGCGGGGCTGGCGCCCGCAATTCGCAACGGCCGGCGTCGCGGAAAACATGGCGGTGGAACGAATTCGCGGACGGGGCTTCGAGATCGTCGAAATGCCGGCGCGCGTTGCCGCGCCTGGCGACGCGGTGGCGCTCGCCGCGCTCCTCGATGCGCCGGCCGGCAAGCCGGCGGTGGTGGTCGTCGACAGCAAGCGTGCCGACGCCGGCTACCTGTCGCAATTGCTGCCATACGCTCTGGTCGTGGCGATCGACGACGATGCCTGCGGGCCAATGCCGGCCGACATCATCGTCAACGCTCGAATGGATGCCTCACCGGCCTTCTATCCCGACCTCGCCGCAGAACGCACCTTATTGCTCGGCCCTGGTTTCAACCTCGTGCATCCCGACCATTTCGCCGTCGCCCGCGGCCCAGCCGAAGCGATCGACCGGCTGCTGGTGACGTTCGGTGGCGAAGACCCCGAAAATCACAGCCTTTGGGTACTTGAGCAGCTTCTGCCGGAGCTGACGCCGGTTGCCGTCGACGTCGTGATCGGCCCCTCGCATCCGGCGCCCGACAGCATTCGTCGGATGGCCGCGACCGCACCGGCGATCGAGCCGGTAGAGCAGCCGCCGAGTCTTCTGCCGCTGATTCGGCGCGCCGATCTGGCAATCAGCGCCGGAGGCACCACGGCCTTCGAACTCTGCGCCGCACGCGTGCCGATGCTGGCCATTGCAATCGAAGAGCATCAGCATCCCCTGATCGATCCGCTGGGGGCGGCCGGAGCGGCGTCGACCCTGGCCTATGCGAGCCGGTTCGACGTCGAAGCGGCTCTGACGGCGCTCGGCCGGTTGCGGTCGAGCCGCCAGCTTCGAGACGAGATGAGAGCGTCGCAAATGCGGCTCATGGCCTTGCCAGGGGCTTGCAATATTGTCGCCGCTGTCGAAAAGAAAACAAACGACGCGCAGAAAGCAGAGCGATGACGAAACAAATGGAAGTCTGGACGGGTGAATTCGGATCGAATTATACGGCTCGAAACCAGTTCGAAGATGCAAGTGCGTTCAACGCCTTCTATATTGAACGCTTCGGTTTCAGCCGGGATGAGCTGAACAAGCTGCATCTCGACCGCATTCCGCGCAACGCCCGCATCGTCGAAGTCGGGTGTAATGTCGGCAACCAGCTCGATGCCTTGAGCCGAATGGGCTTTTCACACCTCTACGGCGTTGAGTTGCAACAGAAAGCGGTTGAGATCGCCCATCGGAACCGGCCGGGCCTGAGCGTCGTGCAAGGGTCTGCTTTTGATCTGCCGTTCCGGGACGGCTTTTCCGATATCGTCTTCACCAATAACGTTCTTATCCACATTGCGCCGGACGATCTCCCCCGCGTCATGGACGAAATGCATCGCGTCAGCCGAGGATGGATTTGGGGTTTCGAGTACTTTTCGCCAAGCCTCGTCGAGGTGAATTATCGTGGAAAATCGAATCTGCTGTGGAAGGGCGACTATTGTCGGATGTTTTTGGACAGGTTCGCCGATCTCTCCCTTGAGGACGCGAGAATCTATTCTTATAAGAATGAAGATAGCTTGGCCGACAAGATGTACCTCTTGAAGAAGAGCGCCTGATGTTTGCCTATATCCCGGCCCGGGGAGGCTCGAAGCGGGTTCCGGGCAAGAACATCCGGACGCTCGGCGGGCGGCCGGTGCTTGCCCACGTCCTGCAGACCCTGCAGAAGGTGCCGGGCCTGACGGACGTGTTCGTTTCCACCGACGATCCGGCGATCGCGCGCGTCGCCGAGACCAACGGGGCGCGTTGGCTCGGACCGCGCGATCCGGAACTCTCCAACGACAAGGCGGGTTTCATCGATCTCATCCATCGCGACATCCCGCGCCACGCCGATGCCGCTAACGGCGCGAGGGATGTGCTCTTCGTCCTGGCGCTCGCAGCGCTCGTGCCAGGCAAAGTGTTTGCCGCAGCCTGTGAGGCATTCCAGCGTCACCGTCCTAACTTGCTGATGAGTGTCGTGCCATGCACCAAGTCTCCGTACTGGTCGCTGGTCCCAGATGCGACGGGTCATCTGGTGCCGTTATTTCCGGAATGGGTGTACGTCAACTCGCAAGATCTGCCCGTTGCCTATGATGACGCCGGACTGTTCTATGTTTTTGACTGGTACGTTTTGAAATCCTACGACAGTCATAAGAATATGCCCGGTCTCCTGCCTTTCCCGGTCGATCGCAGTCACGCTATAGACGTCGATACCGAGGATGACTGGAATCGTCTCGAGACGGCATTTCGGCAACGGCATTGTGCGTCGTAGCGCCCTGCGGGGGCGGGCGGGCAGCACATCCGGTTGGAACGACAGAAGATTTGATCACAAGTCTCGGGCTAAGACCGTAGATAAACCGCCAAGCGCCAGGTAAAAGATCGGCATGACCAAACAATTCATTATCGGTGACCGGTACGTCGGTGCTGGACATCCAACATTCATCATTGCCGAGGCGGGTGCCAATCACAATGGGAGCCTTTCCATCGCCAAGGAAATGTGTCGGGTTGCGCAGGATATCGGATGCGATTGCATCAAGTTTCAGACGTTTACTGCGGAAGAATTCTGCGCAGACCCGAACCAACCCTTCACCTATCAGAGTCAGGGCAAACAAGTCACCGAACCGATGATCGATTTGTTTCGCCGTTTGGAATTCACGCGCGATCAATGGGCCGAACTCATGGCCTGGTGCGATGAACTCGGGATACTGTTCCTGACCACCGTTCAGGATCGAGTAAACCTCGATATGATGATGGAGTTGGGCCTCAAGGGGATTAAGGTCGGCTCGGACGATTTCGATCATCTACAGAATTTGACAAGATATGCTTCGACGGGACTGCCGTTGATCGTCTCGAAAGGCATGGCCACCCTCGGCGAGGTTGATCGTGTCGTCCGGGCGATCCGCCCGCTCAACCAAAACCTTGCTGTATTGCACTGCGTTTCGCTCTATCCAGCCGATCCGGATCGGCTGAACATTCGGCAGATTCAGACGTTGTCGACGCTCTATTCAGATTTGGTCTGGGGATTTTCCGATCATAGCAAAGGAACCCTCGCTTCGGCGACGGCTGTTGCGGTCGGAGCGAAGATTATCGAGAAGCATTTTACTTTGGATCATGGGCTGCCCGGGCCAGATCACTGGTTTTCGCTGGACGTTAACGAGATGAGCCGGTTGGTCAGTGATATTCGTTTTGTCGAAGCAGCGCTCGGTACGGGTGAAGTCGTTCCGGACCCGGACGAGGAAAAGTACAAGCCGATTGCGCGGCGGCGCATCGTGGCAAAGCGGGATCTCGAAGTCGGCGAACGACTGACCGAAGCGACGGTCACTTTCAAGCGATCATCGAATGGAGCCTATGTATCCGACTGGGATCGGCTCGCCGGTCGGATCGCTCGCCGCAGAATCGAGAAGAATGGCGGGATCGATTTTTCGGATGTCGATTTCAAAAACGTCGATGGCGATCCGTCACAATGAATCATCTGACGCTCAACCGGCCGATCGTCTCCATCCACCAGCCGGCCTATCTGCCCTGGCTCGGCTATATCGACCGGATTCGTCGATCGGATCTGTTCATCTTCCTAGATACCGTGCAATTCCAGAAGAACAGCTTTCAGAATCGTAACAAGGTGCGAATGGCCAAGGGGTGGACTTGGCTGACCCTGCCGGTGGAAAGCAAGGGGCACCGCGAAAAGCAACTTCGGGACATTATGATCGACAATCGAAGCAACTGGCAGCGCAAACATTGGGCAACGATTGCGCAAAACTATTCGCGTGCGCCATATATGGAAGGACTTTCTGCGTGGTTGAGTCCGTTTTACGAAAAGCAGTGGATATATTTGGGGGAACTCTGCGCGGAGATGCTGGCGGCGCACCTGCGGGCGTTCGGCATTGCGACGCCAGTTTGGCGAGCCAGTGAAATGGAGGCCGTCGAATCGGCGAAAGGGGACCTCGTGCTCAAACTCTGTCGGCAGGTCGGTGCTGGTAGTTACATTTCCGGGCCGCTCGGTCGAGGCTACCTCGACGCGGGTGCGTTCGAGGCCGCGGGTATTCAGCTCGTTTTCGACGACTACCGGCATCCGGTCTATCAGCAAGTCTATCCGGGTTTCGAAAGTCACATGGCAGCGATCGATTGGCTCGCCAATGTCAAACGGTTCGCATTTGGCGACGAGCAAGAAGCGGATTGAGACAATGGTCTTCGCCGGAGAATGGAACACGATCTATGCGGCCAACCGCCATCTCAGCGTCTGGCCGTGGAGCGAGTTGGTAGCGTTGGTGATGCGGCATGCGCGGCCGGGTGAGGCGACCGCCCAGCTGCGGGTGCTGGAATTGGGGGTTGGGGCCGGTGCCAATATTCCGTTTTTCGCATCGATCGGTGCCGATTTCTGGGGCATCGATGGCAGTTCGGTGATCATCGAGAGGCTTCGCGAGGCATATCCGGAACTTGCCGACCATTTTCTGGTCGCCGATTTCGTGGCGGATTGGCCGCTTGACGGCCGCTTCGATCTCATCGTCGATCACGGCTCGCTCACGCACAACACCGGGGCCGACATCGCGCGGACCCTGGCCCAGGCGAAGGCCCGTCTTGCCGACGGCGGCCTGATCGTCGCGGTCGATCTGTTCTCCTCCGCGTTCGACGAATACGCCTCCGGAGAGCCCACCGAGGACCACTACACACGGTGCAATTTCCAGCGCGGTCGGCTAGCCGGGACCGGTCTGGAAAAGATCGGAAGAGCGTCGTGTAGGGAAAGAGTGTACCTCTGTGTGTAGA